>Ga0134126_10000417_pt1 | contig 55164 bp, 57 predicted proteins | sample KB31752_FD_96881 | JGI IMG/M metagenome (GOLD analysis project Ga0134126, IMG submission 96881) | Terrestrial soil microbial communities with excess Nitrogen fertilizer from Kellogg Biological Station, Michigan, USA - KB3-175-2 | ecosystem: Environmental > Terrestrial > Soil > Unclassified ...
CTATTTACAGTGTTCGCCTCCATCCACGTGGATAACGGCGCCGTTTATCCAAAATGCTTCGTCGGTACAAAGCAGGTAAATGGCATTGGCCACATCCTCGGGCCGCGTCCGGCGGCCCATGGGGTTGCGGGTGGCGGCAATCTCCATTAACTTTTCACTGCCGGGTATTTTTTTTAATGAGGATGTTTCGGTGATGCCCGCCTGGATCAGATTTGTTTTTAAGCCATATCCGGCAAACTCGACCGCCATGTATTTGGCCAAACTCTCCAGTGATGCTTTCGCGATGGAAACCGCAGCATACCCTTCCCAATATTTATGCGCGCCCTCGCTGGTTAACCCGATAATCCTCGCGTCGGGATGAAAAAGCCCTGCTTTTATTAATGTTCGGGTCCAGTCCAGCAAGCTGTTCGACATGGCGTAGGTGGTGAAGCGGATATCTTCGTCCGAAAGCAAATTGCTATTCTCCGGGTCAGTGTCTTCGGCTGTCAACGGTTTAAGGTTGCCACGAGCAATAGAATGTAGCAATAGCTTTACTTTTTGGTTTTTATCGTTTCCGGCTGCAAAACGTTCGATAAAAGAATTGCGGCCGGACTCATCCAGCGCATTGATGTTATACGGAAGGATGGAGACTCCATTCGCCGCGCCTATGCGCTCAAATTTTTGCAACAATGGTTTCTCCGAAACCGAGGTTTCCCGGTACAGCGCCGCGATATTCATACCATGAGCGGCCAACTTTTCGGCAGCGGCAAACCCAAAGCCGCTGGAGCCTCCTAAAATAACCGCCCATAAACCGGAGAATTGTAGGTTTTTATTCACAAATGCGTTTTACTTTTTGACCTTTTAACGGTTTAATATAATAATTAAGCCGCGTTAAAGATTTGTTAATAAAGATTTCGACCTCAAAGTAAGCGAAAGAAATTAAATATTGGCGGGTTATATAACAATAAGACGTCCCGGGTGTTATACAAGCTATGCCCGGATTCAGGTTTATAGTCGCAGGTAATCATTAAATTATTATATTAAGTTTGACCAAATTTGAATTTTTATGAAGTTGCTGTTTGTCTTTATATTGGTTTTTTGGGTAGCAGACCATCCCGCGAAAGCGAAACCACTGATCCAAAAATTTGAAAAAGCGGCATTTTATGACGTCATGGCTTCGGGCGATATTGCCGCGATCGATAATGAACTTGATGTTGTAAAAGGAAAAGAAGGCTATGAAGGGGCATTGCTGATGCGGAAGGCGGGTCTGGTTAAAAAGCCGAAAGAAAAACTGGCTTTATTTAAAGCAGGCAGGATAAAACTTGAAACGGCGCTATTAGCCGACAATGAAAATACCGAATTTCATTTTCTTCGTTTGGCAATCGAAGAGCACGCGCCGAAAATTGTAAAATATCGTAAGGACATTGAAAAAGACAAGGAACTGGTGATTAAAAATTTTAAAAATCTTTCCCCGGCGGTTCAGCATGCCATCCTCGACTATTGTAAAAACTCGAAGGTATTGCATAAAGAAGAATTTTAACTTTACAGCCGGATGGATAAAAAAGTATTAGCGATATACTATACACAGTCGGGGCAGTTTACAGAGATCATTGATTCGCTCACCGCGCCGCTTATTGCAGACGGAGCAAACGTTGAAAAGGTACTCATTAAGCCGATTGTGGATTTTAACTTTCCGTGGACGGGCAAACGCTTTTTTTCGGTGATGCCCGATTGTGTATTAGGCATACCAACTGAACTGGAGCCTGTGGTTTGGAACGAAGCTGCGTATGATTTGATCATTTTAGGCTATCAGCCCTGGTTTTTATCGCCGAGTATACCATCAAACTCGCTGCTTAGTTTGCCTGCATTCAGGGCGCTGTTAAAAGATACGCCGGTGATCACTATAAGCGCCGCCCGTAATATGTGGCTCAATGCTTACGACCGCATCCGGAAAAGCTTAAACGACGCAGGTGCAAATTTAGTGGGCAATATCGCGTTGATAGATAAGCACCCTAACCCGGTTAGTTTTATCACTATTTTTTATTGGATGCTGTCGGGAAAAAAGGAAAGGTATTTAAATATTTTTCCCAAGCCGGGCGTCTCGGAGGAGGACATTAAAAACACGGGCATATTTGGAAAGACGATAGCAAATCACCTACAAGCTGGGGATTGGCAAAATTTACAGTCGGAGCTGCTTGATCAAAAAGCCGTTGCGATAAACTATAATCTCCTTTTTATCGAAGGCAAGGCGAAGGTTATTTTTGCCGCATGGGCCAAATTCATCGCGAAACGCAAAAACAGGACGCCGTGGCTTTCGGCATTTAAGTATTATTTGTTTATTGCCTTATTTTTGGGCGCGCCGGTACTGTTAACATTAGACGCTATATTTATAAAACCCTTTTCGTCAAAACGGATAAACAGAAAGAAACAAAATTATTTACAAGTAACTTAACAATATGTCTCTGAGCCAGGTTTATATTAACGCTACATCTGCTTTTTTTCCTAACAATCCTGTTTCGAACGACGAAATGGAAGAATACCTGGGATATATTGATGGCAGGCCATCGAAATCAAAAAAAATTGTGCTGCGCAATAATGGAATTGTGAACCGTTATTATGCGCTGGAAAAAGGAGGAAAATCTACCCATACCAATGCGCAAATGACCGCGCTGGCGGTAAAGGAATTGTTTAAAAACGATCCTGCAAAATTAAAGGAAGTTGAACTGTTATCATGCGGCACCTCGTCGCCCGACCAGGTGATGCCGAGCCACGGCGTGATGACGCATGGCTGGCTGCCCGAGGCGGAGGCGATCGAGGTTGTATCGCCATCAGGTGTTTGCTGCGCAGGTATGCATGCCATTAAATATGCCTATCTCGCCATAAAAACAGGCGATGTAAAGCTTGCCGTAGCTACAGGATCCGAAAGATTTTCGGGGCTGCTGGTTTCGGACGTATTTGAGGAGGAAGCCCAGAAATTAAAAGAGATGGAAGAGAACCCTTTCATCGCTTTTCAAAAGGACTTTTTGCGGTGGATGCTTTCAGACGGGGCGTCAGCCTTCCTGATGTCGGATAAACCGAATGAAACCGGCTTGAGCCTTCGACTGGACTGGATAGAAGGCGTTTCGTACGCCAACGAGATGGAAACCTGCATGTATATGGGCGGCGAAAAGATGGAAGACGGTACGTTAAAAGGGTTTATGGACTATACGCCCGAGGAGATCATGACCAAATCCATCTTTAGCGTAAAGCAGGACATAACACTGCTAAGCAACAATATCGTCAACCTTGGCGGGAAAAAGATCAAGGAGATATTCGACAAAAAGGGAATGACCAGCAAGGACATCGATTATTTTTTACCGCATATATCCAGCGATTTTTTTAAGAGTAAGATATATGATTTGGTGGAGGTTTACGGCGGCGGGATCCCCTATGAAAAGTGGTTTATTAACTTGTATACCGTTGGGAATGTTGGTGCGGCCTCGGTTTACTTAATGATCAATGAACTGTTTCACAGCGGGCGGTTAAAAAAGGGCGAGAAAATCCTTTTACTGGTCCCCGAAAGTGCCCGCTTCTCATATATGTATGCGATGCTGACGGTGGTGTAGGCCTCACCCCAACCCCTCTTCAGCGGGAGAGGGGCTAGAGAAAAAAATCCGCTTGCAGTGAAGTGCTCTCCTTTGGAGAGGATTAGGTGAGGCTAAAAATAAAAATGAAGAAACTAAGTTACCCGTGATATGAAGAAGGAAAATGTGCCGCAGGATATGAGCTCGCTTGGAAAGATCACAAAAGAAGTGCAATATGCTACCGATGGTTCGGGGAAGTATGTAAAGGAATTAAGCAGCGGCTGGAACGTAAAGATCAACGCGCTGGATGTGGCCTGGAAAGATATTGAAGCGCGGGTGGCAGGGGCCAGGCAGCAGGTTTTAGCCGGCGCCGCCAGTCCGCTGTTGTTTTTCATGGAATACCGCCTGATGGACATTGGGATATTGGCGGACTATACCGGGTTTTGGAAGTGGCAGATAAAACGGCACTTAAAACCGGAAATTTTTAATAAACTATCGGAAAATAAGTTAAAAAAATATGCGGATACCTTTAACGTGAGCGTTGAAGATCTAAAAACCATGACCATTCATGAAGATTGATTTTCAGCATCTGCAATCCGCACACTGTGAATCGGGTGTTACCAGCAGCTTATTAAGGCAAAGCTCGTTCAGCAAAATAACCGAGCCGCTGGCATTTGGCATAGGAGCGGGGTTGTTTTTTGCGTATGTGCCGTTGATTAAAATCAACAACGGGCCCGCTATTACTTTTCGCACGTTCCCGGGGCTGATCTTTAAACGCACCTGTGATGCGCTGGGCATCCCGGTTGTCCGGAAAAAGTTCAGCTCAACAGAACAGGCGGAAGTATTTTTGCTGAAATGCCTGGAGGAAGGCACGCCGGTTGGATGCCAGGTGGGCGTTTATTACCTATCTTATTTCCCAAAAGAATACCGCTTTCATTTTAACGCGCATAACCTGATCGTTTATGGTAAAGAAGACGATAATTACCTGATTAGCGACCCTGTGATGGAAAATGCGACCAAGCTGACGAGTTACGAGCTGCAACGCGTGCGCTTTGCCAAAGGCGCGCTGGCCCCCAAAGGGCAAATTTATTATCCAAAAAACCAGGGTGAGATCACCGGCGAGCAGATAAAAAAGGCCATTGTGAAGGGGATAAAAAGAAATGTGAGTACTATGCTTCACACTCCGGGCTGGTTTGCAGGTGTAAAGGGTATTAAACATACCGGGCTGAAAATTAAAAAATGGCGTGATAAGCTTGGTTTGGAAAAGGCAGGCTTATACCTGGCGCAACTGGTACGGATGCAGGAAGAAATAGGAACCGGCGGGGGCGGGTTCCGGTATATTTACGCGGCTTTTTTACAGGAAGCTTATGCCTATATTAAGCGGGACGAATTAATTGAGATATCAACTATTTTTACACAGGCGGGCGACCTGTGGCGCACTTCGGCCGTACAGGCAGCAGGGATATACAAAGGCCGGCTGGGCAGCCAGGACGATTTTAATATAATGGGCGACTACCTGATGGAGATAGCCGAACTGGAAAAAGCAGCGTTTAAGGCTTTAAGCAAAGTAAAATGGCATCAATAAGTCCTTTGGCGATCGATATACAACACATGGGTTTTCATTACCCGGGCAACCGGGATATGTTTTCAGACCTTAACCTCCAGATAACGAAAGGGGCACGGTTCGGCTTGTTCGGTCCGAACGGCGCGGGAAAGACCACCCTCATCAGTTTAATGACGGGACTATTGTCAGCCGATCAAGGAAATATTAAATTACTGGGACGGGAGGTAGGACGACAAAACAAAAGCATGAACCGGTTGTTCGGTTTTGTTCCGCAGGATTTTTCCTTTTACCAGGAGCTTAGCCCGGCTGAGAACCTTGAATTTTTTGGCGCATGGTGCGGCCTTGACAAACAAACCATTAAAACCCGGACCGGCGAGCTGCTCCGCATACTGGGCCTTGAGGAAGTGCGCGACCGGCAGGTGCAAAAGTTTTCGGGTGGGATGAAGCGGCGGGTAAACCTGGCTATCGGGGTGATTCATAATCCTTCGGTGCTGTTTTTAGATGAACCCACGGTCGGGGTCGACGTGCAAACCCGCCACGCCATCATTAGTTACCTGATGGAACTTAACAAAAACGGCACCACGCTGATCTATACTTCGCACCAGCTGATAGAAGCCGAACGCTTATGCGAGGACGTGGCACTGATCGACAATGGTAAAATTATGGCCCATGGCGATTTGGATAGTTTGCTTGCCGAGTATAAAGAAGAAAGCCTGGAGCATTTATTTTTAAGATTAACAGGTAAAGATTACCGCAACGATGTTTAAACTCAGTGCAACCATACGAAAGGATATGCGCATACTGCTGCGCGATAAGGTGGGAATTGCGCTTATGTTTATTATGCCGGTTATCCTGGTGCTCGTGGTAACCAGCATTCAAAGCAGCACATTTCAGCTCATTAATAAAAACAAGCTGCCGGTTTTGATCTACAATCGCGACACCGGCCAGGCGGGCCGGCAATTGATAACGACAATAAATAAGATCGGGCTATTTAAAGTTTCGGAGATCAAAAACGTTCAAACGGAGCAAGCAATGGTGGATGCCATGCACCGGCATGATGCTATGCTCGGGGTGGTTATCCCGGCCAATTTCTCTGTAAAGGTATCGGCCAAGTCCAAAAGCATCGCCGGAAAGGCATTAACCAGCTTCGGCTTGCAGGGCGATACGGTTAAACAGGCAGGCGACGTCGATCCGTTAACGGTTTACTATAATCCTGTATTGCAGGAATCATTAAGGCTTTCTGTTGAAGGCGGCCTTCGCAGTGCGCTGCAACTCGTTGAAAGCAGGGAGACGCTGAGGAGCCTTTATTTTTCAATCAACGAAAGGCAGCTTCCCGAAAAATTGGAGAACGAGATGCTGAACAATAAGACGGCAATTAACGAGATTGCCGTATCGAAAGAGGGTATACACCATACGCCGAACGCCACCCAGCATAATGTGCCTGCCTGGACCATTTTTGCTATGTTTTTCGTGGTGATGTCTTTAGGCGGCAGCGTGGTGCGCGAAAAAACAAGCGGCAGCTTTATGCGCTTAAAAACGCTGCCAACCAGCTTTATGGTAGGCTTACTGTCAAAGCAGGTGACATACCTGTGTGTAACGATATTGCAGGCGGCAGTTATATTCTCTATCGGGATATGGCTGTTCCCGTTTTTCGGGCTGGCCGCGCTTAACCTGCCTTCGGATTTTGCAGCGCTGGCTGTAGTGACCATAGCCACCGGCTGGTGCGCGGTGAGCTATGCCATGTGTGTGGCGGTGTTTTCAAAAACGCATGAGCAGTCCAACGGGTTTGGCGCTATCTCTATCGTGATCTTATCCAGTATTGGCGGCCTGATGGTACCCAGCTTTGCCATGCAGGGCTTTTTAAGGTCGGTGGCTAATCTTTCGCCTATGCACTGGTGCCTGCAGGCCTATTACTCGCTGTTCCTGGAAGGCGGGGGCCTTAAAGATGTTATAAACAATATCATACCTTTGGTGATTATTACCTTGCTGCTCCAGGCGGTGACCATACTGGGGCTGAAGGCAAAAAAATTAATCTGATCTATCGATGGAAACTACCGAATTAAAAGCGAAGCTTAAAAAACAGATCATACAATTCCTGAACCTGACCGACCTTACGCCCGAAGACATTAAAGACGACGAGCCCCTATTTGGCGACGGGCTCGGTTTGGATTCCATCGATTCATTGGAGCTGATCGTATTGCTGAAAAAGGAATATGGCATTACCATTAAAGACCCCCGCGAAGGGCGCAAGGTACTGGTGGACGTTAATTCAATGGCGGCATATATTGAGGAGCATTCAGGGAAGTGACCATCAAACCGATGATACATTGTTTTATTTTTAAGAAAAGCTCAAAATATGATCTTGCGTGAACAGGGCCTGGCATTTGCTCATCAATGGATAGAAGCATGGAACGCACATGACTTGCCACGTGTACTGGAACATTATACAGATGATTTGGAAATGAGCAGTCCCCTGGTGATTCAAATGGGATTGAGCGAGACAGGAACACTTAAAGGGAAACAGCAAGTAGCCGATTACTGGCAAAGAGGGCTGGCAAAATATCCTGAGCTGCATTTCAAACTGATCGATGTGCTCGTAAGTGTTAACTCGATCATCATTTACTATCACACTATTAATAATAAATTATCTGCCGAGCTTTTTATGTTCGACGATGCGGGAAAGGTTTACAAATCCGCCGGGCATTATAATTAATTCTGTCTAAATCAAGTAACGGGAGACACTCTTCGCATCGACAGTTAATGATCAAAGAGCAAAAAAGTCCATATTCCGGCTAAAAAAAACATTGCCAAGTACCCGCATAAACGATATATTTGCTACTTATTACTTCACTTTTTGTGAATTGTGATAAAGGTTTAGGTTAAAGCCCCAGAGCAGCGAGTGTGAAGGGGCTTTATTTTTTGGGTAGATTTGATAATGAATTAAATCCACTTTCATACCTGCGGTTCCTGCTGACTCAGACAATGAAAGCTGCCCAATCCCCAGATGATGTGTGTTGAATCAATGCCAACCACTTTGCGACCGGGAAAACAAGTTTGCAGAATATCCAATGCTTTTTGATCATTTTCAGAGCGATACGTCGGGACGATAACCGATGTATTGGCAATATAGAAATTGGCGTATGAGGCCGGTAAACGCTGGCCGTCGTAGTATACCGGGTCGGGCATAGGCAGTTCAATGATGTTTAGTTGTTTGCCATTGAGTAGGCGCATGGTTTTCAGCATTCGCAGGTTTTCCTGCAGGATTTCATAGTTTTCATCCTGCTTATTCCCTTCAATTACCGTCACTACCGTATCTTCATTCACAAACCGGGTGATGTCGTCGATATGGCCATCGGTGTCGTCGCCGATGATGCCGTCGCCCAGCCATAACACCTGTTCAACGCCGTAATATTTTGTCAGACATTCTTCGATTTGCTGCTGGTTGAGATGCGGGTTGCGGTTCTTATTGAGCAGGCAGGTCGTTGTTGTAAGCACCGTACCTTTCCCATTGAAATCGACTGAGCCGCCTTCCATCACGATACCAGGATGATAAACAGGCAAATCAAAATGCTGCGCGATCTTTGTCGGGATCACATCATCTAAATCATAAGGCGGATATTTGTCGCCCCAGGCGTTGTAGCCCCAGTCAACAATGACCTTTTGTTTTGTTTTCAGGTTGATCAAAAACGCGGGACCATGATCGCGGCACCAGGCGTCGTTTGTCGGGAATTCAAAAAATTGTACGCGCTTCAAATCAACATCAATCAATTGTAACTGCTGTTTGGCAAATGCAGCCATCTGCTCGTCCGCTACGTTTATCCGAACCAGCTCGCCTTCCGTTAATATTTTGATAAACTCGCAATACTGCGGATAGATCAGGTCGATTTTCCCCGGCCACGATTCGTCCTTATGCGGCCAGCTAAGCCAGGTGGCGACGTGGGGGTGCCATTCGGGTGGAAAGTAAAAGCCATTTTGTTTGGGAAGGGTCATGGATGATAGTTCATGGTTCATAGCCCGAGTAATCGCGAACTTGCAAAGCCGCTCTGTATAGCATGCGGTTGCTTCTCCGCCAGCCGGCGGATCGCAAAGACAAGGTTGTAAATTTGACTATTCGCCATCAAGAAATCGCTGGTTTATCGGTTGGTATGAATCGATCCTTCTATCACGCATAAAGGGCCAGTGGCTGCGGTAATAGTCGGACTTTTCAAGGTCAAGCTCCTGGATAATCACTTCTTCATCATTGTGCGAGGCCTGGTACATGATGGTGCCAAACGGGTTGGATACAAACGACCCGCCCCAGAACTTCAGCCCCGCTTCTTCCCCTACCCTGTTTACGCTCACCACGTGCACACCGTTGGCAATGGCATGTGAGCGCTGAATGGTTTGCCAGGCATTGTATTGCTCGGTGTTAGTGGCTTCGTCCTGGGTAGTCGCCCAGCCGATGGCGGTGGGGTAAAACAATATCTCGGCACCCATTAACGACGTAATGCGGGCCGCTTCGGGATACCATTGATCCCAGCAAATGAGCACACCGATGGTGGCATATTTTGTTTTGAATACCTTATAGCCCAGATCGCCGGGGGTGAAATAGAATTTTTCGTAAAAGCCGGGGTCATCCGGTATATGCATTTTGCGGTATTTGCCGAGGTAAGTTCCGTCGGCATCCAAAACGGCGGTGGTATTATGGTAAATGCCCTTTGCGCGCTTTTCGAAAAGGGACGCGATGATGACAACATTCAGTTCCGCCGCAACTTTTGACAATGCATCGGTCGACGGACCAGGAATAGCTTCGGCAAGCTTGAAGTTATCGTAGTTCTCTTCGTCACAAAAATAAAGCGAGGTAAAAAGCTCCTGCGGGCAAACGATCTGCGCCCCTTTTTTGGCCGCTTCCCGGACTTTGCTTATCGCTTTTTCTAAATTTTCGTGCTTATCGGCGCCGCACGCCATCTGCACCAGGCCTACTTTAACTTTGCTCATCGCTAAAATTTGGGCAAAAATAGGCTTTTTAGAACAGATGTGAGATATGAGATGTGAGATTTGAGACGAATGCTATTTATATTTCCAGTTCCGCGATTTTCCTTCGGTCATCCATTCCACAGCGGTTTCCATGCGTTTTTGCCGGGTAGCATTGGTTTTAGCTTCGGTAATCCATTCCAGGTATTCCCGTTTGTTCGAGGGACTGAATTTATTATATACCTCCAGTGCCTTTGGGTTTGCAGCCAACACGTCAGCAAAATCGGCAGGCATTTCGATGGGCGCTTTGGGGGCCGTTTCTTTTTTAACCGCAGGTTTTTTATTGCCTGCCTCGTTTAGCTGGATGGCCTGTTTGATAAAGCCGGCTAATATATCGTCGGAAGGAAGATCGCTTAACCGGGCGATCCTGCCGAAACTGCCGGCATCTCCGCCCTCGCGTTGAATTAATTTACCCGGGTCGTTTAGCTGGGCCTGTTTCCAGAAGCCAAAACCCATGTGCTCTTTAAACGCGGCCATCTGGCACACCGACCCTTTATAATCAAAAAAAGGAAAGCCCCATTTTATGGTTTCGGTTATCAAAGGCGAGGTATCGTGCACCAGTTTCCTTAGATGTTCTAAAATTGGCTTTGCAAAATCAGCCGACCTAGCTATGTACGCGTCTACGCGGGGATCGTATTTTTCCATGACATAAAAATAGCTTTTGTACCGGAAATGTCAATGTGAAAAATATTAGTAAAGATATTTCACCGGAACACTGGATCATAGCCCAGCGCTCGTCCTTCGACAAGCTCAGGATGACACCCTCCCTCTTCGCCTATTGACTAACTAAACTACTAAACAACTGTGCGTGCCAGCTATCTTTAAAAGGCACTTCCCATTTGGTTTGCAATTCGCCGAGGTTTTGTACCATGTTGTTGAAAACAATCGTATGGGAATTGATCGCGCCCTGTTTAAGCATTTCCTCAAAATCGTGCCGCGGGGCCGACAGCACCTCGCTCCCTTCGCGGTAAGCGAGGTTAAACCGGTCGAGCAGATTAATGTGGAATTCGGCTTCTATGCGTTTTATAAAATTGATGGACTTATCGATCGAGCACCCGCTCGCGCCGGCCTGGGTTTCATCCACGATCAAAATCAAAAACCGGTTATACCATACTTCGGCTGTTGCCTTCAGCTGGTTGTTATGCGCCGTCCAACCGGTTGCAAAATCGTTCAATCGAACCTGTATGTCCTGTACCTCGGTATCGGTCAGTTTCCTGTTTGACTGGTAAACCCAAACCCTCGAATTTTCTGAAAATTGCATGCACAAAGCTATGCATTTTATTAATTTCGGGTTTATTTTGTTGTCATGCTAAAATCAGTTTCGCCGGGAGTTAAAATATTGCTGAGCCTTTTCGTGATCCTCACCGTATCTGTCTGTTATTCTTTTAAATATGACATGAGCGATGAAGACTGGCTTACGTGGGCCAACCGATGCCTGACGCAATCGTACGATCCGTCAGCCGATGCAAAACTGAAGAAGTGGGAGCTTTCGGTAACCCCGGAGTATTTTGTGCGCCTGCGCAAAACGTACGCGAAAGGCAAGCAGGAGTATTACTCATTCAACCTACATCAATTTAACGATATGGATTACCTGGGCAATACCAATAACGGTACGCTGGAGCTCAAAACCAATGCCGACGATATTATTGTGCAAACCCGCAACGACCGTAACGGCGATGTGGATTCGATGGCAACGATGCTGGATATCCCGGTTAAGAATATGGAGCCCGAACGGCTGGATAGCCTGCGCGAAGCGCTGAATTATTTTAAGGCGAAAGGGATGTAGTTAGTTGTCAAGCAAAAATTATTTCAGCCATGCCTCAAAGCCGTAGACAGTGCAAACTCGCCCTGTAAAGCTCGCGGTTGCTTCTCCCGACTTCATCGGGATCGCAATGACAAAATAGGTGATTTTTACAACCCATTCGCCCTTGCGGTGATTTCGGCGATATCCAGCACCTGTATTTCCTGCTCTTTGTTTTCGTGCTTTACACCGTCGCACAGCATGGTCATGCAGAAGGGGCAGGCTGCCGCAACGATGGTCGCCTTGCTTTGCAGCACATCTTCCATACGCTCAACGTTGATGTCTTTGTTGCCCTTTTCCGGTTCTTTAAACATCTGCGCGCCACCGGCACCGCAGCATAACCCATTCGATTTGCAGCGCTTCATTTCAACCAGGTCGGCATCTAAAACTTCGAGCGCTTTTCGCGGCGCTTCATAGACATTGTTCCCGCGGCCCAGGTAACAGGGATCGTGATAGGTAATGCGTTTACCTTTAAAGCTTTCACCGCCTCCGGCTTTTAGCCTGCCTTCGTCGATGAGTTGCTGTATCAGCTGCGAATGGTGTATCACTTCATAGTTGCCGCCCAAACCCGGGTATTCATTTTTGATGGTGTTGAAACAATGCGGGCAGCCTGTCACGATCTTTTTGACATTGTAGCCATTCAAGACCTGTATATTCGTCATGGCCTGCATCTGGAACAAAAACTCATTCCCCGCGCGCTTGGCCGGGTCGCCGGTGCAGCTTTCTTCCGTCCCTAATACAGCATATTTAATACCCACATGCTGCAATATTTTGCAAATATCGCGGGTTATTTTTTGCGTGCGCTCATCAAAACTGCCCGCGCAGCCTACCCAAAATAAAATCTCGGGCGACTGGCCTCCAGCAGCCATTTGGGCCATGGTGGGAACTATGATTTCGGATGTCGGATTTTCCATTTCGAATTTATTAAAAATTGTCACCTGCTACCACCAACTGCCACTACTTCTCAACCCAATTAAACCTGTCCGCCTGGCTATATTTCCAGGGCGCGCCGTTGTTTTCGACGTTGCCAAACATATTGTTCAGGCTTGCGGGCGCCTGCGACTCTTCCATCACGATATAGCGCCGCATTTCGGTAATGATCTCTAGGGGGTTTATGTTTACCGGGCAGGCTTCCACACAGGCATTGCAGGTGGTGCAGGCCCAAAGCTCCTCGCGGCTGATATAGTCGTCCAGCAGCGCCTTGCCATCCTGGTGATCCTTGCCATGCTTATCGATATTGTTGCCCACCTCGGTGATACGGTCGCGGGTATCCATCATGATCTTTCGTGGCGACAACAGCTTACCGGTGATATTGGCCGGGCAAACCGACGTGCACCGGCCGCACTCGGTGCAGGTATAGGCCTCCATCAGGTTTTTCCAGGTGAGGTCGGTTACATCCTTCGCGCCAAAACGCCCGGGCTCGCCCGAACTTTCCGGGGCGAATGAGGGGTCGAGCATGGCTTTTACCTCGTTGGTGACCGACGCCATATCGGTAAATTCGCCCTTCGGTTTCAAATTGGAATAATACGTATTCGGGAAAGCCAGCAGGATATGAAAATGCTTGGAATAGGGCAGGTAATTTAAAAACGCGAGTATCCCGATGATGTGGAACCACCAGCAAACACGCTCGGTAATTACCAAGCTATGCACGCTGTCCGGCAATAACGTATTTAAAAATGAACTGACTGGGAAGCTTCCGGCTCTTATATAATGACCATAATTTAAAAGCTGCAATTTGTGATCGGCGGCGTTCATGGTTAGAAACGCGCTCATTAACAATATTTCGATAATGAGGATATAATTGGCGTCGGAGCGCGGCCATTCGGTCATCTCCACCCCGCTAAAGCGCTTTAACCGCGCGATATTGCGGCGGGCAAGGAAAGTGACACAGGCGATGAGCACCAAAACAGCCAAAAACTCGAAACTGCCTATCAGCAAGCTGTACAAACCGCCTAGTGGCCTTGAAAAAATACGGTGGGAGCCAAATACGCCATCGATCATGATCTCGAGCACTTCGAGGTTGATGATGATGAAGCCGACGTAGATGAAAAAGTGCATCACGGCGGCCAGGGGGCGCTTTACCATTTTTGTTTGCCCGAGGGCGACCTTCGCCATCGTTTTCCACCGCAGCGCGGGGTTATCCGAGCGGTCAGTGTCGCGTCCTAACAGGATGTTGCGCCTTATCTTGCCGGCATTCCGGCTAAACAGATAAATGGCAGCGGCCAAGATGATAATAAAGATCAGTTGTCCAATCATTATGCGTGCATAGTAATTTTTTCAAAGTTATGGGAATTGTTGGAAGTTGAAAGGTTGGAAAGTTGGAAGGTTGAAATGTTTTAATGTTGGAATGTTTTAAGGTTGTAAAGTTGAAAGGTTATTTTAGTTTAACCTTACAACATTCGAACATTGTAACTTTTCAACTTCGGCTGCTTTTTTGAAAAAAAAAGCAGTCGAAATAAAAAAAACGCTACATTTGCAATCCCCAAAAGGGCGGTATCATAGCTCAGTTGGTAGAGCAAAGGACTGAAAATCCTTGTGTCGCTGGTTCGATTCCAGCTGATACCACAAAATCATATAGTCTTCAGAGCTTTCTGAAGACTTTTTTATTTCCGTAAAAATGCCTAAAGACTCTAGAAATGCAGTTTTTGTAATCTGTTAATTAATATAGTGTTTCTAATTGTCGATTGTCTGATTCTTTACTTTCGTGTCGTATAATGTGTTTTAAGTGAATATTTGGCGCACTTTTGGCGCGTTTTAAATTCAAATTGTGGTTATTGAACTTCTAAGTTACTTTTTTCTTACATACTGTTTTCGGTTAAATGAATAATTAAATATTCTCTCCATCTTCTTATATGCATGAAAAAGGCATACGTTACTTTAAAGAGGCAGTTTAAATCGTGAATTATGTGAAATAAGTGTTCACGTCGGCCATAAGCTTTGCGTTCCAAATTTTCGCCTCTATTTTTCCGCTTAGCAATACAGCTACTTGACCGTAATGCGAATTTACGATTATCCTCGTCACCTTAATTCATGACGCCCGTCATTATTTAGCCCAAAGCAAACCGCCAATTTTACAGTAGCTAAAATTGAGCAAGATGAAAACTTTATTGATCCCTACAGATTTTTCCGCCACTTCAAAGCATGCGGCTGAATATGGCTATAAACTGGCAAAACAAATCAAGGCGAGTGTTGTGCTATGCAACTCGGTCATTTTGCCTGCGGAAATACCTCAGGCGGGTTTGGTGGTTTGGCCATTGGAAGAATATGACGTGCTTATCGAAGGGAGCACCGATGAGCTAAAAAAATTAAAATCATCGTTAACGAAAAATTCAGAAGGTTTTAAACCAACCGTAACTTATATAAATACTGCCGGCATACTTACCGATGTGGTGAGCGACATATGCGCAACAATGAATATTGATCTCATTGTAATGGGTACGCATGGCAGCACGGGTCTTACTAGTTTTTTCCTTGGCAACTATAGCCGCAATATGATCGAATATGCAACCTGCGCCTTGCTGCTGGTACCACCGACTGCTGTTTTAAAGCCGGTTAAAAAGATAGCATTCGCTACTGACTTTACCTACCCGGAAGATGACTTAAAATCTATTTATCAGCTTATACCTATAGCAAAACTTTTGAACGCCGAGATCCTGGTGACGCATATTTATAACGAAAAGCAGCAGAACGCTCATTTTAAACATTGGCTCAACGAGTTTTTGTCTGAATTATCGAACAAAGCGAACTATGCACATATTTATTACAGGCTTGTAAAAGACACAAATACGGAAAATGGACTGGACTGGCTTTGTTCACATGGGCAGGTCGACATCCTGGCAATGGTACACCGCCGGCACAATTTTCTCTACAATTTTATAAATGGCAGTCATACGCAAAAAATGGCGCGCCACATCTCCATCCCTTTACTGGTTATGCGCCCGGAAAACCATCCAGAGGCAACATTCGCCAATAAATTTTTACAAGCCGAGTTATGAAAACAATAGCCATCCTGACGGATTTCTCGCCGGCATCCCGACATGCCGCACAATATGGAGTGCACCTGGCTCAAAAATTAAAAGCCCATGTGGGTTTGTATGCTGTCAGCCCGGTACTTTCCGGAGCGACGGCTGTGGCGACCATGGAATGGCCGGATTATGCAGACGAGCAACCGGTGACGGACACGGCGAGCCAGCTGGATGAGGTTGCGGAAGAATTATATAATTATATCATAGCAAGAAGTTTTGCCGAAGCTTTTGTACCGTCGATAGAAACCTATCCTGGCCAGGACGTTATTGCCAGCTCGCTTTTGGGGCTGGCGGACGACGAAGACTCGGTGTTGCTGGTGTTGGCTGCAAGTCCCTGTAATGGGCATGGGAGTGCTGCCTCGACAGCGTGGTGGCGCAAAGCCGTAGAGGCTACAGGAATACCGGTGCTGATCGTGCCGGAAAACGCAGCTATACGCAACGTGGAAAGGTTTGTGTTCGCCACTGAAGCGGAATACGGCGACATTAAGTTTGTAAACAACCTGAGCAATTGGGCAAAATTTTCAACCGCAGAAATAATGGTAGCCTGCACACGTCAAAACGAGATTATACCGGATGCCGCGATAGCTACCTTTAAAGAGAAAATGTTGTCCGAAGTAGATTATGGCAGGATTTATTACCGGACGGTTCCGTCTACCCCGATAAAAAGCGGGCTCGACTGGCTTATTGAAAACAGAGGTTTCGATGTGCTCGCGATGGTGCATCGAAAAGGCGTTTTATCAAGCCTGTTGTTTAACCGCGGAATGATGGAAGCGCTGCTTTATCGTAAATGCGTACCCGTGCTGGTATATCCCGGCTTTCTCAAAAATAAATCTTCCGCAAAATGCATCTCTATTAACACACACGACCATGAAACTTATAACCAACGACGAATCGCTTAATGACGAACTGCAGGAGCTTTATATCCGGAGCAGCCACTGGGGCCTGGATATTGGTTTCGAAGAAGGAGAGCTCCGGTTTTTAAAAAAAATGCTTCATGTTTTTGCCATGCCGAGTCTCGAAAAGGACTATTCGGTTACGATGGAAGCTTTCGGCAACCAGTTTGTTGAACAGGAGATCGTTATCGATACGTTAAAAACACGTTTGGCAGCGTTGTTGAAAACAATTGGGCCGTTAATCGGGAGAAAAAATCCAAAAATAGGACTTGCATTTTTAGAACAATTAGCGACCCTGGAAAACGAAATCAAACAGTTAGCCGACGAGGTGAAAGACATTAAAACCACGTTGTTCGCGCTCGTGGAAACCATCATAAAAGCGCACTCCGTCAAAACCGGAGATTTGATAGAGATACTTTAAGTCCCATAAAACAATATGCAAAATGTTAATTATATCACTGCTGAAGAAGCTGTGAAACACGTAGAACCCGGAAACCGGGTTTTTATACATGGTAGTGCGGCAACGCCGGCCTGCCTGGTAGAAGCCTTGCAAAAAAGACACCGCGAGCTCTATAATGTCGAACTGGTTGGTATAACGTTGTTAGGCTTTGTCGATTTTGACAAGCCGGAATACCGCAAATCTTTTTATTTTAATTCTTTGTTTGTTTCGGCGGCTACCCGCGATGTCGCTAACAGTGAAGATGGCGATTACGTGCCCGTATTCCTTAGCCAAATTCCTTTGCTGTTCCGCAGGAACATCCTGCCTATCGATGTAGCACTGATACAGGTTTCGCCCCCGGACGAACATGGCTATTGCTCGCTAGGGGTCTCCGTCGACATTGCGAAGGCAGCTGTAGAAACAGCTAAACATGTTATAGCCCAGGTTAATCCATTGATGCCGCGCACACATGGACAGGGCTTTGTTCATATCAGCAAGATCGATGCAATGGTTTGGCATGTTGCAGAGCTGCCGGAAGTTAACTATGCATTTGAATCAACCAATATTGTAAAAAAAATCGGCCTGCAAGTAGCATCCCTTGTTGAAGATGGCGCAACCCTGCAGATGGGGATCGGTAGCATACCCGACCAGGTACTAAAAAATCTTGCCACTCACAAACACCTTGGTATCCATTCTGAAATGTTTTCAGATGGTATCATTCCGCTGATAGAGAATGGCATCATCGACAACAGTTTGAAAAAGATTAACGTTGGCCGATCGGTAACTGCTTTTTTAACCGGCACCCGCAGGTTATACGATTATGTGAACGATAATCCCGGCGTAAGGGTGATGGAAATAAATTATGTAAACGATGCCAGCATCATCAGGCAAAACCCAAAAGTGACCGCTATCAATAGCGCCATAGAAATTGACCTCACCGGCCAGGTATGCTCTGATTCGATCGGCACGCACCAATACTCAGGCATAGGCGGCCAGATGGACTTTATCCATGGCGCCTCATTATCCGAAGGCGGCAAGCCCATCATTGCATTGCCTTCGCAAACCAACAAGGGCGTAAGCCGTATTGTCCCATTTTTAAAAGAAGGCGCCGGCGTTGTAACTACGCGCGGGCATGTGCATTGGGTGGTTACTGAATACGGCGTTGTAAATTTATTCGGCAAGAGCCTCAAACAAAGAGCAAAGGCACTTATCCAAATTGCACATCCCGATCATCGCGAAATGCTGGAGCGTGCCTACTTTAACCGGTTCGAAAAGGCCTTTATCATACAGCCGTAGATATGAGGACATTTACGACCCAGATGGCCTGCTATATCGCCTAAATGTACAGACATACCGGCACCAAAAGGACCCACGGTCACAATGTCCGGCTGGCTTCACTGCTCGGCGCTGCCGCCGGGTTTGTGAATGCCGCGGGTTTTTTAGCTTTCGCAGTTTTAACAACCAACGTGACGGGCCACGCGGCCCTTTTTGCCGAACGCATCGCCCTTGAAGATTGGAAGACCGCGCGGGTGGTAGCTTTATGGATGTTCCTTTTTCTTGCTGGTGCGTTTATATCAGGTTTGATCGTCTCACGCATCGGCCGGAACCAGCAGTACTCATACGTTATACCTATTATAATTGAAATCGCGATATTAATTGGTGTCGCGTTTGGCGGGTACAAATACGACCATAGTTTAGTTTCAAAAGAGCTTTTTGCCGGGAGTTTGCTTTTTGCCATGGGCATGCAAAACTCGCTGGTCTCAATGGTTTCCGGTTCTGTAGTCAGAACTACCCACCTTACGGGAACATTTACCGACTTAGGTATTGAGCTGGCCCAGGTAATACAAAAAAGCCACTCGGATCGCCCCGCGTTAAAATCGAGGATCAGGCTTCGTGCAACTATCATACTTTTCTTTATGGCGGGCGCCCTGGCAGGAGCTTATCTTTTTCGCTTCTATGGCTTTTACGCTTTTTTTTTACCGGCAGTTATCCTCTGTTACACGTTGCTGTACGATATTTTCAGAATACGTGTAAAACGCTATTACCGGCAGCTGCAAAGTCCATTTAAAAAGTCCTGACCCCCGCCAGTTACGCGACAAAGTGCCCATCGTCACATTTTTTATGGGATAAAATCATGGCTCGCAATGGGCGTGAACTACATCTTTGTACTAACAAAAAGAACAATTTATGGCAACTTTAACCAATCAAGTAACCGGGTGGGCGACAGCAGTTGACGCCCCGGCTCACCAGATTAATCTCTATTCAAAATATTTGACTTTTGCTGATAGCCAGGCTAAAAGCAAAACCGCATGGTATATAATTTCGATGATCGCACAGGGCGTATTGTTTTTGCCTGTGCCCGCTGTGCTGTTATATTATTTTAACGCGCCGCTGTACGTACTGGTTATTACGCTTGGCCTGTTCTTCTCAAACATTATTGCCGGTATGGGTGGTGCAGGTGTCCGCACGCTAATATCGCTGTTTGCTGTCAGCACCCTGGTTCATATCATCATGCTCATGATATTTATTCTTTAGGATATCTGCTCGATCACTTTGCCTGTTTGTAAAAACACGCATTTTCTTTCAAATAAAAAAGCCGTGTCTTTTCAGACTACGGCTTTTTGTTGAATTAGACTTTAATCTACTGTGCTGATGATCCCCCTAATTTTTTGATCCTTAATAAGTTCAAAACCAGCATGATCAATATTCCCCATACGCCAATGACAATGGAGTAGACGATGACCAATAACCAAATTGGCGACTTGTCCCTGGTCGCAAACAAGGTCCTGTTATTAAACGTACTTACCGGGATAAATTTGGCGCCCCAGGGAACCGATTTTTCAATGACCAGGTTTCCATATTGATCATTATCAACGATCTTAGCTAACAGGGTAATATTTCCCTTTGCATCGCCGGGTATGCTGTCTCTTTTAAAATCACCCGATACTTTGCCGGTCGAATCGGTGGTGAACGTTGGCGTTTCATTGATATTCAGGTCAGATGCCAAACGCCTGACAGCCAGTATAACATCCACCCCCTTTACAGGGATCCAGGTGGTATCCTTCAGCGCCAGGACCGTTGCGGTTACCTTTTTATCAGCGGCGACTATTAGTATTTTGGCACGCGACACAGTAAGGTCGCCTTTTGCGGAGCTGTATTTTTTGTCGCCGTCAAAATTTGCCAGGAAGGTATGTTTACTTTGGGAATTCCATTCTTTCCTAACGGACGGCGGGATCATCGCAGACGCTTCACCGCGTTCGTTGGTTATTACTTTTGCAATAGATGTTCCAACTGAATCCTTATCTAAATACAGCTTTAATGGGATACCTGCTACGTTTTTAAACCGCCCATCGACCTTGGTTTTTACTTTAACCACCAGGTAGGGCACACGATTGTTCGTGATATAATAGTTAATAGCTATGGACAGATCGCCTTTTTCGGGGGTTTGCGAAAAAGCGGTGGCCGCCGACGCCAGGAGCGTTAATAATAATGTTCCGGTAAATATTTTATTTAACAGTTTCATGTTGTTCGTCTAAAGTTTCTTGTATAGGAATAATGGGGAATATCCTTGCCAGGATGGTGATGATCAGCATGCACCCGGCTAAGGACCCCAGGGTTATGGCCCATTCTTCCCAGCTTGGAAAGTAATGATGGTAGCTGGCAGGAACATCATGCATCGGCAAAAAAGGATGGAGCAAGGTTGGTGTTACAATTAAATAACGCTTAAACCAAGCACCCACAACAACCATTATCCCGACGATAAAAACCGGCAATGGTTTCCGGCCTTTTTTAAATAATAAGATAAGAATAGGCAGGATCATGCCGGACGAAATGGCGAACCAAAAGACGAGCGCAAAATCTCCGGTAAATAACCCGTTTAAATAAGCCGCCTCCGATTCTTTCATTTTAAAGAACGGGGTTAAAAATTCATTCACATTAAAATAAAGGTATAATAGCGACAGCAGCACCACTATCCGGCCCATCTTTTCGAAATGATTATCTGTGATGTACTTTTCAAGATGGTATGCTTTCCGGAAAACAAACATGGCCACCACGACAGCTCCTGCACCCACCAAAAACGCGCCGGCAATAAAGTATGCGCCAAAGTTTGTGCTATCCCATCCGGGGCGGTAGGTTGTCGCAAATAGCCACGAAGTGACGGTATGAATAGTAAACGCCACCGGAATAATAGTGATACAGAGAATATTGATAGCCTTGTCGCTTAATTTAAATTGGTCAGGTGTGCCTTTCCAGAACGAACCGATAAAGGAATAAAACTTATGTAACCTTTCGCCTGAACGTTCTTTATAACGGAGTAATATTTTTATATCGGGTAATAATGGGTAATATAACAGCAGCATGCTGATAAAGAAATAAGTGGTTATCACGATGACATCCCAAATGATCGGAGATTGTATCCGGCCATGGGTAAATAAATTGTAAAACCGCTCGGGGCTACCCATATCGACTATAATAATAAGCGAAGCGAAAACGATAGCCGCTACCGCAATGATCTCGGCGATCCGGGTTAATGGCGATCCCCATCTGACGCCGGCTAACCTGAATACGGCGGTTATTAGTGACCCTACTAAACTTATAGCCACAAAGAATACAAAATTGGAAATATAAATACCCCACGAAACATAGTCGCGCATGGAGGTAACTACCAAACCATATCGCAGCTGCCGGTAATAACCAAACAGCCCTACCAGGCAAAAGGCTAACAAAATACCTACCCATAATTTACCTGCTTTACCGAACTGTTGCGGAAGCAGGTCGTTTATAATTTTATCATCACCCGCAGAAATTGCTTTTTTTGGCTTCAGGGTTATAATGATCTTCCCTTTCGCTGAAAAAATTGAATTTTCCACCGTTATTTCATTAGGTTATTTGTTTTGTATTTTATCATTTTCGAGCCCTGATTCATACGGAAAATTCCGTCCAACCGGTGGCAGATAATAAACACTGGGTTTGGTGCCGAGGTCCTCCATTAAGCGGTAACCTGCTTTGTCCTTTATCAGGTCGCTGAACCTGAACGTTTCGGTTCCGTTTGACACGGAGTCTTCATTGATATCGCCAAACGCAAACACGCCGTTTGGGCAGGCCGATACGCAATGCGGAAGCATGCCTTCCCGTGTCATATCAGCGCAGAAATCGCATTTACCGACGGTGCCCTTTTTTTGAGGGACGCTAGTTTCGATAGAATAGGGCTGGGCGGCTACTGCAGGAGATATTTCAGGTTCGCTCCAGTTAAACACCCTGGCAGAGTATGGGCACGCGGCCATGCAAAAACGGCACCCGATACAACGGTCACTGTCTATCGCCACAATACCATCCTCGCGTTTGAATGTAGCATCTACCGGGCATACCTTAACACAGGGCGGTTCGTCACAATGCATACAAATGGTCGGCTCCCAGTATGGAGCCGTAAACTCTGCTTCCTGCATCGGATCAACTTTAACCCAGTTTTCTCCCGGATTTAATTCGTGCGCATGGTTACAAGCCTCCTGGCACTTTTTTAGGTTTTTACACCGCGAAAGATCTATAACCATTACAAACTTTTTGCCAGGTATGCCTTTTCTTGCCTCGGTATTGGATACCGGCGGCATATGCGGAACGGGCTTCAAAAAAGCCTCATCCACCTCGATCACGTCGCCGTCAACCGACAGTAGCTTAACCTTTTTGCCGGACGGCTTTACTTCGCCGGCAGCATCTTCAAATACATCCTTGTTTGAATTGCACCCTGCAGCCAGGCTTACAGCCAATAAGCCGCCTAAAAGAAATTCCCTTCGTGAATTGTTTTCCTGATCCATGTCTTTATTTTTTGATCCAGTTTTGCAGTTCGGTATTGGTTATTTTTTTACTGTTCGATGCGATGAATGTAGCATCGATCTCCACGATACGGCCGTCCTGGGTAAGCATTTTTACGGTTGTGTTTTTACATATTGGCTTTGGCCCCGATACTTTCCTAATGCCCGAAAAAGGAAACTTCGCAGCGGAGCCGATTGCAGCAAAGAGTGATAAAATTCCCAACCCCCACACAAACTTCCTTCGGGATGGTGAACTTTCGGGAACCGGTTTTTGAATATTATCCATAAAAATCAATGTTTTAATTAGTGTAAAGCTATGCCTGCGGCTGGAGTTAAACTATGATGTTAATTGCTTAAAAAAATGATTACGATCACTAACTGGTACAAAACAGCCGGGAACAAAAAAACCCGGTATAAGCCGGGTCTTCCTGGGGTTAATCAACGTTATTTTTTTAGTGTACGGATATAATTTACAATGCTCCACATATCTTCCGGATCGGGTATCTTCTTTTTAAAGCTTGGCATATCGTCCCGGCCCTCGGATATTTTATAATATAAAGAGCCATCAGACTGCGATTGCAACGCCCTCGTGGAAAGATCTTGCGGTTGAGTTTTTAATTGCGCGGCTTTGCTGCCATCGCCCAGTCCTTTTTTCCCATGGCATGAGGAACAATGCTCATTCCATAATGCTTTGCCGGCAGAAATCGACTCACCGTTTGATTTGACGGGATTGGCCATTTTGGCATTTTTTTCGGGAACAGACCATGGTTTTGTCTGCTGGTTAATCGTGAATGCAAGGCTTATCGTACATACGGTCAATACGGAAGCCGCTAATATTAATTTGTTTTTCATCGCTATAATTCTTAAGTTAATGGTTACTAAAATTGAGTGCTTTAATTTAAAAAGTGTTATAATTAGGGAAAGATGTTACATAATTCACACTATTGGCTGGTGCCTGAAATGTATAATTATTTAAAAATTCCAAAGCCTTGAAATATTGAATCCGATCAGGAACTCTCCTTTTTTGAAATCGTTTTGATTGAATACGTTATTATTTTGTGGTATTAGCGAACTGTAGTTGCCAAAGAAAACTTCAAAATCGTGACCGCTGGTTTTCATTTCAATACCAAAACTCAGGTTCGGACGAGGATTATTTGCCGGGTTTTGCGTAAGTGGCTGATCGTAATTGGCCATCAGCGCAACACCATCTGCTATCTTATAACGGCCGGAAACAGCGACTGAAAAGTTATCATTTTTTAACAGTTTCGCCACTTTGCCCGTATTCGGATCCAGGTAGCCTTCCAGGTTATTAAAGTGGGAAACACTCGGGGCAACCTGTATCGAGACTTTGTCCGAAAACTTCCTGGCTATAATAATTTGATTAAAATAGCTGAAACGATCCGAAGTAGTTACAAATAACGTCGTATTATCTTTTTTCCGGGTATCCGCTGCTGCATTGCCAAAATACGTAATGCTGATTGGGATCGAGCCGCTTCGCGTTTGCTTCAGGATGGCAAATTTGATATTCCAGTCAACGATCATATTTTCGTTCGTAGCATCAAAGCCGAATTGCAGGTTGGTAACCGGCGTGTAACTGAACCCCAATTTCATCGTTGCACTCGCAAAAATGCCGAACAGGTCCTTAGTCCCGTTGCTTACCACCCCAAAACGGTGCTGAATATCAAATTCGAAAGTTCCTTTAATCGGAACCATCACGGTTTGATTGTCGATGATATAATTTCCGTCAAAAGTATTTTTCGCGTATTGCGTTTTTTTAATGGGTACAGCAGCAGTAGTGTCGGGATCAGTGGCAGTTTTAACGCCGTCTTTTTTAACTGCTGTAACAATGGTATCTTTTTTCACGGTTTTATTTTTAGTCGTTTTAGGCTGCGCTTCGGCACGGAAAAGACTGACACAGCATAACGTCACAATCAGGCAAGCTGTAGTAGCCACTGATACAAATGGGTAATATCGATTTCGGTTTTTCATTTACGTGCTTTTAGTTGTTTTTAGCGCCCTGGGTTATCCAGGCCAGCATCAGTGCATTTATATTTGATGGGTTGTTGGCGGCTCCGGCAGGCATGGTTACCGCTTTTTTTCCGGTTAGCCATAAATAAACATCGCTGGTTTTCGGGGTTGCGGTGTTTATAAAATTGCCATTTGTAAGCGCATTAAATGATGTGGCCTCTGATAAATTTGGCGCCACCGACCCGCTATGACAGCCACTTATAGCGCAGCTTTTTGTTAGTATTGGTTGTATATCCTTCGCAAAGCTCACGGTGCGGGTTATAGCCGGCGTATTATCTATCAAAACGGTATCGTTTTTTGTACAACTAGCTATTCCAAGCACAAATACAGCTATCAAAATCAACCCTATTGCCAGTATTTTCTTTGACATGATGATGGTTTTAGTTTTGAAATGTTCCTCTATTTCTTAAAGGTCAATGTGAGATAGGGCTGTATGCCGTGCTGGTTATTGGATTTGTTCCAGATCGCGAAACCAAACTGCTGGTCCTGCAAACTTGAAAGGTCGACGTCCTGCTTTAGCACATCGCCGGTTTTTAATAATCGTTTATACTCTACAACCCAGCCCGATCCGGTGTAAATTGCCACACCTGTTATGTCCGCCCTGCCGCCAGTTAAAGGAGAGGCTATGTAGCTCGGAAACGCTTTTGAGCCATCGCCTCCATAAACAGGGTCGCCGGTGCGTTGATAACCGGTGTCGGTATTGGGATCTATTGTTCCTCCATTGTAAGTTAAAACACCTGTTGAGCTTACCCCTTTTATTTTCACAGCTTTTCCGCCGGCAAGGGTGTCTGTTGCTAAAATATAGTAGTAATTGCTTGCATTGGGAATGATCCACATCGGTACATTAACCGCAGCACCCGTTCCATCCAGTTTCAATGACTGCCTGTTATTGAAAGCCCCCTGGGGGGCAGCAGTTGTATAGGTGGGTGCAAACGGCCATGTTTTTGATGCGCCATTTACCACAAGGTCGTCAACATGCCGGCCGTTTCCCGATCCTCCAACTAAGCTGGTAACACCCGGGCCGCCGGCCCAGTCCTGGTAATTGTCGTCGATCTGATTAAAAATCAAGTCGCGGCTTAAATGTCCCCACCACATATCTATTTTTTCGCTGGCACCATTGGTATAATGATTGCCACTGTTCGCATTCGAAACCTCGGTGGCAGGTGTGACAGCATAGTTTGTATATGGTGTAAATACGTGGCAACTTGCGTAGCAGGTTTGTGTTGCGAATAGCGGTGTGGAATTATCTATATTAAACAGCATCGCAAATTTGTCCTCGCCAAACCCATCGCGGGTAAGGTTCCCGTTTGAATCGAAAGTTTTACTTGTCGGCTCCTGTGCCCAAACCTTTAACGCCGGGTCAAAATACCAGGTAGCTACGTACACACTTTTATCCGCATCACTCCATTGCGCAAGGAAATAAATGTATTTGTCATCGTACATTGACCTAAGTGTAGCCGGGTAAGTCTGGCCATTGTAGCCGGTAAAAAGGCCATTGCCGGGATAGGGCACCGTCGGTGTAATATTTAGTTTTGGAGCGTTATTCCATGCGGCATCTATTATACCATCAATGGTAGGCGGAGTTGCTGTTTTAACCGACACCAGCGTAGTTGTGCTGACCGGTGGATTAGTGGTAATTATCTGGTCTTTTTTGGTACAGCTTACTATATATCCTAAAAGGAGGATGATGGTTGTGGTTACCCAGAATTTTTTGTTGTGAATAAATTTCATGATTGACATCTATTTGTGTGTGATCTATTTAACTTCTTCCGGCTGCTAAATTACCCCGGTAATGGGAGCCGAAATATGATGTGGATCATTATTTAAGATGACATGGGTCAGGCCTACCGGCCGCCGTTATTCCATTAACTAACAGGAAATTACATAGTTGTTAAAGCTAATAACCTTGTTTACTGCACACGTTACACAATTAGCTGGATTTGTTATATAATCCACACCTTTTTGCCGGGCTGGGCCGATTATCCGTGGATATAGCATGAATAGCGAGAAATTAAACATTGAGTTAATTATCGGCCCGACCTAAATCCCATTGATCTTTCGTCAAAAAAGCGATTGTTCCGAACGATTGGGAGCTGGTTTGTTCGCGGCACCAATCATGAGGCAGGCTATGCCAAATTGCAGACCGTGAAAAATAATGGTTAAAACGATGTCGGAGGTTTCCATTTTTATAGTTCCTGTGATTAAACGGCCGTGCTAAATTGCTGTGCCGATGGCATTGAGCGCCATAGCCTGGCATCGAATGCCATGCAAATATTTCGGAGAAATGGCTTGCCGATGGAAGTTACATGAAGGCCCTCAGCACTAAGTTCAATCAAATCATCATCAGCTAACAACTTAAGCCGGGTTAAGGCCGGTAAAAAATAATCGGAATGCATTCGGCAGGTATCCCAGTGTGCCTCGCCTTTACACATCACATCTAATATTTGCTGCCGGATAACCCTGTCTTCAGGGGTGGAAATATGACCTTTAAAAACCGGCAGCTCCCCTCGGTTTACTTTTTGCAGGTAGTCCTCAACCACTTTAACATTTTGAGCATAGGCATAGCCCGAATCGCTAATAGATGATACACCTAAACCAATAAGAAGTTTTGTATGCTGGTTGGTATAGCCCATAAAGTTGCGGTGAAGCCGCCCTTCGCGCTCTGCTACCAGCAAGTCGTCGCCGGGCAGGGCGAAATGATCCATTCCAATTTCCTGGTATCCGTAGTATTTCAGTAAACTCCTTCCTATTTCATACAGCTTGCTTTTGTCGTGTGTGCCGGGTAAATCATGTTCGGTAAAACGACGCTGCCCGGGTTTTAGCCATGGAACATGTGCATAGCTGTAAAATGCAATCCTATCCGGCATTAGTTCGGCAACCTGGTGCATCGTATTTCCAAGGCCTTCAAAAGTTTGCAGCGGAAGGCCGTAAATAAGGTCATAATTAATAGATGTGTAACCAATTCGGCGTGCTTCTTCGGTTACCAATCGCACCTGTTCGAAAGTTTGATGACGGTTAATTATAAACTGTACCCGGGGATCGAAATCCTGGATACCAAGGCTCAGCCGGCGGAATCCAAGATCGTATAATGTTTGCAAATGGTCGGTGGTGGTATTACCGGGATGCGCCTCAAAGCTAAATTCGGCTTTCGTGTGCAGTTGCGTGTGGTTTAAAATACCGTCGATCAACAAATGTAAATTTTGCGCACTGAAAAACGTCGGCGTACCGCCGCCGAGATGTATCTCACGGATAACCGGCGACTCGCCGATTACTTGCTTATACATCTCCCATTCGCTTAGTACCGCGCGAATATAGGGTTCTTCAACGCTGTGATTTTTGGTGATGCGGGTATTGCAGCCACAATAGGTGCACAGGCTTTCGCAAAAGGGCAAATGAATATAAAGACTGATGCCATCCGTTCTACTTTCATCAAATGAAAATTTCACCGATTGCTTCCAGCTTTGCTGATCAAAGGAATCATTATCCCAATAGGGCATCGTGGGATAACTGGTGTAACGCGGCGCGGCCACGTTATACTTTTGAATAAGGTCCTGGTAGTTGGTCTCAGTGAGCATTTACGTTGTTAGGCTTAGAGTGTGTATTTGATTGAGTATCCTTATCACAGGCAGACGCTGCACCCATTTGCCACGAGTCCAGGTTTTTAATGGCTTGATTTGCGATCTCCTGCAGCGACTCCCTGGTCAGGAAAGCCTGGTGCGGTGTGATCAACACATTAGGGTACTCTAATAAACTTACCAGCAATTGATCCTTCACGTCGTCATTTTCGTGGTTTTCAAAAAACAAGTCTCTTTCGTATTCATAAACGTCAATTCCGAGGTAACCTATTTTTCCACTGGATAATGACAGCAATAAATCTTTGGTATTGATAACGGGGCCTCTTGAAGTGTTGATTAACATTATTCCGGTTTTCATTTGGTCCAATGTGTTTTTTTGAATCAAGTGCCTGGTTTCCTTTGTCAGCGGCACATGAATGGAAATAATATCCGATGATGTTAAAAGGTCGTTTAATTTAACAGGTGTAACAAATGATATACCCTTCGGCATGGCAGGGTCATAACCTATAACTTTACATCCAAAACCGTCAAATATTTTCGCGGCCGCCAGCCCCGTATGCCCAAGGCCGATTATGCCAACGGTTTTTCCCGAAAAGTTGAACCCGATCAGGTTATCGTTTCTGAAATCAAAATGATGTCCCCGCTGATCCGCCTTTATCAGGTGGCGGTTCAAAGCAAGCGCCATTGCCACGGCATGTTCGGCAATAGCCTGCGGACTGTATGAGGGGATATTTGCGATCTTGATACCGAATCGGCTTGCTGCCGCTTTGTCAATCTGGTCGGTGCCGGTTGAACGTGTGGCGATATATTTAACACCGAGGGCGGCAAGTTTTTCGACAACAGCGGCCGAAACATCGTCATTCGTAAAGACGATCACCGCATCTTTCCCTTCGGCAAAGTTTACGGTATCCAGGCTCAGCGCATTTGATATGAGTGTAATATCATGTTTCTTTTGGTTGGCCTTTGCCAGGAATTCTTTTTCAAACGGCTTTATGCTGTATGCTACTGCTTTCATCCCGCGAGGTTAATAGGGACAAAACTATCGGTATAACACCGCGCAAATGATGAGGATGGTCAGTTAGAATAATGACGTGCGTCAGTTTTTCATTTTTGCGAGCCGCGCCTGGCTGAGTACGGTGATGACACTGCCTTTTTTGTCGATCAATCCTTCGTCCTTAAAATCAGATAACGTACGGCTGACCGTTTCGGTGGCCATCCCCGCCATCGCGGCAAGGTCCTCCCGGGATATTTTGAAGCTTTCGCCATCGGTTTCGCCGTGGCTGACTAAGCGTAAAATCGCTCCTGCCATTTTCTTTCGTACAGAGTTATAAGCCAATTGCAGCAACTGCTCCTCCTTTTCCCGGATGTCATTTGACAATATCTTAATAAACTCGTGGCTCACATCGGGGTATAAATGTAATAGCTGGTCAAGCTGATCTTTCGGAATCAGGCACAGCGAAGTATTTTCCAAAGCGGTAGCTGTATCGGAATAAGCTTCATTCGACAACATGGCGTGGATCCCAAGATAATCGTCCGCGGCATATATGCCCGTCATCAATTCCCGCCCGTCTTCAGCGAGTTTTATGGCTTTTACTTTACCTGTAAGTACAACATATAAGCCGTTACCTTTATCGCCTTCGTAATAAATTACCTGGTTCTTTTTAAAATGCCTTGCCTTTCGTTCCAGCACGATCTTTTTAAATTCCTTCAACCCATCATTTTTGGACGCCAGGTTGCTTAATTGGTCAAGCGATCTGCTATAAAAATTCTCCAGTAACTCTTTTTTCTTTAGCCTGCTTTCAACTGCGTTTAGTAACTCTATATCGTCAAAAGGTTTGGTCAGGTAGTCATCGGCGCCCATTTCCATTCCCTTGCGTAAATCAACACGTTCAGCTTTCGCCGTCAAAAAAATAAACGGTACAGCCTTGGTTTCGGGGTTCTTATTAAGCAGGTATAAAACGCCGTAACCGTCAAGCTCGGGCATCATGATGTCGCAAAGGATAATATCCGGAGCATTTTTCAAAGCGAGGTCAACACCGGCTCTGCCATCGGCAGCCGTTTCGACGGTATACCCTGCGAGTTCCAGAATCTCGGCGATGTTTTCGCGGATATCGGTGTTATCTTCAATAACCAATACTTTTTTGCTCATGTTAACGAAAATGTAATAGTGAATGACGTGCCGTGATTGGCCACACTTTTAAATTCTACCTGCCCGTTCATCAGCCTCACATAGCGGGCCACTATGTTTAACCCCAACCCCGTACCGGGGATATTGCCTGTATTGTGCGCACGGAAAAATGCTTCAAACATATATTTGTGATCTGTTTCAGGAATCCCAATGCCATTGTCCCTTACGGTGATGATGCACTGTGATGCGTTGATTTCGGTGTTGAACTCAATGAAAGTGTTTTCGCCGGAATACTTGATGGCGTTGGAAACCAGGTTAAAAATACAATTTTTCAATAAGTTTTGGTCGAGATTTACGATGCTTTGTGCCCCGGTATGCTGGTAGATGATGTTTTGATTCTGTTTAGCTACCAGCTGCATTTCCTCGGTGATCTCCTCGGCAAGCTTGACGAGATCAAAATTGCTGAATGAGGGTTCAACTTTACCGGCCTCTAATTTTTCGAGGGAAAGAAAATCATTTAAAATCGTTGTCAGGTTTCCGATGGCATTCTTTATTTTACCTACGTGTTTGCCAATGTTGGGATTGTTAAAGCTCTCGGCGTATTTATCAATTAAAGAAGCCGATAGCTGGATAGCGCTCAAAGGGGTCCGGAATTCATGGGAAGCCATGGAGACAAAACGGCTTTTCAATTGGCCGAGTTCTTTTTCTTTTTCGAGGGACAGGCTAACTTCCTCTTTTGCCTTTTCGAGTGCTTTGACAAACTCGTTCAAGGATTGCGTACGTTGCTCGACCAGTTCTTCCAGATGCGCAGTGTAATCTTTCAGCTTTTCCTCCGCTTCCTTTTCACGGCTCAGGTCATGAATAAAGCCTGCGTATATTTTCCTTCCGGAAAACGGCACATCGCTTACAGCCAAACGAAACGGAAAACGCGACCCATCCTTCCGCAGGCCAACAACCTCGCGGCCGGTACCAATAATGTGGGGCACGCCGGTGCGCTGGTACCGGTGGATATACTCGTCATGCTCGGCGTGATAGGGCGGCGGCATTAACATCGAAACATTCTTTCCGATAACTTCTTCGGAGCTGTACATAAATAGCCGGGTTGCCGCCGGATTAATGGATTCTATAATACCGTGTTCATTTATGGTAATAATGCCATCTATCGCATTTTCAATAATCGCTTTTAACAGGGCAGCATTTTCCATAATGGTTTCCACGGGCGGGTGCGACTTGTTAACGTCGCATAGCGAATATCAAGTTTGGTTAGCTTATAAATGTAGCTATTTTCAGCTTAAAAAGTGATTCTCGTCATTTTTTACAGAGTAATATTATCCCACCTTTATAAGTCATTAATGCCCCTCAAGTCTGCATTATGAAAACCATTTTTGTTATAGACGATAATACCAGCGAAGCAAAATACGCCTCGGAGTTTACTTTGGCTATGGCTCAAAGCATGGAAGCGAAAATCATCGTCGCGCATACTATAGCTACGGTCACGATTGATGAAAAAGTAAAGGTAGGCGGAGCAATTGAGGACGAAGAATTCGAAAATCATTACGGATCTACCTTTCTAAGGCAGCTCATCAAGCAGCGAGGGGTCATGTTCGACCCCCAGATCGATGAAATTGATATCTCGCTAATCGACGAAAGTGGTGTAGCCGGGATCATCAACAAAAACCAGGTTTGGATGATTATTAAAGGCATACCTAACGAAATTAGGTCTCCACATCAGGCGCCGGATTTAAATGTCCAGTTTATTTTAAATAAAGTGCTGTGCCCCCTGCTGCTCATCCCGGATAAATGGAAAATAAAGAAAATTGAACGCCTGGTTTATATGGCAGATTTGAGGTATTGCCGTATCCAGATTGTAAAATACCTGGCGGATCTGGCTAAACACTGGCAAGCCGATCTTTCTATCGTGCATATATCGGCAAAGGGATTACCAGACATAGCAGAGAACTACGCCTTGAGCATATTTGAAAATGAAATTTGTGTTAATATCGATTACGACAGGGTCTTTTTCAACAATATTAAAGGAGGAAATATTCCAAGGGCGGTCGATGTGATCATACACACGATGCATAATGATATGTTGGCTTTGATCCATCATCGCTTTCACTTCCAGGAGCTTTTAGGTGCACATATTGGCGACAATCTTCCCGCGAATATTATCGTTCCGCTGCTTGTATTTCCTTACTGACGTAAGAAATATTATTTAAAAGCCTTTATGCCAATCTTGAGTCAGCTTTGTGCGTTGCGTCAGCCTAAGACGTGACATCAGTCATTTTTTTCGTAAGACAGGTTAGGCAAATTTGCTGATAATCCTATTGGCTTATGAAAACTTCATTCGCATCATTTCAAAAACTAACCGGCGTAATGATACGCGGGCTAGCAGTTATATCGGTGTTGTTTTTTCTTCCGCGCTGCATCACAATCGCGTCAGCCACGGCAACCCAGGATTCCACGATTTCGGCCATTATCAAAACGAGTATCGCGAGGTCAAACGGACTTTATTTCCCGGCTTCGGTTAAACGAGTTTATGAAAATAATGGTTACCAATTAATATGGATTGCGCCAGCAACAGTTAAAACCCATGCAGCCGAGTCCATGCTGCTGCTTGATTGTGTTTTGCAGTTCGGGTTAAACTACGCCGATTATCATCCCAAATTTCCCACTTATCAGAAGCTTAAGTCATTAACCGAGAACTTCGACAAACAATCCAACAGTGAAAAGGCTGAGTTTGACGTGATGCTTACCGACGCGTTGATCACCTATATGAATCACTTGCACTACGGCAAGCTCAATCCCTACTATCCCGCAGATAAAATCGAAGCCGCCAGCCATACCGGCTTTGATGCCGCCGTCGCGTTGGCCAGAGCCCTGGGACAAAAGGATTTCATGAGCGCGTTTTTAAGTGTTCAGCCGCAATCCGCCGCTTATCAGGCACTGCAATACCACATGCACCTGTTAACCGGCCTTTATACGGGCGATTGTTACGAAACACCCGACAGCATAATCAAAAAGATGGCCGTCAATTTGGAGCGGCTGCGCTGGATGAATAGCAGTGATAAAACCTGCATCGAGGTGAATATTCCCTCTTATACTTTAACATTTCACCAGCCCGGCGCGGAAACACAATTTAAAGTGATTGTGGGCAAGCCAAACGCGCCGACTCCAAGCCTGCAAAGTGCCGTCAGTTATTTTGAAACGGCCCCGGAATGGCGCATACCACAAAAGATTTTTAGAAAGGAAACGCTGGTAAAAGCCCTGAATAATAAAGGTTATCTTGAAAACAGCCATATCGCTATCTATTCAAAAACCGGAAAATATCTTCCAATTAACAGAACACGGTTACTGGAGATAAAACAAAATCCCGGTAATTACTATGCAACCCAATCGTCGGGCTGCGATAACAGCCTTGGATTGATCGTGTTTCGATTTCCGAACATTTATGACATCTATCTCCACGACACCCCGGAACAAAACTTATTTGCAAAAAATGAAAGAGCCTTTAGCCACGGCTGCATACGGGTTGAGCAAGCCGAAAAACTTGCCGGGCTGTTGTTGAAAAATGAAGGCTCCGAAGGCAAGATGCCCACCCTGCACAATGACATAGCGACTTTAAAACACCAGGTATTTATCCTGAAACAGCCCGTTCCGATAAAAGTCAATTACATTACCTGCTCCGTAAATAAAGGCTTATTGATTATGTATAAAGATATTTACAAGCTTGACAATAGTCTCGAAATGGCCCTGTATAACACAGAGCTGCCATTGGCGATGAGATAAACATAATTACAAATTTATGCTAGGTGAGCTAAGCGAAAAACAGATTGAAGCCTTGCTGATAAACCAGGTGACGGGGCGTTTAGGCTGCCATGCGAATGGCATTACCTATGTGGTACCGATCAATTATGTTTACCGCAGCCCGGATATCTTCGCGCACGCTGCCGAAGGTAAAAAGATAAAAATGATGCGCGAACAACCGCACGTATGTTTCCAGGTGGATGATATACAAAGTATTTTTAGCTGGCAAAGCGTTATTGCCTGGGGAGTATTTCATGAAATTACGGATGAGGACGAAAAGCAACGCGCTATGCAAGGTATTATACACCGTATTATGCCGCTCAGTGAACAACCGGATAACCATCCCTCGCATGGAATTGATGAAAACGAATACGGCCTGGACGAAAGCAACATTGTGGTATATAAGATCGTTCTCAGCAAAAAAACAGGACGATTCGAAAGCCATTAGCCAAGGTTTAGCTATGAATATATATTAATGACACATATTAAAATTAAGCGAATTCCGCTCGCCGTTGTTGCGAGTTGAGTGAGGGTCTAAGTGGAAAGAGCCGAAAGGCGGCCACTTAGCATGCTGCAAGCACAAAGCCTGGCGCGATCTTTTGACATAACTGACTTGTGCATTAGCCTAAATCAAAAGGCGTGACAGGATGCAGCCTGAACGATGGCGCAAGGCGAGCAAAATAGAGATTCGCGACTGGACTTGAATATGTTGAGCGTTGCAAGCTCACCTGGTTGCTAAAACAAGTGAAGGCGCAGCATAAGCGAAACTTATGAAAGGACAGAAGTAGCGAATGTGAGCCGAAGAGTTTGGTAGCGCAAACAGTGTGACAAGTCAGCGAAGCTGATGGAAGCCTATGGGCTTATTAGCTAATAGGCTGTAATGAAACTTGGCGCATCTGTTTTGCATACCTTACGATGAGCTCACGCCTATCTTCCTGTGTGTGAAAGGCCTGTGCGAGCGCCAGGAATAAGCAGAGCTATCCATACCTTCTTGTAAGCCACCGAAAGAGCGTGTGGATAGTGAGGCTTATTGGTTACATATTATACTATTTAACTTTAATGTCAGTTCTCCAACTTCTCGATGTTTGCCATAGATTCAATTTATGTAATAGTAAAAGTCTCGCAACACTTTGGACATTAAATACATCGTAGGGACTAATATATTGTATATAACTTTTGAACTTGTGGGCTACTATAAAATTTCTTATATAGCTACATCTGTGTATGGCCTCGATCAGTTCCATGTCTAAATCACGAATAATCTTGTGGCCTTTGTATATCAACTGGCCGAAATTTGGTTTAATCTCTTTCTGTACTTCCGTCAAATCACCTCGCTCAACCCAATGAAAATTACGATTGCAAGAAAGTCCAACTGACGATAAGCGAGCTTCCATATCCGAATAGATGGTAGGGTTCCAAGTCGCAGTCTCATTTACTTTAATGAATCGTGATTTTTTTGCGCTTGATCGGATTTCAAATTGGATTTCCTCAATAATTGAATAAGCTGCAATTATTGCAAATGATGCTCGAACATGATAGTTATATGATGGGATATAATTATCAAATACCTGACCATGTCGTGGGTCAGCTGAAAGTGGGCTATAGGAAAGCCTTCAGATCAATTTCTGGGGGCTTTTTGTTTTATTTGTCCTACAGGTACGCGACTTCTGCGCGTAAAAGTTAACAAGCGATAGCCTGTCCTCTTTTAAACCTATATTTAATCACATATTTGCCAACCATGTATAAATTGCTTTTGCTATTCTTTGCGTGTACCATTATTCAAGTTGGCTTTTGTCAAACACAAAAAGAGAAAAACCCTACCCGGGTAGTTTTATTAGGCACGGGCACGCCCACTGCCGACCCGGAGCGGTCGGGGCCGTCGCTGGCGATCATTGTCAATAACACCTCGTACGTGGTGGATTGCGGGCCGGGCGTTGTGCGCCGGGCCGCTGCCGCGGCGGCTAAATATGGCATCCCCTCGCTGCGGCCCGCCGGGTTAAACCATTTGTTTATTACGCACCTGCACTCGGACCATACCGCCGGCTACCCGGATTTTATCCTGACGCCTGCTGTGCTGCGCCGCAAGAGCCCGCTGGAAGTGTATGGTCCGAAAGGTGTAAAATCAATGACGGATTATATCCTGAAGGCTTACGCCGAGGATATCGATGTCAGGCTCAACGGGCTCGAACATGGCAAACCGTCCGCGTATAAAGTGAATGTGCACGAAATAACGCAAGGGGTGATATACCGGGATTCCAATGTTGTCATTACCGCTTTTAATGTACACCACGGGTCGTGGCCGCAGGCGTTTGGGTACCGCTTCGAAACCAAAGACAAAACCATCGTGGTATCGGGCGATTGCACCTACGACGAAAACTTAATCAAATATGCGATGGGCTGCGATATCCTGGTCCACGAGGTGTATTCCTTCGCCGGCTTTTTAAAACTTCCGCCCTCAGATAAGGCCTATCATTCGGCATTCCATACGTCTACCATGCAGCTTGCCGCCATTGCCAGCCAGGTAAAACCCAAACTCCTGGTGCTGACCCACCAGCTGCTATTCGGACAGACCAGCGAAAGCATTTTACAGGAGATCAAAAGCCGGTATAAGGGCGACGTGGTGTATGGGAATGATTTGGATAGTTTTTAGCGGATAATTTTGATCTTGCGGCTAGCGTCGACGCTTACCGGGCGGGGAAACTATCATTTGTTTTAAATGTTAATCGACTATATCTTAGCTTGAATTAATCCTGAAGGTACACTTGTTATCATACTTAAAAATTATGCCAGGGCCACCTTTAAAACGAATTGAGAAACAGTCGTTTATTTATAGCTTCAAGATTTGGCTAACAACATCGTTATTGGCACCTATCTTCGTTACATTATTACACTTCTACTTCCTATCAGTAAATAATCTTCGCCCGTTTCACGATCCCAGTATATACAACCGCGAGCTTCTGCGCTTAATAAAGGCATTAGCAGGCGGCTGTGTTTTATTGGTGCCAATGGGACTGGGATTATATTATAGTGTGATATTGCTAAATAAAAGATTACCAAGTTTGTCTTATATTAAGATTTATCTATCTGTAATAGGCATCGTGCTTGCCAATCTTGCTTATTTTATATTGTTATTTAACGTGTTGTGGACAAATATAGAAAGCGGGCTTAGGACACTTACGGTGATCAGCATTTTCCATGCAATGGCATGCTATACGGTAGCTGCATTAACGAGCATCTGGTTTTATAAGCTGAAACCGGTTGAAAATGCGCCGCCAATATTAAACTAAGCGCCGATGCTAAGCCGGGCCAGCCATCTATTTTCCCTTTCAGGTGGTATCCCGATCTGCATCGGCATGACGGCTCATATATGTCTGCTGAACATCCTGATGCGGACGCAAATAAAAGCGACCCAGCAGCGGCAGCGCGTATAAGGCGACAGGCGGAGAAAACAACAACTTTTTAAATCATAGCCAAACCGTACACTACGATCAAAAGGGCGATAATAAAAAAGATCACCGATATTCCATAAAATGTGGTCCACCTCAGCCAGTGTACAAATTGCTTTACCATAAGCAGGATGGGGTCTTGGGTATCCTTTAAAAACAGGTCGCTATTTTGCTTGTCCTTTTCTGCGGTAATTCTTTGTTCTTCCGCATACTGTAAGCGCCCGGCGTCGAGGTATGCGCCGCAATTCGGGCATTTTTCATCTATTTTACCTGTCCATTCGCTCCACTTGCCGCAAACAGGACATTTTATTTCACTGATCTGACTCATAACGAATTTTTATGTTAAAACCTTATACTATTTGGACTGTAATAAATAACCGTTTTAAATGGTTTTATGTTTTATGCGGATCGATCTCCTGCATGCCGAATATTGGCCCGACGCTAAAGGACGACAGCTACAGGGTTGCCGGCACATAAATCAAATATAATGCAATATACTGAAATACTAAAAACCTGGCAATGTCCGCAGGGCAACCGCGTTTAAAAATCGATGGCCATGAGGAGGCGCCTATGGAGCCTTTGGCTATCTTATTTATGCTATAAACACGCGACTCCGCCGGAGTCGTGGACTTAAGTCGCAACAGTGTCAGCGGAGCTACCGTCTATAGCAATTTATCGCATTGTTTTTAACGGCCCCAGCGGAGTTTCCTATTTTAAAAAGTTCCCCGGGTATCTCCGTTTTAAATTAATTTTCACCGGTAACCTCAACGCCATATCGTATCGCCGCTTTAAGTGTATCGGTGTTTATATCTTTTAGCTTGGTGAACGTGATGCAATACCCGGTTACGCCCGCCTTGCCCAGTTCTTTTCCGTACGTTCGCGCTAAGTATGTCTTATCCCTGATGCCAAGGATATAGACCGAGATCCCGGTTTTGTTTGCGCTCAAACCAATTTGAAAAAAATCCCTGGTCTTTCCGTCAGCATATTTTATGGTGTAAGATCCATATCCTGCAGTAGGGTTGCTGACAACCTTATTTTCAGCGTTTTTTCCATCATCGAACCATAATTTACATCCTGGTAATACCTGAAGTATAAGCATATGCAATTGTTGCATGTCACTGCGCTTTGGTTCAGGCTGGCTGGTAATGTACTTTTTGATCTGTTCCTGTACGTACGGCTTCACGTTCGTCCATTATTGTACGCTAATATAGATAAACCGGAGCTGCTCCGACAAAATCAACACGCAAATTCGCACAATAAATTTTAACTCATTTATTAACGTTCATTTAAAATCCACCCACTGCGCCAGGGTGCACCACCCTGCACCGCCTGCACCATGTGCACCACACGCACCGTGTGCGCCACCTGCACCATCTGCACCTATCTCACAAAATGGTGCAGTGGTACATACCCAATAAAAAAGCCCTTTGAAGGGCTTGAACGTTATGCTGCAATGTTAACGGGGCGGACGCGGCGGCGGTGGCGGCGGCGGCGGTAAATGCACATGCAGGTTTAACGAAGCGTGGCGCCTGTGCCGGTAATAATGACGGTGATGCCTCTTGAATGGTGGTCGTGGTGGTGGCGGCGGTGGCCTCCTGACCTGCAAAAACGTCGAAGCAGGGGCAGCGGGCAGATCACTTGCGTTTGAAAGCTCAAACATAAATGTAAATACCAGCGCGATAGCAAAAATCTTGAAGTACTTCATGCTAAGAAAATTAAGTGAATTGATTAAACTACAACGTAAATATAGCTACAATGTTTAATCGAATATCCGCCGGGCGGCCGAATGATCTAAATATCATTTAAATAGTACGCGATGTAAAAAATCAGCGGCAAAAGCGCCCGCTTCCAACCAGCGCTTTTTTGTGGCGCTGCCCACGGGAAACACCGGGTTAAAATGCTTTTGCAGCTCGTGTGCGTAGCCATCAAATATCTTTAGGTCATTGGGGATGTGCAATTTATCGGCTTCCTGGTGAATGGCAATCCCGCCATATAACGGTCCGCCTTTTTGCGTGGGCGGCATTACTTTATCGTTACTGCCGAGCACATTGACTATAGGGACCTGTGCATTTTTTAGCCAGTTGAGGTCGAAGATGCCGCCCCAAAAATTCACCACCGCGGCTACTTTGGGTAAACCGGTTTCCTTGTCGCCGGGATCGATACCCGCCATTTTTGAGAGCAGGGCATCGGTGCTATACGCCGCCTGCAGGGCGATCATCCCTCCGGCCGAATTTCCCGCAAGGATAATTTTATCGGGGTCGATACGATATTCCTTGCTGTGCTGCCTGAAATATGCGACGGCCATCCTGGCATCCGCCACAGCGTAATAACAACCTTTGTGCAGCTGATCATAATTAAAGCCTGACATTTTTTTGCCCAGGGTATAATTGATAGCGGCGCATACATACCCGCGCCGGGCAAAATCTTTGCACCACAATTGAATACCGGCAGCCTCTTTGGATCCGAATCTAAAACCTCCGCCGTGCATCCAGATAATGAGCGGCCGGCCGGGCGCTGCATCGCCCTGGGGTTGATACAGGTCGAACAAATGAAATTTATTTTTTTCTGCGTCGCTGCGGTCGGAATAATTCTGATCCTTGTCGACGGTGATTGCTGAAAATACGATATCCTTATACATTTTTGGAGATTGGCCCTTCGCGATAAAGGAAATGCAAAGGATAACCATGGAAACGATCGATTTATAAAACATCATGGTAAATATACGGCGCAAACCGGCGAACGGTTTACTTGTCTTCCGAATTCTTGCCTTCTTGATTCTTGCATCTTGGCTCCTGCTTCTTGGCTCTTGTCTTCACTCTTCGTTCTTACATCTTCCGTATATTTTATACATTTACCCCATATTACCTATATAATTATTTTTGCCCATGATACTTGTTGGACAAAGTGCGCTCTCGTTACATGATTTCTCTGAATTATTATTTGAACAAACAGAAATTGGATTAGATAAGACGGCTGTTGAAAAGGTCGGTTTGAACTATAACTTCCTGAAAAAGTTTTCTTCCAATAAGCTCATTTACGGTATCAACACCGGCTTTGGCCCCATGGCCCAATACCGCGTGAACGAGGAAAATATTCTGCAGCTTCAGTATAACCTGATCCGCAGCCATTCGTCTGGTAGCGGCAAGCTTATGCCCGCTCTTTTATCCAAGGCATTGATGATAGCCCGGTTGAATAGCTTTATGCTGGCATATTCGGGGGTGCATACGGAAGTTGTTGAATTACTGAAGGATCTGATCAACAAAAATATCAACCCCTGCATTTACGAGCATGGCGGCGTGGGCGCCAGCGGCGACCTGGTACAACTGGCGCACCTGGGTTTGGTACTGATAGGAGAGGGCGAAGTGCTGTTTGAAGACGAAGTACGTCCCAGCATGGACATATTTAACCGGTTTGGGATAAAGCCGCTGTCTATCCATATACGCGAGGGCCTGGCTATTTTAAACGGAACCTCGGCGATGACCGGCATAGGTATGATCAATATTATCCAGGCAAAAAAACTGCTGAACTGGAGCGTTTTGTTTTCATCGATGATCAACGAGATCGTGGAAGCTTTTGACGACCATTATTCACTCGAACTAAATCAGGTGAAACAGCATAAAGGGCAGAATAAAGTAGCCGCTATGATGCGCGATATTTTGCAGGACAGCAAAATGATACGCGACCGGTCCGAGCATTTATATAATCCCGATAACCTCGACCAGGATGTTTTTGAAGATAAGGTGCAGGAGTATTATTCCCTGCGTTGCGTTACCCAGGTTTTAGGGCCTGTGTATGACACGATCGAACAGGCGGAAAACGTATTGGTAAACGAGCTTAACTCGGTAAACGATAACCCGGTGATCGATCACGAAAACCATAACATTTTTCACGGCGGCAATTTTCACGGCGACTATGTTTCGCTCGAAATGGATAAGTTAAAGATCGCGGTCACCAAACTATCCATGCTCTCGGAAAGGCAGTTGAATTACCTGCTTAACAATAAACTGAACCAAAAGCTGCCGCCTTTTGTAAACCTTGGCGTGCTGGGCCTGAATTTCGGCATGCAGGGCATGCAGTTCACCGCGACCTCGACCGTAGCCGAAAACCAAACGCTATCGTTCCCGATGTACGTTCACAGCATCCCCAATAACAATGATAACCAGGATATTGTAAGCATGGGCTGCAATGCGGCATTGATGACAAAACGGGTGGTGGATAATTCGTTCGAAGTGCTTGCCATTCATTTGATGACCATCTTGCAGGCGATCGACTACCTGGAATGCCGGGACCGGTTGTCGACGGCATCAAGAACCGTTTACGATAAGGTAAGGGTGATATTCCCTAAATTTATTGAGGATGAGCCAAAATATAAAGACCTTAACCGGGTAAAGGAATTTCTGGAAAGTTCGGCTAACCTAATCAGCTTTACAAAATGAAGTGTGCGCTAATCACCGGCGGCTCCAGGGGCATCGGGCGGGCTATTTGCACCAAATTAGCCGGGCTGGGATATTGTGTGCTGGTAAATTATAAAAGCAATACCGAAGAAGCGGGTAAGACGCTTTCGCTGATCAAAGAAGCCGGTGGCAATGGTGAATTGATGCAATTCGATGTGGCTGATAAGAGCCAGATACAGGAAGTATTGGGAAAGTGGATCGAAGCTAACCAGGAGAAACATATTGAAATATTGGTGAACAATGCCGGTATCCGCGACGACAGCCTGATGGCCTGGATGGAGGAAGAGCAGTGGGAGCGGGTTGTGAAAACAAATCTCGGCAGCTTTTTTTATGTGACCCGCCTGGTACTGACCGGGATGCTGGAGCAAAAATATGGACGTATTATCAATATAGTGTCGCTATCGGGGCTAAAAGGGCTATCGGGGCAAACCAATTATTCGGCAGCTAAAGCGGGTGTTATCGGTGCTACAAAGGCGCTGGCGCAGGAGGTAGGAAGGCAGGGCATTACGGTAAACGCCATAGCGCCGGGTTTTATAAAAACAGATATGACCGAAGGCCTTGACGAAAAAGAGCTGAAAGCGATCATCCCGGTAAGACGTTTCGGTTTACCCGAAGAGGTTGCCCACGCAGCAGCATTTTTAGCCTCGGCCGAAGCGGGGTATATCACCGGGCAAGTGTTATCCATAAACGGCGGGTTATATTCCTGATATGAATTTTCCGGTTAACGATATCACTACCCTCATCCCCCAAAAGCCGCCGTTCGTGATGGTAGGCAAATTGATTTTTACTGATGAATACGTTACACGCAGCGGTTTTCATATTGCGGCAGATAACCTTTTTGTAAAAAACGGCTTGTTCCAGGAGGCCGGGCTGCTGGAGAATATTGCACAAACTGCCGCCCTCGGGGCAGGATATACGGCGCAGGCCGAAAATAAGCCCGTGGCCGTTGGTTACATTGGATCTGTTAAAAATTTTGAGGTATTTAATTTGCCTGGAACCGGCGAGGATATCATAACCGAAATTAAGATCGAAACCAAGGTGATGGGTATTACCGTATTTTGGGGAAAGGTATGGTGTGGGGAGGAATTATTGGCGCAATGTGAAATGAGGGCGCTTACGGATAAGGAATAAATTTGAAGGAATGAGCGAGCCGGATGTTTTTGTAGTTGCCGATAATATTTTTTCGCCGCTGGGTAAAACCACGGCCGAAAACTTTACCGGCTTAAAGCAGGGTCTGTATGCCGTAAAAGAGCATGATGATCCGGATATTTCGACTGCCTCCTTTTTTGCTTCCTTATTTGACAAACACGAAGTATTTTTAGAGCGTAACACCGGCAACTATACAAAATTTGAGCTGTTGCTAATTGCTTCGATAACTAATGCTATAGAGCAGAGCGATATCGATCCTGTGGACAAAAAAACAGTGCTCATTATTTCTTCTACCAAAGGAAATATAAGCCTGCTCGAAACAGAATCCTATACCCCGGTACTTAAAACAAGGATATCGTTGCCACATTCCGCCAAAGTAATTGCGGCCCATTTTGGATTTGTAAACCAACCTGTAATAGTTTCCAACGCCTGCATATCCGGCGTTTTAGGCATCATTACTGCAATGCGTTTATTGCGGTCGGGGCAATATGAAAATGCTGTGATAGCGGGCGCCGATGTAATAAGCAAATTTATTTTTTCCGGATTCCAATCCTTCCAGGCGCTTAGCCCGCAAATATGCAAACCTTTTGACAAATCGAGGGATGGGTTAAATTTGGGCGAGTGCGCGGCGACGGTTATTCTGTCGGCCGATAAAAAATACCGGGGAAATATAAAGGTAAAGGGCGGGGCGGTCAGCAATGATGCCAATCATATTTCGGGTCCGTCGCGTACCGGGGAAGAACTTGCTGATGCGATAAAAAAGGCGATGGACGATGCCAGTGTCACATCAAATGACATCGATTTTATTTCGGCGCATGGCACAGCAACGATCTTTAATGACGAAATGGAAGCAAATGCCATTACCATAGCCGGTTTACAAAACGTACCGGTCAATAGTTTAAAGGGGTATTACGGTCATACATTGGGCGCAGCCGGCCTGGTCGAGTCCGTTATTTCCATTCGATCGCTAAAACAGGGCCTGGTATTTCCCACTGCGGGATTTCAGGAACTGGATAAAAATATTAATATCAACGTTTGCGCCTCGGCATTGCCCATTAAAGCTAAAAATTTCATCAAAACCGCATCGGGGTTTGGCGGATGTAACGCGGCAATAGTTGTGGGTGAATAATATAAATGATGGTCAATAATTAATAAACATTTGGCAACAGATAGATACATATCCAGCAGTTGTACCATCAGCAATAGCATAGTCGTAAAAGACAATACCGTTCTGTTTGAGAACAACACCGCTAATGCGCAGGACTTTTTATTGGCTGTATACCAGCATTTCCGGTTGAGTTATCCCAAATTTTATAAAATGGATAACTTAAGCAAACTGGGCTGGCTGGCATCGGAAATATTGCTTAACGACACGTTCGAGGCAGGTGCATATTCCCCCGAAAAAATCGGCGTTATTTTAGCAAATGCCAATTCGAGCCTCGACGATGATATTAAGTATTACGAGTCGGTAAAAGACGTTGCGAGCCCATCCCTTTTTGTTTATACCTTGCCCAACATCGTGATCGGCGAGATATGTATCCGAAACAATTTTAAGGGGGAGCATGCGCTTTTTATACAGGATAAATTTGATGCCGGGTTTATAGAACGGCAAGTTGATTATTTAATGGATAATGACATTTTAGACGCCTGCGTTTGCGGTTGGCTTGATTTTTTAGACCAGGAATATAAAGCAGCGCTATTTTTGGTTGAAAAAAACCAAAGCGATACGTCTTTACTGTTTTCTAAAGATAACATGAACGGTATTTTTAATAGCCATGAGGAAAAGTGATATGAGTTCACCGGTATATATCGCCGGTGTCGGCGTAGTTTCGGCAATTGGCAATAATGTTGCCGAAAACCTGGCCGCATTTGAGCGCGGCGAAGCGGGCATGGGCGAAATTACTTTGCTGGATACGATCCACCAGGGCAAGTTACCCGTGGCTGAAGTAAAACTAAGTAACCACGAACTGGCTGTTATGACCGGCATGCCTGCCGATCTGAGCCGCACGATCCTTCTCAGTCTGGTTGCGGCCCGCGAAGCGCTTACCGATGCGGCAATTCCAAGCCCGGATAGTTTACGCATGGGATTTGTTTCGGCAAACACCGTTGGCGGAATGGATAAAAGTGAAAGCTTTTTTATTGATTTTCTTGCCGATAACAAGAAGGGAAAGCTGAAGAACGTTTACGACCACGAATGCGGCAGCGTCACGGAGATCGTAGCAGATGCCCTGGGAATAAAAGACTTTATAACTACCCTAAGTACCGCATGCTCGTCTTCAGCCAATTCCATTTTTTATGGCGCCCGGCTTATTAAAAATAATATGCTTGACGTAGTGGTGGCCGGCGGTCCCGACGCATTAACGAAATTTACGCTAAATGGATTTAACACGCTGATGATTCTCGATCCGGAATTTTGCAAACCATTTGATGAGCACCGGCAAGGCCTAAACCTGGGCGAAGGCGCAGGCTACCTGGTATTGGTTTCGGAAAATGTGGCCAAAAGCCTGAATAAGGAAATGTATTGCAGGCTGAGCGGTTATAACAACAGCAACGATGCGTATCATCAAACAGCATCATCGCCGGACGGCACAGGATCGTACATGGCTATGACAAGCGCGCTTAAAAAAGCGGGCCTACAGCCATCCGAAATCGACTATATCAACTTACACGGCACAGGCACGCCAAATAACGACAACTCGGAAGGCATGGCTATTAAACGGGTGTTTGACCCCAAATATCCGCCAATGAGCTCAACGAAATCATTTACCGGCCATACGCTGGGCGCAAGCGGGGGCATTGAGGCGGTATATTCGGTTCTGGCTATAAAGCATGGTATAATTTACCCCAACTTACGATTTGCGGCACCGATGAGTGATCTGCCATTTGAACCTGAAAAATATTTTTTGAAGGGTCAGGATCTCAATCACGTCATGTCTAATTCGTTTGGATTTGGGGGCAATTGCACGTCTTTAATATTTTCAAAGACCTGATGAAAATATATATCCGCTCATCGGCCTGCATATCGCCGCAGAACACTTTCCGGAATGAAAGTTTTTTAGGCGGGCCGGTCGCGTATTTCGGAACCCGTTTAAACGCGATTGAACCCGATTATAAGGAATTTATCGATCCAAAGCTGCTAAGGCGGATGAGCCATATCATAAAAATGGGCGTGGCGGCGGCAGCCGAATGTTTAAACAGGAGTGCTATCGAAATGCCCGGCGCTATCCTGACCGGAACCGCATACGGCTGCCTGGAAGATACCGTAGCATTTATAACACGCATCGTCGAACAAAATGAAGAGATGCTGCCCCCTACATCGTTTATCCAGTCGACCCACAATACGGTAGCCGCGCAGATTGCCCTCACGCTCAAATGCCATCAATACAACAATACCTTTGTTCACAAGGGAATATCATTCGAGAGCGCGCTGACGGATGCCATGATGCTTTTGAACGAAGGCGAAACCGACAATATTTTAGTGGGCGGGATGGATGAAATGACCGATACCGGCTTTACCATTTTAAGCCGTTTGGGATTGTATAAACGACAGCCGGTATCAAATCTCGATCTTTACGCCACCGCGTCCAAAGGTACGATAGGCGGGGAGGGCGCGGTGTTTTTCCTGCTGACGGATAAAGCTTCGGGGGATAACCTGGCAGAGTTAACCGCGATCCGTACTATCTATAAGCCCGGAAGTCAAAAAGACATCGAAAATTGGATTATTGCCTTCCTTGCCGAAAACGCTTTAGCCGTCAACGATATCGGCCTGGTCATATCCGGCAGGAGCGGGGACATACGCCAGGACAATATCTATAAAGAGTTGAATACATCGCTGTTTCAAAATAACGCCCTTGCCAACTACAAGCATCTTTGCGGCGATTATCCAACTTCATCGGCGTTTGCCTTATGGCTGGCATCGAATATCGTAAAAAACAAAAATGTGCCGTCGATAACTATTGAAAGGGGTGGGGGTGCAGAATCGCCCGGAAGAATATTAATCTATAACCATTACCAAAATACCTATCATTCATTAATGCTTGTATCCGCCACTTAGTATATAGCAATGACTGTGATTACACCCATATTCACGATAGATAAAATAACGCACGCGGACGGCGTTATTATGGCTGACTTAAGCGTTAATCAGGACAGCGAAATATTCTTTGGCCATTTCCCCGGCCAGCCGGTCGTACCCGGGGCGTGCATGCTACAGCTGGTAAAAGACGTTTTGGAATCGGCGCTTGACTGCACCCTGCGGCTAAAACAAGCCGGCCAGTTGAAATTTATTTCCATGATCAGTCCAGGTATCGAACAAACCATACAATTGTGCCTTACCTATACCTCCGCCGAAGATATTGCTGTTACCGCCAAATTAATCTGCGGTAACACCGATTGCTTTAAATTCCAGGGCACGTTTATTAAACAGGCCGCGTCATAGCATTTGCCCGTTCGTGTTCGGAAACGGGCGAACGGGTACGAACGGTGGGCGAACACCATAAAAGTTAAATAAGTTTCCGCTGAATAAAATAGACTCGCTCTCGTTATCATGTCCGTTCGCCGCAAATAATTAGGTTCGTTTTTTACCGACATTTTTTCCTTTTCCGCCGACTTCTTCGAACCACCCGCCAGTTTTCAATTGACCTGCCTTTGTTGCCACCGTACTTTTGGGTAACAATATTAAAGCAAATAACAATGGAAACTCAACTCGAAAATCCAAATAAACAGCACAACGGGCGCGCTATGGCCGGCGTCATTATATTATTGATCGGAGGTATGCTCCTCATTAACCAGTTCGACTTGTTTTTTATCCCCAACTGGCTTTTCAGCTGGCCCATGTGGCTTATCGGGTACGGCCTTTATACCGGCGCGAAACATAACTTCAGGAAACCCGTATGGGCCGTGGTTGTGTTTATCGGCGTCGCATTTTTATTCAGCGAAAATATCGATAACGCCGACCGTATCATTTGGCCGGCAGGCATTATTGCCACAGGCGTTTACTTGGTTACAAAAAATACAAAGTCGGTGGAAAGCGCCCCGGTAAATAACCAGCAAGCCAACTAGTCCTTCGGACATCACTATATATATTTCAGTTCCTGCAAAAGCCCCGACTACTCATCGGGGCTTTTTTACGATGTTGTGCAAATTATTTCACCGACATATTCTTAGCCCTTACCGACTTGTTTAAATATACCGCCAGTTTTTGTTTGGCATACATATAATGTTACCTTAGTTTTGGCTAAGATTAAATTTGCAACATAATGAACAACGATATAGAGCATAAGCACAATCAGCGCAACGGGAAAGCAGTGGCAGGAATAATTCTGCTGGTCATTGGCGCCCTGCTGCTCATCCGCCAGTTTGACGACTTTTTTATTCCTAACTGGTTGTTCTCGGGGCCCATGTGGCTTATATATATAGGTCTTTTTATCGGCGCCAAATCCAACTTTCAAAAACCCTCGTCATTGCTGATCATCGCGTTAGGGGTCATTCTGCTTATAAACAATAATTTCAGCGGTGCGTCGCATGTCATGTGGCCCCTGGGTATTATTGGCTTGGGTTTATGGCTTATACTCCGGCGCCATAACACCGGCGGTAATGGATATGGCAAAAACCGGTATGCTTACAAATGGGACTGGCAGAATCCGGTTGATCAGGGCCCCGCCGCGCAGGACCCGGCTAACCCCGCAGAACCTGTTGTCGACTACACATCAGCACCTTCATCATCGTCTGCTTCTTCGTCGGCAGTTCCGCCTGCCGGCGGCGGCTACGGCCCAACCGGCGACGATTATCTCGACGCGGTATCGGTTTTCGGCGGTGTTAAAAAAACCATTCTCTCAAAGAATTTTAAAGGCGGCGAGATCGTGAATATTTTTGGCGGAGCCGAGCTCGACTTTACCCAGGCGGATATAAACGGCCGTGTGATTATCGATATCACCCAAATATTCGGTGGTACAAAAATTATTGTGCCATCGCACTGGCAGGTTGTTCCCGACCTGGCCGCCGTGTTTGCGGCGATTGATGATAAACGATTGAAAATGACTGCCGCGCCAAACAGCGATAAAATATTGGTGCTCAAAGGCGTGTCGATCTTTGCCGGGGTAGATGTGCGGAGCTTTTAAAGGGTGCTGAGATGCCAAATCAACTATTCTCTTAATCAACAATTCACCTAATCAACCCAACCGCAAACCCGGCAAATGGCTTCACAATCCACAGCTTCTTTAAAATTGTACGCCGCATTTTTAACGTGCGGGTTAATTTGGGCTGCGGTGCAAACTTACCTTATCCATAGCTTTGGTTTTAGCTGGTATATTGCCGCCGCCGATGGGCTGGTAAGCTCGGTGCTGCTTGGCGCGTCGTGCTGGCTCATCAATAACACGCTGCGTTATTACCAACCGTCAAAAGGCAGTTATATAAATATACTGGTATGGTATGCCGCGCTGGCCGCTATGTGCGCTTATGGATGCAGGTGGCTGTTACCGCTGCTCACGGCCGATGTGGCATATACGCTATTTTTAGTTAACTCCGTATTCATACGCGCGTTTATCGACTTTTTGGCAATTGGCTGGATGGCCATGATCAGCATTATTTATTATTCGATGATCGACCAGAAGGAAAACGAAAAGCGGAAATCCGAAGCCGAGCAGCTGGCACGCGATGCCGAGCTTTACAACTTGCGCCAGCAGCTGCAGCCCCACTTTTTATTTAATAGTCTCAACTCTATAAATGCCCTTATTGGCTTTAAGCCCGATGAGGCCCGGCGGATGATACACCAGCTTTCCGACTTTTTACGGGGAACCTTAAAAAAAGATGACCAGCAGCAGGTGCCCCTTACCGAAGAGCTGCAGCATCTTAATCTTTACCTCGATATCGAGAAGGTGCGCTTCGGCCACCGCCTGCAAACCGAGATAAGCTGCGATGAAAAATGCGGTAAGGCGCTGTTGCCCTCCATGCTCCTGCAGCCAATTGTAGAAAATGCCATTAAATTTGGTTTATACGATACGACGGGCGACGTTGTGGTAAGCCTGCGGGCCGAGATGGATGGTAATTATCTGACGGTTATGATCCAGAATCCATATGATCCGCAAACCTCCAGGCCAAAAAAAGGCACAGGTTTCGGGTTAAGGGGAGTGCAGCGTCGTTTATATTTATTATTTGCCCGTAATGATTTGATTGAAACTCATGCAAATGATAATATATTTACAACTATTATTAAAGTACCGCAGCTACAATGATGATACGCGTTTTAATTATTGACGACGAACCGTTAGCCCGGATGGTGGTTAAAGAATATTTGCAGCAGTTTAGCCAGTTCGAGGTTTTACAGGAGTGCAATGACGGCTTTGAAGGGCTTAAAGCCATCCAGGTTCATCAGCCGGACCTGGTATTTTTGGACGTGCAGATGCCAAAAATAAATGGCTTCGAAATGCTTGAGTTGGTTGAGCAGGCCCCTGCGGTAATATTTACAACCGCGTTTGACGAGTATGCCATAAAGGCTTTTGAAACCCATGCCGTTGATTATTTATTAAAGCCGTTTAGCAAAGACAGGTTTAATAAAGCCATTGAAAAATATTTGGCCAACGTTTCATCTGCTCCAAAAGCAAAACAAGCGACCGAGGAACTGCTCGAAACCGCTGCCCTGTCGCCCGCCCAGCACGAACGCATCGTTGTAAAAACCGGCACAAAAGTGAAGATCATCCCGGTGCAGGATGTGGAGTACCTGGCTGCCGACGACGACTATGTAAGTGTTTATACTTCCGAGGGTTCGTTCCTTAAAAATAAAACGATGAACTTTTTCGAACAAACGCTCGACCCCCGCCAGTTTGTTCGTGTCCATAGGTCCTATATGATAGCCATATCGCAGATCACCCGCATCGACCCATACGAAAAAGATGCCCATCTCGCTATCTTAAAATCAGGGGCAAAGATACCTGTAAGTAAAACCGGTTACGGAAAATTAAAACAGGTGCTGGGAATATAGGATAACATCTGGCAGCTATTGTTATAACATTGGTCTTAATTACATCCAAATTTGCCAGCTTAATAACATCATCGCCCTAATGTTACTCACCATAGGTGCAAAAACCATTGTCAATACAAATGGTACGATCAGCGTTGTTGTTTATACGTCTGTCAATCAGCGCTTGCACCGTAGGTGCAAAACATTTGTAGAAAAACACCACGAATTAAATAGCATGCCGTAGGTATGCAACCGGCCGTTTAGCACAGGCGAAGCGAACATATCTTCTGCAACATAACCGGCACCAACCTAACGCGGTGTCTTCGCCTTCAATAATTCCGGTCAAAAAGTAAAACCTTTTGCACACTATTTTGATTATATACAAAAAATATAGTTAAATCTTTGAAATACATATACAATTGGAACGGTTTGGTCGGATAGCGTTAAAAACAATACTCTGGATAATCGCGAGCATAATATTCCTGGTTCTGTTGGTGGTAATTTTGATCCAGGTGCCCGCCGTGCAAAACTTTGCGAAGGATAAAGCGGTGACTTATTTGCAGGGAAAAATACATACGAAAGTTAAGATCGGGCATATCAGCCTGGGCCTACCTAAGTTACTGGTGCTTGAGGATGTTTATTTTGAAGACCAGAAAAAGGACACTCTCATCGCGGGCGACAAGCTCAAAGTCGACATCAGCCTGTTTAAATTATTAAGCCACAAGGTTGAGATCAACGAAATAAACTTCCAGGGCATCACCGCCAATATATACCGCGGCGCCGACAGCGTTTTTAATTTCGATTATATAGTTAAAGCGTTCTCGGGCGAGCAAAAGAAGCCGGTGAAGCCAACCGATACTTCCTCGGCCATGAAGTTTTCAGTCGATAAGATCGTTCTCGATAGGATCAATATCTCCTATAAGGATGTGATGACCGGGAACGATATCAAATTCTTACTGGGCCATTTCGATACCCGTATCAAAACCTTCGATATGGATAAAATGGCATTTACCATTCCTAAAATTACCTTGTCGGGAGTGGACGCGCGTATTATCCAAACGCCGAACAATTTATCGGTGGCAAAAGAAAAAGCGGCCGACACCGCCGTCGCGCCCGTTAACATGACTTTAAACCTGGGTGTTATTGATCTTTCCAAAATAAACGTGGATTACCGCAGCAAAACCATGAGCACAAAGGTTAACCTGGGTAAGTTTTTAGTGGATATAGATAAGATCGACCTGAAAAACCAAAAGGTAGCTATTAAGCGTTTTGAATTTAGCGACACAAAAGCCGGTGTCGTATTGGCAAAGCCCGAAACGGTAAAGCGGAAAATAGTAAAGACGGTAAAAAAGTTAGATACGATAGTCGCCAAACCCGAAAAGGGATGGTCGGCTACGATCGCCAAATTTGTTTTCAACAACGACAATATCAAATTTGATAATAACGCGCAGGCGCCGGTAAAGCGCGGACTCGATTTTGCCCACATGGATATCCATAACCTGAATGTGGATATGGATAATTTGGCGTATGATTCGCAAACCATCGCCGGCACCATCAATGATTTTACGTTCACCGAAAAAAGCGGCCTTGATATCAAAAAATTCCGTACCAAATTTTCATACGGTCAAAAAAATGCCTACCTGGATAACCTTTATCTCGAAACGCCGCAAACTGTTATACAACGGCAGTTGCGTATAAGTTATCCATCGCTTGCCTCGTTAAGCGATGATTTGGGGAAACTAAATATAAATGCAAACCTGGACGGCAGCCATCTGGGCCTCAGGGATGTATTGTTGCTGGTACCATCGATGTCAAGCATGGATCCTTTCAGGCATGCACCCAATTCGGTTTTCTTTATAAATGGCAGGGTGATGGGCAGGGTGAGTGACCTGCGTATTCCAAACCTCGAAATTACCGGTTTAAGAAATACGCATATCAAAGCATCTGCGATAATTAAAGGATTGCCCAATGTTAGCCGTTCTTATTTCGACTTAACCATCAACGACTTTAATACCAGCAGCACCGATATTGCAAAATTGGTTTCGCCGGGAATGATACCATCGTCGGTTAGCATTCCGGCAAACTTGGATCTGAAAGGCACGTTTAAAGGAAGCACCACAAATTTCAATACCCGTATGAGCCTTCGCTCCAGCGATGGCGCGGTGGATGTAACGGCCTCCATGAAAAACGGCAATAAAAAACGCGCGGCTGTTTATTCGGCCAATATAAAAGCCAATAGTTTGAATGTGGGTGCTTTAACCAAACAGCCGCAAACCGTAGGCATGGTAACGCTTACAGCCACTATTAAAGGCGCCGGCCTCGACCCCAAAACCGCCAGTCTGCAGTTTAACGGGAATATAGCAAGCGCAAAGGTTAAAGGGTATAATTATAGAAATCTTGCGCTAAAAGGAACGGCCAATAGCGGCAGTTATGTGGCCAGCGCACGCATGAAGGATCCTAATATCAACTTTACGCTAAACGGCCGGGCCAATATGAACAAAAAATATCCGTCGGTATATGCAACGTTATTGGTGGACAGTATCAATTTTACGAAGCTGAATTTCGCCAAAACGGATATGCGTTTTCATGGTAAGATCGTAGCGAAAGTGCCTACCGCTGACCCGGATTACCTAAATGCCGATATCCGGTTTACCGATCTGCTGCTTGTTCAAAAAGATCAGCGCATCAAGATCGACACCATTAGCCTGATCTCGACCGCGACAGCCGACAGCAGCACCATAAAATTGAAGGCGCCGTCCCTATATGCACATATGGCAGGTAAATATAAGCTCACAGAGATAGCCACCGCTGTGCAGGACGTGACAGACAAGTATTTCAATACCGCTATCGCCAAAGCACGGGCTAAGTCCAAACCGCGCTATGCGCCGGAGCAATTTGCGTTTGATGTGCATTTAGTTAAATCGCCGTTAATCACACAATTCGCCCCCTCGTTAAAACGCCTCGACCCGGTATTGATAACCGGGCACTTCAACAGTCAAACCGGCGACCTGGTGGTGAACGGATCGGCGCCGAAGATCATATATGGTACCGAAATTGTAAACAATTTAAAACTGGCTGTACATACGGGCAACAATGCGCTTAATTATAGCTTAACCGTAGATGAGCTAAGGGCATCTTCATCCGTCGACCTGTTGAATACGAGCGTTACCGGCAGCGCGCAAAACGACAAGCTGAACCTAAGCCTGCAGGTACGCGACGCGGCAAAAAAAGAACGCTACCGCATAGCGGGTGTGTTCAGCATTTTGCCAAATGAATACCAGTTTAGCTTTTTGCAAAACGGCTTGATACTGGATTATACCCCATGGACGGTTAACGCCAATAACGCGCTGCAATTTGGCACAAAGGGAATAATGGCCAGGGATTTTTCAATAACCAGTAAAGATCAGATACTCAGTATTAACAGCGATCAGCAGCAAATGAACGCACCCATCACCGTCGATTTCAGGAATTTCCGTATCGAAACGCTTACGCGCGCCGCTAAACAGGATTCATTGCAGGTTGGGGGCGTTATC
>Ga0134126_10000418_pt1 | contig 55025 bp, 26 predicted proteins | sample KB31752_FD_96881 | JGI IMG/M metagenome (GOLD analysis project Ga0134126, IMG submission 96881) | Terrestrial soil microbial communities with excess Nitrogen fertilizer from Kellogg Biological Station, Michigan, USA - KB3-175-2 | ecosystem: Environmental > Terrestrial > Soil > Unclassified ...
GTTTACCAGCCGCAAATCGTGCTTTATGATGAACCGACGACCGGCCTCGACCCGATTGTTTCCGACAGCATTGACAAACTGATTTTGAGAGTGCGCGACCGGTTCAAAGTGACTAGCGTGGTGGTGACGCATGACATGCGGAGCGCGCGGCGGGTCGGCCAACGGATCCTGATGCTGCACGAGAAGAAGATTTACGCGGCCGGCACGCCGGACGAAATTTTTAATTCAACCGACCCGATCGTGAGGCGGTTCATTGACGGGGTTTCCGACATCCAATACGCATTTTGATATGGATAAAAAGCGTCTCGAATGGAGAGTGGGGCTTTTTGTTTTCATCGGCCTGGCCGTGCTGGCAGTGCTGTTGCTGCAATTCAGCAAGGGCACGTCATTGTTCAAGCCGACTTACAATTTGTATTTGAAGGCAAAAAATGTGGGCGGCCTGAAAACCAAGGCGACGGTCCTGATGGCCGGCGTGCAAATCGGCACGGTTTCGGAGATTGCGCTGAACCCTGAGGGGACGAACGTCACCATCACGCTGAAGATTTACAAGCAATACCTGATTCACAAAGACGCAATAATTCGAATCGAGCAATCGGGGTTCCTGGGAGACCAGTATGTGGCCATTGTTCCGACGTTCAACCAGGGGGACGTGTGGCAGCCCGGGGATCATCCAACGGCCGAGGAGCCGTTCAACCTGCAGGAGGTCGCGCGGTCGGCGGCCGGTTTTCTTCAGCGCATCGATCAGACGGTGAAAAATCTCCAGGATGCGATCGGGGATGTTCGCCGCGAGTTGTTGAACGAACAGACGCTCACAAACCTTTCCTCCGCCGTCGGCAGCCTGCGCCTGGCTTCGGAGCGCGCGGTGACGACGATAGACAATGTCGACGGCCTGGTGCAGACCAACAGCGATTCGGTTGCCTCGGCCGTCAGCAATATCGTTTATTTTTCCAGGCAGTTGAACCTGGTGGCGGCTGACCTGAAAGGGGTGGTGGACACCAACAGCGTTGGACTGAACACATCCATAAAAAACATTGAAACGTCGACGGCGATGTTGACTAATATGCTGGGTGACGTTCAATCGGGCAAAGGGCTGGCAGGGGTCGTGCTGCGAAATGACCAAGTGGCGACCAATCTCGAAAATGCGGTCGCCAATTTTTCGATGATATCGAGCAACCTGAATCGTCTCGGCCTGTGGCGTTTCCTGTGGCACAAGGAAATTCCACCGGATGAGAAAAAATCGAGATAAGCCATGAATCTTTGGGTCGTTCGAATTTTCTTCATTTGCCTGTGCACACTGGGCGGTTATGCGGTTGGGGAAGTGCATCCCTTCTACCAGAATGTGCCGTATGCGGGTTTGCTGGGGGCGGCGATCGGCTTTGGGTTTGGATGGCTGCTGATTGCCGTAGACGAAATGTTGAAGGGCTTTTCGTTGCGGGCATTCTCCGCCACCACGTTCGGCCTGCTGCTCGGCACGTTTGTGGCGTTGCTGATCGACAAATCCGGTCTTTTCGAAAATGTCGATGAACGGCCGACGCGCTGGCTGATCCGGTTAAGCCTTTTTCTCGCGTTCGGCTACATCGGGATCATCCTGGCCATGCGGAGCAACAAGGAGGATTTTTCGCTCATTATTCCATATGTTCGTTTTGCGCGGCAAAACCAGCCCGACAATCTTTACCTGCTCGATACGAGCGTCATTATTGACGGGCGGATTGCGGATTTGATCGATGCGAATTTTCTCGAGGGAATCATCGTCGTGCCGCGATTCGTGCTGCGCGAGCTGCAAGTGGTGGCGGACTCGAACGACCCCATCAAGCGCGCGCGGGGCCGGCGCGGGTTGGAAATGCTGAATCGCATCCAGCGCAACGCCCGCAACGAGGTGAAGATTCACGACGGCGATTTTCCGGAGGAAAACGGAGTGGACGCCAAGCTGGTGCGTCTCGCGCGGAACCTGAACGCGAAATTGTTCACCAACGATTACAATCTCGCCAAGGTGGCCGAGTTGCAAAAGGTGAGCTGCTTCAACCTGCACGAACTTGCCAAATCCATGCGGGTCATCCTATTGCCGGGCGAGATGCTCAGTCTGCGCGTCGTGCGTGAGGGCCGAGACAAAGGGCAGGGCGTGGGGTATCTTCCGGACGGCACCATGGTCGTCATCAACAACGCGCAGCATCTCATCGGGCACCAGGTGGATGCCCAGGTGCAGAGCACGTTGCAAACTGGCGCGGGCGTGATCGTGTTCGCGGACATGCATCCGGCTCCGACGTTGCCGCGCGGTGAAATCACGCAAGTGAAGGTATGAAGCTCGTCACTATTTTCAAGGCATTCAGTCCTGCCGAAGCCCAATTAACGCGCGCGCGTTTGGAGACCGCAGGCTTTCACGCGATTGTGATCGGTGAACTCGCGGCGATGAGCATGGAAGGGTATTCCCAAGCCACGGGAGGCATTCGCGTGCAGGTGCCGGACGATGAAGCCGCCGAAGCCCGTGAATTTCTCGACGCGGGAGATGCTTCCGCCGAATGACCCGCTGACGCACGGGTGAACGTGTTTCGTATTCATGCGCATGAATTCCTCCAACTTGAAGAACCTTGCCAAACTCAAATCGCTCCTGCCCGCAGGGGAAGTTTTTTTCAAGGATTCCATCATCGAAAAATATGCCGGCGACAAATGGTTTGCGGCACACAAGCCGGACGTGGTGGTGATGCCGGGTTCGACGAAATCGGTTTCCAAACTGCTCGGCTTCGCCAATCGGCACAACATTCCGGTCACGCCGCGCGGGGCGGGATATGGTTACGTGGGCGGCTGCGTGCCCATTCGGGGCGGGATTGTGCTTTCGCTGGAGCGGATGAACCGCATCAAGGAAATCAACGCCGCGGATTTTGTTGCGGTCGTCCAGCCGGGCGTCGTCACGGAAAAAATCCAGTTGGCGGTGGAGAAACAAAAATTGTTTTACCCGCCGGACCCGGCGAGCAAGGCGGATTCCTCGATTGGCGGGAACATTGCCACGAACGCCGGCGGGCCGCGCTGCCTGAAATACGGCGTGACGCGCGATTACGTGCTTGGGCTGGAGGTGGTGCTGGCGAATGGGACAGTGGTGCGCGTGGGCGGGCGGACGCATAAGAACAAGAGCGGCTTTGAATTTGCGCGATTCTTTCCCGGGTCGGAAGGAATGCTGGGCGTCATCACCGAGGCGACGTTGAAGCTGATTCCACTGCCGCCGTATCGGGCGAGCCTGGCGATTGGCTTCGGTGCGATGCGCGACGCGATTCGGACGTTGAACGCGATTTTCGAGGCGGGATTTTTGCCGTGCGCGCTGGAAGTGGCGGATGCATTCACGCTGGCGGCGGCGTATAACCGCACGAAGAGCGAGCGGTTGCGCGGTTGCCGGGCGCATTTGATTGTGGAACTGGACGGTCAGAAAAAATCCGTGCAGATGGAGATCCGGGAGCTGGAGAAAATCGTGCGACGCCAGAAACCATTGTTCGTGGAGCGCGGCCTCGGCGCTCATGAAACCGAGAAGGTGTGGAAAATCCGGCGCGAATTTTCTTATTCGCTGCGCGATACGGGGCTGACGAAGTTGAATGAAGACATTGTGGTGCCGCGCGGGCGATTGGAAGATTTGTTCCGCTTTGCGGCGCAACTCCAGAAGAAGCATCAACTGCCGATTGCGTGTTTTGGCCATGCGGGCGACGGGAACATTCACACGAACGTGATGGTGGATTACACGAGGCGCGGCGCGGACCGGCGGGCGGATGCGGCGTTGGATGATTTGTTTAAGCAAGTGGTGGCGTGGGGCGGCAGCATTACCGGCGAGCATGGGATTGGACTGGCTAAAAAGCCGTGGTGGCCGCTGGCGGCGTCGAAGGAATTGCGCGAACTGCATCGCGCGGTGAAGCGCGCGGTAGATCCTAAGGGAATTTTGAATCCGGGGAAGTTTGTTTGAGCTTCGTAGCGCGGCCGTCCCGGCTGCGAGTGTCGGCTGCGTCTCGCAGCCAGACGATCCGAAGACGTAACGCAGCCACCATTGTTCCTGGCACCGAGACGGTCCCGGAACTCGCAGGCGAGGACGCCTGCGCTACAAGTGGATCGATTGCGGCGGATTATTCTTACTGCTCCAATTCAAAATTCACCGGCTTGCCGGAGGCTGAGTCTTTGCAGATCCAGACCTGGAATTTGCCGGGCTCGACCAGCCAGTGGCCTGCCTGATCGTAATAGCCAAGTTCTTTGTTCGAGATGGTGAAAGAGACGTCGCGCGATTCGCCGGGATTCAATTCCACTTTTTGGAAACCTTTCAATTCACGCACGGGCCGGGGGCCGGCGGAGGCGGCCACGTCGCGGATATAGAGTTGCACCACTTCGGTTCCGGGCCGTGAGCCGATATTTTTCAATCGCGCGTGCGCCGTGAGCGTGTCGCCCAATTTCACTTTGGGCGAGCTGAGTTCGACGGGGCCGTATTCAAATTTCGTGTAGGTCAATCCATAGCCGAAGGGATAGAGCGGAGTGATGGGGGCATCGAGATAATTGCCCTTGAATTCGCCAATGCCGGGGCGGCCGGTGTTGTAATGATTGTAATAAATCGGGATCTGGCCGACGTCATAGGGGAAGGAAGCGGTCAGGCGCCCCGAAGGAGGAACATCGCCGAAGAGCACGTCGGCCACGCCGTTGCCGGCCTGCACGCCGGGGGCCCATGCTTCGAGAATCGCGGTGGCGTTGGTGCTGATTTCGGGGATCGTCAAGGGGCGGCCATTGAAGAGGACCACGATGACGGGTTTGTGAGTCGCGACGACGGCATTGAACAATTCCAATTGTCTTCCGGGAACGCCGAGCTTCGTGCGACTCTTGCTTTCACCAGTCCAATCGCGAGGTTCGCCGAGGGCGAGGATGACCACATCCGCGCGTTTCGCCTCGGCGACGGCGTGGGGGATGTCGGCGGTGTTGTTGGTGATGTTGCAGCCTTCCGTGACGGTGAATTTGGTTTCGCTCCCGAGCTTCGCGCGAATGCCGGTGGCCAGCGAGACGGCGTCCTGCGGGCGTCCGCGCGAAGCCCAGCAACCGAGCATTTCGCCGGCGGCATCGCCGAGCGGGCCAATCAGCGCGATTTTTTTGACGGATTTGGAAATCGGCAGCGCGTTGTTTTCGTTTTTCAAAAGCACGCAGCACTTGGCGGCGGCTTCGCGCGCGAGCGCGATGGCGTCGGGCCGCAAGTAGGCGTCCTTGTAACGCGTCTCGTCCGCGTACGGCTGGTCGAAGAGGCCCTTGAGAAATTTTACGCGCAAGATGCGCCGCACGGCCCGGTCGACGACGGCTTGCGAAACTTTTCCATACTGGATTTGCTGGGGCAGCGTTTCGAAATTGCTGGAAACCATTTCCATGTCCACGCCGGCGGTGATGGCGAGGCGCGCGGCTTCGGCGTCATTGGCGGCGACGCCGTGGGGGATGAGTTGCTCTACGGCCTGGTAATCGCTGACGACGAAACCCTTGAAATGCCATTCGTCGCGCAAAATGTCATTGAGCACGTGGCGATTGGCGCTGGCAGGAAAGCCGGACAGGCAATTGAACGCGCTCATGATGGTCAGCGCGCCGGCGTCGATGCCGGCTTTGAATTGCGGGAGATAAAAATTGCGGAGGGTGAAATCGGAAATTTCGGTGGTGTTGTAATCGCGGCCACCTTCGGCGGCGCCGTAACCGACAAAGTGCTTCACGCAGGCGACGACTCTTTCCGGATCAGCCACGTTCGTGCCCTGGAATCCGCGGACGTTGGCGGCGGCGTAAATCGAGCCGAGCCACGGATCTTCGCCGAAGCATTCCGCGATACGGCCCCAGCGCGGGTCGCGCCCGAGGTCCACCATGGGCGCGAACGCCCAGTCATTGCCGCCGGCGGAAGTCTCGCGGGCGGAAATCCGTTGCGTGCGCTCGAACAATTCCGGTTCCCACGCGCAGGCCTCGCCGAGCGGAATGGGAAAAATGGTGCGGAAACCGTGGATGGCGTCGTGGCCAAAAATCAGCGGAATGCCGAGGCGCGTGTTTTCCACCGCAATGCGCTGCAATGCGTTTCGCAGAAAGGGCGATTCAATGACTTCGCCGCCGCCGAAAAACGAGCCCATGTCGCCGCGCTCGATTTGGTCCTTGTAGATTTTTTCCGCGCCTTTGTCCATGGTGGTTTGATGAAGCTGGCCGATTTTTTCATCCAGTTTCATTTGGGAGAGCAAATCCTCGACGCGTTTGTCCACCGGTTGCGTCGGATCCTCGTAAACGTCCTTGGTTCCGTTCTTGTTAAAATCGATCCAACCGTGGTGATACATTTGCGGGTCGATCCCCAGGGCGTTCATGGCAAAAATCATGCAGACCAGAAAAAGCGCTCGTTTCATTCCGGTAAACTTGGCCCGGCGCAGGGGAGGATTCAAATGGTTTTGCGATGGAGTGAATGCTCCATTTAGCAATCTGACATTGTCAGAGGAATGTTCGGCACGGGAATGAGGCGGCGGCGAAATCCGAAGGCCGAAATCCGAGAGCCAAAAGAAATCCGAAACCCGAATCCCGAAACGGCCGAGTTGCGCACGTAACGCAGTCGAGTTTCGGATTTCGGGTTTATGCGGGTCCATTTTATTCCTCCGACAGTGATTCCTTTGACGACTCTCCTTCCGGGCTGATCAGCACAACAAACTCGCCTTTGAGGGAACGTTTTTGGGTGAGGGCGAGCAGTTCGGCCGGTTTGCCGCGCAAGAACTCTTCGAATTTTTTGGTCAGTTCGCGGGCGAGGACGATGTGGCGGTCGGGAAATACTTCGCTTAATTCGCCCAGCAATTTTTCGACGCGGTAAGGCGATTCGTAGAGGACGAGGGTGCCGTCGAAATTTTTTAACGATTCCAGTTTGTGGCGGCGCTGGCCGGATTTGTGGGGGAGAAAGCCGATGAAATGAAATTCGTCGGTGGGCAGGCCGCTGGCGGTGAGCGCGGCCACAAGCGCGCTCGGGCCGGGGATGGATTCGACGCGGAAGCCGGCGACAATGGCGGCCTTCACGACGCGCTCGCCGGGATCGCTGATGCCGGGGCTGCCGGCGTCGGTGACGAGCGCGATTTTTTCGCCGCGGCGAAGCCGTTCGATGATTTCCTCGCTGCGTTTGGCTTCGTTGAATTGGAAATAGCTCAGGAGCGGTTTGGAGATGCCGAAATGTTTCAGGAGCTGGCCGGAGTGGCGCGTGTCCTCGGCGGCAACGATATCGCATTCCTTGAGGACGCGGAGCGCGCGCAGGGTGATGTCCTCGAGATTGCCGATGGGGGTGGCGACGAGGTAAAGGGTGCTGGGGGTCAAGGGCGGCAGTTCCATGGGCGGGAAAGTAATGAATGCTGGAAATGGCGGGAAGTGGTTTTTTGGTTGGGCGAAGGCGGAGCCGGACGCGCTCCCCATTCAACTGCGTTGTCTCGGCTTAGGGCACGATCATGATCTCGTAATATTTTTGCGGGGCGGGATTGGGGTCGTAAAAGTACGTGGATGAGCCCGAGCCGGGAATTACGTCGCTGATGGGCTGGAAGGGCTGGGACAGATTGGTGGTGGCCAGCACCTGATAATTCACACCCGGCGCACTGTCCCAGACGACCAATTGGTTATTGTCAGATAACCCGGAAATTCTCAGCGGCGGCGCCACGATCACGGTGCGCGTATCACTGATGGGAGATGGCGAGTTCGTATAAATAATCTGGATGACGTTGGTGCCGAGGGGCGGATTGGTCCAATTGTAACTGAGGCTCTTCATGCCGGGACAGGCGGCGACGCCGTTCAGCGGACGCAAGATGTAGGAGGTTTGCGGTTGAAGCGCGCCGTTGATCAGCACGGTGAAATTATTGGTCGCCGAGGCCAGCATTGAACTGAAGCAGGCCTGCACGATATAGGTGGTGTTGCTGGTGAACGTCAAAACGACGCCGTTCGTGGCGGGGCTGGAAATATGCACGACCTGGACGGGCGCGGCGGTTTGGATGGAGCGGGTGAGGGTGGTGTAATGGTTCGGGTAAACGCTGGTGCCATATTCCTTCAGGCGCACGGTGATGATCGCGGAACCGCTGGTGGGCACGTTGGAATAAGTGAAGCGAAATTCCTGCGGATAATTGGTCCAGGTGGCGCTCAACCCGGCGTTGGGAGTGACGGCGGCGGCGGGGACAAAAATCGGGTTGCCATTGGTGTCGTTGCCGTTGCCGTTCGGCAGGCCGGTGTGGAGGTCGTCGTTATAGGAATCGCTATCCTGGATGTTTACGTCCGCTTCGGTCGCGAGATTGTCGGCTCGAATGACAATCGTGTAGGTTGTGCTGGAAATGGTGTCGCCGTCGTTCGCGGGGAAAACGATGGCACCGCCGGGCAACGCGCCGTCGTAATAAAATGTCTGCAGGAACGTGTTGTAGACCGACGATTGATTCGTTCGTGCTAAAAATGTCCGCGCGCGGAGAATGTGAAAACCGGCTTGCAAGCCGGTGCGGGTATTGGCGGGGTTCAGGTCGTTATGCAGCCAGACAATCGCGGTGGCGGGATTGAAATTGGTGATGGCGGACTGCGTCAGGCCGTAGAGTTTCGAGCCTTGCGGTTCGGCGGCGGAAATGGCGGGGATGTTGGCGTTGAACACACCGACTTTGTAGCGAACTTCCGTGCCGTTGGGCTGCGCCGGAATCGTGCCGAGCCACCAATCGATGTTGTTTTGCGCGCTGTCGTGGTTAATGAAATGCGCGGGCACTACTTGCGTTGTTCCTTTGCCGATTCCGAAGGCACCTTCTGGGTTTGAGCCGTCGGTCGTATAATAAATATGGGCGGTGTTGATTTGGAATTGATAGCCGACCTTCACGTAGATATCCACGGAATCGCTGGGTGTTGGGCTTAAGGGGACACGTTGCGTGGTTGTGTTGTTGGGGGCGAGGGCGGTGTTGATCGCGACGGGATCGTGATAGACCCAGTTGGCTGTCTGGTTGGTGATGCTCGCGCCGTAGCCCATGCCGGGAATGGCGGCGTTCGAGCCGCCGACGACGTAGGAATACGTTTCGGCATCGGCGGAGACGATGTTGTTGCTCGAAACGACCCGGGCGGCGAATTTTTCGGGGCCGTTGCGGAATTGGAGCGTGGTTTGTTCGTAACCGAGGAAGACGTCGGTGGCATAACCGGGTTTATTGTCGCGCAGGTCGAGGAAATTCGTAGGCGCGGCGCCGTCAGAGGTTTGCGGTCCCAATCCCATCGCGCTGTTCAAGTCGAGGCCGCCGTCCAGCTTCACGAGCGTGTTCGCGCAGGAGGCATCGCTGCGGACGAGAATGTCGAAATTTCCATTGGTCACGACGGGCACGTCGATGGCGTAAGTCAGGTTCGAGACGTGCACGCCGCCGATGATGTTGCCATACGGATCCACGCTGCCGCGCATCGCGAATGGGAAAATGGGATTGTAATTGGTGTCGCCATCGAGGCCATCATGGCGATAGACGGTGATGTGCGGCACTTCGATGCCGCCTTGGCGGAGGATGATGGCGTTGGTAGAGGGATTGGCGCGGCTGGCTTCGGGCCATTGATAGCCGTACATGACCCAACTGCCGTCGGGCACATTCAGTTCGATCGCTCCGCCGCCGGATGGGATGGTTTGCCCGCCGACATAAATCAAACGTTGTGTTGGGTCGGAGGCGTTGGCGCTGGATTGCGCGACGGCGAGGCTCGACGTGGCGGCGTGTACGAGAAGTTTTTTGTAGGCGCGACCGCCGGTTGGAGAGGAACTCGCCAATTGCACCAGCACAGAGCCGGGCGGAAAACCGACGGCCAGACCGAGGTTCCGCGAATTCGAAACCGCTATGCCGCCGTAATAACCATCGCTCGTGCGGCTCACGCCGTCGTCGAACGAGATGTCGCCGGGATAACTGGTTTTGGTGTTCAGCGCAAAAAAAGCGACGTCCTGATCCTGCGGATTGCTGCCTTCGCGATAATCGTAACGCTCGAAAGCGATGATGTTCGCGTCGCTCCAGCGGGGCCAGGTGCCGCCGCGGGCGAGTTGGTTGTGCAGATACATCGTTTCGGGGATCGTGTTGTCGGAAAATTCGCCGAGATAATCCGCGTAACTGACGACGGGCGTGCCGCTGGCAGAATTGTGATTGAAGCCGTCGGAATAGACCATCGGCAGGCCTTCCCGCATGAAAATATAGGCGTCTTCGAGGCCGAGGTTCGCGTAATAACCGTAATCCTGGTTGAGCGGGAAGTTGACGGCCTGGGCCGCGCTGAAGTTTCCGGAACCATCGCAGTTTGCGGCGCTTGGCTGATAATCACGGCCATCCATGCCGGACAATGACGCATTGCCATTGAAGGCATTGTTCATCTGCGAATAAAGCGGCTGATTTTGCAGGCGCATGCCGGATTGCAGGTAATCGTAGAACGGGGGCGCGGGCGCGACGTGTTCGCCGAAGATCATGGCGTCGTTGCGCGGGGCTTCGATGTTGAAGAGGCTGTTGCGATTGCCGTCGGTTTCGAGATAGCCGTTGGCGGTGACGTTGCTGCCGTAACCGTGGACGTAATCGTACATCGCTTGAATGCCGCCGGTGTAACCTGTGAATGAAGGGTCGTCGGTCTGGCCGGTTTCGGCGCCGAAAAAACCGACGGGGACGTGTTTGACGGCGTCGAGGCGGAAGCCATCGCACTTGGTCGTGTAAAGCGTCCACATCGCGGCGCGCGTGAGATAGTCCTGGACGTATTCGGGCACGGGCTGGCCGTGGCCATCGAATGGATGCCAATTGCCGCCGAGGCTTGGGCCATTGGTATCCATGTACAAATCCGGTCGGCCGGGGAAGCGGACGAAAAAGGGTTTGGGAATGGTGTCGCCGATGTTGTTGCCGAAGTTCCAATTGATGGCGCCGGGTTCCTGCGCCAAATCGCACAGGCCGAGCAGCGGTTGGTTTTGAACGACCGAAGTGGTGCACCAGTAGGGATCGCCGACGGAGGGCCAATTTTTGTAACCGCCGCTGACGGTTTGCAAATGAAAATCCTGCGGGATGAGCCCGGGATAATAATTGGTGGGCGTGCCGGAGCCGGGATAGCCCGGGACGGTGCTGGCGCGGTGATTCACGACATTGTCGAAATAGACGCGAATGCCGAAGCGATGCGCCATTTGCACCATTTGAATGAGCTGGTCCTGCGTGCCCCAGCGCGTCGCGACGGTTCCCTGCTGATTGGTGCTGCCGAGGTCAAAGGGGTCGAATTGATCGTAGCCGTAAGAGTAGGCGCCGCTGTTGCCTTTGGCGGGATTGGGCAGCCAGAGGCTGTCGTAACCGGCTTCCGCGATTTCCGGCATCTTGGCCGTGAGTTGGGGCCAGGTGACATTGAACAATTCCAGCATTGCTTCGGCGCGCGCGAATTCCGCGCCGACCACGCCAATGCATAACAGCGCGATCAGGCAGGCGGCTCGACGGAGGAGTTGTTTCATTCCACGAAAGTTCAAGGCTGAATGTCGAAGTGCATGGGCTGAAACGTATCGGCCACTTTGGCGCGCAGCAATCCATCGGAGAAAGTCCAGCCGCGCTCGGATTTTTCAAACTTTTTCGGGTCGACGCGCGGAAGCCAAATCACTGTCGTGTCGTCGAGCGATACCGAGATGCTTTTCGGCGCGGTGTCGCTCCAGCTTTCGATGATCACATCCCTTCGAGCGGAGCGATAGGTTCCGTCCGGAGCGGAAATGTCCACTATGAGCTGGCCGTCCTTGCGCCGTTGATGGAAGCGCCGTGTCATGAATTCGCCTTTTTGATAGGCCGGCGTTTCGCCGTCGTCCTCGTAGAGCGCGGATTCGGATTCGGCAGCGGGAGCAACCAGAACGCGCAGGGATTGTCCGGGCATTTCATCGGTGTCCTGGACGACTGGCTGACGGAAAATAGAACCACCGCCGCGCACGAACATGGGAATCGAATCGATGGTGACGGGCACATCATACCATTGCCCGCCGGAGTAGCGTTTTCCGTCCCAGTAGTCGAACCAGTCGCCTTTGGGCAAATAAAAGTGCCGACTGGTCGCCGCTTCTGAAAGCACGGGCGCGACCAGCAAATCCGAGCCGAAGAGAAATTCGTCATCCATACCGGCAACAGTTTTGTCCGCCGGATAATCGAGGAAGAGTGGCCGCAGCGCGGGCAGGCCGGTTTGGCTTGCTTGTTGCATCACGTTATAAATATAGGGAAGCAATTCATAACGAAGTTCAATGGATTTCCGATTTACGTCCTCGTACCGCCAGCCGAATGACCAGGGCTCCTTATCCGGCGTTCCAAAGGTGGTATGCGAGCGCATGAAGGGAAAGAAGACGCCGGCTTGAAGCCAGCGCGCGTATAACTCGCCGGTGGCGGGGCCGGTGAAACCGCTGATGTCGCTGCCCACGAATGGAAAGCCGGAAAGTCCCAATCCCAATAGCATGGAAACCGATTGGCGCAATGACGCCCAATCCGTCTGGCTGTCCCCGGTCCAGACAGCGGCGTAACGTTGGCCGCCGGCGTAAGTGGCGCGCGTCAGCACGAACGGGCGTTCACTGGGGCGCAAGTGGGAGAGACCTTCAAACGTGGCGCGGCTCATCAGTTGGCCGTAGACATTGTGGGCTTCACGGAGCGTGGTTGGCTGGCCCTCGTTAGCAAAAACGGTGTCCAGCGGCAGCGTTCCGGTGGGCGTGTCGAACAGCGCGGGTTCGTTCATATCGTTCCAAATGCCGCTGACGCCGTCGTCCAACAATCCTTGATAGAGCGAACCCCACCAGGCGCGGGCGGCAGGCTTGGTGAAATCGGGAAAAACGCTGGGACCGGGATTTTGTTCCGCTTGCGACGGCCAAACCGGTCCTTCGAAGACCGAGCCGTCCGGATTTTTCACAAAATAATTTCCGGCGATGCCTTGGTCATACGGAGCGTAACCCTTTTCCACTTTTGGATGCGCATCAACGATGGTTACAACGTGGAAATGTTGCGCGCGCAGGTCGGAGATCATTTTTTTCGGATCGGGAAATCGTTCATGATTCCACGTGAATGGCTTGTAATTGTCCTGGTAATGGATATCGAGCCAGATGACGTCCGCCGGCACTTGCTTGGCGCGAAAGGTGTCGGCGAGGAGGCGGACGCGCGCTTCGGGATAGTAGCTGTAACGGCACTGGTTGTAGCCGAGCGACCAAAGCGGGGGCAGCGGCATGCGCCCGGTCAGGTCGGTGTAACGCTCAATGACTTTTTTGGGATCGGGGCCGTTGATGAAGTAATAATTCAAATCGCCACCTTCCGCGCCGAAGGTGAGGAAACCCGGAGTGCGATGGCCGATGTCAAAGAAACTGCGCCAGGTGTTGTCCAGGAAAATGCCATGCGCATGGCCGTCTCGGGTGACGAGGCAGAATGGAACTGAATCGTAGAGCGGGTCCGTGCTTGAATCGTAGCTGTAGGTGTCCGAATTCCACATCACGTAATCGTAACCCCCGAGTTTCCATCCGCGTTTGTCGAGCGAGCCATTTTTCTCGCCCAACCCGTAAACGTGTTCGTCGTCGGGAAGTTGTTCCGCCACTTGAAATTTCCCGCTGCTCGCAAATGAAATTCCACCTTCCGTTCCTTCCGAACTCAGAATGTCGCCGTTGGTGTCAGCAAAAGAAATGCGCAGCGGTTCGTGCTGAATGATGACTCGAAGCGAGGCTGTCATCAGTGTGGTGACATTGGGGCCGGTTTGAACTTTTGCCGCAGGCGCCGTCCAATCGTGCGGAATAACAGCATAAGAATGATCGCGGCCGAAACTGTTGGTGGCGGCGAAACGAACTCGGATGATATCGTCGGACAGCGGCGTGATAGACAGAATGCCTTGCGCGCTCTGGAACAGGAGTGTTTTGCCGTCCCAATGCGGCGCAGGCATGGCTTGGAGTGATTGCCAGCCGGTGCCTGAAGACGAACCCGCCGCCGCGACAGTTTGTGCATTCCACCAGAACCCCAGCGCGACGGCCAATGCCGCGGCATGACGATTCCACGATTTCAAGCGCACTGGGTTTGAGTTTCGGTGGTTTTTCATTGGTTCCGGTCGTTGATTTAGTTCGCGCTCAATTTCTCTTGGAGAGCTTGGAGATTCCGCAATGGTAACTCGATTCGAAAGCGGCGTGAAGCGTTTTGGCGGAGACCGCGCCGCGCGCGGTGCCGCGAATGCGAATGGCAACGTTGGACTGCGCCGGAAATCCGGGGCTGTTCGGGCTAAAGGTCATTTCGTCGTGGTTTGCGTTCCACGCAAAAGAGCCTTTGATCCGCGGGATCGTTGAAAACGCCCGCTCCACACTGGCAGTGTTCATTGGTTCGCTGAAGTGGATGAGGATTTTTGCCATGGCAGCTATTTCGTTCGCGTCATGCGCCGGCGATATTTCAGTGACCACCGGATCCAATTGGCCGACTTGCGAATGGGCGACGAATATCTTCGCGGACGTTGCCGGCACAAGCAGCAGCGGAGTGCGTCCGTCGTTGCCCACGGCAAACGATTCTGTTTCGTTGAGCACATTCTGCATTTTCATTCCGCGCGGATAATTTACAGGGCAGGGCGGCAAAGTTTCATTTGTATTCGCGGTGTTGAAAACCACAAAAACTTCCTGGGTGCCGAGGCGGCGCGTAAAGGCAAATAATCCAGGGCCGTTGGTGTCACTCCACAGGTTGGATTGCGCGCCCGTTTCGAGGGCGGGATAGAGCCGCCGCAAATTGTTCAGTTTTGCCACCCACTGAAACAAAGGGTGCGTCACGTTGAAGTTGTCACCACGTGAGGGGCCCCATTCGAATTGGCCGGCGAACATGTCCTCACGGTCCCAAGGGTCTTTGGATCCGTTAAAAGCCTGTTCAGTCCCGTAATACAGGCACGGTATGCCGCGAGTCGTATAGAGAAAAGTCAGCGCAACCTTTAAGCGATCCATCGTTGCGCCTTTGACGCTCAAAAACCGCCGTTGATCATGGTTGTCAAGAAATGTCACCAATTGGTTTTGCGCCGCGGGATCGTAATTGGCGGCAATCGCCTGATAATGGTCGGCTATCAGTTTCGTCGGGGAAGATGGGTTGGCGAAGAGGGGATTGATTTTAAAATAGAGCGTGTAGTCCAGGACTGAATCCAATTTGAAAGGACTGCCACCCGTGTTGCCAGTGTAGGAGCCGCATTTTGCATCGGAACTGTCGAGAGCTTCGCCGAACATGAAAAAATTTGCTTTGCCGTGCCTGGCGGCAAAAGCGCGAATCGCCGGACACCATTGCTGCCAAAATCCCATTTCCACGTGCTTCACTGTGTCGATGCGGAAAGCATCGAATCCCACGCGCCGGATCCAATACTCGTAAATTTTCTCCATTTGTTTGCGAACATAAGGACTTTCGGTCCGAAAATCATCGAGGCCGCTCAATTCGCCCAACTCAACCTGGGTGGAATCACCGAAATCGTGAATGAAACCGTTGTTGTGAAATAAATTCGTGAGCGATGGATTCACTCGATTGAGAGCGAACGGCGGCGGGTAATGTTTTTGCGGGTCACGAAACCGCAGGTGGTAACCGTCAGGCGGATATTCAAAACTCGGATAGCCGTCGTCACTGCCGGCGATCAGGTTGCCACCGTGATTCACCACGACGTCGTCAATGACCAGGATGCCGCGGGCGTGAGCGGCTCGCACCAGATGTTTCAAGTCCGACATGGCGCCCCAATGCGGGTCCACCTTGTAAAAATCCATTCCGGCGTAACCGTGAAATGCGCCGCGGTCGTTCAGGACGACCGGCGAAATCCAAATCGCCGTTGCGCCGAGAGATTTGATATAGTCCAATTTTTCCTCGATGCCTTTGAAATCACCGCCATGGACCGAGGTGCGGCCGGCGGGATCGTAGTTTCCGTCAGCGTTGTTGTTTGCGGGGTCGCCATCGAAGAATCGATCGGTGATGATTTGATAAATGCTTTGCCGCTGCCAAAACGTGTTACCCGGGTTTTGTGCCAGGAGCCTGCAGGCGCTGAAAAATGCCAACATCGCGAGCGCGAAAGAAATGAAGCGCGAGAATCGGCAGGTTCCGCAAGACACAAAATCAGCAATCCATAAAATCATTCCTGGCGGCAAAATTAGTGCAAAGCGGGTTTGAGAGTAACCACATGTTTGTGCGCCTCTTGATCAGAAATCCGCCGGGTCGGTCTTTTTGCCAGTATGAATTTCCGTCCTTTTCAAAGGCAGTATTCTACTGTAAAAACGCAACGAAAGGGCAAACATGGCTTTCACGGAAAATGGCCGGAAAGCGTTTATTCCCAGGAAAACAATGACTGTCGGTGTGACGACGAATGGGGGCATTCCGTCCAAATACAACAGTCGCGGTCACGAGACAAAATACCGTTCTCCATGAAAACATATTTCATTAACGCTTTCATCATCGGCGGCCTGGCGATCTCGCTGGCGTCCGCGCGCGGGAGTGTCACGCAGTCAAAAAAACTATCTGATGGAGCGGAATTCACCACGGATGGCGGGACGCTGCGCATTCAGTTTTGGTCGCCGGAAATTGTTCGCGTGACCTATGCCGCCACCAACAGATTGCCGGAATTAAAAAGCCTTGCCGTGGTCGCGCAGCCGGAGAAAGTGGATTTGACACGTCAGGAAAACGGCCCAGCTTTCATCCTTGCCTCCGGGCGGATCGCGGTGAAGGTTGACAAACAAACCGGGGCGGTGGGTTTTTTTGATTCTTCCGGCCATGTGCTGCTTCAAGAAGCGGCTCAAGGGCGGGCCATGGCTCCGGCAACAGTGGCGGGTGATGAGGTGACTGCTTGTTCGCAGGAGTTTCAGATCATGGCGGATGAAGGAATCTACGGCCTTGGCCAGCATCAGCATGGTGTTTGGAATTATGCCGCGGCCGGCGGCAGCGTCAGGCTGGCGCAGGTCAATACGGACGTTGGCATCCCGGTGCTCACTTCGAGCAAAGGTTATATGCTTCTTTGGGACAATCCGGCGGTGACTACGATTTCAACCGGTGACGCGGAAGAAACAAATGTCAGCCAGAAAACCCTGCGCTGGTCTTCGGAATGCGGCAAAGCGATTGATTATTATTTCTGCTATGACAATGGAACCATTGCCGGAGCGTTAAAAGCATATCGGCAGCTCACCGGGGGCGCGCCCATGATGCCCAAATGGGAATTGGGATTCTGGCAATGCAAGGAACGCTATGCTTCTCAGGAGGAATTGCTTGCCGTCGCCACCAAGTTGCGCGAGTTGAAGGTGCCCGCCGATGGAATCATTCAGGACTGGCAATACTGGCCGCCGGGAACCAACACCTGGGGTTCGCACGAGTTTGACCCGAAGCGTTATCCTGACCCGGTGGCGATGTTCAAAGAACTGCATCAGATGCATTTTCATACGCTGATTTCCGTTTGGGCGAAATTCGACGTGGGCAGCAAGAACAGCGCGGAACTCAATGCCGCCGGAGGAATGTTTCCCGAAGTCACGCGCTATGTTTATCCGCCGGGGTGGGGGCAATGGTATGATCCGTTCAGTGTGGCGGGGCGCCGAATTTATTGGCGGCAAATTCGCGATGAGCTTTTCGCCAAGGGGGTGGATGGTTGGTGGCTGGACGCGCCCGAGCCGGAAATTGGCGGCATGGCATTTCGCACTTACCGAACTCCAGATGGTCCCGGCTACATGGTTTACAACGCCTTTCCGCTCATGCACTCCACGGGAATTTATCAGGGCCAACGGGCCGCAACGGACAAGAAACGCGTGGTGATCCTCACGCGTTCGGCGTACGCGGGGCAACAACGCAACAGCGCCATCACCTGGTCGGGAGACATTCAAGGAACCTGGCGCGTCCTTAAAAATCAAATTCCCGCCGGGCTGAATTTCTCCCTGTCCGGCATTCCCTATTGGAACACGGACACCGGCGGTTTTTTTGGCAATCGGCAGACCGGCAACGGCAACCCGGCCAATCCGCTCTATCAGGAAATTTTCGCGCGCTGGTTTCAATTCAGCGCATTTTGTCCAATGTTCCGCGTTCACGGCTCTTACGGCCTGAATCCCGGCAAGGAATTCTGGCGCTTCGACGAGAAAACGCAGGGCATTCTGTTGAACTACCTCAATTTGCGGTATCGCTTGTTGCCCTACCTCTACTCCGTGGCTTGGGATGTGACCGCCAACGGCAACACCTTTATGCGTCCATTGGTCATGGATTTCCCCAAAGACCCCCAGGTCATCGGCATCGGCGATCAATATCTTTTCGGTCCATCCATCATGGTGACGCCCGTGACTGAGCATGGGGCGACAAATTGCCCGGTGTATCTGCCGGCAGCGAAGGCGCCATGGTACAATTTTTGGACTGGCGAAACGGTTGCCGCCGGCCAGCGTATTGACGCCGCGGCGCCGGTCGAAACTCTCCCGTTGTTCATCAAACCCGGCTCAATCCTCCCGATGGGGCCCTTCCTTCAATATTCCGGAGAGAAACCCGCCGATCCGATGGAGTTGCGCATTTACCGCGGCGCAGACGGCCAATTCACGCTCTACGAGGATGAAGGCGACAATTACAACTACGAAAACGGAAAATATGCGACCATTCCGATTTCCTGGAATGAGGCCAGCCACACTTTGGAAATCGGAAAACGCACCGGCGGCTTTCCCGGCATGTTGAAGAAACGCACGTTCAACATTGTCTGGGTTTCCGCAAATCATGGAGCTGGCGTTCCCATCACCGGGAATCCCGACGCCACGGTTCAATATACGGGCAAGGCAATGAGCGTGAAGTTTAAAGGAAACTGACAAAATGCGGTTTGACAGTTCAAATCGTTTCCGGAATAAACGCGGAGCAGCGCGGAGTTTTCAAGGTTTGCCAGAATCACCGTTCAGTGGCCGTCAAAGGCATGGCTTATCCTTCGCGGAACTCTGCGTCCCCAGCGTCTCCGAGTTAACCCGCCATTCTATCCAACTGAATGGTTGGCTTAGTCCGCGATTTTGCGTTCGCCATATTTTCGGCCAGAATGCGCGAAGGTGTTTCATTGACACTAGCAACTACCGAAAACGTGCGGACGGATCGGTTCCGTTGGTGCTAACGCAAACGCGCCGCCATCATCAGTCGCACGGCAAAGCACGCTGTCCATTTTGATTTGTATCCACTTGGCCAAGCAGTCGACCGACGACCGCCTGGCCTCCGGGGTTTGTAACTTGATGACGAAAATCCATGGCCCGCGCCTAGCTCCAGTGAAATCAGCCCGGTTCCCGGGATGAAGCTTTCATCTGACATTTGTCATAGCGGTCCAGTGCAAAAAACGGTTGCTTCCCGTAAATGTCGGTATCAGGCTTTTCAGCATGTTTTCACGACTCAGTTTTTTTGTGACGCCGTTATCAATCGTTGGTTTCCCGTTCGTTCGCACGCCAATCAGTCGGGAAGCGGAGGCATTTTACGATTCGGCCGGGCAACCGGTGAAACTGATGCCGGGCTGGAACGTGTTATGAAGCCACCGCAAAAGATCGCGATGCTGGCGTTCGGCCTCATTGCCGCCTTGGCGCTGGAAACTGGCATTGCCGGGGCTGCCGATGATCCCAGCCTCGCGCCTTACTTCACGCCGGCCACAGCGACTCCTAAGCCGCCCAGCAGTGAAGGTTTCCTCCAGCGCTGGGTGCTTTTGGAACCGATCAAAAAACCGTTCCGCAATAGCAACGCCGGGTTTTCTGAATCCTTCGTGCGGAATGCCATTACCAACGAATACGTCCCCAACCAGTTTACTTTGGTGCCGCGTGACGGCGACAAGGTGACGGTCGCGGGCGCTGAACTCACCTGGCATGCGCTGGACGCTACCGGATATAACGTCAAACTGTTCCGTTTTGCCGACAACCTGAAAAAACAGGTGTATGGCGTGCAGTTCTGGGCGGTGACGGTCGTGGACAGTCCGCGCGAGATGGAAAATGTTCGGCTGGCCGTCGGATCCAATTCCGCGTCGATCTGGTGGGTCAATGGGCAGGAAGCGGTGGACCTCTTCACGGACCGGCGCATGGTGATGGATGATTGCGTTTCCAGACGCCTTACGCTGCACAAGGGCAGGAATGTCATTTGCGGCTCCGTCATCAACGGACCGGGCATGAGCGATTTCTGTGCGCGCTTGATTGACGAGAACGGCAATCCAATTAAGGACGTGACCCTCAACCTGGAAAACACTGACTCAATGCATTGATTTTTGTTTCATGAAATCCCGAATTTTCATCGTGGCAGCGGTTTGCGCGCTGCTTTCACTCTCGTACCCGAGACTCGCGTTTGGCTTGGGGGGCGAACCGTGGATCCATGATCCTTCGACGGTTTTGTCGTGCGACGGCAAGTATTACACGTATGGCACGGGCGGCAGCGGATTGGTTTCCGACGACGGCTGGAACTGGCACAGCGGAGCGCGGCTTCCCATTGGCGGTGCGGCTCCCGATATCATCCATATTGGAGACCGGTACTACATGGCGATTGCCGTGACCGGCGGCGGGTTGGGAGGAGGACATGCCGGCGGAATCCGCGTGATGTGGTCCAAGTCGCTCGACACCAATTCCCCTGATTACGGATTCAAGGACAACAACGTCGTGGCCACTTCCGATGGCGCCGAGGACTGCGATGCCATTGATCCATCGTTCCTTTTGGACCCCAGTGGCAGGCTGTGGCTCACCTACGGAACGTTCTTTGGCTTCATCCGGCTGGTCGAGCTTGATCCCAAGACCGGCCATCGCATCGAAGGCAATCAGTTTGTGAATATCGCCATCGACAACGAAGCGACCGACCTGATCTATCGCGACGGGTGGTATTATCTGCTGGGCGATCACGGCACTTGCTGCAGCGGCGCCAATTCCACCTACAACATTGTGGTTGGCCGTTCGCGGCAAGTGACGGGTCCCTATCTCGACAACATGGGTGTGGATATGCTCAAAGGTGGCGGCAAGATGGTGGTGGCTGCCAGTGGTCGCCACATTGGGCCGGGCCATTTCGGGCGGATGATCCTGGGCGATGACGTGGAGAAGTTTTCCTGCCATTACGAGGCCGACCTGGACAAGGGCGGCCGCAGCGTGCTGGACATTCGGCCGCTGCTCTGGATTGACGGATGGCCTGTAGGCGGCGACAACTTCAAGGACGGGACCTATGAAATCCAATCCCAACGGAGCGGCTTCGCGCTGGAACTGGCCGTGGACAGCGTCTCCATGCCGGGACGCGGACGCTTTGGACGGGTTCCTGCTGGCCCGGTGACTCCGATTCCGCTGCCGGATGTTGCTGCGGTGTCCACGAACTGGCCGGCCGGCGAGATTGGCCTTCGCATCGGCGATTATATGCTTCGACCTCATCAAAAATGGACGATCACAAGCGTTGCCAATGCGGGCGGCTATCTCGGCTCGCCGTATTTCAAAATCACAATTGCCGGCACGGATCGCGCGTTGGCCGCGACTGAAGGCGCCGAAGTGGTGACGGTGCCGACGTTCACCGGAACGCCGGAGCAGTTGTGGCAAATTGACCAGTTGACCGATGGCACTTACCGCATCATGCCCAAGTCGGTGCCGGGTTCCACTGAACGGATGGTTCTGACGGCAGTCGGCGAAAGCACGCCGACGTTGGCAAAGTTCGACATGAATAGCGACAAGTCGCGCTGGAATTTCAGGACGCCGTGACCATTCACACCGATAGAAATAGAAATGAAGCTATTCAAACTTGATCTCCTGGCATTGGTTTTTTCGGGTTTCCTTCTCGTCGGCACTGCGTTCGCCACCAATCCCATCATCATGGATCAATTCACCGCTGATCCGACGGCGCGAGTGTTTGAAGGCCAGGTGTACCTTTATCCTTCCCACGATATTCCAGTCCCGCCGGGCAGCGCGGCGCGATCCAACTGGTTTTGCATGGAGGATTACCACGCGTTTTCCTCGTCAAACCTCGTCGACTGGACGGATCACGGCGTCATTTGCAACCAGACCAACGTGCCCTGGCTGGCCCGCCACAATTTTGACATGTGGGCGCCGGATTGTGTGTTCAAGAACGGGACGTATTATTTCTATTTTCCCGTCGGTGGAAGGATCGGGGTGGCCACCTCGCAAAAACCTTACGGGCCGTGGAAGGTCCTGAACCAGCCGGTGACGGGCGTGCGCGGAATTGATCCATGCGTGCTGCTTGATGACGATGGCAGTGCATATTTGTTCACTGCGGCGGGCGCCATTTCGGTGTCCAAGTTAAAGGCCAACATGGTGGAAACCGAAACTCGGCCGCAAAGAATCGCAAATCTGCCGCGGCCCGGGCTCATCGAGGGGCCGTTTGTGTTCAAGCGAAACGGCATTTATTACCTGACTTATCCGCATGCCGTGACGGACGCGGCGGGGCATCAAGGAGCGGAGCGGCTCGAATACTCTGTTTCGACCAATGTCTTTGGGCCTTACACGTGGACGGGAGTTATCACGGACACGAATGCGAGTGGTTGTTGGACTGAACACCACTCGATCGTGCAATACCAAGGACAATGGTATCTCTTTTATCACGACAACCAATTGTCGCCGAACTTCGACAAAAACCGGTCGGTGCGCATCGATTATTTGCACTTCAACGAGGACGGCACCATTCAGAAAGTCATCCCGACGTTGCGCGGGGTTGGGATTGTGGACGCGAAAAGCAAAATCCAAATTGACCGCTATAGCGACATCAGCCGGGAAGGCGTCTCGGTTTCATTCCTGAATCCGACGAATACGTTTGCAGGCTGGAAGATCAGTTTGGACGGGACAAATGCCTGGGCGCGGTTTGACAAAGTTGACTTTGGGCAGCGAAAGCTGAAGGTGGTGAGCGCCCGCGCCGTTTCCGCAAACGGAGGGACGATTCAAATCCGCGCTGACGGTGCGCATGGCCCCTTGCTGGCAACGATCAAGATCACGAAAGGTTCCGATTGGACGGTGGTCAAATCAAAAGCATCGAAAGTCCGTGCAGGCATTCACGATTTGATTGTGAGCCAGGTTGGAAGCGGACCGGTTGACTTGGATTGGATCAGTTTCCAATAGGAATTGGCCGGCTCGATGCCGCACCGGTTCAAAAGTCTTTATGTTCATTTCCGCGCCCTGAGCGTGACGAGCACGACGTCGTTTTCGCGGAGGTCGAACTGCTGCGCAAAATTTCCATCGCGCCCGATCTTCACGAGGTGCGCGTCGAGTGGTGTGCCGCTATTTTTGGATTTGATTTCAGCGACCTGAGATTTGGTCAATTGTGGCGGCGCGCCGAGGTCGCGGTAAGTGGCATAAGCATCGTTGACGCGATAGCCAACTTTATAAAGCTCGACGAGGTATTTGCCCTTCCGCAGATGCGACAGGTGCAGGGTAACTTTGTCTTTGGGCCGCGAAGGCAAATCGCGCTTGTAAAATTCCTGGTTGTGGACGTTTTTGCCGGGGTGCGTGTTGGTAAAATCCCACACCAACGCCTGCACGCCGCCCGATTTGTCTGCGCAGATCCACGATGACGGATCGTTGTCCTTCAATTCTATCGGGCCGAGCCGGTTCAAAAATTGATAAGCGTAAAACGACGGTTTGTTGATGTCCTCATAATTGATGAGACCGAAGCCGCCGTGGAATGCTTCCCAGCGAGGACCGGCTTCTTCGAAAATGTCCGTAAACGTCCAGTAGGACATGGATTGCGCGGCATCACCGCATTTCTTGAGTTTGTCCAAAATGTAAGCCGCGCTGTGATAACTGTCGTGAATCGGGTCGGCGGGTGTGTACGAACTGCTCCATTCGGTGAAGTGCAATTCCAGGCTGGGCATGACCGAATCGGCGATTTGCCGGCGAACCGATTTCACTTCGCCAAAAATGGAATTTGGATTTTGCGACAGCACGGCGCCGGCATCGCCGTGCTCGTCCAGGAAGCCGCTTTCCACGCCATAAGTATGGGTGGAAATGAAATCCACCGGCGCGTGATTGGTGTCGCAAAAATGAATGAACTCCGGCACCCAGCCGCAGCCGGCGGTTGCCGGCCCGCCGACTTTGTAATCGGCCGACACGCTTTTGATGGCTCGTGCGGTTGCGGCGTAGAGGTTGAAATATTGTTGCTGAGTGCCGGCCCAGAAACCGGAAAGATTCGGTTCGTTCCAAACTTCGAAATACCAGGTGCGGACTTCAGCATCGCCGTAGCGTTCCTTCACGTGCTCAACAAAAGCGCGAATGAAGTCCGCCCATTTCTTCATATCTTTGGGCGGCGTCACATTGCCGCGCCACCAGAAAATGGTTTTGGAACCGCTGGCGAGCGCATTGGGCATGAAACTCAGTTCCACAAACGGTTTCATGCCGATGCGATGCAAAAAATCGTAAAGCTCATCGATATACTGCCAGTTGTATTCCGGTTTGCCGTTGTTCTCGCGGTAAACGCCCATGTCATCCGTGAATAGGCCATGCATTCGGACGTATTCAAAGCCGCACTCGCGATGCGCGTAGGTCAACTGCCGCTGCCAGTCGGCGCGCAAGCCTTCATTCGCCCGCCCGGCGCCGACGCAGAATTTGAACATTGTGTCGAGCGGACCGCTGGTCTGTTGCAGATCGGCAGAAATGACTCGGACCGCTTCATTCGTCGTGGCATAGGAGAAATTCGTGATGGCGAAAAGCACTGCGAGGCTGAGAGCAAAGCGATATGTCTTCCATTTCATAAGGGTATTTCTGAGGTAGTGGAGATGGGCCATGTTAATTGTTGATCGCGTCTTTTGGATAGTGTGACTGAAGCCGGAGTCCGTGTCTTGTCATTAAAATGAATGAATTAGCTTAATGCTGCTCTTGACCGCGTACGACGTACGTCAGCTTCAATTTTGCTTCTGGCTGCTCTAATCTGCCCGGAGTTCCATTGTGTCTATCCTGATGACCGAATTGAGTTTGCCGTCGATGGCTGAACGTAGTCTCCCAGGTTCAGAAGAGGAATCCGGTATGAACGCGCCAACGATTAGCCCCCGAGCCGCGAACCGGCGGAATTGGCTCGCCTTGGTTTTGATTTTTCCGTTGATGATCGTATCGGCTTTGGGACAAGGGCTGCCAGCGAGTTGGGCGGATACCGATATTGGGTCTCCAAGCCTGGCGGGCTCGGCGGCGTACACCAACGGCGGCTGGACGGTAAAAGGCGGCGGTTCGGATATCTGGGGTGGCGCTGACCAATTCAATTATGCCAGCACGACGGTGAATGGTGACGCGGACATTGTCGCCCAAGTGACCAGCTTGCAAAACAGTGATCCAGGCTCGGGTTGGTCGAAGGCTGGAGTCATGTTCCGCAATGACAATACGCCGGGTTCGGCCAACGTGAGCATCGTGGCCACGTGGGGACAGGGGGTGAGTTTCCAATGGCGAAGCACAGCCGGAGGGGGAAGTTCTTTCACGGCGGATGGTGGCATCATGGCGCCAGTTTGGCTGAAATTGATCCGCTCTGGCGCAAATTTTACGGGCTCCTTCAGCACCAACGGTGGCAGCACGTGGGTGCAGGTCAGCAGCCAAACAGTGACGATGAATGGCACGGTCATGGCCGGTCTTGATGTAACGGCTCACAACAATAGCGCGTTGAATACCGCTGCCTTCACGAATGTCACGGTGACAGCGGTGGTCGTCACCAACCCAGTCGTGGCCAATCTTCCGGCTTCATCCGTGCTCGCGATCTCCGCGACAGTCAACGGGCAGGTGATCAATCCGGGAATCAGCATGCCATTCGTGACTATTTACTACGGAACGGCCGACGGCGGCATGAATGCGGCTTCGTGGGCGCACAGCATTCCCATTGGGCTGACCAATGGAAATTTCAGCGCAACGCTCACCGATCTGGCCACGAATACAACATATTATTTTAGTGTGTTCGCGACGAACACGGGGGGCAGCACGTGGGGGCAGCCAGCGGTGAGTTTCACGACGCTGGCGGCCAATCCTTTCGTGACGCCAGTTTCGGTTTTCACTTATCACTACGACAACACTCGCCAGGCGCAGAACACCAATGAAACGCTGCTCGCGCCCGGGAATGTGACCACGAACACGTTCGGGAAATTGTTCACCTACACGCTGGACGGCTATGTTTATGCCGAGCCGCTGATCATGACCAACCTGGCAATTCCCGGCCAGGGCGTGCACAACGTGGTCTTCGTGGCGACCGAGCACGACTCCATTTACGCGCTCGACGCCGATGGCAATCTGGGCGCGAACAACGGCGTGTTGTGGCAGGTCAACGTCGGGTTGTCGGCCACCAGCTCTGGGGCGCCCTTCGGCGGCCGTTACAACGGCGGGGTCGGCTATACGGATATTGTGCCTGAAGTCGGAGTTACCGGCACGCCGGTGATTGATCCGCAAACCGGCACGCTTTATGTCGACGCGTTTACACGCGACGTCGTCGGCGACGTGACGACTTACAACCATCGCATCCACGCGCTGGATGTCACCACAGGCGCGGAACGGCCTTACAGCCCCGTGATTGTGGCCGGCTCCGTTCCCGGCACGGGCGTGGGTAGCGTTGGCGGCGTGCAGACGTTTTCCGCCATTCAGCACGGCGCGCGGCCGGCGCTCTGCCTGGCGAATGGCATTTTGGTGGTCACTTATGCAAGTTATGCCGACACGGATCCTTATCACGGCTGGGTGTTTGCCTACAATGCCACGAACCTGACGCAACTCGGGGTGTTCAACACGACTCCGAATGCGAGCGTTGCGGCATTCGGCGCGAACGCGGCCGAAGGCGGTATCTGGCAGGGCGGCGGAGGCATTTGCGTGGATGCAAACACGAATCTGTATTTCGAAACCGGGAACGGCTCCTTCAGCGCCAATACCAATGGCGGCGATTACGCGGACACGATTCTGAAATTGTCGACAACGAACGGTCTGGCTGTCGCTGACTATTTCACGCCCTATGACCAGGCGACACTCGCGGCAGAGGACATTGATCTTGGATCGTGCGGGCCATTGTTGCTTCCGGATTCGGCCGGCAGTGTGGCGCATCCGCATTTGCTCGTGGGCGTTGGGAAATCGGGCAAGATTTATCTCGTGGATCGAGACCATATGGGTCATTGGCAAAACGGGAGCGACAGCCAGATCGTGGAATCGTTTCAAGGCATCAACGGCTCGTGGAGCCCGCCGGCGTATTGGAACAATTTGCTGTTTTTTCAAGCGAGTTCCTCCCCGATGAAAGAGTTCAGCGTCAGCAACGCTTCGATCAATCAGACTCCCGTCGCTACGGCGTCCGCTTCCGTCGGCAGCGGGAATGGCAGCCCGGTCATTTCTGCCAATGGCACGAACAGCGGCATCGCGTGGGTCCTCGACAATAACTCGGGCAATTCCGGCGCTGCGGGCACTTTGTATGCCTTTAATGCGCTGAACATTTCCCAAATGCTCTGGAACAGCGCACAAATGGGAGCTCGCGACAGCACGGGGCCGCTGACGAAGATGAGCACGCCGACGGTTGCGGGAGGAAAGGTGTACGTCGGCGGCCAATACACGCTTTCGGTCTATGGCCTCGCTTCGTTCCTGAGCGCGCCCGTCATCAGTCCGAATGGCGGCGTGTTCACCAATTCCGTGATGGTCACGATCAGCAATACGGCGGCGGGCGGCGCCATTTACTACACGGTGGATGGCAGCGCGCCGACGACCAATTCAACGCTTTATACCGGTCCGTTCATCCTCAATGCTTCGACCAAGGTTCAGGCGATTGCCGAGGAGTCCGGTTACGTGAGCAGCGCCGTTGTCAGCGCCAGTTTTATCGATAGTCTCAGCCTGCCGCCACCGCCGTGGCAGACGAGCGACATCGGTGCGGTGGGCCTGGCTGGCAGCGCGGTTTATTCCAACGGAGTTTTCATCGTGAGCGGTTCGGGTGGGGACATTTGGAACAACGCGGACGCGTTCCGGTATGTTTATCAACCAGTGACCAACGGCAGCGACATCAGCGCGCGGGTGACTTCGCAAGGCAACACCGATCCGTGGGCCAAAGCCGGCGTGATGATCCGGGACTCGCTCGCTCCCGGTGCCGCTTATGGATTGATGATGATCACACCGGGAAATGGTTTTGATTTCCAATCCCGAAGCGCGAATGGAGTGGCTTCCGGCGGGCAGGTTTCGGGCACCGCGTTGAATGCTGCGCCGAACAACTGGGTGCGATTGACGCGGACCAACAACACTTTTAGCGCTTACGAGAGCGCCGACGGAGTGAATTGGACGCCGGCCGGAACACCCATGACGTTCACGTTCACGAACGCTTTTTACTACGTGGGACTGGCCGTCACCGCGCACAACAACAACGCGCTCAGCACTGCCGCATTTGACAACGTCACGGTCAACGACGTCAGTTACAACAATCCGCCGCCAGCGGTCGTCTTGACGGGTCCGGCGACGAATTCCGCTTACACGGCGGCCGCAAGCGTGACCATCTCTGCTGACGCGGCGGCGTTGTATGACACGATTTCGCAGGTCGATTTTTACGCGAATTCCACTTTCGTTGGCAGCGCCAACAATCTCCCGTACGCGGTCACGGCCACTGGACTTAGTGCAGGAAGCTATTCCCTGACGGCCGTCGCCGTGAGCAGCAGCGGATTGATGAGCACGTCCGCGCCGGTGAACATTGTCGTCCATGCCGGGACCGCGCAGCCGTATGGTTTGACCGGCCGCGGAACTTCGCCGGCATTTTTCAACATGCCTACGACTTCCGTCGGTTCCCTGCCGGCGTTGCTGTCGCAAACCGGAGTATTCAGCGATACACCCTCGATGACGCCGATGGCCGGATTGATTCCGTACGTGCCGAACGTGCCGCTGTGGTCGGACGGCGCGGCTAAAACCCGTTACATGGGTGTGCCCAACAACGGAGGCGCGCTCACGCCTGACGAACAAATTGCTTTCGCCCCGACCGGTTCCTGGACATTTCCCGCCGGCACAGTGTTCGTGAAGACGTTCGAGTTAAACACGGATACCTCCAATTCGAATGTCCTGCGTCGCCTTGAAACACGGCTTTTGGTACGCGACATCAATGGGGCCGTCTATGGCGTGACCTACAAATGGCGCCCCGATAACAGCGACGCCGACCTGCTGTCGAGCAGCCTCTACGAGGACATTGCGATTACCAATGCCACCGGCGTGAGCACACAGTCATGGTATTATCCCAGCCGGTCGGACTGTCTCTCCTGTCACACGCCCGTCGCCAATTATGTGCTCGGCTTGAGCACGCGGCAGTTAAATGGAAACCAGACCTACGCCACAACCGGTGTCACGGACAATCAACTCCGCACGTTGAATCGCCTGGGTCTTTTTAATCCGGCATTTGACGAAACGACCATCACGAATTTTGAGAAACTCTCCGCGCTGGGAAACACTGGCGCCTCATTCCAAGACCGCGCCCGTTCATATCTCGACGCGAATTGCGCGCAATGCCATCAGCCGGGCGGATCGGGCATCACGTTCGACGCGCGCTTCGACACGCCATTGGCAAATCAGAATCTCATCAACGGCGGACTCGGTGCCAACGGCATGGCAATGATTGTGCCGAAGGACATTTGGCGATCGATAATCCGTCAGCGTATGGATACGACCAACACCACGATCCGAATGCCTCCGCTGGCGCGGCAACTGGTGGACTCAAACGCCGTTGCTGTCCTTGAAGATTGGATCAACAGCCTGCCCGGCACGCCCGCCGAGGCGCCTCCAATCATCACGCCCAATGGCGGCAGTTACTTCAACAAGGTCGGCATCGGCCTTGCGGCCCCGGACACCAATGCCGCGATTTATTACACGCTGGATGGCACGACGCCGACTGCGAGTTCGCTGCTTTACTCAAACAACTTCGACCTGACGAGCAATGCGGTTGTTTCCGCCAGTGCCTTCAGGAGCGGTTATGTCAACAGCCTGTCTGCCAGCGCGTCATTTTTCGTCACGCCGGTGAGATTCACGTCGCAAGGCTTTTCAAATGGAGCGTTCCAGTTGCAATTTCTTGCCGTGCCAGGCAGCAATTATGTGCTGGAGACTTCTACGAACCTGGCGGATTGGACGCCGCTGGCCACGAATCCAGCCACGACAAATCTGATGCAGTTCGTCGATCCGGGTTCATCGAATTATCCGAGCCGGTACTATCGGTTCCTCCAACGATGAGACATTGGCGGTATGTTTGACACCATGAGATTGGCCAAAATTCTGATGCCGCTGCCAATTGTCTTGCTGGTGTTTTCTGCTGCGGCGCAAACCAATCGGCCGGTGGCGGACGACACGGCTTTAGTACAGAAGAAGATTGCAGCGACTGAATTGAAAGAACGGATTCGCAATCACTGCATTGAAGGGCGTCGGTCGATTTGTGGAAAAATTGTGCGAATTCTTCCGGGTGGATTACTGGTTGAAGCCGGTTATACGAACTTGCTTCGCGAGCCGCTCACGAAATCATGGCTGGTGCCTCGGAGCGCCGTCGCCAGTCTCGCGCCGAACCGGGTTGAGAGCAAGGAACCGGGAGCGATCTGTTTCGGCACTGTTTTTCTCACGGATCTTCCTCGCGGCAAACCGCATCTTTACGATTACGTGATAATTTGCGGTTATCCGACCGGCGAGATGAGTTATGCCGCTGTCGGCATAAAAAAGACGGCACGGCGATTTTCCGCCAACCTGGACAAGGCGGTGAACACAACTCTGGCTGGAATGGGCGCGCAGCTCTCCTCCGCAAAGGAAAACTGATTTGCCAGTGAAGTTGCCCTTAACACGTGTCTTGAATGATTTGTAAATGGATACTTCTCGGGCTGAGTTTGACTGGCACTGCGTTGGCCAGCGAACAAACCACGCCAATTGAACTGGGCCGGTTGCAGACTGGAGCGATCGTGTCGTTTTATCCCGGTGTATCGGAATGGGGGATGGAAATCTCCGGTGGACTGGCACCGAGAATTTCTCAGTCACGTCCGGCACGTCTTGAAGTGTACCATTCTGATGAAGATATCCACCAACTCGCCGCCGGCTACAAAACCGTCAAGAAAGATGGCTCGGCTGTGAATGCAGACTGCGAGATTGTGGATGGCGACGTCATTTTTCATATTTACGACCATTGGACCCTTGCCGGCGCGGTGTTGTCTCTGAGTAGGAAGGTGGAAGTATCCGGCAGTTCCCCCGGGGGCTTTTATTCATCTGTAATATTGACGGTCGACCCGGCCGTGAATTGGACCAACGTGAGCTGCCTTGCCCCCGGTGTTCTGTATGGTGACCCGACTTACGATGGCTATGGCTCGCCTGGCAGCGCCGCAAATTACGAGGCCCGGCGATTAATTTTCCGCGAAGATATCATGCCTGCGCCGCTTTTCGGCCTTTGCTTTACCAATGGCGCTTCGGTGACTGTCCTGGATCCTGCACCTCGCGGGGACACGACCGAAGAGGAGACGCGGCTCGTCAAACCGGTGATTGTCGATTCCCGGTTGCAATTCGGCGCTCTTGGAGCCTGGCAGTCGGACGCCGGAGTCGTGGAATTTGGATTTCGGTTTCCGGGCACCAGCGACTCCCTTGCCGGCTTTCGTGGAGCGCACCCGACCCGAAGGGTGATTCGGCGTTATCATCCCATCAGTCGGGGTGTGACGCAGAATTACCAGGTCAGCTTCCGTTTTGGGCAGAACGAAACCTTTCGGGATATGACCCGAAATTCCTGGCGCTGGGCCTGGAAAACCCTGAATCCGCCCGTCAATTACATTGATGTGGAGCAGATGCGGCGCGTGTTGCTGGATCATTTGGAGGCACAGGCCAACACCATTGATGGGCGCACGGCGATTCCGTTCGTGGTCTCCACGACGCCTACGAACCAGGTCCAATGGAATTACACGATGGTGGCGATGGGGTTTGTGGGTAAAAACATCGAATGCGCCGATCAGTTGTTGCGTGAGGGCGATCGTGACCGGAGCGAGCGTGGGCAGAAAATGCGCCAAACCGGGTTGGCGATCATTTCTTCCTTGATTCGGGCGCTCCCGACTGTCCCGCTGCAAGGCACCGGCTATGATCTTGCCACCGGAAAGCCTTGGACTGGCGATCACCAGGAGTGGGTCGCGCCGTGGCTGCGCAACGCCACCGAGGACATGCGGGTGTTGATGCGAGCCTACCGTCGCGAACGCTCGCTCGGACGGCTGCATCCGGAATGGTTCAACTGGGTGAAACAATACGCGGATTGGCTGATTCTGCGGCAGCGAAAGGACGGTTCTTTCCCGCGCCGCTGGAAACCGGGGAGCAGCGAGGCGGCAGAACTCACCGGAACCGCAAGCTACTGTCCTGTGCCGCTGCTGGTCATGATGAGCGAGGAAACCAGCGATGCAAAATACCAGCAGGCAGCTATTCGTGCGGCAGAGTGCGTTTGGGCAAATTGGGGAAGTCGGGGACTGTTCGTGGGCGGCGCCATTGACAACCCGAACATCACGGACAAGGAGGCCGGAATGCTCAGCATGGAAGCATTCCTGAGTCTCTACGATTCCACGAAAGACACCAAATGGCTCGAACGCGCGGAAGTGGCGGCGACCTTTGCCGAAAGCTGGATCTGGATTTGGAAGGTTCCCATGCCTGTCGATGCAGATGACGCGCAGCTTCATTGGAAAAAAAGCGCGCCGGCGTTCGGCTTTCAAGGCATCACCGCAGCCGTCGCCGGCAGCGTGGACGAATACCTGGATTGGGCGGTGCCATCTTATGCGAAACTGTATAAACTGACGCAGGACCCGCATTATCTGGAAGTCGCGCGTGTGCTGTTGCATGATACCAAAACCATGGTCGCGCTGCCGGGCCGCCAGTACGATATGCGAGCCATCGGCTTTCAACAAGAGGGTTGGCGCATGGGGCCGGGCGGGGGAGGCCGGGGGTCGAGTGGCCACCGTTTCTGGCTCCCTTGGATTTCCGCGAATCACCTCTACGGAATCACCGGATTGGAGGAGTATGATCCTGATTTGTTCAAACTTATCTGCACCAAGCCTTGATATGGGCTCTAACGCCGCGGCGTGTCTTCAACCCTTCGCCGGGCAGCAAAAGTCATATGACAATTGTCCTATATCTTTAAACTTCCTTCTCGATATTATGCCAATACGCACATTCACGACCCTAAAACTGACATTATGAGAACTGCACTACTAGGAATGGCACTTCTGGCGGTCCTTCCAGCGATGGCACAGACAAATGGCACAGTGCTGGACGATTTCAAACCTTCCACGCTGAACCAACCCGGCCAGCAGTTTCCGCAGGTCAATTCACAGCGGTACGTGCGTTTCCGCATTGTCGCTCCCAACGCGCAAAGCGTTAAGGTGACGCTGGGGCTTGGCGGGCGGGGCGGAACCGTTCTCACGAAAGGTGATGACGGCGTCTGGACCGGCACGACCGGGGGACCGATGGATGAAGGGTTCCATTATTACCATCTCGTCGTGGACGGCGGGGTATTCAACGACCCGGGCACTTTGAATTTCTATGGCTCAACGCGTTGGGAGAGCGGTGTCGAAGTTCCGGCGCACGACGAGGATTTTTACGCGGTGAAAGACGTTCCGCATGGCAAAGTGCAGTTGGTTTTATTTCCTTCCAAGAGCACCCATTCGACCAAACGGGCGTTTGTGTACACTCCGCCGGACTATGATAAAGACCCAACGACGCGTTATCCGGCGCTCTATCTCCAGCATGGCTGGGGCGAGGACAAAACGGCCTGGTGGAACCAGGGACATGCCAATCTGATCATGGACAACCTGATTGCGGAGGGTAAAAGCAAACCGTTCATCATCGTGATGGCTTACGGTATGACGAACGAAGGTGGCCGCCCCGGTCGGCGTCGCCCAAGTGGGCGCGCGCCCGGCAGCGGCGCTCCCGCAGGCGGGACGAATGGCGCTCCCGCGGTTGCCACCGCTCCAGGCGGGGGCCGGCGCACAAATGGTTTCGGGCACGGTGGGTTCGCCGCGTTGGGCAACAACCCGGCTTTTGAGAAGGTGCTGGTGGACGAATTGATTCCTTACATCGATGCGAATTTCCGCACGATCGCGGATCAGCCGCATCGCGCAATGGCTGGATTGTCGATGGGCGGAGCGGAAACTCACAATATTACGCTGAAACATTTGGACGTTTTTTCGGACATTGGGCTCTTCAGCGGCGGCGTTATTTCCACGAACGACGTTATGAACACCCCCGGTTTTAAAGAGAAGGTCAAAGTGGTGTTCTGTAGTTGCGGCAGCCGCGAGAACCCAAAAAACCTCAATGCCAATCACGATGCCTTAAATCAGATCGGTGTGGAGAACACGGCTTATGTCTCGCCGAACACGGCCCACGAGTTCCTGACCTGGCGTCGCAGCTTGCATGAATTTGCGCCGTTGTTGTTTCGCGACTAGAATGCGTCGTTGACCTTTGATATCACGCGCAGCGCAGAGCGGTGGAATTTGCATCGCAACGGAAGGGCTGGCTGGCTGCCCAGCCAGCCCGTGAAATGTCAGTATTTAGAGCAGGCGGTCTGGACAGCGTGTTACCAGCATGTGCCGTTGCAGCTTCCCGAACCGCCGCTCCAGGTCTCAACCATAATGGTCGTTTCGCGAATCGTGCCGAAACTCCCTATGTGGGTTTTCCAATAGTTCACGTGGTTGGCCATGGTGATGGTATGGTTCTGTCCTATCGTTTGATTGGTGGTCCGGCTGGAAAGGTATTGCGGTCCACCTCCTTGCTGTCCTTTGTAGACATTGTAAGTGCCGCCGTCACTATTCAGTGTGCCGATGAACGACCCCGACACATGGCCGAAATCGGTGATGTACCATTCGAGATTCGGATAGGGCGCCCATCCATAAGCGCCCGCCGAATTGTAACTGCCGCTGATAAACCCGTAATTGTAGCCTATGTTTCTGATGGAACCAGGATTCCAGCCCACGCCGGCAAGCGAATCCGTGAGGCCTGATGTCCAGTTCGCGGAATAATTCCCGCCGTTGGGATGAATGGTTGTGGACCCATTCCCGGTGTAATAGGTGAAGTAGTAGAAGCCATTGCTGTAGCCACTGGTTCCGGCTGCATTTACCTGGCCTGTTACAGCAGATAAAAACGCGACGGCTGATGCCAACAATACTATTCTTTTCATAATAGGTCTGGTTTGGCTGACGAGTTAAGGTTTAACGATGTTAGTGTTTTCGCATCGCTGCACGGAGATCAACATGAAAATGAGGTTCTGTGTTCATGGAGTGCCCTATACCGATAGCACAAACAGAAACGCCTTGGGAATAAGTAGCTATACTTAGAGAGGTGGGCTCTAAATGAGTACATTCACTCATAAAATCGTAAGTCGAAATGCCGGCCCAACGACCAACCCGTCGGGAGAACAATCGAGCGCGTGCGCCCGACGCCGCGGGCACCTCGGGTCTGGCGAGATATTTGCCTGGATCAAAGACCTGGCTTCGGCCTTTTGGGGCGGGCGATCGGATTCGACCGAAGGTACTCCACGGCGGCTTCGGTGCGGCATCGAACGTGCAGTTTGTCATAGATGCGCATTAGATGCGCTCTCACCGTTCCGGCAGTAATATTCAAGCGGACGCCGATCTCCTTGTTGGAGAGTCCTTCGGCCAGCGATGCGAGGATTTCCATTTCCCGCGATGACAATTGCTCTTTTTCGCTGAGAGATGCCGATGGAGGTTCTGTGAACGATCTGACGAGCATGCGCGCAATTTCGCTCGTCATCGGGGCTCCACCCGAACGCACTTCCGCAATCGCATCCAGAATATCCTTTTCATCGGCGCGCTTAAGCACATAACCGCAAGCGCCGGCTTTGAGCGCCTGAAACACCATCTTGGTGTCATTGTAAACCGTAAGAATAATGATTTGCAGTTCTGGCAGACGCTGGCGCAACCGAGCGGTGCAGGTGATGCCGGATTCGCCGGGCAGGTGGATGTCCATCAGCACCACATCGGGTTTCGATTTGGGTATTTCCACGACGGCTTCCTCCGCGGTGGCGCAGGTGCACACGCATTTATAGCCCTGCGCTCCGGTTAGTATTTTTTCCAGGCATTGGCGCAACGTATCGCTATCCTCAACCACGGCCACCCTGGTGATTCGTTTTGTATCCGCAATGTCACTCTGCATAGGCTCTGGAAATTTCGGGGTTGTAGCAAGTTGATCCGTGTTCCTGTTCATGATTTAAATGGATGGTTTGGCTGGTTGGCGTCCTTTTGCTCCTCCGTTTCGAAAACGGTCAGGAATCGAAGAGGGATGTTTATGCGAAAAGTCGTGCCGGTGCCGGCAACTGATTCGATTTGGAAACTGCCGCCGATTTTTGCCAGGCGTACTGAGCAATTTTTCAGTCCGTGTCCATCCGCGCCGGCGACTGGATCAAAACCTTTGCCGTTGTCGACAATATCAATTTCCAAAGCGTCGTCGATTGCCATTTGCAATTTAACTTTCGTGGCTTGGGCATGGCGAACGATGTTGTTCAAGATTTCTTTTACCGCCATGAAAACCTCGTGCCGCACCTTGCCGTCAACAGTCAAATCAGGGCAAGTGATCGGCACTTTGAAACGACTTGGAATGGAAGAGTTGGCCAGAAATTCTCGGGTGTAACCGCATAGGTAATCGGCCAACGATTGGAGGGAGTTGTCCTCGGGATCAACTGCCCAGACGATGACATCGAGCGCCTTCACCAGGGCTCTTGCCCTTTCCGAGATCGCTTTGAAAGTCGTGTGTGTTTCGTCGGTTGAGTTGGGCAATTGTGAGGTGGTGGCCAGAAAATTGATTTCCGTGAGTCTTGAGCCAAGGTCGTCATGCAGGTCGCGGGCAATGCGAGACCGTTCCGCTTCCAGCGCATGCTCGCGCTCAACGCGTTCGCGTTCCCGAATTTCACGCTGGAGCAGGAGCGTCCGATGGGCGACTTGTTTGCGCAATGAAGCAATCCACACCGCGGCGAGGGACAGCGTCACCAGCAGCACTCCAACGGCGGATAATAGGCGCTGGAGAGTCCACCATGAAGGCTGCGAAAGCACCTGGACATCATCGGGGCCGTTGACCAATAGTTCGATGCGAGAATCGTTTTTTGAATTTGGCCAATCCGCGCTGGGCACGTCGACGCCGCTCAGCAACAGCTTGCTTCCCGGGCGCAAGCTTCGCAAGGAACCGCCGCCTCTGATACGGGCAAGCATGAGATGTGTGGGCATCTGCACTTGCAAAACCAGGGCGTCCTCTTCCATGTGAAATCCTGCGAGTGTTCCTTCCACGCCAATTCTTAACGCCGCGAATCTATCATTGGAAAGTTCGGAGTCAGGAACGCGGGGAGCTGCCGGCAGGGCGCCATGGGCAGTTGCTCGCAACAGGGCTTCCCGCAATCTCGTCGTGGCTCCGTAAAGTTCCAGGTAGCCCACGGCTTCGACCTCATCGCCAACTTTTACAGTCACGTTGGTGCTGGGGAGAACTTCGATGCCGGCGCTGCGCTCCAAAAAGACGCGTTTGGATTCTGCGTAGGTCACGCGTCCACAAACTTTGACTCTTTGAAAAGACGTGGCTTCTGGATCAAACCGCAACAGACCGCCGATGGATTTCTCGGGAGCATCGAAGGGATTGGCGGGCGCCGGCGTATCCACCATGACAGAGCCGTTGTACATCGTGATGTTTGCAACATGAACTTCATGCGTTTCCGCGTTCCACGTCGCGAACAGAGTTCCGCGGATGCTGACGATGGCGTGGTCAAAAGACTTCAATTCGGATTCGGCCCAATCCGCCATTTTCACTTCCAAGTGGCCTTCGGCGGTAGCCAGGGAAAGTTCGTTGCTGTGAACACTCGTGACCAGGCCTTGAAGCTCAACCCACTGAACGTCCATGCTGCCATTTGCCAATTGGCTCCAGGAGGGGTGCGCTGGTTCGGGCATGCTGCTTCTTCCGGACAGGGTCGCTTTTTGAGCGATGATGACCGGTGAGTAATCTCCTGGTTGGGTGTAGCCACTGATGGTCCAATACTCTCCAATATTTGGATTGCAGTTTGGCACTTGCGTCAAACTGACAAAAATTCCCCTGGTGTCGTCCTGGAGGATCATCCAACGATCAACGAGGGGCGCGACGGCAGTCACCGTTCCTCGAATTTTCACCGGCACTTTGGAGGCAGCCTCTTCTCGCGTAAGACTGTGAACCTGCATGACCGTCGTCAACGCCTCGGTGTCTTTTTTGCGATAATACGGGCGTTGGACAATGGTCACATCTTTTGGGTTCGCGACCGTCACCGTTCCCATTCGGATATTTCGATCGCTTGTCAAAACACAGGTTGCGACACCGGAAATACGCACATACCCGTTCAAAAGGTCTTTGGTATCCAGCGAACCGGAACGGATCAAATCGACGGTGACGGAATTTTGCCCCGAACGCAGCTCGATTTTGAGTCCTTTTCCGAAGCGCGAAATAAAACTTGGCCTGCCTTCAATCGTGACCAGCGGGTGCGCATCTAAGCTGCTCATTGGCTGCGCAATGCTCACCTGCCGGGGAGCGGGCGGCTGGGCCACCCCGATTTTTTCCATTGTTATATGCGCAGGATCGATCCACAGGCGGCTTCCATCGTCCGAAGCCAATTCAAATTTATAGTTGCCGGACTGTGGAGCATCAAAGTAGCCGTCGAAACGGATACCAACCATTTCGTCGCGTGTGCGAAATCCAAGATCGAAATTGGTCACTGAGCCGGTTTTCACCGCAGGCAGCATTTGAAAATTTGGGAGGCGAGACCACGATCCATGAAAACAGGTGGCCTGCACGGCGTGGAGCAAGTTGGTGTCGGATGTTCCTGCCGTGGGTGGTTTCGTTTGGACGCCTGCGAAGGCACTGGATATTTGCAGCTCCGACCCCAGACGCTGGTTGAACCAATCGAGCCGGACAGGATGCCGGCCGGCCTGAAAATAATCCTCGCGGCTGACCGCTTGCGGGCCGTGGACTCCATCATCATCGAGAAATGGAGGACTTGTGACAAACACGCCAGAATCCCCGGTCGAGAGCATGAATTTTTTTGCGTCAACATGGATAATGTCACCGGGTTGAAAGTTGTTGCTCAGTCGGTCCACTTCCAGCAGTTCGGTGCCGGTGGCATCGTGCAAAATCAAAATCCCCGTATTAGTATCACAAGCAAAGACGGTTGCATTAAGTTCCAAATTCGCGATCAACGAATGCTCGCCATCCAGTGAAGTTGCAATTTGCGCGAGATTCGTAATGGTCACGCTCGCTCTCGCCTGAACAGAAAACAGCAGCGGGACAGCGATGAGGAATAAGAAAACGGGCCATGGCACCCACACGTTCATTCCCCCAAAGGCTCGGCTGTTTCGAACGTGCTGCATCATCGAAATCCTATTACTTCAGAATGCTTCAACAATGTTTTTTATGATGAGTGTTTTCTCGGAAGAATGCGACAGCGCCTGGTCGCTCCGGCTCTGCGATGGCCAGTTCCTGTTGATTTAGAGGGGGTTGAGAGTCAGCGAAACCCCAGGTCTTTTAATTGTTTGAGGTGGCAAGTACGACGTTTGTCGTACTAAGCAAGGCGCCGCCGAGGAATTAGGAGCCAGTGTCATCAATGATCGTGGGGGTGCCCGTGCGAAAATCAGGGGTGGTTTCCTGAGATTCGAGGTGATGTTTGATTCCGCAATACTTCGGCGTAATGCAGGGCGATCGAATTGCTGGGGCTGTGCAGGAGAACGTTCTCAAATTCCTGGAGCGAGTCGGCAAACTTCTCCTGTTCGTACAGCGCGATGCCCAGGTCAATCCGCGCCTGTATTGAGTCCGGGTACAAGCGCAAGACTTGCCGAAACTCTGGCTCCGCCAGAGCGGGTTTGTGAAGCCGGCCCAATTCAACTCCCAGTTGCATGTGTGGTTGAGCCTGATCCGGGGCCAATTCCACGGCCGCCGAATATTGCCGCACCGCTTCATCATGCCGGCCCAATGCCACCAGTGCGCGTCCGGCTTCCAGGCGCAGGCCGGGATCTGACGGGCTCAATTCGATCGCGGCCGCAAAATTCGTGGCGGCCGGCCCAAACCAGTGCCGCTGCATGCAAAAAACCGCGAGTGCGGCCAGATCGTCGGCCTGGTTGATTCGATTGGTCAATGCGGCGCTAAAACATTGTTCCGCTTCATTGGTCCGTCCCGATTGCTCGTAGAGTTGACCGAGTGTCAGCCAGCCGGTGCCGTAATCCGGTTTCAAGGCAAGAGCGCGTTTGAGTTCACTTACGGCTTCGTCGCGATGGCCAAGTTTATCCAGACACAAAGCCAGGTTTTGCCTCGCCCAAACGGCTTGCGGGTCGAGCGCAAAGACGTGTTTAAAGGCGGTGATGGCGTCCTCGTATTTCCCTTCCTGCCCCAACGAAATGCCGTAAAGCTGCCAGCAGTCGGTGCTGCTGGGCACCTTATCCAGCGAACGTTGGGCCGCGGCGGCCGCGCCCGGGTAATCTCCTTTCGCCTCCTTTATTTCACCCAAATGTTCCCACAGCGTCGCGTCATCGGGCCATTTCGCGACGGCCGTCTCGAGTGCGGTTTGAGCCTGCTGGAGCGAGGCGACCGAGTTCGCGGGCGGCAATCGGCGCGCGGCTTCTGTCAGGTAGTGCAATTGTTCGTCGTGGTTTGCTTGAAGAGTGAACGGGATGTCTGCAATCCGTCCGAGGATGGCTGATAATGCCATTTGCGTATCGCGCGGCGTGTAGCCGAGGCGTTGCTCGCATTCGGCGAGTTCCGGCCAGGGGCGGCTTGCCGGGATCGCCAATGCCTTTTCGACTTTTTCCGCGATGGCGCGGGCGAGAGTGTAATTTCCTGGGAACGTCAAATGGACGTGCTCATAAAAAAAATCGGCGCCTGGAATGCCGTCTGCACTGGCTTGCGCCAACGCGCGTTCACCGTCGGCGAACGTGACCTCTTCCTTTGCCTCCTGGCGGATCACGTTTTCCAGGCGGCTGTCACAGCGAAAACGCAAGGCGTCGAGATCACGCGCGGCCACGAATTCCCTTTGGGCCGTCGCCACATCCTTCAACTGCAGCGCACATTGGGCGCGACGAAAACGCAACTCCGCGAAACTGTCATCTATTTTCGCCGCTTGATCGTAGTCTGCTGCTGCCTGCCGGAAATCCCCGCTCTTGCGGGCTTTTTCGCCGGCATCGAAGCATCGTTGCCAATCATTTGACTGGGCCGCAGGGAGATTGGGTTGGTGCAATGACGCGAACGGCGCGCAATCTTTCAGGTTCACTGCAATCGTGCTTAATACGATTTTCGCGCCGCTGTTCCGCCCCGCGGCGATGATGCCTTCCAAATTTTGTTTGAAATTCCGGTAGTCTGCCTCCAGGCGCGGGTCGGTTTCGGCGAGTTTATATCTGAGGAACATTCTCATACCTTCCCATTCGCCGCTTCCGGCGGCTTTCTGCGCGGATTGCCGCATGGTGTCGAGCAATTGGGCGGTCCGCGTCGTTTTTAGCGCGAGCAAGGCATGGATCAATGGCAACGGTGTTGCCTGATTGCCGAAAACTGTCCCGGCCCCGAATGGTCCGACGACTTCGTTGTTTCCCATGTAGATCACCCAAACGTCTGCGTGAGCTTTCGCGCAATCCCGGGCCAAAGGCAGGATGACATGCGAATTGATGCCGGTCATGGCGGCATTCACCACTTCAAATTTTTTATCAGGATGTCGTGCGCTCAACATCGCGTCTAACATACGGGGGAGGCCGAAGTGCGGCTGAGGATCACCATACGCGGCGGACTCACCAAAGACAAAAATCCGGATTGTGTCGGCTGGCTTCTCGCGCGGAATGGACGTGGCTTCCGGCTGGCGAGCCATGCGTGGGCCAAAGAACCGCCAGCCAAACTGATCGTTCTGTATAAACGTACTTTGGCCGTGATTGGAGGATTTCAGCAGGAATGAGACCGGGTATCCAAAACCGGCCAATCTAAGGCCAAGTTCAACGAGGCCGAAAAAAAGAATTGGCACTCCAGCGAGAGCAATCAGGCGGAAACACCATAGTTTCCGCCGCGAAATCGGAGCGGGAGTGCTGGTGGCGTTTTGCTTTCGCTTCCGCCGGCTCATGTGATCCTCGGAGAATTTTATGTCTCTGTGCGGGCCGGCGTCCAGCCCGCAGTTCTGAAACTATCACGTTCGAAGCGTCACAAGAAAGAAGAGGCAGAGGTGTGAAATCCTCTGCCTCCCCGATGTTATCTTTTAATGAGGCACTTGGCCCTTAGGGGCTGCTTACCCTGAAGAACATCTGCCGGTTCGTGGTCGAGATGACGTTCGTGTAAGGCGATGTCGCCCCGGTTGGGGTCCATGGGCCCGTTACGTTCGTCGCCTGCTGCAACGAACCGCCCGCCCAATTAACGATGAATTGATTGCCGTTGTGGATAATCGATCCAAAGACCGGCGGCGCAGCGACCTGATTTGTTGAAAGCAACAAAGAATTAACTTGAGCGGCGCTCAGTGCGACGTTGTAGATGCGCACGCCGTAGAGCTCGCCGCCGTAATAATTGCCAAAGTTGTTGCCACCCGAGTCTCTCGCGCCCAGTGCCAGGTGAGAGCTGCTAGCCAGAGTATAAGGCCCCTGGCCCGTTTGCGAGGCGGACAACACGCCGTCTACATACAGGTCGCGCTCACCCGTTGTCGCGTCGTATGTGCCGGCGTAATGGTGCCACTTGCCATCGTTGCTGCCGATAATACCTGCCATATCCTCCGTGCCACCGGTGCCGCGAATCGTCCAGGTCGAGTCGGTGGTGCCGCCATTGCGGCGGAGCTGCCAGCCTTGGCCGCTTTCACCATACTTGGACACCCACGGATTCCATGCGCCCGACGGCCAGCCCTTGGCCCAGAACGCGACGGTCATGGCGTTGGTGATGGTGTCATCAAACGTATTGGTATAGCTCGCGTCCAACGTGGACGAGTTACTGATAGCGATGCCGGTGGCGCCGTTGAAGGCAAGCGCTTGGCCACCCATGCCGGGCGGCACGTCATTTGTGAACGTGTAGGCACTGGAAGGCGTGCTCGTGCCAGTCACGCCATAACCATCGTGCGCGCCAGCCGGCGAATAGCCTGAGCTATCAGCCAGATTCGGCAATCCAGCAAGCCAGGCACCCACAAGATTGGTCCCGGGTGCAGCCGCGGTCGGCAATACGGTAAGAGTCGAATTGCTGCTGATCAGTGTGCCTTTTGAATTTGAAACAATCAGGTGAAATACACCCTGGAGGTTTGACGTCAGATTCGCAATGGTCAGCACATTCGAATGAGACCCTGTGATGGTGGCACCGCCCAGAGAGCCGTCTGTTATATTGGTGCCGTTGAATTGCCATTGGTTCGTGATCGGCGTGGTACCTGTGACCTGGGCGCTTAGTTGTACGCTCAGACCGATATAGCCAGTGGCGGCTTGCGCCGGCTGCACGACGATCGCCGGATCAGGAAAGCCGATAATCTGGCGAATTTCATTGGAACCGAGGCTGTAGTTATAGACGCGGACATCGTAAATCTCCCCGGTGAAGAAGCCGACCAAACCGCCGTGCTGGTCTCTGGCGCCGATGCATACATGTGAATCAGCAGCGAGAGTGTATGGTTGATTGCCGGTTTCCATGCCGCTCAAAACGCCATCCACGTATAGATCGCGCTCGCCCGTCGCGGCATTAAACGTGCCGGCATAGTGGTGCCATTGGCCGTCAGCAGTGGGAATTGTCCCGCGCAAATCTTCCGGATTGCCGTAAACGGGTGTACCGAGCACGACTGTGCCGCCAGTGCCACGCATTGTCCAGGCGGCGTCCGCGTTATCTCCGCTGTCCCGGAGTTGCCATCCGGCCGTGGGAGCGACTCCAGAGTCACCATACTTCGACACCCACGGGTTCCAGTTGCCAGGATAGCCTTTCGCCCAGAACGCGACCGTCATGGCATCGTTGATGGTGTCATCGAAGGTGTTGGTGTAGGCCGCGTCGCCCGTGGCTGAATTCATGATTCCGATGCCGTCGTTGACGAGGGAGATCGAGCTGCCGGTTTTGTAGGGCGGCACGTCATTGGTGAAGGAATAGGTGCCGTTGGCCAGGTCGTAACCATCGTGTGTGCCCGGCGGTTGGTAACCGGAAACGTCCGCCAAACTGCTTCCTCCATCAAACCATTGGCCCACCAAAAGCTTGGGAACGAGGGAGAGGGTTACGTTCGTGCTGATTCCTCCGCCGAAAGCGTTCGATACTGTCACGCTATAGGCACCTACATCCGCGCCGCTGGCACTCAGAATTGTCAGCACGTTCGAATTCCCGCCGGTGAAATTGGCGGCGTCCGCCAGGAGATTGATGTTCGTGCCGTTCAACCGCCACTGATACGTCAACGGCGCGGTGCCGGCAGCAACAATACTGAACTGCGCCGTTGAATTCGTAAATGTCACGACGGGTTTTGGCTGCGTGGCTACGGCTGCTGGAACGATGCCGTAGAGTTGCAGGATGGCCGGTTCGGTGAGCGCGTAGTTGTAGACGCGAACGTCAAATAGTTGTCCGGTGAAGAAGTTGGCAATCGTGCTGCCGTCAGCGTCTCTGGCGCCGATGCAGAGATGTTCCACCGCGGCCAACGCATAAGCCGAAGTGTTGGTTTCGGAGGCGACCAACGTGCCATCGACATATAGATCGCGCAAACCCGTGCTGGCGTTGTAAGTGCCGACGTAGAAATGCCAGACGCCGTCATTGCCAAACGTGAGGCTCGAGGCGGCCATATCATCCGGATTGCCGCCATCTGCCGTGCCCAAGGCGACGCCATTGGTGGCGCCACCGGCGCCGCGAAGCGTCCAGCACGGATGACTGCCGGCATCGGCGCGGAGTTGCCAGCCGCCAGCAGGAGACGGGGTGGTTTCACCATATTTGGACAAGAATGGGTTCCAGTTGCCTGGCCAGCCCTTCGCCCAGCATGCAACAGTTATACCATTGTTAATCCGGTTATCGTAAGTGTCGTCGTAGGCAGGGTCCAAGGTGGACGAATTGCTGATGACTAGCCCCGTGTCGCCGTTGTAGAGGAAAATGGATTGGCCGCTCTTGCCGGGCGGCACGTCATTGGTGAACACATAAGTGGCGCTGCCCGCGAAGTATGCGCCGTGATTGGTTGATAGCGAATAGCCTGAAACGTCCAGAAGGTTGGTTCCGGCCGCCGATCCGTCAAGCCATTCACCGACTAGATTCGTCGTCTGGAGAGTGAGAATTGCATTGCTGCTCGCGGTGGTCGCGATGGCGTTGTTGAGAATCAACTGATACGAACCTGTGTCGGCCGCCGACGCGCTGAGAATCGTCAAGATATTCGAATTTGCGCCGGTGAAGTTGGCGCTGTCCGACAGGAGATTGATATTGGTTCCGTTTAATTGCCACTGATACGAAATCGGCGCGGTGCCGTTGATGCCGGTGGCCTTCAACTGCGCCTTTGTTCCGGCAATGGCGTACTGCGACAATGGCTGCTGAGTTATAGAAGGCGGAAATCCCTGCACGCCCAGGCCCGCCGCGAACAAGGCCAGGATCTGGTCCGAATTGAGTGATGAGGTGTACACGGCAACATCGGAAATCTGGCCGGCGAAAATGCGAGTATTGTCAGGCGCGCCTCCGCCGGCGGTCACGTCGGAGCCGAGCCAAATATTGCCTCCGCTGAAAGATTCCGGCGTGTGGGCAATCGCATTGATCGCTGACAATACGTTGGTCTGGCCGGTATTGGGGTCAATGAAACACAGGTAGATAGTGGCCGAATTGGATTGGACGACCAGGGCCACAAAATTCCAGGTGCCGGAAGCGGGATACAGCCCTGAGTTGAAGCCCCAGGTCGCTTGAGCGTTTGTGTTCCAAGTGTAACCCAGTTCCGCCATGCCGAAGGCATTCAATGTGGTGCCGAAGCAAAAGCCGGCGGCATCCCCGCCATTTCGGTTCATGAGCAATCCCGTGGAGGCGGTTTCGCCGCCGGCGGGATTGATCCACATCGTCATGGTCACGGCGTTGGTGTTTAGATTCAAAAATGGGATCGAGACCGGCGAAGTTGCATCGCCTGCCGAACACTGAAGCGCGCCTTGCCCATTGGTGAATCCCTGGAAAGTTGGAGGCTGAGGCGACAGAATGCCGTTAAAGGCATTCTGAGAAGTTGTGCCATAAATTCCATTATGCCCGTTGCCGGAGGAATCATTCGCCTGCACAGCCCCGCTGGAAGGATCAGCGGTTTCAGTTAACTGCCAAAAGGCAAGCGGATTATCTGCCAGTGCGGTGGTGGCGTAATTGGGGGCGGAATGCGCCACTTGCGGCAGCAGCACGGCGCCGAGTATCAGGCACGCCGTCAGTTTTCCAATACGATGGGCAACATCTCTAAATGGTCGGGTTTCTTCAATTATGCCATTGGTAAGCATATGCAAGTTGGGTTGGGTTGGGTTGGGTGACTAGTAACGCCGAGGGTAACAGAGGCTACAGACAAACGACAATCTGACGAATGTCGTACAATCAAATTGGGGGTGATTGTGAAAAGAATTCGGTGATGATTTCGCGGCGATGAGGAGGCCGAAAGTCTAGTATGACAGATGTCGTACTAGCTCCGAGTTTTATTTTTTATAACCTCGTCTCTAACTATGTCTGAAATGCAGAAGGCTTCACATGTGTGGCCGTTGCCCGCTATCGCATTCTTGCTTCAGGTTCAGCTTTTAACAAATTCGTGAATAATTCTTTGCGCCAAATATTCTTTCTCGCGGTGTTGTCGGTGGCTGCCATCCAATTGAATGCCGCCGAGCAGCAAGTTGCGTCGCCAGACGATCGGCTTGTCGTGACTGTCTCCGACATCGGTGGATTGCATTATCGCGTTGAAGCGGATGGAAATCTCGTCATCACGAATTCGCCGCTGGGCCTCGAATTCAAAGACGGAACCAGGCTTGGGCCCGCAGCGATCATCAAGAAGGTTTCAAAAGATAAACATCGAGGCACTTGGGAAAATCGCTTTGGAAATCGTCGCTTGGTGCCTGATAATTGGCGAGAGCTGCGGTTCACGTTGGAGGAACCGGGAAATCCGTCACGCATCTTCGGATTGATCGTGCGCGCGTGCAACGACGGCATCGCGTTCCGCTATGATCTGCCGGAAGCATCCGGGTTGGGACAATTTGTTTTGACCGGCGAACTGACGGAATTTCGTTTTGCGGATGATTATCGTTGTTGGGGAGGGCGAGACGGCGCCAGTACCGAAGTTCAATATCCCGAAACCCGGCTGAGCGCCTTGTGCACTGGACGTGGAGGCCGGCCGTCGCGCAGCGCGCTGCCGCTGCTGGTGGAAACACCGGCCGGTTTCTTGGCCGTGGCCGAATCCGATGTGCTGGATTGGGCGGGGATGTCGCTTATGAGCGCTGGTGCAACGGTCATCAAACCGGTGCTGGATCGGCGTTCGGATGGCAACGGCCTGGTGGTCTCGACTGTGCCGCGTGTGAGCCCGTGGCGCGTTCTGATTTATGGTCGCACGGCCGCTGAACTCGCGAATTCAGATTTAATCGCGACGCTGGCTTCGCCGAGCCGCCTCAAAGACACGTCATGGATCAAGCCGGGCGCGGCCGCATGGGACGCCTGGTGGACCGGCATCAATCCTTACGATTCCAATCCCAAGCATCGTGGCGTCGAAGCCCGCGGCACTACGCCCTCCACCAAGGAGTACATCGATCTCGCGGCCGAGATGGGGTGGCCGTATCAATTGATGGATTGGTATTGGTACGAGGGCATGACGAGTTACAACAAATCGCTTCATTCGCAGCCCAATGCCGTCAGGGGCGATTTCACCAAAGCCGTTCCCGGGATCAATGTTCCTGAACTGATTCAATATGCGCGATCGAAAAATGTCCGGCTGCTGATCTGGGCGCATTCGCTTGATGTTGAAACGTTCGGCGTCGAAAAAACGCTGGCGTACCTGGCGGAACAAGGATTCGCGGGCGTGAAGATTGATTTTCTCAACAGCCAATCCCAGGAGACGGTGGAATGGTGCGAAAAGGTTTTGGCCACGGCCGCCAAATATCACCTGCTGATAGATTTTCACGGCACCTACAAGCCGACCGGTATGGCCCGGATGTATCCGAATTTCATCACGCAGGAAGGCGTGCTCGGCAACGAATACAACAAGCTCGGCGGAAACCAGTGTACGCCACTCCATACGGCAACCCTTCCATTCACTCGTGCATTGCTCGGCCCGATGGATTTTACACCCGGGGGATTTCTGAATCGCGCACCGAAGGATTTCAAAATCACTGTTCCCGCGGAGGTGATGGGCACTCGCGCGCGACAATTGGCCATGACCGTGATCTATCCGAGTCCGTTGTTGGTACTGTGTGACAGCCCGCAAAATTATCGCGGCCAGCCGGGCATTGAATTTCTTCGCGACATTCCGACTGTTTGGGATGAGTCCGTCGTTCTGGAAGGCGAGGTTGGCAAATCAATCGTGCTGGCGCGGCGCTCTGGCCAAAAATGGTATCTCGCCGCCATGAATGGCGATGAGGCGGCGGAGTTGCCGGTGTCGCTCACTTTTTTGGGCAGGGGCAAATGGCAACTGCAGAAATTTGCGGACAAGCCCGATGGTTCCGATTATCAGGCGATCGTTACAACCAGTGAAAATGTCACCGCGCAATCGGATCTCGTGCTCTCGCTCGCGCCGGCGGGAGGATTTGTAGGAATCATAACACGAGCAGAATAAGTCAGCCCGATAAACCACTTGAGAATGCTTTCAAAGACTTTCCCCGAATGGATGCGGCTGTTGGTGGCCGCGTAATACAATATCTATATGAGACACGCATATTCTCCCGTCAAAATCGCCGTCCTCGCGGCAATCACGCTTGCTGGCCTCGCATCTGGCATTACTCCCGCCACGGCTGCGGACGAAGTTTGTACTTCCTGTGGACCGCAAGTGACGGTCAGCGGCAGTTTCACGCACCACAAGGATAGACCTTCCGTGGTGATCGACGGCGCGCCTGGCGATGCAGTCGCGTTTCGCGAAGATATCAACGGCACGAATTTCACCGTCACGGTTTCGGGACTGCCGGCTGGGAAATATACTGTGATCATTAGCGCCGCGGAGACGACTGCCGGCGGCGCGGGCGAGCGGATCTTTGATGTTCTCTCCGGCGAAACGACTCTGGTGAAGAATTTCGATATTTTCGCGGCGGCCGGAGCTGCTCGAAAAGTGGCTACGATCACCGGTTCGGTGGAACACTCCGATGATTCGCTACGAGGGCCATTACGCATCAATTTTGTTTCGAGCGAAGGCACGGCCAAGTTCAACACAATTGAAATCAAGAATTCGGACGGAGCTTCCGTTGTGTCGTTCAATGCGTCGGAATTGGCGGATGCCTTTTCTGCCGCGGCCAATCGCGCGCCCGACATCAAGGAACCGATGATCTGGCGTGATCCATCGCATTCCATCCAGGAGCGCGCAAGCGACCTGATTCGCCGCATGTCGCTCGCGGAAAAGGTTGCCCAGTTGAAAAATGCCGCGCCAGCCATTCAGCGTCTTGGCTTGCCGGCTTATGACTATTGGAACGAAGCGTTGCACGGCATCGCGAACAACGGCGTGGCCACGGTTTTCCCGGAACCCATCGGCGGAGCGGCTTCGTGGAATCCAAAATTGTTTCATCAAGAGGGGAGCATTATCGGCATCGAGGGACGCGCGAAATTCAACGATTATGCCAACCAGCACAATGGCGATTCAAAATGGTGGTACGGCCTCACTTACTGGACGCCCAACATCAATATCTTCCGCGACCCGCGCTGGGGGCGGGGCCAGGAAACGTACGGCGAAGATCCGTATCTCACGAGTGAGATCGGCATCGAATTCGTGAAAGGCATTCAAGGCGACAATCCAAAATACATGCTCGCGATGGCCTGCGCGAAACACTACGCGGTTCACAGCGGCCCGGAGGCGGAGCGTCACCGATTTGACGCGGAGGTTTCAGATCGCGATTTGTTTGAAACGTATCTGCCGCAGTTTGAACGCGTTGTGCGCGAGGGAAAGGTCGGGGGTGTCATGGGTTCATACAATGCAGTCGATGGCGTGCCCGCGTGCGCGAATTCATTCCTGCTGACCGATTTGTTGCGCAACCAATGGGGGTTTGAGGGCTATGTCGTTTCGGATTGCGATGCCATTCACGATATTTGGGGCCAGCGGCAGCACAAATATGTAAAAACGCCGGAAGAAGCGGCCGCGGCCGCCATCAAAGCCGGTTGCAATCTCTGCTGTGGCGGCGATTACAATGCGCTCGTTCGCGCCGTGCAACAAAATCTGGTCACGGAGAAGGAAATTGACGAGGCCTTGTATCATACCCTTTGGACGCGTTTCCGCTTGGGCCTGTTTGATCCCCCGGACATGGTTCCTTTTTCAAAATACACCATCAAGGACAACGATACGCCAGAGCACGACAAAGTTGCGCTTGAACTGGCGCGCCAATCACTGGTGCTGTTGAAGAATGATGGCATCCTGCCACTCGATCGTTCCAAATTGAAGAAAATCGCCGTCATCGGTCCGAATGGGAATTCAAGGTCGATGCTGGAAGGAAATTATCACGGCTCCGCGTCGCATTCGGTTTCCATCCTGAGCGGGATCCGGCAAATCGCCGGGCCGGACATTGAAGTCACGTTCGCTCAAGGTGCGCCGATTACGACGAATAAGGCGACCGCTGCGTGGAGCGGCCAGGACAACACGACAACTCGTCCACTGGAACAACTGAAAGCCGAAGCGCTCAACGCGGCATCAAACGCAGACCTGATCATTTATGTCGGAGGCATCACTCCGGCGCAGGAAGGTGAAGGTTTTGATCGCAAACAGATTGAATTACCCGAAGTTCAGGAAACGCTCATCCACGAGTTGCACGCCATCGGCAAACCGATGGTCATGGTCAATTGCAGCGGCTCGGCGATGGCGCTGACGTGGGAGGATGAACATCTCCCGGCGATTTTGCAGGCATGGTATCCCGGCCAGGAAGGCGGACGCGCCGTGGCGGAAGTTCTCTTCGGCGAGGTGAACCCCTCCGGCCATTTGCCGGTAACATTCTATCGGTCGACGGCTGATTTGCCGGCGTTCACGGATTACTCCATGTCGAATCGCACCTATCGCTACTTCACCGGCAAGCCGCTTTATGCCTTTGGCCACGGCTTGAGCTACACTACGTTCGATTTTTCGGGCGCCAAACTTGATTCGAGCAGGATTGCCGGGAATGGCAGCGCGAAACTATCATTTACTGTCAGAAATTCCGGCAAACGTGACGGCGATGAAGTGGCGCAGGTCTACTATCGGCATGTAAATTCCAAAATGCCGCAACCGAAAGAATCCCTGTGCGGTTTTAGCCGTGTGAGCCTGAGAAAGGGCGAGTCCGCGAAAGTGACGGTTGAAATTCCGGCCGACCGGCTGCGTTACTGGGATGTCGAGAAGAAACAATACATCGTCGAACCCGGAGAATATGAGTTTCTTGTTGGCGCAGCTTCGGATGATATCAGGCTGAAGCTGCCGCTCATAGTTGTTGTGAACAATTGAAAACGCCGTCGGCAAGTAATGATCGGCGTTTTCGAAGGACCTGATTATCACCAAAAGAGAGGTATTTCCGGATTTGCGCTCACCGTGAATGATTCATCGAACTTGCGCCATGTGACGTGGCCGTCTTTGTAGCCGGTCTGAGCCCCTCTGGGCATATTGCTACGGGCCAAGTTGAATACGATAGAATCGCTCGGGACCGTTTGGGTAATTTGTATCGACGAGTGTGACCGGCGGGACCGGCGAGGAAACGGAAAGCACCGGTCGCCAATTGACGAGGTTCGTGGAAGTAAGCAGCGTATAATCCGGCCCGGATGGACCGTTCACGACAAGATCGATTTCGCTGCCGTTGGTTGTGACGGAACTCACGATCGGTCGCGACATCGGATTCACAATGACGGTGAAGCTATTGGTGGCGCTCAGGTTCGGCTGGCCGTTGTCGGTGACGCTAATCCGAATGACATTGGTTGTGTTGGCCTGGCTGACAAACGGGCGCCAACTGAAGACTCCGTTCGTCGGGTTGACGCTGGCGCCGGCAGGGATTGTGTTTGCAGGAGCGAACGTCAATGTCTGCGGCGGCAAATCCGCGTCACTGGCAACGTTTGTTATCAGCAATGTCACACCGGGATTAATCGTTTGGTCGGGCACGGCGCCGATGCTTGGAGAAGTATTTCCCTGTCCGACAAACGTAACAACGCTCATAGCCGGTAGCGTGTAGGTAAACGACGAATTGCTCAGATTGGTCGGTGCTTGCGGCGCAAGTGAGAGCGAATCCGAGGTAATCCATGGAGTCACGGTAGCCGCAGTAAAATGCATCAGATTGAACGTCTCAATCACGTCCGTGGTCAGGTTGGTATTGATGGCCACGATTGCAAATGCGGTTGAAGCCGAATCTTTGTAGGCGCTGATCAAAGCCGATGGTTGCGTCGATGTGGCGTCGACGCGATAGAAATTCGGGCGCACAAATCGGCTGAATTGGCCAAAGGTGAAGAGGCGTTTCGCGGGGCCAGCGCTGGTATCCAACAATCCTCCGTTTCCAGTGTCCACCAGCCACCAATAATGGTATGCGTTCGCCTGGGCCTGGGTCAGGTAGAGATGAATTCGTTGAGCGAAATAAACGCCATTGGCGATGCTGCTGTCGCTGCCCGAGAGCAAAGCCACTTCCGTTTCCCATAACCCTTTTCCCTGGGTGGAAATCGCTGCCGGAATCTTTTGATCTCCCACCGAATTGTCAGCGACATAATCATGATCGGCGATGATTGCCACATCCGCGGCGGTAACCGGATCGCTCATCGCCGGGGCGGCTAGTTTGTGCGGGTCGGTCCAGTTCTGGCTTTCCGGCAGGATGATTTTTGTGGAACCGACGCCCTTGGCCACGAGGGCGCTGTAGAGATTGGTGACGAAATCGTGAAATTGCGCGCCAGTCCATTGGCAGGCTTCGTATGAGGTGACATTCGCATCCGGCTCGTTTTGCATCGAGATGGCGTACAGATTGATTCCCTGGCTCTTCATGCTGACGACGTAATTAGCGAGCTGACTGGCGTAATTGAGGTTCGTGATGTTGTTGCCGCTGCCGAGATAACTGCCGCCATTGATTCCGTCGCCGGTTGCCACGCCGGAATCATAAATGTCATTCGTGCTTTTAAAACCGGCCGCCGGCGTCCAAGGCGTGCTCCAAACTCTGGCCCCACGAGCCTGCGCCATCTTCATGATGCTCGTTTCCACGGTCGTGGGCGTGGCGCCGGCCGTGTTTGTGGCGGCGAAGGCGATGTGATTGCGCAAGAGGGAAAGTCCTGCGCCGTTGTAAACGCCGGAAAGATAACTGATATTGTTGTTGGTGGAAAACAGGAGGTCGGCTTCGGCCGCGGTCCAGCTTCCGTTCCAGGCGGATGAAGCACCAAAGCCATCGATCCGTTGGTGGACGTTGTTCCAGTCCACCACGGAAGCGCCGCTGATCGGCGGAGTCATGACTAAAGGCGCATTGGTGACTGAGACGTCATCAATATAGTAGGCGTTGGTGCCGCTCGGCATTTCCGCGTAGAAATTTAACACGGTCACAGTGCCGGATGGATTGTAGGTATATTGTCCGGAAAGCTGCGTCCAACCGCTCGAGGAGACCGAACCCGAAGCCATTGCGGCGTATGAGGTTCCGCTTCCGTCTGTCTTTTGCATTGTCAATTGCATTGTTTGATTTCCGCCAGCGACCAGCCTCACCCAGGCGGAAACGTTATACGTCTGGCCGGGCTGAAGAACTCCCGCGAAAGACTGGGCGATCCCATTCCAAGTGGAGGTTCGGTTGGTCACTTCCGCGGCGTACGCGCCGGAATGTACCTGAGTGGTCTGCGCGAGAATTGTTGGTGGGCCAAAGGCAAACCACCCGGAAGTATCGCCAGTCTCGAAGCCGGGATTCGTTACGAGATTTTGTGCGTCAGCCGCGCCCGCGCACAGGAAAAAGCCGATAACCAGCGCGGCCCAGGCGCTGCGGCAGCGGAATTCAAGATTGCTCATGGCATAAAGGTCGTTATGGCGCGCTGAAATCGTGCATCTAGCTTCGTCTAAAATGCCACGGCTCGCGAAATAAAAGAACGGCGCCATTTGACGCCGTTCTTGCTGTTTTCAATTATATCCAACTGCGGCCATTCCTTACCGCCGAACGGCTTCAGATCAGGGGCCGACCGTTATCGACGAACTCGTCGCGCTCGGCATGGTGGCGGACATGTTCGTGGCTGTTATGGTGAAACTGCCGCTAGTGCTGAAGAACACCTGCTCGGTCAAAGTCCCGTTCGCGAGTGCCGCGGGTGGCGGCAGGGATGCGCCCGTGTCCGACGAACTCAGGCCGATCAAGTTGGCTGGGGCCGTGCTGACGATGTGGAAGGTGGGATCGACCGCATTGATAGTCACATTGACGGCTCCGCCTTGGGAAATACTGATGGGAGTCGGCGTTCCGATTTTCCCGCTGGCCGTGTTCGGCGCGTTGGTTTCGCCCGGGAAAAGAACCTGCAATTGGGTGAACGTGCGCTTAACCAGGCCGAAGAAGCTGGTTGAGTTGGTCGACAGGGATGCACTGGGGATGAGCGCCCACTTCGCGCCGCCCTGCGCAACCGGAGTCACGTTCGGCACGGAAATCCAATTCGTGACACCTGTGAGGGAGCTGCCGTTGATCAGATTGAATCCGTTGTCCGGAGTCGTCCATTTAACCCAATAAGGAGCGTTGGTGGGCACCAGATCCACCACGCCGACGCCGTCACTGTGGCCAAGGTCCCATATGGTGCTGTCGAGTTGGTTGGTGCTTTCCTTGGTGAAGTCCTCGTTGATCTGCGTTCCAGCCGTGCCGGAAACGGTGATATTGGACCAGTCGTGCGGAATTCCGCCATTGGCGGGATTGCCGTTGTTCTGAATTCCGAAGCGGACTTCCATCGGAGCGCCGAAGTCGCTGATCGCATCAACATCGTCCAGCGCCAGGGAGAACGGGGCCGGGCTCGCGCCCGGAGCCGTCAACGTGCCATTCGTATCGCTCAGGAATGTCACCGTCCACGTTCCGGCCAGGACCGCATTGGTGATCTGCAACGCTACGGCGTGATTGTTCGGATTTGAGGCTGGCGCGTTGGTTTTCCAGGAGAGGTTGGCCACGCATGAAGTATTGGTGCCACTGCCGCTGACGATCTGCAGCCACAGCACGTTATTGTCCGTGTAATCCGCGCCGGAATA
>Ga0134126_10000419_pt1 | contig 54994 bp, 49 predicted proteins | sample KB31752_FD_96881 | JGI IMG/M metagenome (GOLD analysis project Ga0134126, IMG submission 96881) | Terrestrial soil microbial communities with excess Nitrogen fertilizer from Kellogg Biological Station, Michigan, USA - KB3-175-2 | ecosystem: Environmental > Terrestrial > Soil > Unclassified ...
AGAAGGTCTTCCAGGAGTCGGCTGCCAGGACCGCGCACCCGGGCGTCGCGACCGGGCTCGCCGTGACCGGGGCCGGTGGCGACGTGCTCTTCATCGAGTCGACCGCGATGGCGGGCGGCTCCGCGAACGGCAGCCTGGTGCTCACGGGCCAGCTCGGCGACGTGATGAAGGAGTCGGGACGGATCGCGCTGTCATACGTGCGCGGCCACGCCGAGGAGCTCGGCATCGACGAGCACGCGTTCGACAACAAGGAGTTCCACGTCCACATCCCCGCCGGGGCGATCCCGAAGGACGGCCCGAGCGCGGGCGTGACGATGGTCACCGCCCTGGCCTCGCTGCTCTCCGGGCGTCCGGTGAAGCACACCGTCGGCATGACCGGTGAGGTCACGCTGCAGGGGCGGGTGCTGCCGATCGGCGGCCTGAAGCAGAAGGTGCTCGCCGCCCACGCGGCCGGGCTGACGGACGTGATCCTGCCGGAGCGCAACCGAGGCGACCTCGACGACATCCCCGAGGAGGTCCGCGATCAGATGACCTTCCACCCGGTGATGACGGTGAGGGAGGTGCTCGACCGCGCACTGGAGCCGGCACGCGATGTCGCGCCCCTCTCGTAGATGTGAGCCGGTCCCGCTCGAGATCAGGGAGACAGCCTCCCTGCTCGAGCGGCGCTGGCAGCTCTCGATCCTCTACGCCGCGCTGAGCGGGGCGCTCCGCTTCAACGAGTTCGCCGACGCCGTTGCGGGGATCTCCCCCCGGATGCTCTCCGAGCGGCTGCGCGACCTCGAGGCGGCGGGGCTGGTGCAGCGCACCGTGCTGCCGACCAGCCCGCCGACGGTCGAGTACCGGCTGACCGAGCGGGGGCGCAGGCTCGGCCCGCTGATCGAGGCGATGCGCGACTACGCGCGCACGGGCTAGCTGCCCTCCACGGCTTACGAAAGCAATGACGCCGGGTTTCGCGCCCGGCGTCATTTTTTTGATTATTGGGATGGGGACCCGGCTTGCCGTGTCCGGCAGCGTGGCGCCTCTACATACACTCCGGCCGATGGAGGGATCAGGCCGCCTGCCCGACTTCTACCTGCTCGGCCACGGCAAGAGCGGGACGAGCGCGCTCTACACGATGCTGGCCCAGCATCCGCAGGTCTTCGTCGGGCGCAAGGAGCCCCGCTACTTCGCGGCCGAGATGCACGAGAACGACATACCGCGCCCCGGCGGCACGCCGAGCACGCTCGAGGAGTACAAGCAGTGGTTCGCGCGTGCCACGCCGGAGCAGACCGTCGGCGACATCTCGCCGTGGTACCTGTGGTCGAAGGACGCCGCGCGCCAGATCGCCGAGGCGACGCCCGATGCGAAGCTGATCGCGATCCTGCGCGAGCCGACCAGCTTCCTGCTCTCGCTGCACCGCCAGTGGCTGCAGTTCTACATCGAGAGCGAGACCGACTTCGAGCGCGCGATCGAACTCGAGCCGGCGCGCCGCGAAGGCCGCGAGACACCCGTCAACGGCTACTGGCCGAAGGCGCTCTTCTACTCCGATCACGTCTGCTACGTCGAGCAGCTCGAGCGCTACCGCGCCCGCTTCCCGCCGGAGAACATGCTGGTGCTGATCTACGACGACTACCGCCGCGACAACGAGGCCGCGCTGCGCTCGGTGCTGCGCTTCATCGGCGTCGACGAGAACCCCGAGATCCCGATGCGCGAGGTCAACCCGAGCGTGCAGGTGCGCTCGCCGCGGCTGAACGACGTGCTGCGGCGCGTGATCGTCCCCGAAGGGCCGGCGGCGCGCTCCCTGAAGAGCGCGATCACCACGCTGACGCCGATGCGCGTGCGCCAGCGCGTTCTGCACAAAACGCGCCGGCGCTTCGTGCTCGGGGAACCCGAGCCGCCGGACCCGGAGTTCATGATCGAGCTGAGGCGGCGGCTGAAGCCCCAGGTCGTCGCGGCCGGCGAGTACCTCGGCCGCGACCTCGTCGCCCTCTGGGGCTACGACGAGCTCTGAGCGCTGCCGACTAGCGCGCCCAGCGCGTCCGACTGCGCCGGCACGTTGGGGCTCCCGACCAGCTGCCCGCCGCCGCAGTCGCCGGCCTTGACGTCGTCCGCGGACTTGCGCGGGTTGCGGATCAGCCCGAACCCGACGACCCCGCCGAGTGCGACCAGCACCGCGGCGATCATCATGCCCGCGTGGAATGCGTGCACCGAGGCAGCTTCCGCGGCGGTGGTCACCGCATGGGCCTGGCGGGGCGGCAGCCCGTGCACGGAGGGCTTGCCCAGCGCGAGCTGCTCGGCTTGGGTGACCGCGGCCTGCCCACGCGGCCCGAGCGGGACGCCGCTCAGATGGGAGCTGAGCGTGGACACGAACGAGGCGGCGACCGCGGCCCCCACTGAGGCCGTGCCGAGAAGCCCCGCGACCCTCGCTACCGCGTTGTTCACGCCCGATGCGATCCCGGCCTGGCGCTCCATGCCTGCCAGCACCGCGGCCGTGAGCGGCGCCACCGTCATCGACAGCCCGATCGAGAACAGCAGCAGCGCGGGCAGCACTTCGGAGACGTAGCCGGCGTTCGTGCCCGTGGTCTGGAACAGCAAGAGGCCGGCCGCCGCCACCAGCGGACCGGCGCCCATGAAGAAACGCGGCCCGTGGCGGTCGGCGAGCGCCCCCCACCGCCGCGCGGTGAGGAACATCACGATCGTCACCGGCAGCGTCGCGAACCCGCTCTGCAACGGTGTGTAGCCGCCGATCTGCTGCAGGAACAGGACGAGGAAGAAGAACACGATCGCGAGGCCGGCGTACATCGCGAACGTCTCCACGTTGCCGGCCGAGAAGTTGCGCCGTTTGAAGAGGCCGAGCGGCAGCATCGGGTCCTTCGCCCGCGACTCGTAGAGGATGAAGCCGGCCAGCAGCGCGACACCGGCGATCAGGGGCACGATCACGGCCGGGCTCGACCAGCCGAGACGCGGTTGCTCGATCAGCGCGAAGACCGGTCCGGCGAGCCCGAACGCGCACAGCAGCGCCCCCGGGATGTCGACCCGTCGCGCGGGCTCCCCCGTGTCTCGCATCTCGCGCGCGCTCGGCGGGATCACGTTGAGGATGAGCCACAGGCAGATCAGGACGAGCGGCACGTTGATCACGAAGATCCAGCGCCAGGATGCGAACGCCAGCAGCGCGCCGCCGCCGAGCGGGCCGAGCGCGGTCGAGATCGACCCCCACGCCGTCCAGGTGCCGATCGCCGCGCCGCGCTCGTCAGGTCCGAAGGTGTTGACGATCACCGCCAGCGAGCTGGGCACGAGCAGCGCACCGGCGATGCCCTGCAACGCCCGCGCCGCCACGAGCACGCCGATCGATGGCGAGATCGCGCACAGCACCGAGGCCGCGCCGAAGCCGCCGACCCCGATCGCGAACACGCGCCGCTCGCCGTAGAGGTCGCCGAGCGAGCCGCCGACGAGGATCAGCGAGCTGAGGGTCAGCAGGTAGCCGTTGACGATCCACTGCTGCCCGGCCAGCCCGCCGCCGAGCCCACGCTGGATCGTCGGCAGCGCGACGTTCACGACCGTCCCGTCGAGCAGCGCGATGCCCGAGCCGAGGATCGTTGCGATCAGCGTCAGGCGCTTGACCGAAGCCGGGCTGCGCGCGGTCATGCGGCTACGGTATCCGCCATCGCGCCGCCCCCCGTCGCGGCCCGAGCCTCAGACGAGCGCGGCCGCAGCCACAGGGGCGCCGGTGCAGACGCGGTTGCGCCCCTGGCGCTTGGCCTCGTACAGCGCGGAGTCAGCCTCTTCGCAGACGCTCTGGTAGTCGAACGCGCAGTCGCTCGCCGAGGCCGAGACGCCGAAGCTCATCGTCACGCGCAGGCCGCCGCCGACGGTGTCCGCGTTCACGCCGCCGCGCAGGCGCTCGGCCATCGCCGCGGTCTGCTCCAGGTTCGCGCCGGGCAGCAGCACGAGGAACTCCTCGCCGCCGATCCGGTAGGCGAGGTCGAACGCCCGCAGCTGCTTGCGCAGCAGGTAGGCGACGTCCTGGAGCACGGCGTCGCCCGTCGCGTGGCCGTGTGTGTCGTTGACCTGCTTGAAGTGGTCGAGGTCGCCGACGATCAAGCCCACCGGCTGCCCCGTGCGCAGCGACTGGTGCGCGAGCTCGAACGTGCGGTCCTTCAGGGAGTTGCGGTTGAGCATCCCCGTGAGCGGGTCGATCACCGCTTCGCTGCGGTGCGTGATGTCTGAGCGCATCAGCGCCGTCGAGAGGATCGCCACCGCCGTCACCAGGGCGAGCGGCATGATCAGCAGCGGCGGGTCGTGGATGACCCCGGCCGCATCCGTGGCGAACGCGACCCCCGCCATCATCACGACGGTCACGGCCAGCCCGAGCTTCACGCCGCGGCTGGGGAAGCGCGCGCTCAAGGTCACGATCGGGATCGCGAACCAGGCCATCGCCGGCGAGTGCGGACCGCCGGTCAGCACCGTGGCGGCGACGATCATCATCTGCGAGCCCGTCCAGGCGGTGAACAGCAGGTACTCGGGCCGGCGCACCCGCGCGATCGCTTTGTCGGCCACGGAGAAGAGCACGCCGGCGACCGCCAGCAGCAGGATCGTCCACCAGCCGAGCCACGGACCGCAGACGAGCAGCGCCACCGCCATCACGACGAACGACTTGCGGCGCACCGGCGCCACCATCCGGTCCATCTCGAGCATCCGCTCGCGGTCCATCACGTCGCTGATCAGCCACGTCGTCGGCGCCGCCTCGGAGGCGCCTTCGGCTCCGATCGGACGCACGCCCGGCGCAGCCTCGGCCGGCTCCTCGCGCGCGGCCAGGGCCACCGAGAGCGGCGGGTGCGGCAATGCGGAAACGGCAGGGTCGCTCATCTGTGGTAGCCGCATCGGCCGCCGCTATCAGCAAACAGGAACGGACGACGACGCTATGGACAAATGGGCCAGTTCTGTTGCGAAAGCGGGACCGGAGCCGCGTTCGCGTTTGCGCCGCCCGGGCGCGTGCCGCTAGCCGAGGACCAGCTCGGCCGCGGTGCGCAGCGTCGCCGCGTCACCGGAGATCAGCAGCGTTGTGACGATCGACTCGCGCCACGCTTCGAGGTCGTGGCGGATCTTCTCCGGCGGGCCGATCAGCGACATCTGCTCGATCAGCTCACGCGGCACCTTCGCCCCCGCCTCGTCCTTCTTGCCTTCCAGATAGAGGGTGGCGATCTCGTCGACCTCCGCCTCGTAGCCCATGCGGATCGCCACGTTGGCGTGGAAGTTCGTGCCTTTCGCCCCCATGCCGCCGAAGTACAGGGCGTAGAACGGGCGCAGCATGTCGGCCGCCGCCTCGACGTCGTCGGAGACGATCAGCGGCACGGTCGCGTTGACCTCGAAGTCCTCGAAGCTCCGCCGCGCCCCCGGCCGCTCGAAGCCTTCGCGCAGGTAGCCGGCGTAGTGCTCCTGCTGGGAGGGCGCGAACAGCATCGACAGCCAGCCGTCGCACAGCTCTGCGCAGAGCGCGATGTTCTTCGGGCCCTCGGCGCCGAGGTAGATCGGGATGTCCTCGCGCAGCGGGTGGATCGACGACTTCAGCGGCTTGGCGAGCCCCGTGCCGCCCGGCAGCGGCAGCTTGTAGTGCTCGCCGTCCGCCGTTACCGGCCCCTTGCGCGCCCAGATGTCGCGCAGGATGCCGATGTACTCGCGCGTGCGCGCCAGCGGCTTGGCGAACGGCATCCCGTACCAGCCCTCGACCACCTGAGGTCCGGAGACGCCCAGGCCGAGGATGAAGCGCCCGCCCGAGAGGATGTCCATCGTCATCGCGGCCATCGCGGTGGCAGCGGGCTGGCGCGCGGACATCTGCACGATCGCGGTGCCGAGGTTGATGCGCTCGGTCTTCGCCCCCCACCACGCCAGCGGCGTCAGGCAGTCCGACCCGTAGGCCTCGGCGGTCCAGATCGAGGAGTAGCCGAGCCGCTCGGCCTCCGCGATCGACTCCTCGACACCGGGCGGCGGCCCGCCGGCCCAGTAGCCGGTGTTCAACCCGAGTTTCAGCTCCTTCGCCATCGGGCCGTGACTATATGTCAAGCCTCGCGAGGGCCGTGATCAGGCAAACTGAGGAGCGACCCGCTACTGAGGAGGAGCGATGGCTGTAACGGTTGGGGTGCTCAGCGACACGCGTCGCCAGACGCTCGAGGAGATCTGCGACACCTTCGCGCCCTCGCTCCAGGACGGCGGGGACTTCTTCGCGCGCTGCGCCTCGGATCTCGGCGTCGCCGCGCAGATCGAGGGCCTGCTCGCGCAGACCGCGCTGCCCGAGGACATCGAGGCGCTCGGCCAGCTGCTCGACGCGATCGCCGCCCAGGGCTTCGGCGCGGCCGACCTGGACGGCCGCACCGCGCTGCTGCACGCGATCGCCGACTCCTCGCCCGAAGCCAAGCTCGGGATCCGCCAGCTGCGCGCGATGACCTTCCTGTTCTTCTACGGCCTGCCCGACGAGGCGGGACAGAACCCGAACTGGGAGGGGATCGGCTACCCAGGCCCCCTCTCCCCTCCCCCCACACCCGAGCAGGCCCCGAAGACCATCCGCGTCGAGAGCCTCGCGGGCGAGACCGCGACGCTCGAGGCGGACGTGTGCGTGGTCGGCTCCGGCGCGGGAGGCGGCGTGATCGCCGCGGAGCTCGCGCGCGCCGGGCGCTCGGTGCTCGTGCTCGAGATGGGCGGCTACCGCAACGAGTCGGACTTCCGCCAGCTCGAGCTGCCGGGCATGTTCGAGCTCTACCTCGGCGGCGGGCTCGCGGCCTCGGAGGGCGGCGAGATCGCGGTGCTGGCCGGCTCGACGCTCGGCGGCGGCACGGTCGTGAACTACATGAACTGCATCCGCACGCCGCAGCCGATCCGCGAGGAGTGGGCGCGGATGGGCGTCGAGGGGATCGACGAGCCGGCGTATGAGGAGCACATCGACGCCGTCTGGCGCCGGCTCGGCGTGAACGACACGGCCACCAGCCAGAACCGCATCCACAAACGCCTGATCGCGGCGTGCGACGAGCTCGGCTACCCGCACCGCCCGCTGACCCGGAACGCGGACACCTCCTGCGAGGACCCGGGCACGTGCGGCTACTGCTACACGGGCTGCCAGAAGGGCTGCAAGCAGTCGACGATGAAGACGTTCCTGCAGGACGCCGCCGACGACGGCGCCCGCTTCGTGGTCGGCGCGCGCGCGGAGCGCATCCTCACCAGCGACGGCCGCGCAAGCGGCGTCGCCGCGACCGTGACGAACGCGGACGGGACCACGACGGCGCTCACCGTCAACGCTCCCACGGTGGTTCTCGCCGCCGGCTCGATCGAGTCGCCGGCGCTGCTGCTGCGCTCCGGCATCGGCGGCCCGGCGGCCGGGCGTCACCTGCGGCTGCACCCCGCGGCGCTGGTGGGCGGCATCTACGAGACGCCGATCGAAGGCTGGATCGGGCAGATCCAGTCGGCCCTCTCCGACCGGTTCAAGCAGATCGAGGGCGACTTCGGCTTCCTGATCGAGGCCACCACGATCGCGCCGGCGATCGTCGCGATGTCGCTCCCGTTCGAGGACGGCGCCGGCCACAAGCGGGCGATGGCGAAGCTTCCGCACATGGCGCCGTTCATCTCGGTCGCGCGCGACCATGGCGAGGGACAGGTCGCGATCGACGAGCACGGCCGCGCGGTCACGCGCTGGTCCTTCGCCGACCCGGTGGACGAGAGCATGTTCCGCCGCGCGATCGTCGAGCTGGCACGCCTTCAGAAGGCTGCGGGCGCGAACGAGATCATCACGTTCTTCCAGCGGCCGGCCATCTCCTGGCGCGAGGGTGAGGACTTCGACGCGTTCCTGTCGCAGATCGAAGCGGCCTCGCTGGGCGCCAACGACATCGCCGCCTTCAGCGCCCACCAGATGGGTTCCTGCCGGATGGGCGCGGACCCGGCCGAGTCCGTGGCTGACGGCCGCGGCGAGCTCCACGACACGCCAGGAGTGTGGGTCGGCGACGCCTCGGCATTCCCGACGGCGCCGGGCGTCAACCCGATGATCTCGATCATGTCGCTCGCCCACCGCACGGCGGGCAACATCCTGGCCGGCTAGGGCTCGACCAGCGCCAGCGTGAAGCCGTCGTAGCCCTTCGCGCCGACGGTCTGGATCGTCGTCGCGGTCACGCGGCCGGACGCACCCGCGATCTCCATGAACCTGCGCATGCCGCGCGCACCGGCGTCCTCGCTGTGCGGGTCGGCCACCGCCCCGCCCCGCACCACGTTGTCCGCCACGATCAGCCCGCCCGGGCGCACGAGCTCGAGAGCCTCGAGGAAGTACTCGGGCGTGCGCTGCTTGTCGGCGTCGATGAAGACGACGTCGAATGGCTCCCCGCCGGCCTGCCGCAGCGCGGCCAGCGAAGCGAGCGCCGGCCCGACACGAACTTCGACCTTCTCCTCGAGCCCCGCCCGCCGCAGGTTCTCCCGCGCCACCTCCGCGTAGCCGGGATCGAGCTCCAGCGTCACGATGCGCCCGTCCGCCGGCAGCGCGCGCCCCATCCAGACCGTGCTGTAGCCCCCGAGCGTGCCGAGCTCGAGCACCCGCCGCGCTCCGTGGATGCGCAGCAGCAGATTCAGGAAGCGGCCCTGGCTGGCGGTGACCGCGATCTGAGGCAGGCCCGACCGCGCGCTCGCGGCGAGGGCCTCGTCCAAGACAGGATCGTCCCCGATCAGCACCCCCTCGGCGAAGTCGTCGACGGCCTGCCAGAGCTCCTCGCTCATGCGCTCGCCGCCCGGCTGATCAGCGCGAGCGGGACCGCCAGCCCCGCGTCACGGCCCAGCGTCACGATGCGGCGGCCCGGCTGGACCGCGTCTCGCGGCCGGCCCGCTCCGGGGATCGCGGTCGCCGCGCCGTCGACGTCGTCCGCGAGCAGCGCGAGGCCCCAGAGGCGGGCCGGCCCACCCGCGCCCCCGTTCTGCTCGAGCGAGCGGTCCGGCACCTGAACCACCTCGAGGATCTCGCGCCCCAGCCGGAAGAACGCCTGGCGCGGGGCGCCCGCCGGCGTCGGCTCCTCGCGGATCCGGCGCAAGTCGAGCCCGGCGGCCTTCAACGAGGCGACGGTCCGGTCGAGATCCGGCGAGAACGCGACCACGTGATCGATCGCCACGACACCGTTCGGATGCGGCAGCGCGGGCGCACGCACAGGCGCCTCCGAGCGGACCGTGGCGAGCCCGTCGAGGTCCTCGCTGGCGATGTCGCGCAACGACCAGCCGCGGAGCGCCTCCCCGTCGCGCGCCCCGCTGAGCCGAACGTCCACACCCGCCAGCCGGCACACGTCACCGTCGAGCTGGAACCCGAGCGCTGCCCATCGCTCGGGCTCGTCCGCGATCTCGATCTCATCGATGCTCGCCATCTCGGCCTCCTCGCGGCCTCGCGCTAGAACAGATCGGGTGAACGCTACCGGTCAGCTGAGCCACGCCCGGCGCATGGGGATCCTCGCGATCTGCTGCATGAGCCTGCTGATAGTCGCGATGGACAACACGATCGTGAACGTGGCGCTGCCGTCGATCCGCAGCGACTTCCACGCCTCGCTGTCCGGATTGCAGTGGACCGTCGACGCGTACACGATCGTGCTCGCGAGCCTGCTGATGCTCGCCGGCTCGACCGGCGACCGCCTGGGGCGCAAGCGGACCTTCCAGACCGGCCTGTGCGTGTTCGCAGCCGGATCGCTCGCGTGCAGCGTGGCGCCGACGCTCGGCTGGCTGATCGCCGCTCGCGCGGTGCAGGGCGTGGGCGGCTCGATGCTGAACCCGGTCGCGATGTCGATCATCACCAACGTGTTCACCGACCCGCGCGAGCGCGGGCGGGCGATCGGCGCATGGGGCGCCACCGTCGGCGTAAGCCTGGCGCTGGGGCCGATCGTCGGCGGCGCGCTGACCGAGGCTGTCGACTGGCGCGCGATCTTCTGGATCAACGTGCCGATCGCGCTCGCGGCCGTGGTGCTGACCGCCCTCTACGTGCCCGAGTCGCGCGCGGCGCGCCCCCGCCGCCTGGATCCGGTCGGGCAGGTGCTCGTGATCGTCGTCCTCTCCACGGTCACCTACGGCATCATCGAGGCGCCCCACGCCGGCTGGCTCTCGGCTCAGACACTGGGCCTGTTCGCGCTCTCCGCGACCGCGCTCGCCTCGCTGGTCGCCTACGAGCTGCGACGCCGCGAACCGCTGATCGAGCCACGCTTCTTCCGCAGCCCGCCGTTCGCCGGCGCGACGATGATCGCCGTCTGCGCGTTCGCCGGCTTCGCGGGCTTCCTGCTGATCAACACGCTCTACCTGCAGGAGGTCCGCGGCTACTCGCCGCTGCAGGCGGGCCTGTGCACGTTGCCGATGGCGATCCTCGCGGGCGTGCTCGCGCCGATCTCCGGGCGCATCACCGGCAGCCGCGGCGCGCGGCCCGTGCTCCTGTTCGGAGGCGTGTGCATGCTGGTCGCGCCGCTGCTGCTCACGAGCCTCTCCGCGACCACGCCGCTCGGCCTGCTGCTCGGGGTCTACGCGCTCTATGGCATGGGGTTCGGCAGCATGAACCCGCCGATCACCTACACCGCCGTCTCGGGGATGCCCGACAGCCAGGCCGGCGTCGCGGCGGCCGTCGCCTCGACGAGCCGTCAGGTCGGCCAGACGCTCGGGGTGGCAGTGATCGGCTCGATCGTCGGCACGGCCGCAGCGGGCGCGGCCGGCCACGGCCTGGCCGCGGCGAGCCACCCCGCGTGGTGGGTGATCGGCGGCTGCGGTGCTGCCGTGCTCGCGCTCGGCGCCGCCTCGACGGGGGCGCGGGCGCAGCGCGCGGCCGAGCGCTCGGCAGCCGCCCTGGCCGCGGAGGAGCGCCGGCCGCGAGCGCTCGAGGTCTCGGCCGGAGCCCCGAGCTAGGCTCAGGGGTGTGACCGAGCACACGCCCACCACCTGGCCGATGGTGCTGCTGCGCTACGTGCTGCCCGGCGCCGTGGTCCTCGGCGGGCTGATCGTGATGTCGCTCGGCGGCGAATCGGAGCTGGAGGGCGGGGCGGCGATCGTCAGCGCCGGGCTCGCGATCTTCTTCATCAACTGGCTGTTCCGCGCCGGCGTGGCCGGCGAGAGCGAGCGCGACCGCGAGGACCAGGCGCGCGAGTACTTCGACCGTCACGGGCGCTGGCCGGACTGAGCGCAACCGGCGTGGCCGGCGCCGAAGGTGCGAAAGGATATTCGTCGTGCAGCGTCTTTCGCGGCTAATGGACCACTCGACCCGTCCCGATCACCAACTCATGCGACGCGCTCTGAAGGTCGTGCCCCTCCTGCTCGCCGCGCTCGCCGCCGGCGTGCTCGCGGCCGGCTGCGGCTCGGGCGGCGCCGGCGCTGTGCTCGACCCGGTGGCCAAGGCCGCCGACACGACCGGCCAGGCGCAGGGCGCGAAGTTCGAGATGCACGTGCACGTGAACCTCGGCTCGCTCGGCGGGCAGATCTCGCTCGACGCCCACGGGCACCTCAACTTCAAGGCGCACGAAGGCGAGCTCTCGATGGCGTTCAACGGGCTGCCCGCGGCGGCCGCCGCGACGATCCCCGACGGAACCACGATGACCGAGGTCTTCGCGGGCTCCGACGTCTACATCGAATCGCCGCTGTTCGAGGGCAAGCTCCCCAACGGCGCCCGCTGGGCCAAGCTGGACCTGGCCTCCACGGAGAAGACGCTGGGCCTCGACCCGAGCTCGCTCAGCAGCGGGCAGGCGAACCCGGCGCAGTTCCTCGAATACCTGCACTCCATGGGCGGCGAGGTTCGCCAGGCCGGCACCGAGACGGTGCGCGGCGTGTCCACGACGCGCTACTCCGGCACGATCGACCTCAACAAGGTGATCGAGAAGCTGGGCGGGGGCGAGAGCGGCGCCGCCAAGGCCGCTGTCGATCAGATCATCAGCCAGCTCGGCGGCGGCGCGATCCCGGTGCAGGTGTGGGTCGACGACCAGCACATGGTCCGCAAGATCCAGATCGCCTTGCCGATCGCGGCCGGCGGGCAGAAGCTCGAAAGCACCGTCACGATCGAATTCTTCGACTTCGGCTCGACCGAACCGGTGCATGTGCCGGCCGACTCTGAAACCTACGAGCTGAGCCCGGGCGCGCTCGGCTCCGGTGCCTGAGAGTCCTCCCCGGACACGGCGCGGGCTCCCGATCGCGCCCGTCCCCTCTAGGCTTGGTGCGAGAGAGGCGTCGTGGGGGCGCCGACAGCCAGGAGCAGATGGTCCGAGACGGGACGAGGATGAGGGTGAGGACCCACGGGGAGGGCGCCGGAGGAGCAAGGCCCGGCGGCGAAACACGGCTCGCGGTCGCAAGCGCGGCCGGGCTGTACGTGATCGGCGGCTCGCTGATCGCGACGTCGTTCCTGCTGCCGGACGTGACCGCGCCCTGGGGTGCCGCCGCGGTCGCGATCGACGCCTACCTCACCGCGATCGCGTTGATGTGGATGGTCGCCCGCGGGCGGGCGAGCCTCGAGCTGGCGTGGGCGGCCGAGCTCTGGGGGATCGCGATCATCGTCGTGCTCTGCGCCTCCACCGGCGGCGCCAAGAGCCCGTTCGCGCTGCTCTACTTCTTCGCGATCGGCCACGCGGCGGCGTTCCAGCCACGCGGGCGGTTCATCCTGACCTCGCTCGTCGGGCTGCTCGCGTTCCTCGCGCCGCTCGCCTACGAAAGCGTCGCGGCCAACTTCGCTGCGATCGCGTGCGTCGGGGCGGTGCTTGCGCTGCTGACGACCGGCGCCGTGCACCTCGCGCTCGAAAGGATGCGCGCCGACCACCGCCGGCTGGAGCTGCTGATCGCCGCGACCGCCAAGCTCGACACCTCGCTCGACCCTGAGCAGACGCTGCGCCGGATCGCGGCGATGGCGCTGCCGGAGCTGGCCGAGCTGTGCGTGATCGACCTCGTCGACGAGGACGGCGCGATCACGACCACGGTCGCGGCCGCCGTCGAGAGCAACGTCGCCGCGCGCGTGGAACGGATGCGCCCCGAGGAACGCCCGCAGCGGCTCGGCGGGCTTCCCGTGGCACGCGTCCTCAGCGACCGCACCTCCCACGTCGTCGCGGACGTCGACGGCAGCAGCGTCGCGGCGTCGGGCGAGACGATCACGACCGCCAGCGTGCTGCCCGGCGGTGACGCGCAGTCGCGCTCGGCGACGGTCGTGCCGATGGTCGCCCGCGGGCGGCTGCTCGGCGTGATGTCGTTCGTGCACGCGGGCGGGCCGCAGCGCGGGCAGCTGCGCGTGCTCGAGGACCTCACCGGCCGCGCGGCGCTCGCGTTCGACAACGCGAGGCTCTACGCGGAGCGCGCGCGTGTCGCCCAGACCCTGCGCCGCAGCTTGATGCCGGCGGCGCTGCCGAACGTGCCGGGCCTCGATCTCGGCTGCTACTTCCGGCCGATGGGCGCCGGCAGCGAAGTCGGCGGCGACTTCTACGACGTCTTCGCCGACCGCGACGGCTGCTGGCTGGTCGTCGGCGACGTGTGCGGCAAGGGCGCGGAGGCGGCGGTGATCACCGCCTTCCTGCGCCACACGACCGTCGCCTACGCGCGCGAGGGAGCGCGTCCGGCCGCGGTGCTGGAACGCGTCAACCGGGCGATGCTCGAACACGACTTCGGCGGCCGCTTCGCGACGGCGATCCTCGCCCGGATCGAGTTCGCCCCCGACGGCGTCGCGCTCACGGTCGCCGGCGGAGGGCACCCGGCCGCGCTGCTCTCGCGCGCGAGCGGCGCCACCGAGGAGCTCGGCGCCGGCGGCACGCTGCTCGGCATCTTCCCGGACGCCCGCATCAGCGAGCACTCCACGGTGCTCGGCGTCGGCGACTCGCTGGCCCTCTACACCGATGGCCTGGCCGAGGCGCAGGCGCCGGCCAAGCTGCTCAGCGGCGAGCAGATGATGGCCGCGCTGGCCGGGCACACGGCGGAGACGGCGGGCGAGACGATCTCGACCCTGCTCGGGCTCGTCGATCTCACGCAGGGTGCTCGCGACGACATCGCGATCCTCGTCGTGCGCGTCGCGGCGGCCCAGTCGCGCGGCGTGCGCGCCGCCTGATCACCGCGCCGCCGCCGCATCCGCACCAACGAAGGGGCGAGGCACGGAGCGGCGGCGGCTGCTGCGGTCGGGCGCAGCATCGGCGGTGCGGGGCCTCGGAGGCGAGGACCTGCGATCTACCCGACTCCGGCGGCGGCCTGTTTCTTCCCGCGCGCTCAGCGCGACTCGGCGACGCGCTGCAGGTGCCGGCGCAGTCCGGCGTAGCTCTGATCGGCCGGCATCGCCTGCTCGTAGGTGGCGGCCTCCGGCGCGCCGGCGACCCGCGCCCGGAACGATGCTTCGAAGGCGGCCTGATCGAGCCGTGCGGCGTCGTCCGCGGCAGCGTCGAGGTGCTCGCGCAGCCCCGCGAGCTGCGTCTCGACATCGGTATGGGAGCCGAAATGCGTGATCGCAAGCGCCCGCGGGCTCCAACCGGCCAGCAGCGCGAGCGAGTCGGCCCACGCGCCGAGGTCGATGTCCGGCGGCGGCGTCGGCGCGAGCGTCGGACCGCCGCCGATGCGCACGCCCGCGACGTCGCCCGCGAACGCGAACCCGCTCGCCTCGTGCAGGTAGGAGACGTGATGGGAGGCGTGGCCGGGCGTGTACGCGACGCGCAGCCCTTCGGGCAGCACCTCGCCTCCGCTCAGCGCCGTGATGCGCTCCGCCGGCACGGGCAGCACCTCGCCCCAGAGCCGCTCCATCTCCTCGCCGTACAGGCGCGTCGCGCTCGCGAGCAGGCGGCTCGGGTCGGCCATGTGCGGCGCGCCGCGCTCGTGCACCCACACCTCGATCTGCGGGAAGCGGGCAACGAGCGAGCCGGTGGCGCCGGCGTGGTCGAGATGGATGTGGGTGAGGGCCACCGCGCGCGGCACGGCGCCTTCCAGCGCCTCGAGCAGCACCGGCAGGCATGAGGCGGGCCCGGGATCGACGATCACATCGCCCACGCGCCAGGCGCCGATCACGTGCTGCCTGCCGAGGTGCATCAGATCGGTCAGCTGCGGTTCGCCGCTCACGGGCGCTGACTGTAGCGGCGGGCGGCTGCCCGGCCCGGGTGCGCCGCCCGGGCCGGGCTCGCCGTCAGCTCGATTCCGTCTTCGTCGATGGCGCGGCGCCCGAGGTCCTCAGGTTCGTGAGTTTGTTCAGGAGCCCGAACCAGAACGGAGCGCCGAGCGACAGCGCGATGAACGTCAGCAGCCAGCCGCCGACCGTGCGGAAGCCGCCGCCCCAGCTCGAGAAGCTCGCGCGCGCGGGATCGCCTTTGGGCTTGTCCCAGCCGACCGGCACGCCCAGCTCCTCGACTTCGCTGATCGCCTTGGCCGCTTCCTGCGGCGTGGCGTTTTCTTTCAGGGTGCTTTTTTCCGCCTGCGCGACGACCCCGGCACGCACCGCACCGTCCTTCGCGAGCACTTCGCCGATCGCGAGCGTGTTGATGTTGAGCGCGATGGTCGCGATCAGCGAGAGGACGCAGATCACGATCTGGGTCTTGCGTTTGTACCAGCCGGACACCCGTTCCATCGTGCCGTTGAACCAGTCTTCGACGCCTTCGCGGAGCTTGTCGCGCTCGCCGGCGACCTCGTGAGCGATGCCGACGAGCGCGTCCGTGACCCCGCCCGGCAGGTTCGCAAGAGCGATCTGGTCGGCGAGACCCTCGATCGGGTCCTTGCCGGCGGCCGGCGCCGCGATGTCGAGCAGGGCAAGCGCGAACAGCTTCGGGTTCAGATACGACGGTTTGCGGTTTTCCTTGTAGAGCGGGCGAATCAGCCCGTGACCGAGCACCTGGGCGCTCAGCGTTTCGCCACCGCTGAGCGGTTTGATGTCGTTTGCCGCGGCGACCGTCCTCGCGCCCGGCGCGGCCAGAGCCGGCGCCGCGCCCGCGGCCGCTTCTTCGTCCGGTTTGGGGTGCGGAACGGCGGCCGGCGCACCGCCTTCGCCCGCTTTGCCCTGGTCGTCGAGCAGCCCCCGTATCGCTTCCTCGAGCATGTTGGCGCGCCACTTGAAGAGCCCGGCGATGGCCTCCTGCACCGCGCTGCACAGCACGCTGAACAGCAGGTAGACGAACGAGAGGCCGATCGCGACGTCGAGCGGCGCCCAGCCGGTCAGTTTCGGCATCGCGCGTCCCCCCTGTGCTGAGCCGCCGTCGGGCGTACCGGTGTCATGCCCCCACCTCGCTTTCGCTCGCTGTGAATGGCACGCCGGACCGCACTTCGGCGGCGCCTCCCCAGCGTGGGGACACACTAACCGGTTCTTCAGATGATTGGAATGGGACCGACTGCGCGGCGGCGCGCGGGCTAGGTCGTATCGCGCCCCGGCATGGCGTCGTCTGCGCCGGCGGACGCCGGCCCTCTCTCCCCGCCCAGGCGCTGGAGGGCGCGGGCGACGAGCGGCACAGGTTGGCGCCGACGGGCGATGCAGCGGGGGCAGTACTCGATCTGCGGGCGGGTCATCGCCAGCACCAGGCCGCATTGGGGGCAGGACAGCTCCATGTCGTGGGCTCCCGTTCTCGTTCTCGTCCCGGGATGCTCCTCACGCCTCCAGTGGCTGCCTGACGCTCATGCCGGTGAATGCCACGGCGGGCGCCTTCGCTGACGCCGCCGTGCCCCCTGACTACCCGCGTCGGGCGCTCGGCCAATCCGGGGTGTCCGTCTGTGAACCCCCCGCGGTGCGCCGCTTCGCGACGACCGGAGCGGGTACGGGGGGAGTGATGGCCGCCACGAGCAGCGAGCAGCAGCAGCATCGCAGCGATGGCGCGGCGGGCGAGGCGCATCCCGACCGCCCGATCGCCAGCTACACGGTGCTGACCGTCGCGTTCGGAGGGCTGTGCGGCGGCTTCGCTCTGTGGATGCGGCGCACCGGCAGGCGCCTACCGGAGCACGTGGGCGCCGGCGATCTCGCGCTGGTGACCGTCGCCACGCACAAGCTCTCGCGGCTGATCGCCAAGGACCGGGTCACGAGCGCGCTGCGCCACCCCTTCACCCGCTACCAGGGCGAGGGGGGTCCGGGCGAGGTCGAGGAGGCGGCGCGCGGCAGGGGTCTCAGGAGGGCGATCGGCGAGCTGCTGATCTGCCCGTACTGCCTGGGCATGTGGGTCTCCGCCGCGTTCACGGCCGGGCTCGCGGTCGCACCGCGGCCGACGCGCTGGCTGGCCACGGTGTTCACGGCCCTGTTCGGCGCGGACGTGCTGCAGATCGCATACAAGAAGCTCGAGGAGACGCTCTAGCACCCGTGTCCGGCGGAACGGCGCTGATCGTGACCGACATGCTCAACCGCTACGAGCACGAGGACGCGGGCCCGCTCGTCCGCTGCGTGTCCGAGGCGCTGCCGGCGATCCGGCGGGCGGTCGATCTCGCCGAGGAGACGGGCACGATGATCGTCTACGTCAACGACAACCACGGCGACTGGGCCGCGGGACGCGACGAGCTGTGCGAGTGGGCGCTCGCCGGATCGCGCCGCGAGCTCGTCGAGCCGGTCCTGCCACCGGCCGGGGCCGCCTTCGTCTCCAAGGCACGCCACTCGATCTTCTACGAAACGCCGCTCAACTACCTGCTGCGCTCGTGCGGCGTCGAGCGGATCGTCCTCACGGGCCAGGTGACCGAGCAGTGCATCCTCTACTCCGCGCTCGACGGCTACGTGCGCCACTTCGAGATCGTGGTCGCGGGCGATGCCGTCGCGCACATCCACCCCGATCTCGCCGGCGCAGCGATGCGGATGATGCAGGTCAACATGGCAGCGGAGATCGCGCCGGTCGAGCAGCTCCTGCAGGGAGCGGCGAGATGAGGATCGTCGTGACCGGGGCGACGGGCAACGTCGGCACGAGCGTCGTGCGGGCGCTCTCCGAAGACGGGCGCGTCGAGGAGATCGTCGCGCTCGCGCGGCGCACGCCGGCCTGCACCCCACCGCCGCGCGTGCGCTGGCAGCAGGCGGATGTGACCACAAGCCGGCTCGGGCCGATCTTCCACGGCGCCGACGCCGTCATCCACCTGGCATGGCTGATCCAGCCCTCGCGCGACGAGAGCGCGACGCGCCGCGTGAACGTCGAGGGCAGCCGTCGCGTCTTCGACGCCGTGGTCGAGGCCGGCGTGCGCTCGCTCGTGTACGCCTCCTCGGTGGGCGCATACGCGCCCGGTCCCGTGGACAGGGCCGTCGGCGAGTCCTGGCCGGCGACCGGCGTCCAGAGCTCCTTCTACTCGCGCCACAAGGCCGAGACCGAACGGCTCCTCGACGAGCTGGAGCGCCTCCACCAGGGCGTGCGCGTGGTGCGGCTGCGCCCCGCGCTCTGCTTCAAGGCCGGCGCGGCGACGGGCATCCGGCGGCTGTTCATCGGGCCGCTGCTGCCACCTGGCCTGGCGCCGACGAGGCACTGCTGGAGCTGCTGGCCGGCCTTCGCACCGGCGCCGAGAGCGCGACGCCTCCCCTGCGCCGCGCAAGCAGCGGTCCCCTGCGCGTGCACGAGCTGCTCAGCGGCGTGGGCGCCGTCGACGGCGCCCGGCGCGGTCCACACCGCATCTGACCAGCCGGTCCGACCCCGGACCGGCAGCCGTTTTCGGCCTCCGCGCATGGGTAGGGCAGAAGGATGGCCGGCGTGCGCCACGCGTCCGCCCGGCGAGAACTTCGGAGCAGAAAGGAGCGCAGATGTTCGAGCACCTGAACACCCCCGAGGAGGTCTTCAGCTTCAAGCTCGGCGCGGCGCTGAAGATGGAGAACACGATCGTCGAGATGCTCGGCGAACTCGAGGAGCACGCGCAGCGGGAGGAGCTCAAACAGTCGATCCGCCAGCACGACCAGGAAACGCGGCGGCACGTCGCGAACATCGAACGGTGCTTCCAGCTGCTCGGAGAGGACGTGGACGACTCCCCGTGCCCGGCGATCGACGGCCTGCAGAGCGAGGGCAAGGCGACGATCAAGAAAGCCGATGACAGCGTCGTCGACATCGTGATCCTCTCCGGCATCGTCGAGACCGAGCACCATGAGATCGGGGTCTACGAGAACCTGATCGCTGCCGCGGAGGCACGCGGCGCGAGCGAGGTCGCAGCGCTGCTGCGCGAGAACCTGCAGTCCGAGCAGCAGACGCTCGAACACGCCAAGCAGACCTCCGGCCAGGTGCTGCGCGAAGGGGTCCCGGCGAGCTCGCGCTGAGGAGTGCGGCGGCTGTAGCGTGAGCCGCCATGCGCATCGTCTCCGGCGGGCAGAGCGGCGTCGACCGCGCCGCACTCGACGTCGCGCTCGAGCTGGGTTTGCCCTACGGCGGCTGGTGCCCGCGCGGCGGCTGGGCGGAGGATCTCCCGGTCCCGCCCGGCCTGCTCGCGGGCTACCCGCTGCTGCGCGAGACGCCGAGCGCCGAGCCGGCAGAGCGCACGCGCTGGAACGTGCGCGACAGCGATGCGACGCTGATCGTCATCGCGGGGGCTCCGCCGGCGCCGAGCTCCGGCACGGCGTTGACGCTGGCGATCGCCGAGGAGCTCGGGCGGCCCGTCGCCGTCGTCGACCTCGACGCGCCGGACCCCGCGACCGTGCTCGCCGCCCTGCCGGCGAACGGCACGCTGAATGTCGCCGGCCCGCGCGAGAGCGCCATACCCGGGATCTACGTGCGCAGTCGCCGGCTGCTGGCGGAGCTGCTCCGCTAGCTTGGGCTCCTTGGCGCAAGGAGAAGCAGTGCGGGTGGTCCTCAGCGGCGCGGTACAGGGCGTCGGCTTCCGCGACGCCGCCCGGCGGCGGGCGCTCGAGCTGGGCCTCGGCGGCTGGGTGCGAAACGAGGATGACGGCACGCTGTCGGTGCACGCCGAGGGCGATCCCGGCGCCGTGCGGGAGCTGCTCGACTTCCTCGGCAAGGGGCCGCGCGGCGCTGCGGTGAGCGCGGTCGAGGTTCAGCCGGCGCGCGTCGAGGGCCATGAGCAGTTCGCGATCCGCGGCGTGCCCGCCGGGGTGTTCGTCGTCCAGGAGCATCAGGCGAGCACGCACCATTTCGACCTGCGGCTCGAGGTCGGCGGCGCCATGCGCTCGTGGGCGGTACCGAAGGGACCCTCGATGGATCCGGCCGTCAAGCGCCTCGCGGTGCAGGTCGAGGACCATGGGCTGGCCCACAACGACTTCGAAGGCACGACCGGCGGCGGCGGCGTGATCGTGTGGGATCGCGGGCCCTACGAGCAGGGCGGGCGCGTGCCCTGGCCCGAGGCGCTCACGCGCGGCCACGCCGTGTTCGTCCTGCACGGTGAGAAGCTCCGCGGCGGCTTCGCGCTGCAGCGGACGCGCGGCAGCGGCGAGAAGGCGCAGTGGCTGCTCCTCAAGCGCCGCGACGAACGGGCGCGGCCCGGCTCGGACGTCGTCGCCGAGGAGCCGCGGTCGGTGATCAGCGGGCACACGCTCGCCGATCTCGCCGGCGACGGAGGCTGAGCCCTCAGCGCTCGGCGAACGCCTCGGCTGCCCGCGTCAGCGACGGGGCGAGGCGAGACCAGTCCGGCCGCAGCGCGGCGGCGATCAGAACGCTCTCGGTGCGTGGACCGCGAACCATGCACGCGAGCTCGCGGTAGGGGTTCCCTCCCGCGCGCGAGGCGTAGTCGTCGATCACGCACGAGCCGCGCGCGCCGGCGAACGCGACACCTTCGCGAGCGGCCAGCTCGCGCACGCCCCGGTCGCCCTCCTCGCGGTTGCGCGCGAGACGGAAGGCGGCCCAGCCGCGCAGCCGCTCGCCGCCCTGGCGCGGCGTGACGTTCAGGTAGCCGTGGTAGCGGCCCTCGGCATCGCGGAGGGCGAAGCTGACCGTCCCGGAGTCGCCTTCGACGGCCGACCAGGCCGGCGGCCGGTGGAGCGTCGCGGCTCCCGAGGGGATCGTCGCGACCGGCCAGCCGGAAGGTGCCGGCGCCGGGCGCAGCGAGGCGAGCAGCGCGCTCGGCTGCGGCTCTACGGCGGGCGCCACCGCGTGGCCCGAGCGGCCGCCTGAGAGCAGCACGGCCACAGCGACCGCGCCGGCCAGGAGCGCGACAGCGACCGCGCCCCTGGCCGATGCGAGACGGCTAGATGTTGCCATCGCCGTCGCTGGGACCACCGTTGTTGTCACCATCGTGATCGCCGCCGTTGTGCTGCGGGATCGCGCTCGAGTGGTGACGGTGGTGGTGATGATGGGTCTCGGCGAGCGCGGGCACGGCCGCGCCCACGCCGATTGCGGCAGCGCTGAGCAGCGCCGCCACGATGCGTGTCGGTCTCATCGTTCCTTCTTTCGGATAGGAGCCCGCCCTTCCCGCGGGGCGGGCGGCGGGTGCACCACGGGAGTGCGTTTGTGTCTCCTTGAGACCTCCGCCCGGCGCGCTTTCTTTCTAACCGGCGCCTAAGTTCTCGCACGCGCAGGCGCCGGACCCCGGGGCTTTGCGAGCCCCGAGGTCCGGCGCGTTTTCCGCACCCGCCGCCTGTGCGCGTCGGCTAGGCGGGCGCGCCGGCTTGATAGGCCGGCTTGCCGGCCTCGTGATGAACCGAGTGGAGCATCCACCCGAGCGCGAAGATCGCCACGCCGTTGACGATGAACGCGATCCCCGTCAGCAGCGCGAGCGTCGCAAACCCGATCGGCGGCGTCGCGACGATCACGATCCCCGCGGCGATCTCGATCAGCGCGATCACGATCTGCCAGGCGCGGTGGTCGCTGTCGAACGCCTCTACGAAGCGCACCACGCCCACCGCGATCAGCCAGATGCCGATCAGCAGCGCCACGAACAGCACGCCTCCGATCGGGTGGCGGATCAGCAGCACGCCGACCACGGCGCTGAGGACGCCCATGACTGCGGCCAGGCCGCGGTTCGGCGTCCGGCGGCTGAACGAGATCGCGATGTCGAAGATGCCGCTCGCGAGCACGAAGATGCCCGCGATCACGGCCAGGGTCGACAGGCTGTCTTCAGGCTTCAGCAACACGATCACGCCCGCTGCGATCGCCAGCAAGCCGATCAGAACGAGCAGCCACCAGGCCGACGTCGCCTCGCGGACCTCGTCCGCCGGGCCGGTCTGCATGTTCATCGCTGCCTCCAAGTCTCGTGGGTCGCACGGCGAGCGCCCTTGCGCGCCGCGTCGCTGTCTTCTCCCCCGGGACCTCCGCCCGCTTCGTGCCCCACGACGCCTCCAGGGCGTCCGGGCTGCCGGCGTCATCCCCAGGGTTTGTAGCAATTGTTGCACGCTCCGGCGCGGTTTCCAAGCGGTTGCAACACGTTTTTCACTGCTCCAACAGGCTGAAGGCGATCGTCCGGAACGCGACCAGCACGAACCCCGCGAGCGCTACAACCCCGACCGCGTGCGCCCAGCCCGCGTCGGCGACGTTGAGCAGCCCGACGCCGACGATCAGGCAGGCGAGCGCGGCGCGAACGCCCAGCGCCGGCGCTGCCGCCGGGACGGCCCGTGCCGCGCTCTCGGGCGTGCCCGCGCTGCCGTATCTCAACCCCCCTCCGAGCGTCAGGCGGAACAGCAGCGCGAGCGAGGGGAACAGGATCGCCGCGCCGGCGAGCACCGAGACGACGACCCAGACCAGGGTGTCGTGCCCGGCGGCCGCTTCGTAGACGGTCAGGCCGGGCAGGAGCGTCGGCCAGCGTGCGAGCGCCATCCCGGCGACGATCGCCGCCACCGCCACCGCCGCGCCATAGCGAGCCCACTCGAAACGGCGGCTCTGGACGAGGAGCAGGGTGGCGATGCCCGCGCTCGCGGAGACGATCACCGCCGGCAGCGCGCGGCCGGTCGTGAGGGAGTCGTACAGCGCGCGGCTGTGGGACCGCAGGACGAAGATGCCTGCGATCGCGACAAGGCCGGCGAGCGCGCCGGCGCCGAGCGCGCGGATCCTGAACGCCCGTTCGAGATCGGGCTCGGAGTCGCGTGCGGCATCGGCCGCGAGGTACACGGCGGCGAGATAGGCACAGCTGACCACGGCCAGCACGCCGATGAACGCGCAGGTGGGGTTCAGCCAACTGGAGACGAGGTGCCCGGCGGCGTTGCCCACAGGCACGCGGTCGGTGACGATCGCGGCGATCGCGCAGCCGAGCGCGAACGGCGTGAGGATCGAGGAGGCCGCGAACACCGTGTCGATCACGGCCGCCTCGCGGGCACTCGAGACACCCGGGCGTAGTGCGTAGGCGGCGCCGCGGAAGACGATGCCACCGGCGGCGATGAACAGCGGTACGGCAAGCGTCGAGGCGATCGAGCCGAACGCGGTCGGATACGCGGTCCAGAAGACGGTCAGCACGAAGATCAGCCACACGTGGTTGGCCTCCCAGACCGGACCCATCGCGCCGTGGGCGTGCTCGCGGATGCGCTCGGCCCGCGGGCCCTCGCCCGCGACCAGATCCCAGAACCCGGCGCCGAAGTCCGCCCCGCCGAGCACGGTGTACAGGGCCAGTCCGATCAGGACGAACACCATCGGCAGCGCCTGGAGCAGCATCAGGCCGCCTGCGTCTGCGGATCGACCGGCTCGAGCGGCGCGCGCGCGAGGCGCCACAGCACCCACCCCAGGCCGCACAGGATCACCAGGTAGCCGGCCGCGAGCAGCCCGTAGGCGACGGGTATCCCCTTCGCGCCCGTGACCGCGTCCGCGGTCGGCATCACGCGGTAGACCACCCACGGCTGGCGCCCGACCTCGGTCACCACCCAACCGGAGATCAGGGCAACGACCGCTGCCGGGCCCGCCAGCACGAGCGCGCGGTAGAACCAGACCGATTCCGGCAACCGCCGGCGGCGGAGCCAGACGATCACGTAGAAGATGCCGAGCAGCGCCAGCAGCGTGCCGATCCCGACCATCGCCTGGAAGGCGATCCGCACCACGTTGACCGGCGGGCGCCCGCTCGGCGCGACGCTGTCGAGCCCTTTGACGGTGGCGTTCCAGCTGTGGAAGGACAAGAGGGAGAGGAGATGCGGGATCCCGATGCCGTACTTGACCTGGTTGCCGGTGTACCACCCCAGCACGTGCTCGGGAGCCCCCCTGGTCGTGCGGTAGAGACCCTCGATCGCCGCTAGCTTCACCGGCTGTTTGGTTGCCACGTCGCGAGCGGCCCAGTCGCCGACGAGCACCTGCACCGGGGAGGCCAGAGCGGCGATCGTCAGAGGGATCGCGAGAGCGGTCCGCTCGTAGCGGCCCCAACGACCGCGCAGCCGCCCGAACGCGTAGGCGCCCGCCATCAGAAAGCCGGCGACTATGTAGCCCGCGATGTACATGTGGATCAGCTCGTGCCAGAGGTAGGAGTTGGCGAAGAGGGCCGTGAACGGGTGCACGTCGACGACGTGGCCGGCGACGAGCCGGAAGCCACCGGGGTGGTTCATCCAGGCGTTCACCGAGATCACCATCAGCGACCCCGTCATCCCGGCGATCACGATCGGCACGCCGCTCCACAGGTGCGCGCGCCGCGAGAGCCTTCCCCAGCCGTACACGTAGATGCCGATGAAGATCGCCTCGAGGAAGAACGAGAAGCCCTCGATCGCGAAGCCGAGGCCGAACACGCTGCCGAACGTGCCCGTGAAGTTGGGCCACAGCAGGCCCATCTCGAAGCTCAGCACCGTGCCGGTGATGACGCCGACCCCGAACAGGGCGAGCATCACCTTGCTCCAGCGGCGCGCGAGCACGAGGTACAGCGGATCGCCGCTGCGCAGGCCGAGCCACTCGACGAACAGCACCATCGCCGGGAACGCGATCCCGAACGCGACCAGCGGGATGTGCACCGCGAACGAGAGCGCCTGCATCTGGCGCGCCTGCAGCAGGTAGTGCTGTTCGGCAGGCGCAAGGGCGCCGCTCGCGGCGAGCAGGCCCATCCGCTAAGGGTCGGGTGCCGGTCGGGGGAAGGCGCCGATGAGCGCCAGGATAGTCCGGGCCGCACCCGTGCGAAGGGCAGCGCCAGCGACGGGCCCGTCCAGCCGCTCTCTGCTGTCAAACGGTGTGATGCCCGTGCTTATCTGCGGCTCGACTGGCTCTCCCCTGAAGTTCTCCCCTTCGCCGCGAGCCTAACCGAGCCCGGCGGGCGTCATTCCGCCTTCACGTGGTTGACGAGCGTCCCCACGCCCGCGACCTCGACTTCGACCCGGTTGCCGTCCCGCAGGAAGCGCCCCTTCGGCGCGCCGACGCCGGCGGGTGTGCCGGTGGCGATGATGTCGCCCGGCAGCAGCGTCATCGTGCGCGACAGCCACGCGACCAGCTCGGCCGGACCGAAGATCAGGTTCGCGGTCGTCCCCTCCTGCACCGTCTCGCCGTCGATCCGCGTGCTCAGCGAGAGCTCGCTCAGGTCGCCGATCTCGTCGAGCGTCACGAGCGCGGGACCGCACGGCGCGAACGTGTCGATCGCCTTGCCGCTGGTCCAAAGGGGGTTCTGGAACTGCAGGTCGCGCGCGCTCACGTCGTTCAGCGGCATCGCACCGGCTACGTGACCGAGCGCCTTGCCCTCCGAGACCCGGTGTGCGCTGCGCCCGATCACCAGCGCGAGCTCGGCCTCGTAGTCGACGTAGTCGGGATGGGCCGCGGGCAGGAGCACCTCGGCGCCGCTCCCGCACAGCGAGTTGGCGAACTTGGCGAACCACATCGGTGCCTGCGGGATCTCCTGCCCGGACTCCTCGGCGTGGTCGGAGTAGTTGAGCCCGATGCAGATGATCTTCTGCGGGTCCGGCACCGGCGCGCGCAGCTGGACGGTCGCGAGCGCCAGGCGCTCACCTGCGTCGCGGGCGCGATCGGAGAGCGCCGCCAGGCCCGCGGCGTCGAGCGCGCCGAGCACCTCGCACGCGGTCTCGCCCGGTGGGCGGCCGAGCGCGGAGAGCGGCACGATCTCCTCGCCGAGGAGCACGCCGGCGCCCGGCGCGCCCTCGTGGATGTAGCTCACCAGCCGCATCGCGGGCTGGATCATGCCAGCCCCCGCGCGACGCCCCTCAGGTGCCGGCCCGCGCCGGCACCTTCATCAGCGCCGCACGAGCCTGCGGGTCGGCCTCGAAGGCGCGGATCAGCAACGACAGCGCGTTGCCGAGCAGCCACTCCGGCACGGCGTCCTCGTCGAGGAGCGTCACCAGCCCCATCCCCAAGGTCAGCGCGACGAACACGTTGGCGGCCTGCCGCTCGGCCTCCGCGTCCGGCTCGAGGCCGGCATCCGCGGCGCCAGCCGCCGCGAACCGGGCGAGCATCCGGCGAAGCCCCTCGACGCCGCCGGCCAGGTGCCCGCGCAGGCGATCGTCGCGCTGCGCGCGAACCCAGAGCTCGACGAACAGCCGGAAGCGGTCCGGCTCCTCGCGCAGGATCTCCATCCAGCGAGCGGCACCCGCGAGCGGGCGCTCACCGCCGGTGCGCTCACGGTCGAAGAGCATCAGCTGCTCGGTCAGCTGCGCCGCGCGCTGGTCCTCCGAGAGCGCCATCAGCAGCTTCTCCTTGCTGCCGAAGTGGCTGTAGACGGCTCCCTTCGTGAAGCCCGCCTCCGCCGCGACCTCGTCCAGCGTCGCGCCGTCGAAGCCCCGGCGGGCGTACACGCGCGCGGCGGCGTCCAGCAGCCGGGCACGCGTCTGCGCCTTGCGCTCGCCGCGGTCGAACTCACCGCGCGGCATCGCGACGGTCCTCCACGACGCAGATATACCCATCAGTAGATATACTCGTGAGTATAACGCCGCTCCAGCGAAGGAGGCAGTCATGACCGAAACGCTCCCGCCCGGCCCGCGGATGCCCGCGATCCTGCAGACGATCGGCAACTGGAGCCGCCCCACGTCCTTCGTGACGCGCGCGCGCCGCCGCTATGGACGCGCGTTCACCGTGCGCCTGCTGGGCGTCCCGCCCGCGGTGATGATCTCCGACCCGGAGCAGATCAAGGAGATCTTCCAAGCGCCGCCGGAGGTGCTCCACCCCGGCGAGGGCGCGCGCATCCTCGAACCCGTCGTCGGCCCCCATTCGGTGATCCTCCTCGACGAGGACCCGCACCTCGAGCAGCGCAAGCTGCTGCTGCCGGCGTTCCACGGCGAGCGGATGCAGAGCCTGGCCGGGCTGATGGAGCAGCTCGCGGGCGAGGAGCTCGAATCGTGGCCGCGCGGCGAGCCGATCGCCGTGCACCCCCGGCTGCAGACGCTGACGCTCGAGGTGATCCTGCGCGCCGTGTTCGGCCTGGACACGGGCACGCGGCTGGACTCGCTGCGAGCGCTGCTCACCGAGCTGCTCGGTTTCGCCGACAGCCCGCTTTCGCTGCTGCCCCCGCTGCCGAGCAGGGTCGCGCGCTCGTCCGCCACCGTGCGCCGCCGCTACGAGGTCGGCGACCGGGTCGATGCGGAGATCTACGCGCTGATCGACGAGCGCCGCGCCGACGGCGAGCCCGAGGACACGGACGACGTGCTCGGCATGCTGCTCGCCGCGCGTCACGAGGACGGCTCGCCGATGAGCGCGCAGGAGGTGCGCGACGAGCTCGTCACCGCGCTCGTCGCGGGCCACGAGACCACTGCCTCCCAGCTCGCGTGGGCGTTCGCGCGGCTCGCACGTGAGCCGGCCGCGCTCGCGTCGCTGCGGGCGGAGATCGACGCCGGCGAGAGCGAGGAGCTCCTCGGAGCGACGATCAACGAGGTCATGCGCGTGCACCCCGTACTGCCGAACGCCGAGCCGCGACTCGTCAAGCAGCCGGTGGAGATCGGGGGCGTTCGCTACCCGGCGGGCGTGATCCTGATGGCCAACGCCTACCTCGTCCACCACGACGCCGAGATCTACCCCGACCCCTACGCCTTCCGGCCCGAGCGCTTCCTGGAACGCTCGCCCGGCACCTACACGCTGATCCCCTTCGGCGGCGGCCGGCGGCGCTGCATCGGCGCGAGCTTCGCGCTGCTGGAGATGAGGATCGTGCTGCGGGCGGTGCTGGCGCGCTGCGAGATCGAGGCCGGCGCACCGGGACCCGAACGCACCCGCCGGCGCGGGATCACGCTCAGCCCGGCCCGGGGCGCGCTCTTGATCGTTCGCGACCGCGCGGCGGGCGCGACGCCCTCGCGGCGCTCCGAGCCCGAGCGGCTCGCCGCCTAGCCGAGCCCGAAGCGCTCCCGGTAGGCCGCCGGCACGAGCTCGGCGTACTCGCGATGGCGCTCGATGTAGCCGAGCACGAACGGGCAGAACGGCAGCACGTCCAGCTCCTGCTTCCGTGACACCTCCAGCGCGTGGGCGATCAGCACGTCGCCCAGGCCGCGCCCGCGGAAGGCGGGCTCGATCTCGGTGTGGACGAAGGCGATCACGCCCGGCCGCGATTTGTACTCCGAGAAGCCGGCGAGGGCGCCGTCGACGTAGATCTCGTAGCGCTCGCGCTCGCGCGCGTCGAGCACCTCGACGCCGGTTGCGGCAGCCATGCCCCGAGCTTAGCCCCCGGCCCCGGCCTGGATCGAGCGGATCGTGGCGGGCGTCAGCTCCTCCAGCGAGGCGAGCACGACCTCGGCCTCGCCGAGCGCGTGCCCGCTCGGCGGGAACTCTCGGTTGGGCACGGCAACGAGGTGCATGCTCGCCGCGGCGGCCGCCCGCAGCCCGTTCGTCGAGTCCTCCACCGCGACCGCGCGCGCCGGCGGCACGCCGAGCCGCGCGAGCGCCGCGAGGTAGACATCGGGCGCGGGCTTGCCGCGGGCGACCTCTTCGCTCGAGACCGTGACCGCGAAGCGGTCTGCAAGCCCCGCCAGCGCGAGGACGTCCTCGATCACGACGCGGTTCGAGGAGGACGCCAGCCCGAGCGGCCAGTTCGCCGCCAGGGCGCGCACCGCATCGACGGCTCCGGGCAGCAGCGGCAGCGACGCCCGGTAGCGCTCGCGCACACGCTCGACCACGCGCGCCGCGATCTGCTCGGGCGCGAGCGCGACGCCGAGGCGCTCGTGCACGTAGCGCGACCACTCGGGCGAGCTCATCCCCAGCATCTCGTGGCTCGCCTCCGGCGGCCACGCGCCCCCTTCCTCGGCGACCAGCGCGCGTCGCGCGGCGTCCCACGCGCCCTCGGAGTCGACGAGCACACCGTCGAGGTCGAACACCACCGCCCAGCTTCCAGCGCTCACGGCGCTGATCGTATGCCCGCCCCCCGGGGCCCGACCAGGGCACACACGGGCGCGAGCCGTTGGGGCGGCGCCGATGATCGGCGCGACCCGATCGAGGAGGGGCGTGTCTCGTAAGAACGACAACAACGCGCACAGCTATGACGTGATCGTCCTTGGCGGCGGCGCGCCGGGCGAGCACTGCGCAGGCGCGATCGCCGAAGGCGGGCTCCGCGTCGCCGTCGTCGAGCGCGACCTGTACGGCGGCGAGTGCAGCTTCTGGGCCTGCATCCCCTCCAAGACGCTGCTGCGTCCCGGCGAGGCCGTCGCCGGGGCCCGCGCCGCCGGGCAGCACGCTGAGGTGGACGTGAAGGCCGCGCTCGCGTGGCGCGACTACATGGTCTCGGAGTACTCCGACGCCGGCGAAGCGCGCTGGCTCGCCGAGCGCGGCATAGACGCTCTGCGCGGCGTCGGCAGGATCGCCGGACCCGGCACCGTCGAGGTGGACGGCGTGCCGCACACGGCCCGGCACATCGTCGTCGCGACCGGCTCGGACGCGTTCGTGCCGCCGGTCGAGGGCCTTCGCGAGCTCGATGGCGTCTGGGGCACGCGCGAGGCGACCGGGATGAAGGAGGTGCCGCGGCGGATGCTCGTCCTCGGCGGCGGCGCCGCAGGGGTCGAGCTCGCCCAGGTCGTGCGGCGCTTCGGCGGTGAGGTGGTGATCGTCGAGATGGCCGACCGCGTGCTCGCGCGGGAGCCGGCTCCGCTCGGGCAGGCGCTCGGCGAGGCGCTGCGCGCTGACGGGATCGAGCTCGAGCTCTCGGCAACCGTGGAGGCGGCGCGGCGCGAGGGCGACACGTTCCAGCTCGCGCTCCGGGACGGCCGCGTGCTCGAGGGTGACCGGCTGCTCGTGGCGACGGGCAGGCGCCCCCGCGTGAGCGGCATCGGCCTCGAGAGCGTCGGCGTCGAGCCGGACCCGCACGGCATCCCCGTGGACGCGCGCCTGAGCGCAGCCGATGGGCTGTGGGCGATCGGAGACGTGACGGGCATCTACGAGCTGACCCACGTCGGCGAGTACCAGGGCGAGGTCGTGGCGTCGAACATCCTCGGCGAGGCGCGCGAGGCGAACTACGAGGCGGTGCCGCGGGTCACGTACACCGATCCGCAGGCGGCGGCGGTCGGCACCGGGGAGGCACCGTTCTCGGCCACCTTCCCCCTGTCCGGCGTGTCGAGGACCGCCACGTACACCCACCGATACGCCGAGTCGAACGGCTTCATGACGCTCCTGAGCGACGGCGAGCGGCTCGTCGGCGCCTACGCGCTCGGCCCCGAGGCGGGCGAGTGGCTGCAGCAGGCGACGCTCGCGATCCGCGCGCGCGTGCCGCTCGAGATCCTGAGGGACACGATCCAGCCTTTCCCGAGCTTCTCTGACATCTACGAACAGGCGTTGCGGGAGCTGCGCCGGCAGATCGGTTCGCGCCGGGCCGAGGCGGTGTCCTCGCCATGAGCACGAGCGCGACCGCGCAGGCGCGGAGCGCCCCCGCCCCCGCCGGTGCCCTGCGCGCCCAGACGGTCGCCGTGATCGGCGCCAGCGCCGGAATCGGGCTCGAGACCGCGAGGCTCGCGCGCGCCGAGGGCGCGGACATCGTGCTCGCGGCGCGCAATCCCGACCCGCTCGAGCGCGTCTCGCGTGCGCTCGGCGCGATCCACTCGGCGGCGTTCGACGCCACCGACCCGGCGGCGCTGGAAGGATTCTTCGGGGGCCTGCCAGGCCCCGTCGACCACGTGATGCTCACCGCCGGGCGCCCGCGCTACGGGCCGCCCTCCGAGCTCGGGCACGAGCGGGCGCGGGAGGCGCTGAGCGAACACCAGCTGCTCGCGCTGGAGGTGGCACGGCTGTCGGCGAGCGGCGTGCGTCGCGGCGGCAGCATCGTCCTGATGGGCGGCACCGGCGCGCGCAGGCCGCGCGCGGGTCGCGCGGTGGCGAGCGCCGTCACCGCGGCGCTCCCGGCGCTGACGGCGAGCCTCGCGCTGGAGCTCGCCCCGACGCGCATCAACCTCGTCGCCGCGGGCTTCGTGGACACTGCGCTGTCCGCCTCGATCCTCGGCGAGGAGCTCGAGGCACGGCGCGCACGGCTCCGCGAGACGCTGCCGATCGGCCGCGTCGTGGGACCGCAGGACGTCGCCCTCCTCGCCGTTCACCTGATGGTGAACACCGCGCTGACGGGCGGCACCTACGACATCGACGGAGGCCAGCAGCTGGTCGAGTGAGCGTCCTCTGAGTGTGAAGGAAGTGTAATCCTCACCTTGGCACTCTGCTTTGGGATCACCTACGATCCCAGGTGCCGTGGACAGCCATCCTCCGCTCCGGGGAGGGGCGCCGTCCTTGCGTGGGCGCGGCAGCGAGTGCACTCTCTTGGACGGCATGATCGGTGCTGTCCGCGCCGGTGAGAGCCGGACGCTCCTGCTCCGTGGCGAGCCGGGCATCGGCAAGAGCGCGCTGCTCGACTACGCCGCCGGCCTCGCGTCCGGCTTCCAGGTGTTGAGGGCCGCCGGCGTGGAGTCGGAGATGGAGCTGGCGTTCGCGAGCCTGCATCAGCTCTGCGCTCCCATGTTCGACCGCCTCGGAAGCGTGCCCGCACCGCAACGCGAGGCGCTCGAGACGGTGTTCGGCTTCAGCGCCGGTCCTGCGCACGACCCCTTCCTCGTCGGGCTCGCGGTGCTCAGCCTGATCTCCGAGACCGCCGAGGAGCGCCCGCTGCTCTGCCTGGTCGACGACGCGCAATGGCTCGACAGGGCATCGGCGCGCACGCTCGCGTTCGTGGCGCGCCGGCTGCTCGCCGAGCCGATCGCGCTCCTCTTCGCCGCCCGCGAGTCGGGGGCGGACCTGCAGCATCTTCCCGAGCTCGAGGTCCGCGGGCTGCACGACGACGATGCTCGGGAGTTGCTCGGCTCGGCGGTGCGGTTCCTGCTCGACGACACCGTGCGCGACCGCATCGTCGCCGAGACACGCGGCAACCCGCTCGCGCTGCTCGAGCTCCCGCGTGGCCTCACCGCCACGCAGCTCGCCGGAGGCTTCGGGCTGATCGGCGCGGCGGGTGTCTCCGGGCAGATCGAGCACAGCTTCAGCCAGCGCCTGCGCGCGCTTCCCGAGGACACCCGCACGCTGCTGCTCGTGGCCTCGGCGGAGCCAATCGGCGACCCACTGCTGCTCTGGCGCGCCGCGGAGCGGCTCGGGATCGACTCGTCGGCCTCAGCGCACGCCGAGGCCGACGGGCTGCTCTCGATCGGCGGGCGGGTGACGTTCCGCCACCCGCTCGTGCGCTCGGCCGTCTACCGCGCGGGCTCGCCGGAGGATCGGCGTGCCGCGCACCTGGCGCTGGCGGAGGCGACCGACCTGGTGAGCGACCCCGACCGGCGTGCGTGGCATCTGGCAACGGCGGCGGCCGGCCCCGACGAAGAGGTCGCGCGCCAGCTGGAGCGCTCGGCGGGCCGGGCGAAGTCACGTGGCGGCCTCGCGGCCGCGGCGGCCTTCTTCGAGCGAGCGGTCGCGCTCTCGCGCGACCCGGGCCGGCGGGCGGAACGGGCGATCGCTGCGGCGGGCGCGAGCCTCGACGCGGGCGCGTTCGATACCGCGCTCGAGATGCTCGGCGCCGCCGAGTCGGGGCCGCTCGACGAGCGCCAGCACGCCCAGGTCGATCTCCTGCGCGCCGAGACGGCGTTCTCCGAGCGCCGGGGCAGCGACGCGCCCCCGCTCCTGCTCAGGGCGGCGAAGTCGCTCGAGGCGCTCGACCCGGTGGCGGCGCGGGACACCTACCTGGAGGCGTGGAGCGCGGCGCTGTTCGCGGGCGAGCTAGCCTCTGCAGGCGGGCTGCACGAGGTCTCCCGCCACGCGCGCGATGCGCCCGAGCCGCCCGGCCCGCCCCGGCCGGCGGACCTGCTGCTCGACGCCTTCGCCGTGCTGTTCACCGGCGGGCGCGAGGCCGCCGCGCCGATGCTCCGCGAAAGCGTCGCCGGCTTCCTCACCGACGAGGCGCCGGTCGAGGAAGTGCTGCATTGGGGGTGGCTCGCAACCGCGGCGGCCGTGGCGGTCTGGGACTACGACTCGTGCGCGACGATCGCCGAGCGCTCGGTTCGCCTGGCCCGCGAGACCGGCGCCCTGGCGGTGCTCACGGTCGGTCTGAACGTGCTCACGCAGGCGGTGGCGCTGAGCGGCGAGTTCGAGCGCGCCGCGGCGCTGATCGCCGAGGCCGAGGCGGCGCGCGAGGTGACCGGTACGCACGTGGCGCCTTACGGCGCGCTGGTGCTGGCCGCGCTGCGCGGCCGCGAGGCGGACTCCGCGTCGCTGATCGAAGCCACGATCGACGACGCCACGAAGGGTGGTCAGGGCACCGCCGTGCAGTACGCGCTATGGGCCCGAGCGACGATCCTCAACGGGCTCGGGCGCTACGCGGAGGCGCTCGCGCCGGCCAAGGCGGCGTCGGATGCGATGCCGGAGCTGTTCGTCTCCGCCTGGGCCCTGGCCGAGCTGGTCGAAGCGGCCGCACGCAGTGGCGAGACCCAGCTCGCGAGAGACGCGCTCGCACACCTGCAGGAGCATGTCGCGGCGAGCGAGACAGAATGGGGTCTCGCCGCGGTGGCGCGGGCCGGCGCGCTGATCGACCACGACGACCGCGCCGAGGAGCTGTTCAACCGCGCGATCGAGGAGCTGGCCGACACGGCGCTGCGCCCCGAGCTCGCGCGCTCGCACCTGCTCTACGGCGAGTGGCTGCGTCGCGAGGGGCGGCGCGTGGACGCCCGCGCGCAGCTCCGCCGCGCGCACGACATGCTCGCCGCGCTGGGGATGGACGCGTTCGCGGAGCGCGCGCAGGTGGAGCTGATGGCGACCGGCGAGCGGGTTCGGCGCCGCACGGTGGAGACACGCGACGAGCTCACCGCGCAGGAGCGCCAGATCGCCCTGCTCGCGCGCGACGGCCTGTCCAACCCCGAGATCGGCAGCAGGCTGTTCCTGAGCCCGCGCACCGTCGAGTGGCACCTGCGCAAGGTGTTCGTGAAGCTCGGGATCAGCTCGCGGCGCGAGCTCGCGAAGGTGCTCCCGGAGGCGAGCCCCGTCGCGACGCCGGCCTGAGAGGGCTCACAGCGCAGCGATGTGCAGCACCTCGTCCATATAGCCGTTCGCGGCCGCGACAGCCGCTCGGAGTCGGCGCCGCCCGCGCGCGCGTGCATGTAGGCCGCGTACCAGTCCCACCAGTTGTGCGGGGCGTGTGTCTTCTCGTAATGGTCGTGGTGTTCGGCCCCGACCCAGCGGCGGTCGCGCCCGTGAGGGCCCTGGTCGGCATACGGGCGCTTCCTGGCGTTGCCGCAGCTCGGGCTGAGCTAGTCTCTTCGCCGTGAAGGGCGATCGCGTCGAGGTCGTGGTCTCCGCCGACGACGGCTCGCGAACGTATGAGATCGCCGCCACGCGCGCGGGGCGGCGCGTCGAGATCACGAACGCACGCGGGATCGTCGAGGTGGCCGAGGTGACGCGCACGGGCCAGCCGGTGCGGAGCGCGCGCTTCATGGCGAGCCGGGTGATCGCGCTCGTCGAGCACCCCGCGGGCGAGGGCGAGCTGCCGGGCGAGTCGCGACCCGCGAAGAAAGAGCCCGCGGCGGAGGAGCCGCCCCGCCTCGAGTTCTAGCCCGGGCGCGGGGTACGGCTAGCCGCACCCCGGGACGCCTGAAGCCCGTATTCAGCAGCGCCCTGGAAGAAGGCAGGCTTACGAGCGTCTGAAGGCGTGAGAAAGCCAACAGGGGGCCACGATGACCTACGGGACACACGCATATGCAACAGCGCGACTCGACGAGCTTCACGACGCCGCCGCCGCTCGCCGTCTTGCCGCGGCACGGCGCCCGGGGGGCGCAGGTCGTCTCGCGCTGGTGATGGCGGTGCTGAGCAGGCGCGACACGCGCGACGCCGCCGAGCGCCGGCTTGCGGCCGCCCCGAAGCTCGCCCGGAGCTGAGGGGCGGCTCCGCCGCCTGCTCTAGACGACCGCCCCGGCGCGTGCTCGCTGCGAGCGGACGTCCCGCCACACCTGGCTCACGAGGGCGGGCCTGACGCGCAGCAGCACGACGATCGCCAGCGCGCCGGCGATCTCCTCGAACGGTCCGGGGATGGGCATCACGGACACGACCAGCAGCCAGCGCAAGGGCCTGGGGACATCAGGGTGCCTGACCAGCCGCGCGGCGAGCCTCCCCGAGTCGGCGAGGAGGAGACGGTGCCGCCAGGCGGCGAGCGAGACCGCCGCGGCCAGGGCAGCGAGAGCGACGATCAGCCACGTCACGCCACCACCATAGGACGGGCGCGATTGAAGAGAGGGAACAAGGGGTATCCGGATTCCAGCGATCGGGACGGCCGGTCGTCCCTGTCCCTTTCTCGTCTTCTGGAGGATCTTGGATGTTGGCTCGTCTCGACGCGGGGCGCCTGGCCTCGGCGTGCGCGTTCCTGCTGGTTGTGCTGCTCGCGGTCCCCGCGGGGGCTTCGGCTTCGAAAGAAAAACGTGGGCTGTTCTCGTTCGGGGAGCTCCAGGCCGCCACGGTCGGCGAAACCGGCTGCGGGGAAAACGCCTCCGGCGAGCCCGCGATTCACGTCTCGCGCGCGGGCAACGTGTTCCTCGGCTCCGAGCTCGGCCTCGGCAGCGGCAGCCAGCTGTGGCGCGGCCTCAGCGCTCTCGGCGGCAAGGCCGCTTCGGGATGCGGCCTCGAGTACCGGGGTCAGCCCAATGCGGTCGAAGGTCACGGCGCGAGCGGCGGGGACATCGACATCGCGATCGCCAACGCGACCAACTCCGAAGGCAACTACAACGTCTACGTCTCCAGCCTGAACCTGGCATCGGTCAACGTCGCGCACTCGACCGACAACGGCACGACGTTCTCGCAGACGCCGATCGTGGGCGGGCTGCCGGGCGATGACCGCGAGTGGATCGCCGCGTTCGGCGCCGAAACCTCGCTGCTCAGCTTCCACCAGGTCGCCACCAACAACATCGAAATCCTGCGCTCCGACGACGGCGGCAGCGTGTACACGAAAGTCGCGACCGCGATACCGACCGGCGATTACAAGGAAGCCGGCAACGAGCTCGGGAACCTCGTGATCGACCATCGCAACCTACCCGACACGACCGGCGACTTCTACGCCTACCAGGCGTTCGTGGCGCCGTCGGAAGAAGGCGGCGAAGCCAACAACGAGGCGTTCCTGGCCGTCTCCTCCGACGGCGGGAAAACCTGGATCGATCAGCCGATCCCGTGCAGCACCGCGGCGGCATCGACCGCGCTCGACCACAACTTCCCGAATGTCTCGGTCGCTCCGAATGGCGAAGTCTGGTACGCGTGGTCCGACGATCACACGATCACGACCGCCGTCTCGAAAGACCACGGCAGCACCTGGGAATGCTCCAAGCCGGTCAGCAGCACGTCGGCGCGCGCGATCTTCCCCTGGCTGGTCGCGACCTCGAAGGGCGTCGACCTCGTCTACTACTCCGAGCCGAGCGAAAGCGAACAGCTCTGGTACGTGGACTTCGTCCAGAACCTGAAAGGCAAGGCGAAGTCCTGGGCGAAACCGCATCAGCTCTTCCCCGTCCACAAAGGGGAAGTCTGCGAGGGCGGCATCGAATGCACGAGCGGCCGCCAGCTGTTCGACGACTTCGGCGTCGACACCGATGCGCAGGGCTGGGCGCACATCGCCTACTCGCACGACAGCCCCGAGCTCGGCGGTGAAGAAACCTACACGGGCTACGCCGTGCAGACGCGCGGGCGTCAGGTCGGCGAACCCAACAGCTAGGGCTGGCGCCGGTTGGGGCCGGGCTCTGAGCCCGGCCCCAGCGCGCCCCGTTCGCTAGCCGTCCGGTCCGAAGGAGCGCAGGACGTCGTAGCTGTGCAGGTCGGCTCGCGCGATCTCGCCGACGTCGTCGAGGAACCTGGTCAGGAGCTCGTCGTCGAACAGCCGCTGGCGATCCTGCGCCGAGCGCCACCTCACGTAGGAGATGAACCGCGTCGGATTGGTGCTGCGCAGGACCGCGCCCTCGACGAAGCCGTCGCGGGTCCGCAGCTGTTCGAACAGCCCGTCGAGCTTCTCGACGAACTCGTCCTGATCTCCGTCGGTGACGGTCCAGGCGTTCACCAGCAGCGCGTCGCGCTCGCTGCGTCGGGTTGCGGTCGCGTCGCTCATCGCATCGAGCCCCGTCAGGCGTGGACGCGCGACGCGGCCGCCTCGAGGATCAGCTGGGCCGTCTGCTCGGGCTGGCCGACGGAGATCGCGTGCGAGGCACCGGGGATCTCGATCGTCCGCTCCGCCGCGGCTCGCTCGGCCATGAAGTGCTGCAGCGCCGGCGGGATGATCAGGTCCTGCTCGCCGACGAGGAACCAGGACGGATGCTCCTTCCACAAAGGCCGCTCGCCCGTGGGCTCCACCAGCGCCTCCTGCGTAGCCGGCCGCTGCGTGAGCGCCATGCGCGCGGCCTTCTGCGCGGGGACGTCAGCGCAGAAGAGCTCGTGGAAGCGCTCCTCGCGGATGTAGAGGTCGGTGCGTCCGTCGCCGAGCGGCACCGGCTCGAGCGTGTCCTCGCCGAGCGTGCTGCCGGGGAACTTGCCCGCGAGCTCGAACGCGCTCTCGCCCGTGTCGGGGGCGAACGCATCCAGATACACCAGGCCGGCGATGTCGCCGGCGGCAGGATCGACGTTCGAGATCACGGCGCCGCCGTAGGAGTGCGCGGCAAGAACCACGGGGCCCTCGATGCTGCGGACCACGTCGCTGACCGCCGCGGCGTCGTTCGCCACCCCGCGCAACGGGTTGGCGACGGCGGTCACGCGCTGGTCCGAGTCGAGGAGCCGGTCGATCACGCTGTCCCAGCTGGCCGACTCGGCGAACGCGCCGTGGACGAGAACGATCGTGGGTGACATGAGTGGGTCCTTTCGGTGGTGTCCGGAGCCCCTGGCTGGAGCTCTGCGACCACCGTGACGTCGCAGCGAGCCGCTCGCGTCCGTGTAGGCCCCTAGGCACGGCCCCGGTCGGCGAACGACTGGGGTCCAGAGCCGGCTGTCCGGTCAGCCGTCGGCGGCGAGCCGCTCCTCGAACGTCGTCGGGAGCGAGGCGGGCCCTCGGTCGATCACCCGCGCAGCGACGCGAGCCGGTCTTCGAAGCACGCCATCGTCTCGCGGAACAGGGCGGGCCCCCAGCTCACCCTGGCCACGCCGAGCTCGGCGAGCTCCTCCAGCGAAGGCGCCTGCGGAACCGCGACCGCGTTCACGGCCCCGGGCACGTCCGCGATGAAGCGCTGCAGGGCATGCCTTTCCCAGAGGACGATCGGGTAGACGCAGTCGGCCCCCGCGTCCAGGTAGGCGTTCGCGCGCCGCACCGCCTCCGGAATCAGAGCCGCCTGGTCCTCGTCCCCGGCCAGCCACGGCTCGAAGAAGACGTCCACACGCGCGTTGACGACGAGCCCGAAGTCCGACGCCGATGCGGCCTCGCGAACGCCCCTCAGCCAGACTGCCTGCTCGTCGCTGTCGCGCAGGCCGCCGGTCGCGTGGTCGGTGTCCTCGAGGTTGCAGCCCGCGAGTCCTCCACCGCGCAGCACCTCGACGAAATCGGCCGGGTCCATGTCGTAGCCGGCCTCGGCGTCGACCGTCACCGGCACCTCCACGTCGGCCGCGATCCGCGCGGCGGCACCGAGCATCTCGTCCGCCGGCGCGTGCGCATGGTCTTCGTGGCCGAGCGTCGCGGCGACACCCCAGCTGGTCGTCGCGACCACCGGATACCCGGCAGCCACGACGGCCCTCGCCGAGGCCACGTCCCATGCGTTCGGAAGCAGGAGCGGCGCGCCGGGGCGATGCAGCGAGCGGAGCAACTCACAACGGGTGCGCAGATCGCCCGCGTCCGGCGAGGTCATGTGACGACCCTATCCCTTCGTGTGCGATCTCTCATGGCAAGTCCATCCCGCGATAATGGGAGGTGCATGCTTGGTGCCGACCTCCCTCGGTCGGGGTTGCTCGACCGTGCTCGCGAGCGCGACGTGCTGGACGGACTCGTCGCGGGGGTCCGTGCGGGCCAGAGCCGCGTGCTGGTTCTCAACGGGGAGGCCGGGATCGGGAAGACCGTCCTGCTGGAGCACCTCTCAGCGGTGGCGGATGGCTGCGGGATGGCCCGGGCCGTGGGCGTCGAGTCCGAGATGGAGCTCTCGTTCGCGGGCCTGCACGCGCTGTGCGCGCCCATGCTCGGCCGCCTCGACCGCCTGCCGGGGCCCCAGCGCGAGGCGCTGAACACGGCGTTCGGCCTCAGCGAGGGCGCCCAACCCGATCGGTTCCTGGTCGGCCTCGCGGTGCTGAGCATGCTGGCCGACGCAGCCGAGGAGCGACCGCTGATCTGCATCGTCGACGACGCTCAATGGCTCGACCGCGTGTCAGTGCAGACGCTCGCGTTCGTCGCGAGGCGCTTGCTGGCGGAGCGCGTGGGATTGGTGTTCGCGGTGCGCCCGCCGGTTGAGCAGAACGACCTCACCGGGCTGCCGGAGCTCGCGATCGAGGGGCTGCCCGCCGCCGAGTCACGCGTGCTGCTCGAGGAGGCGATCCCCGGGCCGCTCGACGAACAGGTGCAGAGCCGGATTCTCGGCGAGGCCGGCGGCAACCCGCTCGCGCTGCTCGAGCTTCCGCGCGGGTTGAAGTCGGTCGCGGTGGCGGGGGGCTTCGGACTGCCCGGCGCGGTGGCCCTGTCGAGCCGGATCGAGCGGGGCTTCGGGACCCAGCTGGAGTCGCTGCCGGCAGACACGCAGCGCCTGCTCCTGCTGGCTGCGGCGGAGCCGCTCGGCGATGTGCCGCTCCTCTGGCGCGCAGCAGGGACCCTTGGAATCGCGCCCGCGGCGGCGGCGCCCGCGCAGGCGGTGGGACTGGTCGAGATCGGCACGCGCGTGCGCTTCCGCCATCCGCTGGTTCGCTCCGCCGCCTACCTCGGCGCCACCGCGCCGGAGCGTTACGAGGCTCATCGGGCGCTCGCCGAGGCCACCGATCCGGAGCTCGACCCGGATCGCCGCGCGTGGCACCGTGCCCGCGCCGCCGACGGTCCCGACGAGGCTGTGGCCGGCGAGCTCGAGCGCTCGGCGGACCGGGCCCAGGGGCGCGGCGGCCTGGCGGCGGCCGCCGCGTTCCTCACGCGGGCGGCGGAGCTGACGCCCGACCCGGCGATGCGCGTCGAGCGCTCGTTGGCGGCCGCCCAGGCCAAGCTCGACGTGGCCGATGCGGCGTCCGCATCCGACCTCCTGGCGGCCGCCGAGCTCGGTCCGCTCGACGATCTCCAACGGGCACGTCTGGAGCGGCTGGGCGCGGAGATCGCCTTCACGCACCAGCGCGGCCGCGACGCGCCGCCGCTGCTGCTGGCGGCGGCCAAGCGCCTGGAGCCCCTCGATCCCGCGATGGCTCGCGAGACGTACCTCGAGGCGATCTCCGCAGCGATGTTCGCGGGCCGTCTCGGTACCGGTCCGGACGAGCACGAGGTGGCCGAGGCTGCGCGCGGCTCGGCCGACGGCGGCGCGCGGAGCGCGTCGGACCGGCTGCTGCAAGCGCTCGTGATCCGTTACACCGAGGGCTACGCGGCCTCCGTCAAGCCGCTCTCGCAGGCGCTCCCCGCGTTCGCCGAGCCCGACTGCGGCGAAGCGGAGCACCAGTGGCTGTGGCTGGCTTGCCGCCTCGCACAGGACCTCTGGGACGACCAGCTCTGGTTCGTGCTCGCCACGCGCGGCGTGCGCGTGGCACGCGAAACGGGCGCGCTTGCCCTGCTCCCGAACGCGCTCAACTACCTCGCGGCGCTCAACGTCTACGCGGGCGCGTTCGCCACTGCTGCCGTGCAGATCGACGAGGTCGACGCGATCACGGCGTCGACCGGGCTCCCGCCGCTCAAGCACGCGGCCTGCATGCTGGCTGCCGCACGGGGCGACGAGGCCCAGCTGAAGGCGGTCAGCGACGGGCCCCTGCAAGGAGCGATGAACCGCGGCGAGGGGTCGGCGGTCGGTGGCTTCGGGTGGTTCACCGCGTTGCTTTGCAACAGTCGCGCCGAGTACGGCGAGGCGTACGAGGCGGCACGGGGAACCTGCGAGCACGAGGACCCCGTCTACTACGGCCGGGCGCTCGCCGAGCTGATCGAGGCCGGTGTCCGCTGTGAGCGTCCCGAGGAGGCCGCGGCCGCCTTCGAGCGCCTCCGCGAGCGCACGGCGGCGAGCGCCACCGACTGGGCGATCGGCGTCGAGGCGCGCTGCCGCGGCCTGCTGGACGACGACGAGGCGGCCTACCGCGAGTCGGTCGACCGGCTCGCGCGCAGCCGCGCGGAGCTCGAGCTCGCGCGCAGCCTGCTCCTGTACGGCGAGTGGCTGCGCCGGCAGAACCGGCGCGCGGACGCCCGCGAGCGGTTGCGGGCCGCCCACGAGATGTTCAGCCGCATGGGCGCGGAGGGGTTCGCCGAGCGCGCCCGGCGTGAGCTGTCGGCGACCGGCGAGACGGTACGCAAGCGCACCGTCGAGACGCGTGACGAGCTCACGGCACAGGAGGCGCAGGTCGCGCGCCTGGCCCGCGACGGGCACACCAACACCGAGATCGGCGCGCAGCTGTTCATCAGCCCTCGAACCGTCGAGTACCACCTGCACAAGGTGTTCGCGAAGCTCGGGATCGGCTCGCGCAAAGAGCTCCGGAAGGCGCTCCCGGCCGGGGAGCAGGCCTCCGTGCCCGCCTAGGCGCACGTCATCGCGGATGGCCCGGCGCGGCCCCGCACGGCTCGCTCCCGGCCTGCGCGCGCTCCACCCGACTGGGGATGCGACTAGGGGGTACCCCGACGCGACGCCCGTCCGCTCCCGCGAGTCTCGGGCCCATGAGCACACAAAAGAACACCCACCCAAGTCCAACTGAAGCCAGCGCCGACGTCGTGGAGGTGACCGGGGCCGGGCTGCGGGTCGCCAGGTGGCGCTCGTGGTACTCGCCGGGCTCCTCTTCGCCCCGCCGCTGCTCGTGATGGCGGTGGTCGTCGCGGTCCCTGCAGCCGTCGTGGCGGCGGTCGCCGGCTTGATCTACGCGGCTGTCGCGATACCCACGATGGCGGTCCGGCGCGTCCGCGCCCACCACCGGCTGCATGGGTCGACCGCGTTCCTGCACCGGCTCATCCCGTGATCGCCGCGCGTCCACGTGCGCCCCATCTCCGGCTGCGCCGAGATGGGGCCCGGCTGCCCACCACGACCGTCGAGCTGTTCTTCGACCTGGTGTACGTGTTCGCGATCACGCAGCTCTCGTATCTCATCCTCAGAGACCTGACAGCGGCCAGCGTGCTCCGCGCCGCCTTCCTGCTCCTGATCGTGTGGTGGGCCTGGATCGGCACCACCTGGATGGCCAACTGGTTCGACCCCCTCTCCCCCGCGGTTCGCGGTGTGCTCACGGGCGCGATGCTCGCCAGCCTGCTGATGGCGGCCGCCCTGCCCAAGGCCTGGGGCGAGGACGGGATCCTCTTCGCCGTCAGCTACGTGACGCTGCAGGTGGGGCGCAACGTCGCCGCCGTGATCCTGCTGCCGCGTGGCGATCCGCTCCGTCTCGTGTTCGAACGGCTCGTCGGCTGGAGCGCGGCGTCGGCGGCCCTCTGGCTGGCGGGCGCCGTGGCCGGCACCGCGGCACGGCCGATGTTCTGGGTCCCGGCCCTGGTCCTGGATCTGCTCGCGCCGCTGGTGGGCTACTGGCTGCCGCGCCGGGGTCGCTCATCGACCAGCGACTACGACGTCGAGGCCGGTCATTTCACCGAGCGCTGCGAGGCGTTCATCATCATCGCGCTCGGCGAGTCGATCGTCGTGACGGGCGCCACCGCCGCGACCGCCGGCCTGAGCCGACAGGTCGTGCTGTGTCTGTGCGTCGCGTTTGTCGAGACCGCCGCCCTCTGGTGGCTGTACTTCGGCGCGATCGACGAGGGATGGCGGGCAAGGGTGCGCACCTGCCGGGACCCCGGCCGGCTCGCGCGCGACGCCTACACCTACCTGCACGTGCCGATCGTCGGCGGCATCATCGCGGTCGCCGTCGGCGACGATCTGCTGATCGCCGAGCCACGGCACGCCCTGCACGGCGTCGGCCTTGCGATGGTGCTGGGGGGACCCGCGCTCTATCTCCTCGGCGAGAACCTCTTCCGCATCCGCGTCACCGGCGCGGCCAACGCCAGGCGTCTCGCGGTTGCCGCCGCTCTCGTCCTGCTGGTGCCGGTCGGCAGCCAGATCAGCGCGCTGGCACTGAGCGCGACTGTGGCCGCCTTGCTCGTCGCGATCGCCGCGTGGGAGCTGCGGGAGGCACTGGGGGCAGGACTGGGGTCTTCGACAGATGCGCTGCCCGCGCTCGTGAGCGAGGGTCGCGTGCAGAGTCACGAACAGCAACCGGAAGGAACATCATGAGGATCGTCGTCATTGGAGGAACGGGCCTGATCGGCAGCAACGTGGTCCGCCGCCTGGAAGCGCAGGGTCACGACCCGGTGCCGGCCTCGCCCGACACCGGCGTGAACACGATCACCGGCGAAGGACTGGCGGACGTGCTCGCGGGCGCCGATGTCGCCGTCGACGTCTCGAACGCACCCGTGTGGGATGACGACGCGGTGCTCGACTTCTTCACGACCTCGACGCGCAACCTGCTGGCAGCGGAGCACGACGCGGGCGTCGGCCACCACGTGGCGCTGTCGATCGTCGGGGCCGACCGCCTGCCCGACAGCGGGTACCTGCGCGCGAAGGTGGCCCAGGAGGCGGGGATCGAGGCCGGGAGCGTTTCCTGGAGCATCCTGCGCGCGACGCAGTTCTTCGAGTTCCTCGCGCGGATCGCAGAGGAAGGCGCCGAGGGCGGCTCCGTCCGCCTCTCGACCGGGCTGATGCAGCTCATCGCCGCCGACGACGTCGCCGCGGCCGTCGCCGAGCTCGCGACCGGCGCGCCGGTCAACGGACGCGTCGAAATCGGCGGCCCGGAGGCTCTGGGCATCGACGACTGGGCGCGCCGCCTGTTCGCGGCCACGGGCGACGAGCGGACCGTCGTCTCCGACCCCCACGCGCGCTACTTCGGCACCGAGCTCGCGGGCGGCGAGCTGACCCCGGACGAAGGCGCCCGCATCGCCCCGACGGGCTTCGACCAATGGTTCGCGCGCCAGCGTCAGGCGGTCGGGCGATGACCGAGATCCGTGTGGTCCTCACAGGCCCGGAGGAGGCCTACGACAACGGCGCGGAGTTCTGGTGCGGCAACCAGCTGATGGCCATGACCGTGCTTCACGAGGGCCGGGTGCACCTGCGCATCGACCCGCGCGCCGACGGCTCGCCCTGGCTCGCCGACGCGGCGAGCCTCCACAGCTCGCTGGCCGAAGCCCGGGAGCTCCTCTCCTCCTACTGAGCAGCGCTCGCGGGGATCCGGGCCGGCGACGAGGCGCGGCCCGGACCTCCGCGCGGATCGCGGGCCCGGTTCGCAGCCTGACACCCATCCGAGCGTGTCGGGATCTGCCCGTAGGCTTGATGGTCGATGCGAAGGTTGGTCCGCCACCAGCGGCTGTCGTTGCTGCCGTGCGACTGCGCCGCCCGAACGCCGAGCGCTCTCAAGTCCTCCGTCGATCCTGTCGACCATATGGCGGGTGCCGCGACGGCCCTTCAACCCGATGCCCTCGGTCACTGCGTGAGCCGGCCCATCGCCGCCCCACGCCGCGGAGCGCAGAGGCGTCCGGCTTCGCAAGGGCGTCGACACCACGGCTCGAGGTAATGGATCGAATGTCAACCGCCACTTCAGAAGGACACGAGGAGCCGGCCGAGCGCGGTGGTCCCCGCAGCCGTCTGCACCCGGCCAAGATCCGATCCGGGGTGCGCCGGCGCTGGTTCGAGTACCGGCTCGAACGCACTCCGTTGAAGCCCGCCGGCGAGCTGGTCGAACTCGGCAACCCCGACTACGGCGGCTGGATCTTCCCCGCGGGTCTGATCGAGGCGGGGGCGATCTGCTACAGCGTGGGCGCGGGCGGTGAGATCTCCTTCGACCTCGACCTGATCCGCCGCTACGGCGTGATCGTCAGGGCCGTGGATCCGGTGCGCAAGTACGTCGAGCGGGCGCGCGCCGACGCGCAAGGCGATCCCAGCTTCTCGATCGCCGAAGCGGCGCTGGCCACGAGCGACGGGCCGATCCGGATGCAGCTCACCCACGACCCCGGCAGCGAATCGGTCTCCCCGGCGGGCCTGTACGACTCCGCGAACTACGTCGAGTTCGCGGGCCGCACGCTGAACACGCTGATGGCCGAATTCGGCGACAGCAAGGTCGACCTGCTGAAGGTCGACATCGAGGGCGGCGAGTACGAGCTGGTCCCCACGCTCGACCTCCAGGGGCTCGGCGTGAAGGTGTTCGCGACGCAGATGCATCACACCGGCAGCGTCGGCGACGCGCACCGGCTGATCGGCTGGCTCGGCGAGCAGGGCTATGAGCCCGTTGCCTGCCATCCGACCGTGAAGCTGACGTTCGCTCGCCGGGATCTGATCCGGGACCTGTAGCTAGACCCGCAGCACTGTCCGGCGGGCCGCGATGTCCCCGGCCGGTGGCGGCCCCGCGGTCAGCCACCCCGGTACGCCGGCCGCGAGCGCCGCGCGGGCCGCCTCGCGTCCGGCCTCGCGCGCTGCATCGATCTGGTGGAACTCGAGCAGGCCGACGCCACCGACGCGCACCGTCAGCGTCATGTCCGCCCAGCGGCGCGCCGCCTCGTCGGTGTTGGCGCTGCTGAGCAGCGCGATGCGCGAGATCGTCTCGGGCAGCGAGGGCAGGCGTCGCCGCGCGGTGGCCGAGCGCTGCGTCGAGGCGCTGCCGGCTGCCGGGCGGGGGCGCTGCTGCCCTTCGCCCTTGATGTCGATCGCCAGCACCGGCCCCTCGCCGCTGGAGCTCATCGGCTCGAGCGGGAGGTTGTCCAGCAGCGAGCCGTCGATCAGCAGCCCGTCCTCGCGCCTTCTCGGCGGAGCGATCAACGGCAGGCAGATGCTCGCTCCCACCGCGAGCGCGATCGGGCCGCGGCGCTCGATCACGAGCGTTCCCCCGCGCAGGTTCGCACTGGCCGAGTAGTAGGGACGGGCGAGCTCTTCGATCCGCGCGTCCCCGAAGAGCCGATCCAGCATCGCTTCGGCCTTGTGGCCGCGGATCAGGGCGGCGCGAGGGATCGTGTAGTCGTTGATCGGGTTGCGGCGGACCCACTCCTCGTAGCAGCAGGCGTCGATCGTCTCGCCGTCATAGCCGTAGGCGAGCAGGCCGGCGATGAACGCGCCCATGCTGACCCCCGCGACCCGGTCGACGACGAGGCCCGCTTCGAGCAGCGCCTCGAGCGCGCCGAGGTGCGCGAAGGCCCGGGCGCCCCCGCCAGCCAGCACCACGCCGACCGACCGCCCGGTGAGCCGGCGGGCGGTGCGCGCGAGGTCGGCGCGGCGCGTGACAGTCGCGATCGCGTGGACGGCCGCGGGGTCGAGCAGCTCGACCCAGCCGGCAAGCGTGCCGGCGCCCGGCCGCGTGCCGTAGGCGAGCAGATCGGCTCCGCGCAGCCCGGCAAGCGTTTCGTCCACGGGCGGGGACGGTTCGTGCGTGGCGTCGACGGCGGCGAGCACCCGGTCGGCCCGCGCGAGCGCGAACGCGTCCCAGGCGCTCGTCTCCGCGCGGCCGCCACACACGAGCAGCACCTGGTCGTGGTCCTGCTCGCAGCGCTCTACGAGCGGCGCGAAGCGCGACGAGGCGTCCGCGTCCGTCCCGGCCGACGGATCTCCGCCGTCCTGCTCCGGATAGAGCACGGCGACCCGCCCCCACGCGCACATCGCCCAGCTCAGCTCGTCGACCAGGTCGAGCAGCGGAACGTCCGGCGACAGCGCCCGCACGGCTGTCGTGACGGGCACCGGACGCTTCATCGCGGGCTGCGAGTGGCTCGCCTGCAGCTGTGAGCTGAGCACGCGCGTCAGGCCGAGCGGGAGCTCGGGCTCGGAGCGCAGGAGCTGCTCGAAGGCGGGCTTCTCGATCCGCAGGAGCTCGGAGTCACGGAGCGCGCGCACGGAGGCGCTGCGCGTCGAGTCGCTCAGCAGCGCTAGCTCTCCGAGCACCGCGCCGCGCGTCAGCGTGTTGATCGGGACCTCCGTGCCCTCATCCGCCTGGAGCACCTCGAGATGGCCGAGGCGCACGACGTAGACCGCGTCGGCCGGCTCACCCTGGCGGAAGAGCCACTCCCCGGGCGCCAGCGCGACGTTACCCGCAAGCGTGGCGACCTGCTCGCGCATCTCGGCGGAGAGGCCCTCGAAGACCGGGACGTTCAGCAGGAAGTCCGCAGCTGTCTGCGCCGCCACGGGCTCGAGCGCCCCGTTCGATTCGGCGAGGCTCGGTAGCTCCGCGAGCTGCCCCTCCGTGCCCGCGGCCGCGCCGGCGGCAACGCCGCCGCTCTCGTGGGAGACCTCTTCCTCGCGGGGAGCGCGGACGACGAGCCCGAGACAGAGGAGGCCTCCGAGCACGAAGCAGCCACCGGCGAACAGCCAGGCATGGCGGAAGGGCGGCAGCGGGTCGAGCGCGCTCGGGGTGCCGAGGATCGCGATCAGGATCGCGACCCCGAGCGCCGCTCCGACCTGGCGGGACACCGAGTTCAGTGCCGTGGCCAGCGCGAAGCGACTGCCGGGGACCGAGCCGACGGCGGCACCGCTCAGCGTCGGAAAGCTGAGGCCCGCGCCGAGGCCGAGGATCACGAGACCCGGCAGCCACACGCCGAAGAAGTCGGCCTGCGTCCCCGCCTGGGTCGCGAGGAAGATCATGCCGGCCGCCCAGACGAACGCGCCCGGGACGACCACGGTCCGATGGCTTGTCCGTCCGACGAGCCGGCTCGCCGACGGGGCGACGGCCATCGCCGTGACGGGCCCCGGCACGAGCGCCAGCCCCGCCTGCAGGATCGAGTAGCGCCAGACGCCGGTGAGGAACAGGACGTTGCATAGGGTGTAGCCGTAGAAGCCGCCCGCCATCACGACGGTGACGCCGTTCGACAGCGCGAAGGCCCGGATCCGCAGCAGCGTGAGATCGATCGCGGGAGCCCTGTGGCGGCCGGCCCTGTAGACGAAGTAGGCGCCGAGCGCGAGTGCGGCCGCGAAGCAGCCGAGCACTTCGGCGCTCGTCCAACCCCATTCTTCGCCCTTGACGATGGCCAGGACGAGCGAGGCGATCGCCAGCGCGAGCACCGCCCCGCCGAGCAGGTCGGGCACCCGCCGCCGGCCGGGCGCGCGGCTCTCGACGAGCACCCGTTTCGCCAGCACCAGGGCGGCGATCCCGACGGGGATGTTGACGAGGAACACGAGGCGCCAGTTGGAGGCCGTGATCAAGAGGCCTCCGAGCGGCGGTCCGATGCCGGCGGCGAGCGCCGCGACGGCGGCCCACAGCGAGACGGCATGCATGCGCTCGCCGGAGCCGTGCGCCGCGAGCACGATCGCCAGGGAGCTCGGCACGAGCAGCGCCGCCCCGGCGGCCTGCACGATCCGCGCCGCGACGAGCAGGCCGAGCGAGGGCGCCGCGGCGCAGAGCCCGGAGGCCACCGTGAAGGTGAGCAGCGCGAGCACGAACAGGCGGCGGCGTCCGAGCAGGTCGGCGAGCTGGCCGCCCGCAACGAGGAACGCCGCGAAGACGATGTTGTAGGCGTTCAGCACCCACGAGACGCTCGACAGGCTCTTGACCGAGAAGTCGCTCGCGATGTCCGGGATCGCGATGTTGACGATCGTCGCGTCGACGAACGCCATGAACGTGCCGAGGACCGCCACGGCGAGCACCGCGCGCGGCGAGGAGACACGCCGGCTGCGCGTTGACGCGGCAGGCGCGCGGACGCGCTCAGCCGCGGAGCTCATGTGCCTCCGCCCTCCGTGACATCTGTCCCTTTCCCATCAACTCCGAAACGGATCGGGCAGACAGGATTGACCTTGCCGGCCCCAGCCAGACTGTGTCGTTCCAGCTAGGTCGATTTCGGCTCTGTGAAGCCAGATCGACCCGCGCCCCTCTGGCCGGACCTGGGCGGGATGGTACACGAGTGGACCGTGGCGCCAACCCCAGTGGCGGCAGCGGGATGGCCTCCCTGGCCAGGCGATTCCGGCGGGATCGAGGATCATCGCGGCCTGCGCGGCGCCGAGCTGACCGGCGCCCGGACGAGAGGTTCACCCGGCGCACGGGGGTGAGCCAGCCGTCTGGTTCCCGCCGTTCTTCAAGACCTTCATCGCGCGCGCCGAAAGAACCGTGTGCGCGCCGTGATCCAAAATCCCATGGCGGCCTTCAGAGCAGCCATCCCAGTACAGCGGTCCCAGTCGGACCATGCGGCGGTCTGCGTCGTCCGCCAGCCGGTGTTCGACGCCGATGAGGAACTGGTCGGACACCGCCTCCTCGCCGCCACCGGGGGATCCGGCTCACCGGGCGGTTACCTGGCTGCCATGCCCGAAGGCGAGGATGCCGAGCTGGTCCTCGGCGAGGAGCTCCATGCGGTGGCCCCCCGTGGCCTCGTGTTCCTGAGCGTCTCGCACGAGGAGCTCCTCCAGCGCCGCGCGTTGTCGCTCCCGCAGGATCGCGTCGTCCTCTGTGTGCAGACGGACAAGTCGCTCGACGAGGATCTGCGGGACGCCGTCGACCGTCACGCCATACGTGGCTTTCGCTTCGCCGTCGTGGGCGCGGAGTCGGCCGCCGTGGACCGAGCGCTGCTCGACCGCGCCGAGACCGCGATCGTCGATGTCGGGACTCACGCGCCCGACCGGCTCGAAGGGCTCGCGACGTTCCTGCGCCATCGCGTAGGCGCGCGGAAACTTGTCGCGGTCGGCGTCGACAGCCGCGCGTCGTTCCAGACCTGCCGGCGGCTGGGCTTCGAGTTGTTCGAGGGCCAGTTCTTCCTGAGGCCGACTCCAGGCCCGACCCGCACCGTGGCCGAGGTCGGACTGAGCGGCTTCGGGACGATGGCCGACCTCGTCTCAACCGACGACTTCGAGCAGCTGGCGGCCATCATCACGAGGGACCCGGGGCTGAGCATGCGCCTCTTGCGCTACGCCAACTCCGCGCGCATGGCCCTCCCCCGGTCCGTCGGGTCGGTCCACGAGGCCCTCGCCTGGCTGGGGACGGTGGCGGTCCGCGAGTTCGCTCTGATCTCGACGCTGGCCAGTGTCCCCGAGGCACCGGCCGAGATGCTTGTGATCGCCCTCACGCGAGCGCGGACGTGCCAGCAGCTCGGCCGGCGGCTCCCGGGGACGGACCCGGAGGAGTCGTTCACGGTCGGTCTCTTCTCGGTCGCCGAAGCGGTGACGAACGCGCCCATCGAGACGGTGCTCGGCGAACTGCCCCTGCGCGAGGACATCGCGGCCGCCCTCGTCGGCGGCGAAGGCGAGCTGGGGCGGCTGCTGAGAGCCGTCGTCGCATACGAGCGAGGCGACTTCGCCCCGGCGATGACGCTGACCGGCGCGCCGGAGCTCACCGCGGCGACCTACCTCGAGTCGATGCGCTGGGCCGATTCGGCGGTCAAGGCCGTCGCCTGAGCCCCCTCGAGCGGGTCTCCCCCTTGCTCGAGACAGAGGATCGATAGAAGATGCGAGCGTGGGTGAGCGAGATCACGCGGCGCCGCAGGTGACGGAGCTCGTGCTGGGAGAGCCGGTCGGCGTCGGCGCGGCGGTCCGCCGTTCCGGACCTCGGCTCGTCTGCGACGGCTTCGGGCCACTGGCGATCTTCTTCGCAGGCTGGAAGCTCTGGGGGCTGGGGGTCGGGATCGCCGCCGCCGTCTCCTTCGGGCTGGCTGTGTTCGCGCACGAGCGCCGCCAGGGACGTCCTGCGACCGTCGTCCGCCTGTCGCTGGTCCTGGTCGCGATCCGGGCGACCGTCGGCATCGTGTCGGGCAGCGGGCGCGCGTACCTCGCGACGGAGATCGGGATCGACGCGCTCCTGGCCTTCACCGTCCTCGCGTCCCTCGCCACTGCGCGACCGTTCGCCTCGTGGTTCGCGCCGGACATCTACCCCTTCCCGCCTGAGGTGCTCGACTCGGTCGTGTACCGCGACGTGATGCGCCGCATCACCTTGGTCTGGGGCCTCTACTTCCTGGCCCGGGGGACGGTCCGGCTGATCGCGTTGCTGACGCTCAGCACCGACAGCTACGCGGTCGTGGTGGCGCTGAGCGACGTGCCGTTCCTGATCGCGCTGCTCGCGTGGTCCGCCTACTACGCGATCGGCACGTTCCGCGCCAGCCCGGAGCTGGGGCCCCTGCTCGCCGCGGCCGACGGGGCTCTCTAGTCCCTCCCGTGTGCGCGCCTCGGCGCACCCCCGAGGCTCAGCGTCGATGGATGACGAGCGTGCGGGTGAACGTCCTCGCCCCGGTGAGGCGGATCGCGAGCCGATAGGTCCCGGGTCTCAGCGCGGGAAGCTTGATGGAGATCCTCCCGGCCCGGTGTCCCGTCACCACGAGCGTCTTCGACAGGCGCCAGTCGGTCCTGCCGGCGTGACGGGCTCGCCTGGCGATCGCGACGGTGATCTTCCCCGCCACCGGCAGCGCGAGCACGAGATGGCGGGCATCGATGCGGATGACCGAGATCTTGACCGGAGGGCGGCTCGCGGTCGACGGAAGCGTGTGCCCGGCCGGGGCGCGCCCCGAGCCGGCGGTCGGGACGGGCGTTCCGGGCGACGGCCCGCCAGCCGGCGCTTCGGTTTCCGGCAGTGTGGATCCCGGCGGCAGCACGTGCACGATCGGCGCGACAGATGGGACGCCGGCCGAGTTGATGATGAACAGCATGTAGTAGCCGGGGGGCGCGATGTCTGCGTTCGCCGGCGCGGTGACGGTGAGGCTGCCGCTGCCCGCCGTGAACTGGGCGGGCACGTAGCGCTGCTCCATGTTGTTGGAGTGGGTCACGGCGCCGAGCCTGACTAGAGCCACCTTGCGGATCGAGGCCGCGTCCGGGGTCGAGACCGTGTACTGGGCTTCCTCCACGACAGCGCGCGGCGCCGCGCTCACGGTCGGACGAGCGGCGAGCGCTCCCGAGCCGTCCTTGGCGAAGAGGTAGGGCGGGCTGAATATCTCGGCGTTCTTGTCGACGTAGCCCACTTCATCGCAGATGCCGCAGATGCCGCCGCCGGCTGACAGCACTCGCCCGTCGGGAAGCAGCAACGCGGTCGAGTGGTACTGGCGCGTTTCGCGCATGCTTGCCAGCGTCGTCCATTTGCCGGTCGCCGGGCTCCACTGCTCTGCCGCGTACACACCTGCGTTGAGGTCGACGAGTTCCGCCCCTGAGGAGTTGCCACCGGTGGCGAGCACGGTGCCGTCGGCGAGGTCGGTCAGGTTGAGCTGGCGTCGGCCGTAGGCCATCGAGCCGGTCGGCGTGACTTTCGGTGTCGGGCCGTTCAGGTCGATCACGTCGGCGGTGTTGGTGGACGGCCCGCCGCCGGCGACCAGGATCTTGCCGACGTCGTACATCGCGTGGCTGCCATAGGTGCGGTTGATCGAGTCGCGTTCGCTGAACTGCTGCCATGAGCCCGTGCCGCCCGGGTCCAGGGAGCGCATTCTCTGATCGGGGCCCGAATCGAACGCGCGACCGTCAGGCGCCACGTCCAGCCACGGGTAAAGGGGCAGGCTGAGCGACGCGCTCGTGAGCTGGCGCAGCGTGCCGTCGTTCTGGCGGGTTTCGGGGACCGCCACGCCACCGGAGGTGATCAGCATCTCGCCGTTCCCCATCGGGGTGACGGACGGGTACCAGCGCTGGTAGGCCATGTTCGGCCCCTGGCTCCAGGTGTCGTTCTCCCAGTCGAACATGTGGGTCTGGACGATCCCGTGCAGCTGCTGGTCTTTGTTGCCGCCGGCGATGAAGAGGTTGCCGTTCGTCATCTGCGCCAGGCCGCTGCAGAAGATGTTGAAGCCGTCTTCCAGCGTGACGTTGGTCTGCGCGCCCGTCCCGGGGTCCCAGAGGGTTGCTTCGGTGTGGTTCTGTTCGGCGTAGGACTCCGTCGCTTTCGTGCCGACGGAGGCATACGCGAGCACCATCCCGCTCGGCAGCACCGTCGCGTGCACAGCCACCACGGGCCACGGCACCACCGGCCCCCACGAGCCGACCTGCCCGGGGTCGCCGGCCGTCAGGGCATCCGCTCTGGCCGCGGCCGCCTTCGTCTTCGCGGCCGTCACGGCTGACAAGCGCGTCTCCTGGCTCGGCGAGAGTTCGACGAAGTCCTCACTCGCGTGCCCCTGTGGGGTTTCCACGGACCGGTTTTCGGCGCGGGCGGCCGCGGGGCCCGGGAACGCCATCGCGCTCGCTGCCACGACCCCGGCGATGAGCGGGCCAAGCCTGATCTTCACGCGCCCCCCTTACGGAATCCGTGCGGTACAGCTTCGTTCAAGCTAGAGGAACGTCCTGCCGACCGCAAGCGTGGTGCGGTCCGGCGGCTGACCAGAAAAGCAGGGATCGGGACCCGCGACCACCAGCCGGCGTAGGTCCTCCGTCGGACCCGATTCGGCCTTGTGGCGCGCCGGCTCACTTGTCACGGCCACGGCTCGACGTCCAAAAGCAGAACTGCACTCACACCGCTGTCAGCCGGCCACGACGCGACCCGCGGCGAGCCTCTGCGCTCTTACCAACCTTTCTCCGAGTCGCGCGTTGCTTGTTAATAAGACACACACCACAGACTTATCCGTCATAGGCACACACGTGCCCCTGACCCGAGGAAGTGAAGTGACCATGCGACCTGGGATGACTTGGCACGTACACGTTCCCGTGCGCGCTGCACGGACAGTGGTATCAGGAAGGGCGAAGCTGATGGGGGCGCTGGTGGGTTTTTCACTGTTCACCCCGCTCGCTATGCCTTCAGGCGCGCTGGCGACCAGCACAGCGGTTGTCGGCTGGGGCGAGAACACCCGCTATGACGTTGGCGCCGGCTACCGCGATGCAGCGGGTAACGCGAAGATCCAGCCGGCTCTCGGGATCACGAACGTCAAGACGGTGCTCTCCGCCGGGTCGGCGAGCTACGCGGTGCTGCCCGACGAAACCATCCGCGCCTGGGGCGCCGGCACGAGGGGAAATCTCGGCGACGGCATCTTCCGGCAGGTGGAAGGTGCACCGATCGCGATAGCGCGCTCGCCCGTGACGGTGCTCGAACAGAACTCGCTCGGCGAACGCAAGCCGCTCACTCACGTCAAGCAGCTCGCCGCCTCCTACGGCGCATATATACATGCGTTGGCGCTGGTGGAAAACCCGGCACACGAAATGGAAGTGTTCACATGGGGCGCGAGTGAATACGGCGAGCGCGGCAACGGCGAATACGGCGTCGTCAACCCGAAAGAAGGAGAATCTCACGCGATCGACCCTCGTGAAGTGGCGATGGCGACGGTTCCGTTGAAACACGTCGTCTACGTGGCCGCGGGCGGCGCCGCCAGCTTCGCGATCACCGAAGAAGCCGGCGTCACGAAGGTGTGGGCGTGGGGCATCGACATCCACGGCCGGCTCGGCGTCGTTGCCGGGACACCAACGATCGAGTGCGAAGGTGCGGGCGGCGCACAGACCTGCGTGACCGAACCGGCCGAAGTCGCGATCCCGACTTTGCCCGCGGGTGTCAAGGTGACCTCGCTGGCGGCCGGGCGCAACGCCTTCTTCGCGCTGCTCAGCAACGGCCAGGTTCTCGCGTGGGGCGAAAACGCGCACGGCCAGGTGGGCAACGGGCTCACCGGAGAAACGGTCACCGTGCCCGAATACGTCTGCGCCGAACGTGCCACCGCGCCGTGCAAGACGCACCTTGAACGCGTTCTCCAAGTGTCCGGCGGCCTGAACTCCGCGGTTGCCCTGAAGCAAGGAGGAACAGTGGTCGGGTGGGGTTCCAACTTCGACGGCGAGCTCGGCGGGCCGGCCGCCGAAGCGATCAAGGTGCCGATCGCCATCAAGGGCCTGAAGAAGGTCGCGCAGGTCTCCGAGGGCTCGTCCACGACGCTCGCGTTGACCGAAACGGGCACCGTCTATGCGCTCGGCCTCAACGAACACGGCCAGCTCGGCTGGGGGTCTGTGGTGGGCCCCGAAAAA
>Ga0134126_10000420_pt1 | contig 54985 bp, 86 predicted proteins | sample KB31752_FD_96881 | JGI IMG/M metagenome (GOLD analysis project Ga0134126, IMG submission 96881) | Terrestrial soil microbial communities with excess Nitrogen fertilizer from Kellogg Biological Station, Michigan, USA - KB3-175-2 | ecosystem: Environmental > Terrestrial > Soil > Unclassified ...
GCCCTCGGGCAGGGCGGTGATGCCGGTGCCGCGCAGGTCGAGCGAGCCGCCGACGCTGAGGCCCTCGGGCAGCGCGGTGATGCCGGTGCCGCGCAGGTCGAGCGAGCCGCCGACGCTGAGGCCCTCGGGCAGCGCGGTGATGCCGGTGCCGCTCAGGTCGAGCCAGCCTGCGACGCTGAGGCCCTCGGGCAGCGCGGTGATGCCGGTGCCGCGCAGGTCGAGCGAGCCGCCGACGCTGAGGCCCTCGGGCAGCGCGGTGATGCCGGTGCCGCTCAGGTCGAGCCAGCCCTGCACCTGCAAGCCCTTCGACGCCATGAAGCGCTCCACGGAAATGCGGTGGCCATCAATGTTGATCATCATCAGACGATTTCCTTGTTGCTCTCGGCCACCACCATCCGCGCCCACATCACGCTGGCCGCGGTGATCATGATGTAGTCGTCGCCGTCCGCGATGTCCGTGTAGCCCTGGTGGTGGGCTTCCAGCAGGAGGCGGGCGCGGGGGAGGGGATCACTCATCGTCATACCCCTTCGCCAGCATCACAGGATCGCAGTTCGGGCACCTCGCCTCGCATACACCTCGTGCATCCTGGGGCGGCGAGCCGGCGCAGACGTAGGACATCGGAAATGTGTTGCGGACCGTGATGAAGCCTGTGTCTTCGCAGTGGGGGCAGTTGAAGTCATCCATGACCATGCGCTCCATATTTTGCGCGACGTGTCGCCCATGCTCGGGCGCGAATTTCAGCCGTCACTGCGGGATGTTTCGGCTCGGCCTTCTTGCGCGCCGGCAAATCCGGGCCGTCGTCCAAGCCGCTGTTGTCGGGCTGGTGATCGTGCCGGAACGGAGATTCGCAGCCGCAGACGGGGCATAGCGCGCTCATTTCCACGCCTCCAAAGGTTGATCTCCACGCACATACAAAGGATGCCTTGGGTGGCCGTCCTTCGTCTTGCCAAGGCAGACCAGTTGCGCGCCTGTTTGCATAAGCAACGCTGTATGCCGGTTGGTGTTGTTACCGAGCGCACCCCATGCGCAGACGATTGGCGAATTGACGCTCGCAGCCCATCGGCCCAATTCCAGTAGGTGCGCGTCATTCTCGGGGCCGTGCGGATCGCGTTGCCCCCACAATTCGGCAGGCTTTGTCGCTCGGTAGGCGTAGACATTGCACACGATGATGCCGCCCGCGCCTTCACGCCGAGCGAAGCCCATGCATCGGCGAATGGTCGGGTCATCGAGTTCGGCATCGGCGGTGCTCGGGTTCAGCATGACAAAGCCAAGCCGGGGACGCGTCCCCCAATAGCGATCAAGCCGATAACGGTAGCGGCCATCCGACGAAATGACGGCATGTTTGCGGACTGGAAAGTCGTCCATCACCCCGCCTCCCCGGACTGCGCGAGGGCGGCGCGGGCGAGGTCGTTGACGCGCCAAACCGTGGCCCGGTTGACATCCAGATATCCTGACGCGGCGCGGGTGGCGTTCTCGATATCGGTCAGCGCCGCCCTGAGCGCCGCAATCTCCGCGTCGCGCGGATCGGCGGGGATGGGGATGGCGCGGATGGCATTGGCGCAATAGCCGGCAACATTCGCGGGATTACATCCGGCAAAATTGGCCGGATACGACCGTGCGGGCAGTCCTTCACATGTTTGCGCCGCCGCATCCCGCATCCCCTCGGCGGCCGACTTCGGGGCGGTCACGCCGGCCCCCATCAACTCCGGATCGGCCGCGCCCTGCTCGGCCAGCATCAGGCGGAATTCGCGGGTCATGCCGCCCTCTCCTGTTGAGCAAATTCACGACGCGCACGCAATGCCTTGGCAACGCGGTCGTAGAGAACGACGTTGACGGCAGCAGCAAGGTTCAAACATGCTTGCGCGGGGATGATGACGGATCGGGCGCAGCGACTAGTAATGGCTTTACCGAGCGTACCGTCTTCCGGGCCAAAAACGTAAAACGACCGGGGAAGATGGAAAAACTCATCCAGCATGACAGCGCCGGGCACGATATCGACGGCAACCGGCTCGCAATCATACGGACAATAGGCCAGCACATCATCGCCATGAAACAGCGGCCGGTGCCGGGTTGTGTGCATCGTATCGGTAGATACCTTGTGGTAGCGGTGCCCTGAGACGGCTACGAACGCCGCATCGAAACAGAACGCCGCACGAAGCACAGCGCCGACGTTGTGGCTGGTTTTGGGGCTGACCAAGCCGATTGCACAAAAGCCACGGCGGGGCATTTCGACGCCTGCAATCGGTCCCATCACCCCATCCTCCCAGCCCGCACCGCCGCCAGCCGCTTGATCACCTCGTCCAGCGCATCGCCGGAGAGAAATACCGTCTGCGTCTGCATCCGGCCGCACATGTCGCGCTCGACGCGGATGCTGATCTCGTCGCAGTCGTCGATCTCGATTTCGATGGCCTCGGTGCAGAGGCCCTCTTCGCTGGGGATGATGATGGGGTGGGTGTGGAGGTGGGGGGTCATCACACCCCCTCCACACAAAACGGAGCCGCACCGGCCATCTCGCCGGCCCGCGCACATGCCGCCTCATGGAACTCGCGGACCTCGGCGGCCGAGAAATCGCGGCGCGTCAGGTCGGCCATGGTGCAGCGCGTGTGCTGGTCCACGAGATCGATAATCGCCAGCGCCATGCGGCGGATCATGGTGTCGCGGTGGACGGTGGCGCGGCTGACGATCCAGGCTTCGGCGGCAGCGAACGCTTCGGGCCACGTTGCGCCGAAAACGAATTCTCCGTTGCCAAGAATGCCGGTCGGGTAGATCGAAACAGTCGCCGGCCGTTCTTCACGGTCCTCATTGCCGCTCATCGTTCCGACACGCGATTTGTGACCAAGCATCTTGCCAAGCCGCACGCATTCGGCGCGGAGATCAGCCGCCGTCATGGCATCGGCCAGCGGGGCTACGGTGTTGGTGTTCATTATTCGGCTTCCCGATCATTCTGCATCGCCGTCTCCAAATCCGGCATGTCGTCCAGCGCGCCAAGCCAGTCGGCCAGCTCGTCCTCGGTGTAGCGACGGGCACGGCGCATCTCGGAGCACACGGCGGCGCGCAGTTCGGCTCGCAGCTTGTTCAGCCGTGCCACGTCTGGGCCGGTTTCGTCCGGGGCGTCGTAGCCTGCGGGCATGCGGTGGTGGGGGGCGAGGATGGTGTTCATGGCGGCGGTATCCGTCTGTGGTTTCAGAACCTTAATTCCACTCATCCGCCCTGTCCAGAGAAAAACGAACGCGCGATAACTTTTTTAGGTTGCGGAATGTCGGAGCATGCGCATAGGATACGGCATGCGCGATCAAATTCTCACCGAAATCCTGTCCCGCCGCAATGCGGTCAAACACATCGCGGAGGCATGCCGCATCACGCCGGCAGCCGTATCGCAATGGTCGAGGGTGCCGCGATGGCACGTCGAAACCGTGGCGGCGCTGGTGAGCGTCAAGGCCGAGGATATTCGGCCCGATTTGTATCCTGCGGGGATGGAGTGATGGCTCCTCCCAGCTACGTCCTCACCGATGACATGCGCGCCAATATCCGCCAGATGCGCGAGAACGGCATTTCGTGGACCGCCATCGCCGGGCTGATCGGCGTCTCCAAGTGGACGATCGACATCATATCGCGGGAGTTCCGCAGCGTCGGCATCGGACGCGTTCATGCCTCACCGACCGGGCCTCGGCTGCCGTGGACGCAAGAGCGTGATACCGAGATGGTGCGACGCTTTGCGCTGGGCGAGAACAACGCGCGCATCGCGCAGGCGCTGGAAACCAGCAAAGCGGCCGTGACGGCGCGGATGGCGATCTTGCGAGAACGCGGGCTTTCCGTCACGCGCGGGGAATGTCGGGACTGGGGCGGCGCTGCGTCCGTCGAACTGCCCCCGATGCCGTCGCGGAGTTGGGCGACGCCGCCAGCGATGCGGGCCAAGCCGGTGACGACGATGCGACGTTGTCTCGGCACGGAATGCGGGGGGGGCAGTTTCCCATCGGTCGGCCCCGGCAACAGGCTATGCTCGCGGTGCCTTGGCACAACGTCTCGGGTAGGAATAATGTAATGTCCTGGTGGGTTCTCGTTCCGCTTGTGTGGATCAGCGCGCTACTTTGGGTGGTGGGCTGGATTTATCTGGTGTCGGAGCGGAAACCGCCGTGCAATGCGCTGCGGGACAAGGACGGGTGGAGGGGGACGGATCAATGATCGACCGTGACGCCGAGATTGCGACGATGGTGGATGAGTATTTGGTGAAAACCAGTCGATTTGGGCACGCGCCGACGGAGAAGCATTCCGCTGCTGGGCGCGCCGCCGGACACACCGCATATGCGCGATACTGGCAAGCGAGAATGGGCATGAAAAACACAGAAATCCCGCCAATGCCGGAAGATTTCGTGATCTTGCCAGACGAAACCCCGGCCGAGGATGTCGAACGGCGCGGCGTAATCGGGACTGAAACGGAATGAGCGCGCCAGAATTCAAAATACGGACTATTGCGGATATCCGCGCGATACCGATCGAAAAGCGGGATGCATTTTTGACCGATCTCAAATATTGGCTAGAATTTCTTGACGATAACGAGAAAATTGTCGCAGAAATTGCGACTGATCTTGGCTTGCCGTCAAACTCTATAATCATGGACGACGACCGTGAATGCATGACATGGATTGACGACGGCGAACATAAAACTTTCATTGTCCTTCATCCGGCAGAGAGTAAACAACCATGACGTACGCGGCGCAATCGGGCGTGTCAGCTTTTGGACCGGCCGGCACGGACGACGCCGCGCAGACCCACGCCAGCGGGCCGAGGGCTTCGGGCCTACGCGCTGGCGTGGTGCTTATCTGATGCAATGGTGGTGGTGGCCCATGACGGCAGCTGTAGCGTGGGGCGTTGATGCAATTCTTTCTCGGCGTGCATCAGCCCAGCGACGCCGCGCGAGCGCCGAGAGCATTCGTATCGATCAACCGCATTCGCAATCGCAAATCTCCATTTCCCGTAAGGGAGTGGATCATGGATAGCGGGGCATTCACGACCGTCAACAAATTCGGCGGCTATCCCGAGGAACCGGCGGTGTATGCCGCGCAAATTCGGCGGTGGGCCGATAATGGCGAGCTATTGGCTGCGGTGTCTCAGGATTACATGTGCGAACCGTTCGTCTTGGCGCGGACTGGTCTGACGATTGCCGATCATCAGCGGCTCACAATCGAGCGATACGACGCGCTGCTGGAAGCGGGGACTGCGGGTGTCTACGTGATGCCGGTCCTGCAAGGCTATGCGCCGGCTGATTATGTCGCGCATATCCGGCAATATGGCCCGCGATTGGCTCACGGCGCATGGGTTGGCGTCGGCAGTGTGTGCAAGCGCAATGGCACCCCGAGCGCGATCGAGTGCGTGTTGCTGGCGATCAAAGCCGAGAGGCCCGATCTGCGGCTGCACGGATTTGGGGTCAAGATCACGTCGCTTGGCTCACAGCTGGTGCGCGATCTGCTGCACAGCGCGGACTCGATGGCGTGGTCTTACGCGGCGCGGATGACGGGCGGCGATGGCAACGACATCCGCAACGGCATCCGGTATGCGCGGCGGGTCGAGACGATGGCGACGCAGGAAAGTTTCTTTGGGATTGACCAATTCGGCCCCGTCTATCTGGCGCCGATGCAGGGCGGGGCTGCGGCTCCCCGTGCGTGTGACGATGGTTCGTCCCTGAAACTGGCCGCCGATGCCCCGAGTGTCGGCGGTCCCTTTTCGAGGGAGTGGTGGGAAATATGAGCCGGGTCGAGGTCATCGGGAATGCCAAGCTTTATCTCGGCGATTGTCGGGAGATTTTGCCTACGCTGGGGCGGGTGGACGCAGTTGTTACGGACCCGCCGTATGGGAATGCCAACCACGACGGGGATTGGAATGCGCGCCTGAACGACCATCGCGGCATCGAGAATATGCCCATTGCCAACGACACGGCCGATGCGATGCGAGCAGTTATGGATGACATGCTCCGGGCTGTCGTGCCGCTCTTGAGCAAGCAGGCGTCGGCGTGCTGCTGCTTTTGTGGCGGGGGGGGGGGGGCTCGTCCTGTGTTCGGGTGGTTGGCCGAACGCATGGACCGCGAGGGACTGCAATTCTTTCATTCTCTGGTCTGGGACAAGCGCAATCCGGGCCTCGGACAACGCTATCGGCGGCAGCATGAAATGGTGATGATCGCGCATATCACGGGCGGTCGCATTCGGTGGAATGCCGACAACAGAAAGGTACCCAATGTCCTTTCAGGGATGCCGCCGCGCGACCGCCTGCATCCCAACGAAAAGCCCGTCGAGATCGTTGAGATATTAGTCGCCACACATTCCAATGAGGGCGACCTAATTCTCGACCCCTTCATGGGCAGCGGTACCACCGGCGTTGCCTGCGCGCGTCTCGGCCGCTCCTTCATCGGTATCGAGATCGACGAGAAATATTTCGACATCGCGGTGCGAAGGATAGAGCAAGCCCAGCGCCAGGCCGACCTTTTCATCCACCCCGCCGACCCCGAGCGCGGCTACCAGCAGGCGGCGCTGTCGCTGCATGACGTCGAGGACCGCGCACCATGATCCGCACCATCTGCCGCACCCTCCACATCCCCTACCGCCCCGCATACAGCCCGGATGGTCCTGTGGTGCTCTACACCCGCGCCCAGGTCGCCGCACGCAAGGCGCTGTGGGCCAAGCTCGGCGCCGCTGCTGTGGTCTGCACCGTCGCCGCCACAGGCTACGCCGCCGCCCAGCACGCACCGGCCGCCTGGCTCGGCATCCCCGAACCGCTCCCCGCGATCCACGCGCCGGTGCCGCTCTGGCGCGGGATGCCGCCGGAGCCGACATGGCGGGCTACGGGGGAGCCGGTGCATGCGGTGCCGGAGCCGGCGTCTGCGTTGGTGCTGGGGATGGCGATTGCTGCCCTCGCGCTGCTGCGTAAACCCGCGCCGGGCGGTTCCCCGGTCAATGAGGAAAATACTCAATGAATGACATGATGACTTCCGAACCCACGGCTATGACCAAGCGCGGCAAGGCTCCCGCCGCAATCACCGATATCGAGGCGCGCACGGTGACCCACAATGGCGCCGTCTATGCTCTTGACGGCCTGCCGGCGCACATCATCACCGGACTGGCGCTCAAGGGCCTGCGGCTGGAACTGGTTGGCACCGATACGCCGTCCACGCGCTATGCCGACCTTCTGTCCGGAGAGCGCGCCATGGTGCGCACCGCCAAGCCGAAGACTGCGGCGATGACCGATATCCAGATCGGGCTGGCGACCACGCTCGCAGAAGAGCGGATCAAGGTCGAGAAGGTCTCCGGCATCGACAAGGCGCGTCGTGCTGCGCTGCTGGACGAGGCCAAGGCGGATATCATGGCGCTGGATCGGGCGTCGCTGGCGCTGGCGAAGTCGTGCGCGCTGGCGCGGCGGTCGCTGCTGACGATCCCGGCACTGGCTGGGACGGGCGCCGGCGACGATGGCAAGCGCGAGTCGGCGTGATGAACATCAAATCCGACTTCGCAATCCTTGACGTTCTTACCGGCCGTGGCGCTCTGAACAAACTCATCCCCCGCAAGCGCGTGCCGGTCACGATCACCGGCTTCATCACCCACGCGCATGGCAGCTTCGACGGCACATCGCAGGAATTCACGGTGGATGTCACCGGGGTGGAGTGCGGCGAGCCGGAGAAGGTGGTGAAGGGCTGATGGCGAGCCTCGCAGACATTTACAGCAATTTGCGTAGTGCCTGCGAGGCATCCGGCGGACAGCGCGCATGGGCGCGGAAGCATGGAATCTCGGAGCAATACGTCAGTGACGTTCTGAGCGCCCGGCGCGATCCCGGCGGCAAAATTCTGACCGCGCTCGGCTATGTCCGGCGCGTGACCTATGAACGGAGCAACCACGCATGACCGAGATCGGTGACAACAGCGGCATCGTCGCGGAACCTTTGGCGGCTGATCGGCTGCGTTCTTTTGTCGAAAGATACGAGCGCATCGATGAGGAAGTTGCCGAGCGACGCGCGGATCAGAAGGACTTGATGCAAGAGATCGCCAGCGCCGGCTTTGACAAAAAAGCGGTGCGACAACTGATCCGCATCCGCAAAATGGACCCGGCCGAGGTCGAAGAGCAGGAAACGCTGCTCGATGTCTATCGCCGCGCTTTGGGGATGTAAAAAGGGAAATGCCATGAGCACTGCATCATCGTCGTCTTCGTCCGGCATCGGGTTTGGTGGTCTCCTGACGATTCTTTTTGTCGGTCTGAAGTTAACCCATTTTATCGACTGGTCATGGTGGTGGGTGCTATCTCCGTGCTTGATTCCGCTTTGCCTTATCCTCGGGATACTCGCGGTCGTGGGCTGCGTCGCATTGGCATGCAAGTAAACCATGCGCACAGAAGACGACCTCCAAAAGCGCGTCCGGGCCTTTCTGGACCATCATCTGCCCGCCGGCGCGATCTGGACCGCGATCGACAAGGGCGTTGTCTACAGCGGCGACCAAATGCAGCGGATACGAACGGCAGCACGAATGAAGGCCAGGGGGGTGAAGAATGGTACTGAGGATGTCCAGGTCATCTATGGCCAGCGCATCCGCGCCGTCGAATTGAAGACCGGCACCAAGCAGAGCGAAGCACAAGAAATCCGCCAGGGCGGGCTGATCGCCAATGGTCACGCCTATGCGGTGTGTCGATCGGTGATGGACGTGCACGACTTCCTACTCCGCGACGGTATGCCGATCGAGCCGGCGGCCAGGATCGCGGCGATGCGGTATGATGCGATGGGAGCGCCGGCTGTCAAAGGCAAGCGCGCCTCGACCCCCCGCGCCGAGAAGCCGAAGCAGCGGGCGCTCGCCAAGGTCGCGGCCATGAGGGCGAGGACCATGTTTTGACCGACATCCCCCCCACCGACGCCGACTACGTCCCGCTCCGCATCGTCGGCGACCAGCTCACCATCGGCACCGTGGCGTGGGACATCCGCCACCGCCGCAAAGCCGGGGGAGTCCTGCGTGCCGAGGTGCGCCCAACCGCAGAGGGCGGCGACTGGATCGATCTGACGGTCTCGGTCGCCGGTAAGGACGCCGATGGCTTTCACGGCAAGATGTCGATCGGCGATGTGCCGTGGCTGGTGCGGCGCTGGGGCGAGGGGGTGAACGGCACCTGCGCCGAGGCCGGCCCGGTGTCGGATGAGGAATTCGAGGATTTTGCGTCGCGGATGGGTAGGAAGGTGAGGGCTGGGTGATGGTTGAAATGCCGGTGGCTTTGCTTGGCTGGAAAGAAATGAAACGAAATTCTCTGCGGGGGTTCGCGAAAGTCCGTGTCGGGAAGGCGCTGATCCTGCATGACGTGACCGTGCATGTCGCGAACGGCAAGCGGTGGGCGACCCCTGCCAGTAAGCCGCAGATCGGGGCCGATGGCGTCGCGCTCAAGGATGATCGGGGCAAGATCAAATACGCTCCGATTATGGAGTGGGGCGATCGCGAGACCGCTGATTCCTTCTCCGCAGGAGTGATCGCGGCTGTCGAGCGCGAGCATCCCGGCGCTACGGCAGCGGATTGATGATGCCCACCGGCACCCCGCAGGAAGTCCATGCGCTCCGAGCGCAGCTTTGGGACGCTGGCTTTCGGCCGGTGCCGGTGTACAATCACGACGACGCGCACCCGTCTGCCGGCAAAGCTCCGATGGGCAACGCCTGGGGGGACGAAGCGCGGCGCGACCCGCCGGATGCAGTTTCCCGGCCGGCGCACCCTCGCGCGCTTAATACCGGCTTGTTGTGTGACGGCCTTCGTGCCATCGACGTGGACGTAGACAACCCTACCATCGCCGCGTCCATCCGCGCCAAGGCGCTGGATCGCTTCGGTGAGGCGCCCATGCGCTACCGGGACAATTCGCCACGTGTGCTGCTGCTCTACCGAGCGACCGAAGGCGCGCCGCCTAAGAGGTCCATTGTCGGCCCCATGGGCAAGGTGGAAATCCTCGGCGCTGGCCAGCAATTTGTGGCGTTCGGTGTTCATCCGTCTGGGGCTGACCTACGATGGATGCCGGAGCCGCCCGGTAGCGAGATGTTGGCGTCCCTGACCGCGATCAGCGAAGCGGACGTCGATGTGTTTCTCGCGGACGTGGCATCATCCATTGGTGCCGTGATGCTGCCCAAGGCGGCCAACGGCACGCAGGCATCGTCGCCGCGTGGCCTTGGCGCTGACCCGCTCCAAGTCGTGGCGGCGCTATCGGCCATCCCGAACAACGGCCCTGCGGATTGGGAAGGCTGGAACCGCATCGGCATGGCGACGTGGGCAGCGACTGGTGGCGGCGAAGCAGGGCGTGCGGCGTTCCATGCCTGGTCGCAGGCGCACCCAGCATACGACGCGCAGGCCACGAATGAGCGGTGGGACCATTACCGCACAAGTCCGCCAACCCAGATCGGCGCGGGTTCGCTATTCTATATGGCGAAGATGGCGACGCCCGTTGGGAATGGACGGCCGGAGGAAACGCCGCGCGAGGAACAGGAACCGCCGCGCGCCAAGTCTCTCCCCGTCATCTATTTCAACGATATCCGCGCCCAACTGGACGCCGCCGATTTTGTCGAAGGACTGCTGACCGATGCCGCCATGGCCGTCGTCTACGGCCAGTCGAACAGCGGCAAGACCTTCTGGACCCTTGATCTGGCGCTCCATGTCGCCGCCGGCAAGGAATGGAACGGCCGGGCGATCGAACAGCGCGGCGTGCTATGGCTCGCCATGGAGGGCAGTTTTGGCGCGCAAAACCGCGTCATCGCCTGGTGCAAGCATCACGAGATTGACGCCGAGACCCTGCCGTTCGCCATCATCCCGGTTGCGCTGAACCTGCTGGACCCGGAGGCTGATACCGAACGCCTTCTCGCCACTATGGCCGAGGTCGGGGCACAATTTACCATCCCGGTCGGCTGGACCGTCGTGGACACGCTCAGCCGCGCCATGGCCGGCGGCAATGAGAATGCACCGGACGATATGGGCGCGCTCGTCACCAACGGCACCAGGCTGCAACAGGTCGGCAAGACGGCCATCCTCTGGATACATCATGCCGGCAAAGACGACGCCAAGGGCGCGCGCGGCCACAGCCTACTCAGGGCCGCAACAGACACCGAAATAGAGATCACCGCCGAGGGACCGCAGCGCATGGCGCAGGTCAAAAAACAGCGGGAAATGGATTGCGACGGAGTTTTTGCATTCACCCTCAAGGTGGTCGAACTCGGTCTCAATAAGCGCGGGAAGCCGGTTACTTCCTGCGTGGTCGAAGGCTCCGATGCGGGTCATACGGCGGGCGCCGTTCTCGCACCGAAGCTGAAAGGTCACACCGGGCGGGCGCTCAGTGTGTTGCACGACCTGCTTAGCGAAAGCGGTCGCGCTGATTATCCAGGCGTGCCTATGGGTCTGCCATCCGTTCCGGAGGATTGGTGGAGGCAGCGTTTCTACGACCGGACTATCGACGACGGGAAAGCCGACGTGAGCCAAAACGGGAAGCGCATGGCGTTCAATCGAGCCGTTCAGGACCTCGCCGACAAGCGCTTGGTAGGCGTCACCAAGGGGCGTGTTTGGGCGTGCAGACCCGCACAAACACCCGCACAGAAAGCCGCACATTTTGATGATTGATCCGCACAAACGCACATCCGCCAAAATCCCCACCCCCCGCACAACCCGCACATCTCCCCGTAAGGGGGATGTGCAGGGTGCGGGGAGGGGATGGCCGCACATTTTTAGGGACGGCACTGGAAGGGGATATTGTGATCGAACTACCTGACGGTTTCCATCTGGTGCATCGCGGTCAGACCTATCGGCTCGTTGGGACGCGCCCCCACGAGCGCAAGGATGGTCAGATCACGACGCTAATCGACTGGGATACGAATTGCCCGGAGTGCGGCGTCGCGTTCCGCGTTTCCACGACGCCGAAATGGGAGCCGAACCGCCGGTGTGAATCGTGTCGATCACCCGGCAAGCGCGTCGGATCGCACACCCCACCCCGACCCCACCGGACGCACCCATGACCCCTACGCCGCGTTCCGCATATCCGGCGCTCTCTCCCGCTCGACGGCGGTGGCTACACGCCCACGCAATCGCGATATCCGGGCCGCTGAGGGGGGTTGGCGCGGTTGGTGGGTGTTGGGTGCCGGATGGGGCGGAAACGGCCCCCACGGGCTTCCTATACCCCGCGCGCGCGGTGAGAATGCGGACGCAGGCGCGGGCGGGTTGGTGGCGGTCGCACCCTGACCGCGTGGGGACGGCCCTTATACGGGCGGCTTACGAGGTGGTGGGTGCGCGGCGAAATACAGTTCGCGCTTTGCCGTCTGGGCATCGGCGTATCGCGCCATGCCGGTCAGCCAATCGGCCACGCGCTGCGGCACCGGGTATTCGCCAGCCGCCCAGCGCCGGACCTGGCGTTCGTCCATGTCCAGTCGCAGCGCGAGGTTGCGCTGGCTCCATCCGAGGGCGTGGAGCGCGGCGCGGAGTTGGTCGGGGGTCATGTGGGCGCGTGCCACCGCGGCAGTTTCCTTTGGGTTTAGCAGGCGTTGCGTCACTTCGACCACGATCTGCGGGCCGCCTAATGCCTCCGAATGCTTGCGCCACCCTTCCAGCACCCACGGCGCAAACGGAGCAGACCAACCGCCCTTCATGCCGCGAAACTCGGGAAAGCGTCGAGGCGCAGAGTCGCGCCGTCGCGCACAATCCATCCATCGTCAAACAGGTCGGCGACGCACCGGCTGTTCAGCGGGGTGGTGCCGGCCAGCCAATAGGTGCGGCTCGGGCCGTTGTGGATGGTGGCAATGTTGCCGCTGTCGCGGATGGCGCGGGCAGTGGCAGCCATCTGTTCGATATCGCGCATCGTCTTAACCCTCATCCCGGCTGGGCCAACCCCCTCGCCTCTGAGCGCAGAATGTCCTATCCACGAGGACAAGTCAACCGAGAAAATGGCAATGAAAAGGAAAATACGATGGATGACGTAATCCACGCATCTGACTGTGGGATGCACAATGGTCCCGCATTCCCGGCGGCCGAATGCGACTGTGGTGCGATCCTCGCAGCCGGCCTGCGCAAACTGGCGGCTGAGCGGATGCGGGACGCTCACGAGCTGCTCGCTGGTCTGAATGCCCTGGCTCAGGAGGGGCGTGCTGCACGGGCGCGCTACGAAGCCACCTGCGCCCCGCCGCCACCAGGCGCCAAATACATCCCCTTCGTGCTGAACGTGGGCGAACTGGAGGCCGGCATCCCAATGGATGCCGCGCTCACGCTGCACGAGGACGGCAGCATCACGGTGGACTGGCAGAGGCTTGAAATCTACGCGCGGGTGACGCCGGTCGATCTGGCCAACTGCCGCGACATAGATTTCCGGCTCGGCTGCATGGTCCGCGCGCTGCTGGCGATGCGGGATGGGCGGGTTGAGGTGGTCGGTGTGGAGGCGGCCCAATGATCGACCCCTCCGACATCAAGGCCGGCGCGCAATTCGTGGTGACGGTGGCGAAAGATGGAGTGGATGAATGTGGATGGATCGAGATTTTAGGAGAGGGAGGCCGCAGCTATTTTGTGCGTAAAAAAGCCATTTCCCGTCTCCCCACCCCATCCCCCACAGCCGAGATCGACGCGGAGATTGTGGAGGCGGTAGGGAAGCTGGTGGATAATATCCGCTCGGATGGGGATGGCGTGGAGGCTTTGTATGTGGGGTTACGCGGCCTCATAGACCGCCGCCGCGCGCTCCTGAAGCCGAAGGACGCGGTGGGGGAGTTGCTGGAGGCGGTGGCACGCGCAAAAGACGCGGAACTGCCGCCGTTAAGATCAGTCCGGGCGGTTGAGACGAGAGCGTGGCAGGAACTCGTTGAAGCCGCCGCTCGCGTGCGCAAGGAGCGGGGGAATCAGGGCGTAGTATCCGTTCTTATCTCTGGCACCGCCCGCGTGCGCAAGGAGCGGGGAGAATGAAGTGGCAACCGATCGAGACCATCCCCGAAGGCGTCCACGTCCTGCTTTATTTCCCGGTCGGAGAGCGCGGCAGCGGCGGCATCGAAGCCGCGACAGTGCTTCGCGCAGGCGATGGCTTTTCGTATTGGACGCATGGCGGCCCGAACTCTGGGATGGACTGGTATCCGCACGACAACGAGATGCCGAGCCATTGGGCTGCACTCCCGGAGCCACCCACGTCATGACCCTCGTAATCGGCCGCTACTCCGGCTGCTCATGGGCCGTGTTCCGGCGCGACGGCTCGGTGTTCTACGACGATCGGGGGAAATGCTTGGCCCCGTCAGACTGGCACGACGCGACAGAGGATGAGATGAGGAAAATGGAGCGGAAATGACCAATGAAGCCCCCGACTTCGGTGCTCTCGGCCCCGACGATCCGCGCCGCGCTGGTGAGGTGGTCCTGGTCTCCCGCCTCCGCACCGGCCGCGTGGTCGAAGCGATGCGCTACAGCGATGCCACGCTCTACGACCGGATGCACGCCCGCGCACAGCTATCGGACCGCCAGCACGAGGCGGCGGAGCGGCTGCATCGAATGTGGACAAGCGCCAGGCTGAATCCGCGTGTGGTGGCCGGCATCGATGTGGTGCGGGAGCGGGTGGAGGACGAGGAGCCTCCACACGAGCAGACCGACGACGACGAGACGCCGCACGATCGCTATCGGCGGCTCATGGGCAGCCTGTCGGAGGCGGCGTGCCTGCGATTGGAGGCCATGCTGTGCGAGCAGCATCCGGGGGTGAGATGGCTCGGCAGCCTGCAAGCGGCGCTGGACGATCTGGCGGATAGGTGGGGGATGGAGAAATAATCCTTGCGTTCCCCGCAAAAAGAGCGTCCATAATGCCGTGGGGCGCATTGCGTCCAATCCACATCACCACGCAAACCGACGCAACCCGCTGTAATGGCGGGTTTTCTCGTTGCGCAGGAGTATGACATGGCCGTTTTGAACGCCAAATCCCGCAACAAGTTGATGCCCGCCCAGTTCGCCGGGCCGGATAAATCGTATCGGCGATTATATACTTTGCACCACAAGGGACTAGATGTTGATCACTGGACCTGCTTGAGGTCGGACGGGGGTGGGACGGGATCAAGGCCGTTCTCTTTCAGGAAACTGTAAAGCCCTGCGGCAAGTCCTTGCGCGCCAGAAATCGGCATCACGACGCGCCCAATGACGACCCGCTTTTGGTGTGCTGGTGCGGACGAATTATCGAACCGATAAGAAGTCAGGGTTATAGTTATGGTTGAAGACCCAGAGGAAAAGAAGCTTGCTTCTGCGGCGTATACTTCCGGGGCGAACAAATTTTCCACGGTCGGTATGGTGTCAGTCATGGCGGCGCTTCCTTATGGGGATGGTTTGGTGCGCTTTGTCGCGCCAGATGGCGTTTCTTTCTTGGGTGCCGACTCGTCCGCTTCTTTGTCGCGCGCGGGCTTTGCGCTCAGTAGCCGCCGAACAACGTCGTCAAGCTTAACGGAAGGGTCTAGTTCGATGTCGGCTGGTGTTGGCGGTGATTTAGCCATCGAGATTACTCCTGATATTTTGAGACGTGGGGTATCTGTGCTTCGCGACGGAATCGGAGATGAAGACCGCTGCACACTTAATGACCCGGAGGCGCTGCGCGATGCATTTTTGGTGATGTATGAATTACTAAAGACGGAGACCACACAAAAACTTCCTTTGCCAAAATCATAATTGCGTCTGCAATGCCATCAACGTTGCTAAGTTGATACTCCTCTATATTTTCAAAATTGAAACCATAGGCGTCATCTTCAGAATCATGTATGAAATACATTTTGTTATTTTTATGATACCCAAGCGCATGCATAAATAAATTTCTTTTCTTAGACAGATTAGATGCTCGTTTCATAATGTTATTAAATTTACCTTGAGGGTCATCGCAAAAAGTAAAGAGAATTTGGTTTAGCAATTTCTGTCGCGCCCTGAAATTTGGTGAAGACGCCCAAATGAGACGCGCTCTAAAATGGTCTACTGTAAGCATTTTCTCTAATACTAACACTAAACTGCCTTCGAAGTAGGCCCATGCTCTGGCTACGCGCCCAAATGCTCTTAATTGTTCGTGAGTCCATTTCGCTTTTTCATATTCTTCGCTCTCCTCCATCTCAAAAACTTCCTCGCCAGTTTCTTAATTCGCCCGCGTTCCAACAGTCCGCCGATAGGTGAGGCGCTTGCCTTCGATGCCCGCCAACAGCATGTCGGCTCGACGGCCATCAGTGAAGCCAAGCTTGGAACGATGGTTGTAACGGAAGTCAAACTCGGCAGCGTAGCGGTGCAAATGCTGTTCGCCGCAGTGCTGATAAATGCCGATCATACCGCGCTTGAAGATGCTGTAGAAGCCTTCGACGGTATTGGTGTGAATATCGCCGCGCCCATACTCACCGTCGCTATGACGGGTAAATCCATGCTCGGCAAATAGCTTGCCCAGTTTGGTGTATTGCTTCGCTTCATCGGTCATAAGGCGGCTTTCGCGGTCGATATTGGCTTTCACGATAGGCGCGATTTCAGCCACGACCGGACGTTCGATATGGAAGGACATCAGGCGACCGCCACGCTCTACCAGCGTGAGGACAGCCATCTTGTGATAGTAGCCGCCACGCGCTTTCGCGACGCCAGCTTTGCGACCGATGAAAGTTTCGTCCACTTCCACGATTTTGCCAGCGCCGCCCATGGGAGTATCGAACGTCCCGGAACGCATGGCTTCGCGAAGGCGGTGGGTCATGAACCAAGCCGATTTGTAAGTCACGCCCAGCATGCGCATAAGCTGGTGGGACGACATGCCCTTCTTGCTCGCGGCAAGCAGATAAGCCGCAAGGAGCCACTTATGCAGCGGAATATGGCTGGACTCGAACAGCGTGCCGACCTTCACCGTGAAGTCTTTACGGCAGCCCTTGGACGCGCAGCGATACTTGCCGGGGCGCTTCGTCGCATAAGCTGCATTCACCGTGCCGCAGTGCGGGCAGACCGGGCCAGACGGCCAGCGAATGCCCTCAAGGTAGGAGCGGGCGGCGTCTTCGTCGGTGAACTGCGGATCGGTGAGGGATGTCATAGCGCCCGGCCTTGGATGATAGGGAAACCCTACATCTTGGGGCTTGTGGCGTCAAGTATATAATCGCCATCGTATCCGGTTCCTGACAAGTCCCATGCCGCCAATGCCAAGGCGCGGGCAACACAGGCCGTGAATGCCGGGCGCATGTCGCCGGCCATGGAGAAGAAGATCGACGCCAGGGCTGATAAGGTTTTGGCGAAGAAGAAGTAGGCCAGTCTGGCCGAATGGCGAGGCTGCGGTTTTGTAAACCGCCCGATAGAAGTTCGATTCCTTTGACTGGCACCAAATAGCGCCGCTCCCTAACCGGGGCGGCGTTTTGCATTTCTGCGGCAGGCTCGCCGCCAACCACGCGGCATAGCCGCACACAGGAGAAACTGATATGGCCGGCTTGAGCACGAACGGGCTTCCCCCCGTCGCCTACAACGTCAACCCGTCGCTGTCCTATCCGCAGCTTTCCGGCCGTGCGCTGGTTGCCGCTGATACCCAGTCCTCGCAGGGCGCTGGCCCCCAGTCCGTGGCCGCTACCGCGTTCCAGATCGCGGCTCGTGCGGCCGTGATGTCGATCAACACCGCGACCAGCACCGTAGGCGCGACGACGCAGAACACTCTGCTTGGCCGGTGCGTCACCGAGGCGCTGACAACCGCTGTGGGTGCCACCTACACCTACACCCTGACCAACAGCGTGGTCGCCGCCACCAGCACCGTGCAGGCGCAGATTTTCAGCCTGACGAACACCGTGCCGGGGATGCAGTTGACCTCCGTGACGCCTGCCGCCGGCTCGGTGGTGTTCGTGTTCACCAACAACGGTGCGGCGGCGCTCAATGGCACGATGTGCATCGTGTTCGACGTGAACCCGTAACGCGATGGCTAAAGGCGGGGGCACTCGGCGCGGCAATGGTTCCGGCTGGGGCGGTCCAGCGAAGGGTGCTGGCAGTAAAACGCCGGCCCACCCTCCGTTTGAACCGGGCAATACTCTCGCGGTAGGCCAAGGCAATGCGGGACAGGCCGGACGTGAAGCCGCCAAGACCGCGCGGGAACTGGTCATCTCCAAGGCTGTCGCCGCCGCTCAGGTCTGGATCGATGTGATGGAGGACAAGAGCCAGCCCGGCGCAGTGCGCGTCGCTGCGGCGGCGAAAGTAGTGGAGCACGCGGAAGGAACGCCGATCGCGCGGAGTGTGAATGTCCATACCGATGCAACCGACGCCCTCTCCGATGCCGAACTTGAAGCCGCAATCGCCGCTCTCCGAAAAGATATTGCTGCTGACAAAGCTAGAGCAGACCGAGACGCGCAGGAAATCGCTGCGGAAACTGCTGGATTACCGGCCCTACACTAAGCAGCGGATATTCCACGCTTTGGGTGCGACAAAGCGCGAGCGGTTGCTGCGCGCTGGCAACCAGCTTGGGAAAACGTATACCGGCGCTGCCGAAATGGCGATGCACCTGACGGGCATTTATCCCGACTGGTGGACTGGTCGCAGGTTCGTAAAGGCCGTGCGGGCGTGGGCCGGCGGCAAGGATAGCCTGAGCGTCCGAGATAGCCTGACGACGCTGCTTCTCGGCCCTATTGGCGACCGTCCCACCGGGTTCATTCCGCCGGATCGGGTGGTCAATGTCATTACGGCGCGCGGCATCCCAAACGGGGTCGATACCGTCACGGTGAAGCATGTAAGCGGCGGCATATCGACGCTGGCGTTCAAGTCCTACGACCAGGGACGCGAGCGGTGGCAGGCGGCAACGCTTGATCTGGTATGGCTCGATGAAGAGCCGGGCGAAGACATTTACCTTGAGGCACTGAGCCGCACCAACGCGACTGGCGGCATGCTCTACATGACGTTCACGCCCCTTTTAGGGATGAGCACGGTTGTCAGGCGGTTCTTGATGGAGGCCAGCGAAGATCGGTCGGACACCAATCTGACCATCGAAGACGCCGAGCACATCTCAGAATCTGAACGTCGAAAGATCATCGCCGGATATCCGGCGCACGAGCGGGAAGCGCGAACGCTGGGTATCCCGTCCATGGGCTCCGGCCGCATCTTCCCTGTGGATGAAAATAACATCAAGATCGCCGCATTCCCGATCCCGGCACATTGGGCGATCATCGGCGCGCTTGACTTCGGCTGGGACCATCCGACTGCGGCGGCCAGGCTGGCATGGGATCGCGATACCGATACGGTCTACGTCACCCACACCCACAAGCTGCGCGAGGCGGTTCCTGCGGTGCATATCGCGGCGCTACGGTCATGGGGCGAGCAGATGCCGTGGGCATGGCCGCACGACGGGCTACAGCACGACAAGGGAGCCGGGGTTCAGATCGCCGAGCAGTATCGGCGCGGTGGCCTCAGGATGCTCGCTGAGCGGGCGCAGTATGCCGGCGAGCGCGGCAGCAGCGTAGAGGCCGGCATCAGCGACATGCTGGAGCGAATGGAGACTGACCGCTTCAAGGTGTTCAGCCATCTGAACGACTTTTTCGAGGAGTTCCGGCTTTACCATCGCAAGGATGGAAAGGTCGTCAAGGAGTTCGACGACGTGATTTCGGCAATTCGCTACGGAATCATGAGCCTGCGTTTTGCCAAGCCGGTCGGCGGCGAGCCGAAGAAAAAGCCTTCGGTGCCGCCCAATCGGCAGCCCAGCAGCACATCATGGATGGGGTAAAATCCTTTATGTCCGACGCGCCCGCAACCGCCATGGACGAAGATGCTAAAATCGTCCGTGAAGCACAGAAGCGGACGGATCGCGCGTTGGAACTGGAATCCTATGCGCGCGACAATCTCGTAAATGATGTTAAGTTCGGCGTCGGTGATGCTCGGAACGGCTATCAGTGGCCCGACGATATGCGCAAGTCGCGTCAGGTCGATCAGCGGCCGTGTCTGACCATCAACAAAACGGAGCAGCACTGCCTCCAAATCGTCAATGATGCCCGCCAGAACAAGGCCGGCATCAAGGTCCGCGCTGTTGGTGACGAAGCCACGTTCGAGGCTGCGCAGATTTTTGAAGGCATTATCCGGCACATCGAATACGAGTCGAACGCGCAGGCGGCTTACGACACCGCGACATGGTGGCAGGTCTTCGGGGGCATCGGCTATTTTCGTGTCCTGACCGAGTATGTGTCCGATAAGAGCTTTGACCAAGAAATCCGTATCCGCCGCATCCCTGATCCGTTGACGGTGGTGATGGACAACAACACCCATAATTACGATGGGTCGGACGCCAAATGGGCGACCGTGTTTACTCAGATCACGCATGATGAGGCCAAGGCACAATATCCGGATGCCGATTTTTCATCCGACACGCTCGGCATCGAGGTCAGCAGCGCGTGGATTGATGACGACATGGTGCGCGTCGCGGAATATTTCCGCAAAAGCGAGAAGGCCGACACGCTGTATGCGCTGGTGGACGGAACGACCGTTCTAGCCAGCGAGTTGCGCAAACAGGGCATCCCGCTGCCGCCCAAGGCGATGATCGAACAGCAACGCAAAGTCACGGCCGATCAGGTCGAGTGGTTCAAGATCGTCGGCAACAAGATCGTGGAACGCCGCGAATGGCCGGGGAAATACATCCCGATCTGCCGCGTCGTTGGCCAAGAGACCAAGCTGGATGGTCGCATCGACCGCAAGGGCCACGTCCGCGCTCTGCTCGATCCGCAGCGGATGTATAACTATAATTCGTCGTCCGCCATCGAGAATATGTCGCTGCAAACCAAAATTCCTTGGGTGATGGAGGCGGCGGCAATCGAGGGGCGCGAGGAAGATTGGGAGAACTCCAATACCGTCAACAAAGCCGTCTTGACCTATAACGGCTGGGACGACCAAGGGAGTCGCACGATTGCGGCACCCCAGCGCATCCAGCCGCCAGTCCAGTCCGCCGCCTACATGCAGGGGATGCAGGTAGCGCAGCAGGAAATGATGATGGTGTCCGGCCAGTATCAGGCCGTGATGGGCGCGCAGTCGAATGAGACCAGCGGCAAGGCGATCAACGCCCGGCAGCGGCAGGGTGACAACGCGACCTATCATTTCATCGACCATCTGGCGCAGGCGATCCGATATTGCGGGCAGATCATTATCGACATGATCCCCCGCGTCTATGATACCCCGCGCATCGTCAAGATCATGGCCGAGAGTGGCGACCAGGCGACGGTGCAGCTTGATCCGAACGCGGCAGCCGCACACACCGTCAATGGTCGGCCCGGTGCTACGGACGAAAGCGGCCCGACACTGCAACAGTTGGCACAGCAGGCGCAGATCGTGTTCAACCCGAACATTGGCCGCTACGACATTGAAAGCGATGTCGGGCCGGCTTATGCGACGCAGCGTCAGGAGGCGTTCAACGCGATCACGCAAATTCTGACGCAGGCTCCGCAACTGGTGACGATCATCGGCGATCTGCTGTTCAAGTCGGCTGACTTCCCCGGCTCGGATGAGATTTCCAAGCGCCTGAAAAACATGGTGCCTCCGCAGGCGATGGGCGGTCCTGATCCGCAGACCCAGCAGCTACAGGGCGAAGCGCAGAAGATGCAGGCGTCTATCGTGGCGCTGACGCAGGCGCTTTCGGATGAGAAACGCAAGGCGGCTGACAGGGCGTCGGCAATCGCGGTTGATGACTTCCGCGCCAAGACGGAGCGGTTCAAGGGCGTCATTGAGGAAATGCGGTTGGCCAAAGAAGGCCGCATCGATGATGCATCCGACGAATACCGCGCCGAGACCGACCGGCTGAAAGTGCTGGCCGTCGCGATGGGGCCGGAAGCGTTCATGGCGGTGACGCAGGAGGCCGTGATGCAGGCGATGCAGACGCAGTTGCCGGCGGTTGAGGCTGCGCCGGCTATGCAAGGCGCGATGTGATGGCCACCACCACCGAACAGCAAATGAACGCGCTGCTGGATTACTACGGCGGCGGCCTCAATGGCGGTCCCAATGCGCCGTCGTCCACTTCGACGGGGGATTTCAGCACCCATTCCGCCGCGCCGAATGAAATGGCGATTGCTCAGGCTTTAGGAATCGACCCGACCGCAGCATCAATCGGTATGACTGGTCTCACCAGCATGATGGGGCCGGTAGGAACCGCTCTCGGCGTCGCCAACAGCATCGGCAATGCGGTCAATACCAGTTCCAACACCAACATGCTCGGCAGCCTCGGAACCAGTCCTAGCGCGATGCAGTCGCTTGGTGGCGCGTTTGGCATGAACGCGCTGGCCGGGAACTATACGGGCGCGCTGAACATGGCTTTGGGCGATAAGATGTCTGGATTCCAAGGTATGGAAATCGGGCAGGCACCCGGTGATTATGGGCCTGGGTTTGCCGGCTCTCCGACCGCTTCGCCCGCCGATGTGATGGCCGGCTATGGACCGGGCGCGGTATCGTCTTCCGACCTTGGCGCGCCAAGCGGCGGCGGCGGCAATGGCGGGGGCGGCTCGGACAACGGCAATGGAGCCAACGACAACAGTGGGGGCGCCGATCCCGGGGGCGCGGCGAGCGAAGCGGGGTTTGCACGCGGCGGCCTCGTGATGGGCAACCGGCTGGCGCAGGGAACCCCTCGCACCGGCCTCATACAGGGCGCTGCGCCCGGTCAGGCCGATAGCCGGCAGATGACGGTGCCGCGCGGGGCCTATGTGGCTCCTGCGGCTGCTGTGGCTGCTGTGGGGCAGGGCAACACCTCGGCGGGCGCGAAGGCCCTGGACAACGGAGCCAAGACCGCCAGCGGTGCCGATCCGGTGCAGGCCAACGTATCGGACGGCGAGTTCGTGATTGATCCGGCGCGCGTGATGGCGATCGGTGGCGGCGACATGAAACTCGGCGCGGCGAGATTGGATCACCTGTTCAGCATCATCCGCCAACACGGTATCGACGGCATGATTCCGGAAGGGCGGCCGTTCGTGCTGGAAAACCTGTTTGTGAGGAAGTCGGCATGATCCGCACCCACGTCATGGTCGCCAAGGTCGCCAAAGGCATTGCCGCTGCGGCCTATGAAGACCTCGCCCGCGATGATGCGTTCTTCAAAATGCATCCCAACCAGCGGGTTTTCGTGCGCACGAAGTGGAAGCATTTCGTAGAGCCGGCGGTGAAGACCCTCGGCTCCATGCTTGGCGGCAACTACTCGGAAACCTACAAGGCCGAGATTTACGAAGCATTGCTCAAGCATTGGGCATTGCAGGGTAAGGACGTGCAGGAGATTCATTGAACTGTTCCATTTCCTGTTCCGCTCAATCGAACAGAATACCCTCCCGGCAGGGCAAGCCGGTGCGACCAACCCCATGAGGGACCATGAGCGAGACCACCGAAGCCGCCCCGGCAACCGAGGCGACCGAAACCGATGACGCCAACAAATCCGCCCCCGAGACCGCATCGGGCGCGGAACAGGCAGAAGCGAAGGGCGAAGGTGAAGGCGACAAGCCCGAAACCGAAGCGGACGCCGACCCAAAGCCCAAAGCAGCCCCATGGTGGGACAAGCGTATTGCGGTCCTGACGGCGAAGAACGCCAGCGCTGAGCAAATGCTGGCCGAGGCTAATGCCCGGCTGGCGGCGCTGGAAGGGCGTCGAGAGGAACCCGCGCAGCCCAACGGCGAGATGACCGAGGCCGAATTCAACCGCCGCGTCGAGGAACGGGCGGCGCAGAAAGCCGCGCAACATGCCCATGCGACGCGGCTGCAACTGATGATCGAGACCGGCAACAAGGAGTTCACGCCGGCCGAGTTCACCGCCAAAAGCAACACCCTCGCCGGCATGGGCGCGACCGAAAACGCCGCGTTCATGGCGGAGCTGACCGATTCCGAAAATGGCCACAAGATCGTGGCATATCTCGGCGATCATCCCGAGGAAGCGGAGCGCATGCTGGCGCTGCCGCCGAACCGCATCGCACGCGAGATGACGAAGCTGGATATGAAGGTTGGCCAGGCGCCGGCCGCGAAACCAGTGTCACGCGCCCCGGCCCCGGTCAATCCGGTGAATGGCGGTGGACGGCTTGAGGCCAGCCTTGAAGACCCAAACCTTCCTGTTGAGAAGTGGATTGAACTCCGCAACAAGGAAATCGCGAAGAAAAAGGGCCACTAACGCCTTTCGTGCCTAAGCCGCCGGCCGGATAGCCGTGTGACGTGCCGTGCCTGTGACGACAAGTGGATGTGGCTGTCTGAAACATTCTTCCACGCTGTCAACGAATACGGCCCCGATAACCGAAAGGTGAGGGGCCTTTTCTTTGTGGCACGCGCCATGCCTACGGGCGGCGCGAGTGGAGAACTCTCATGGCCAATGCTCTTCTCACGATCGACATGATCACCAATGAGGCCGTGCGCCTCTGGAAAAACTCCAACCTGTTCATCCAGAATATCGATGTGCAGTACGATGACCAGTTCGCGGTGGCCGGTGCCAAGATCGGCGACACCCTGCGCATCCGGCTGCCGAACGATTACGTGCTGCGTACCGGCGCCGCCGCGAGCGTGCAGGACACCGCTGAGCAGTCCACCACGATGACGGTGGCGACCCAGCAGGGCGTCGATATGTCGTTCACCTCCAAAGATCTGACCATGTCGTTGGACGATTTCAGCCGGCGCATTCTTGCTCCGGCCGTGAACACCACTGCGGGCGGCGTGGCGTTGTCGATCATGGCCGGCGCTGATGGCGGCGTCTCCAACTACGTCGCCAACACTGACGGCTCGGGCAACATCATCGCGCCGACCATCGACACTGTGCTTCAGGCGCGCGCGATCCTGGCGGAAAACTCGGCCCCCGGCATGGCTCGCAAGTTCGTGCTTGGCCCGCGTTCGATGGCGCACGCCACTTCGACGCTGGCCGGCTTGTTCAACCCGTCGCAGGCGATTGGTGAGCAGTATCGCAGCGGCGAGGTGAAGAACGCGCTGGGCTTTGATTGGTATGAAGACCAGACCGTTCTGGCCCATACCACGGCGTCTTATTCCGGCAGCCTGACCGTCAACGGGGCTGGTCAAAGCGGGACCGCCATCACCGTCAATGCGATCACTGGCGGTCTGGCGCAGGGCGACATCATCACCTTCGCCGGGGTGTATGCCGTCAACCGCATCACCAAGCAGACGACTGGCCAGCTTCGCCAGTTCGCTGTGACGGCTGCGGTTCCGAGCGGAGGCACCACCATCAACGTCTACCCGGCGCTGGTGCCCGCCAACAACGGCAACGCGGTGCAGTATCAGACCGTGACGGCGTCGCCGGCCAACTCCGCCGCGATCGTGGTGGCGTCGGCCTCTGGTGCCATCTACCGCAAGAACATCGCCTACGTCCCGGAAGCCATCACCATGGCGACCGCCGACCTGGTGATGCCGCCGAACGTGGAAGCGAGCCGGAAGGTCTACGACGGCGTTTCGATGCGCATGATCCGCCAGTATGCGATCGGCACCGACCAGCTCATCACCCGCATGGATGTCCTCTACGGCTTCAAATACGTGCGGCCGGAATGGTGCGTGGTGGTGGCCGATACCCCGAACTAAACCCCAGCCGAATGAGAAAGCCCTATGACGAATATGCCGCGCCCTTACATGGAATACCCGAAGTGGGTGACGCCGCCTGATGGCGTTGCTCGCGTCGTGGAGACACCAGAGGAAGAGGCATCCGTCATGGGGCTTTCTGATGCTCCTGACCCGCAATCGAACCCGCTGAGCGAGCGTGACGACCTCGCACGTGAGGCGGAACGGCGCGGGATGCAGATCGACAAGCGATGGGGGGTCGAGCGGTTGCGTCTCGCCCTTTATCCCCCAACGGAGGAATAATCGATGACGGTAGGCGATCTGATCCGCATGGCGCTGAAAGAATGCGGTGTGCTGGGTGTGGGTCAGACCGCTTCCGCCGAAGACTCGAACGATGCCTTGATCAAGGCCAACTGGATGATCGGGCAATGGAACCGCAAGCGGTGGCTGGTATTCCGCACCCTTGACGCCTCTGTGGTGGCGACGGGTGCGCTCACCTATTCCATCGGCGTAGGGGGCGACATCAACGCCGCGCGCCCGGATCAACTGGAAGGCGGCTTCGTTCGGCAACTGGTCAATGGTGGCAACCCGACAAATCTGGTTGATTATCCGATATCGCTGATTACGGCGCGAGAGGATTACAATCGGATCGCGCTTAAGACGCTGACACCGTTTCCGCAGTATTATTTCTATGATCCGACCTTCCCGCTTGGCACGCTGTATCCGTGGCCGGTGCCGCAGGCGTCTATCTATGAAATTCATGTCTCTCTCAAGGCGGAACTGACGACATTCGGTGGACTGACGGATACCATTGCTTTGCCGCCCGAGTATTTCGAGGCGATCCTTTACAATCTCGCGGTGCGGTTGGCTCCTTCCTACGGGCTGGAAGCGCCGATGACGGTCAAGGCGCTTGCGAATGCGTCTCTGGCAACGGTGCGAGGCGCGAACATGCAGATCAAGCGGGCAACGTTGCCCGCTGCCGTGCTGCCGCGTGGATCGTCTTATAACGTGTATTCGGATCAGTCCTGATGTCCCGCATCCCGCTGACGCAGGGGGCCTACACGGCGCGCAGTCTGATCGCCGCATGTCAGCGTTCGGTCAATCTCTACATCGAGCCGAACCCATCTGATAGCCCGGTGCCGTTCACGCACTATCTGACGCCTGGCACAGTGGTTCAGGGCCATCCCGCCGATGGTGTTGTCAGGTGCCTCTACAGGGCCACCAACGGCAACCTCTACATGGTGGTCAATCAGGCGGTCTATGCGGTGTCAGCGGCCTATGCGTTCACCCAGATCGGCACGCTGCTCACTGAGGGCTATAACCCGGTGAGCATGGCGGACAATGCCACGGTGATCGTGATCGTGGATGGCTCGCCGAATGGCTACACCGTAGACATGGCCAGCAACGCCTTTTCTCAGATCGTCAGCACGGCGTTCTATGGGGCGGATAAGGTCGATTATCTCGACACCTATTTCCTGTTCAACAAGCCGGGAACATCGATCTTCTATTCCTCGGATAGCAACGCTACGACATTCGATCCGCTCTGGTTCGCCGCGAAGGTTGGCTATGCCGATCCGCTGCAAACCTTGGCTGTCATGCACCGCGAAATCTATCTGATCGGCGCCCTGACCACGGAAGTCTGGTATAACGAAGGCGGTGCGAATTTCCCGTTTGCGATCATGCAAGGCACCTTCATTGAACATGGATGCGCCGCGAAATATTCGGTGGGCAAGTTCGGCAACTCCCTGTTTTGGCTCTCGCAGGAGCTTGAGGGCCACAAGGTAGTTGTCAAGCTATCAAACTATCAGTCGATCAAAGTCAGCACGCCGGCCATCGACTACGAGATTGAGCAATACTCCAAGGTTGATGATGCCATCGGGTATGTCTACCAAAAGGAGGGGCATCCTTTTTATGTCCTGACCTTCCCGAGTGCGGATAAGACCTGGGTCTACGATATCCTGAACAACATGTGGCACGAGTGGGTTTGGTTCGACGATAACGGAGCCGAGCATCGCCACCGCTCCAACTGTTCCGCGTTCGCCTATGGTCAAAATCTTGTCGGGGATTTCGAGAACGGGACGCTTTACGCGCTCGATTTTGACACCTATACTGATGCCGGGACCATTGCGCCTATCACGCGCATTCGGTCCTTCCCGCACATGATGAACGATGGTAAGCGCGTCCGCTATACGCAGTTCATCGCGGATATGCAGGTTGGCACCGTCACTGGTGTTGGGGAGCAATCATTCAGTTATATCGTTGCCAGCGACCCGGACCCTTCGGTTTTGGTGCTGAGCGATGGCGGCCCGGGCTTCTACATCGGCGCGGACCAGGCGCTACAGGCATCCTCGGTTGCGCCGGCTGTGTCGCTGCGATGGTCCGATACGCGGGGGGCCTCATGGGGCAATCCGCTGACATCCACGCTCGGCGCGACGGGTGAGTACCTGACATCGATCCAGTTCCAGCGGCTCGGCATGGCGCGCGATCGCGTCTTTGAACTTTCATGGGCGGCAGACTGCATGACGGCGCTGAATGGTGCCTTTGTGCAGATGCAGCCGGCGAGCACGTAAAATGTCCGATTCCGCATCCAATCAAGGCACATCCCAAGGCTTCCCGAACAACATCTTCGCCTTCGTCAACCCAGATACTGGCCAGCTAACGCCCATGGCCTATCGTTTTCTTTTGGCGATCTGGACACGGACCGGCGCGGGTGGCGGCTCCAACGCCAACGTCACCAGCGGGCTGCTGACGATGACGGACGTTGAAGATGCGCCGACGATGAATGCCGGCGCGATGCTTCTCATGGATGATGTTACGCCGGATTCAATTCCGCAATCGCTCCTGCTGATGGCCGAAAGCGCCGATACCGTGGCACCCGCACCGAACCCTGTCATGGCTGCCGAAATGGCGACCATGCAGGACGCGCCGACGAACTATCCTGGCCTGTGGGCCATGGTGATTACCGACGAATCCTGACCCTCCGAAAAGGAAAACCACCATGGCCACAGAATCGATTGTCGTCACCGGCCCGACGTTTCAGCAGAAGAAACTCGGTTCGCTCGCTCTGGTGCCGACTGGCGCGGTGACGCAGCAGAGCCTTGCGGATATGCTCTCGCCAATCGCTGGAGGTACCACGCCGCTGACGGTCCGGGCCGGCAGCGCCGCATCGGGCCGCTCCCGGTATTCGACTGTGCCCGTCGGTTCCGTGGCCTATGCGTCCATGGGCACCGATACCACCCTTGTCGCGGGCACCATCTATTGGGCTGAGGTCGCCATCCCGCGCAATATCACCCTCACCGGCATCGCGGTCCTGAATGGCGGCACCGTGGGGACCAACAAGGGCATTGTCGGGCTTTACAACAGTGCCGGCACCCTCGTTGCCAACTCCGCGCTGGTCGGCGCGATTGCTGCGGGCGCGAACGCCTTTCAGGCTTATGCGTTTACCGCAACCTACGCTGCCGTTGGCCCTGCGCGCTACTGGGTAGCCTATCAGGCCGATGGCGCGACTGCGACGCTGCGAACCATCGCGGCCAGCACGTTCATTGATTCGCTGACCAAGAGTGCGACCGGCGCATTCGGCACCCTCACCGCGCTGACCGTTCCGACCACGATCACGGCGGATGTCGGTCCCATCGCCTACGTCTATTGAGGGCTTGAACGATGGCCGCGAACAACATCATCCCGGCGGTTCTGCAACCCGGCGTCCAGCTTACGATGTCGGCTGTGGCGATTGTGACTTGTCCGGTGAACGCTCAGGTAATCATCAAGCGCGCGGTGTTCACCAATGTCACATCTGGGGCGATCACGATCACGATCTATCGGGTGCAGTCTGGTGGCACGCCGGGGGCCACGAACACGATCACCTCGGCCTATTCCGTGGCGGCTGGGACGGCCTATGTCGCCCCGGAATTTGCCAACATGGTCCTGAATGCCGGAGACACGATCCAGGCTTTGGCGAGTGCCACGGCTTCGATCAATGCCTTCGCCTCGGGGCTGCTGACCTCGTGACCTATCGCATCGGCCCCGCGACGCATCGTGAAGCGGTGGCAATCATGCCGTTGCTGCGCGCTGAGTCGCGGGCCGAACTCGGCGCGCTCGGCGATGACGACATGGAAGCGGCCCTCGTGCGGCTGGTCTGCGGCTGCCCCTACACGTTCTGCGGTGCTGATGATGATGGCCCCCTGTTCATCGGGGGCGCTGTGCCGGATGGCACGCCGGGCACCGCGATCGTGTGGATGCTGATGTCAACGCGGATCACGGATCATCAACTGTTTTGCCTCCGTGAAATGCGCAAGCAGGCCGCTGCGATGTCGGAGAAATGGCCGGTGCTGCGGAACTATACCAACATCGGTCATGACCGCACGACGGATTGGTTGACATGGCTTGGGTTCAAGGTTGGCGACCCGATGGTGCATCCCCAGACCGGCAACGTCGTGCTGCCGTTTGAGAGGCGCGTAGAGCATGTGTGATCTATCCACGGCGATCATTGGTGCCGGCGCTCTCGGTTCTATCGCGTCCGGGTTGATCGGCTCCAGCGCGGCTACCAGCGCGGCCAAGACGCAGGCGGCTGCGGCGACGAACGCCGCCAACATGGCGCAGGCGCAGTATGGCCAGACCCGCGCCGATCTGCTGCCTTACAATCAGGCTGGACAGTATGCGACCAATCAGCTTGTGGGTGCACTGCCGGGTCTGACGGCTCCGTTCAATATGACGGAGGCCAATCTTGAGGCGACGCCGGGGTATCAGTTCCAGTTGGATCAGGGCCTCAAGGCGACACAATCGGCCGCAGCCGCCAAAGGCCAAGGCATCAGCGGCGCGGCTCTCAAGGGCGCTGCGCAATACGCGACCGGGTTGGCGGACTCCAACTATCAGAACCAGTTCAATAATTACCAGACCACGCAGAACAACGCCTATAACAAGCTGTTGGGTATCGGTCAGTTGGGCGAGAATGCCGGGGCGCAGACCGGCAACCTCGGACAGCAGGCGACGAACACGGCGACGAATGCGCTAACCGGCGGCGCTGCTGCATCGGCGGCCGGCACTGTGGGGGCTGCGAACGCGCTCTCCAATTCCATCAATGGCGTCGGGACCGCCGGGTTGAACTACCTGCTGTTGCCGTCTCTGCTCAGCCGGTTGAATGGTGGCGGCACGACGGGGGCATCCACGCAAAACGCCACGAACGGGCAGGTGTTCTAAAATGGCACTCGATCCCGGCATTTCGCTCCAAGTCGGCCAGGGCGTCACGCCGCCGCCGAACCCGCTTGCGATGGTCGGCCAGTTCGCTTCGACCGCGAACGCGCTGGATCAGAATCGGCTTATCAACCAATACACCGCGAACGCGCAGCAGCAGAATGTGGGCATGCGGCAGGATCAGGGGCAAAAGTCTCTGCTCGGCACAAACCAGATTCTCGCCGGACTGCTGAACAACCCGGACTTGAAAGCCGGCAAGCCGATCACGGATCAGATTATTGGTTCGGTACTGCAAGCCGGCCAGATGGGGTTTCTGCCTCCTGACGCTGTCAAGGCGGCGCTCTCCAACGTGCCCGGCGATGCGGCTGGACAGCAGGCATGGCTCCAAGGCCATTACGATCAGTCTGAGGCGCTCCTGGGCCGCGCTGGACCGAACACGTTTGGCACGACCGGCACCGTCAGCAATGGCCGCGCCGTGCAGCCTGTGGTGGTTGCGCCGGCTCGGCTAGGTGGCGGCCTCACTCCTGCGGGCGGTCCGATTACGCAGTATATGTCGCCGGCCGACCTCGCGACGCGCACCCCGGTTGGGTACGATACCAACGGCAACCCGCAATACGGCCCGCTGGGCAATGTCACGCCGGGCGCGCTGTCTGGCGGCGCTGTGGCCCCCGCACCCCTCACCGGTGCATCTGGCGCCGTTGGCGACGGTCGCTACCCCGGCGTTCCTCAGTCGTTGCGCAACCCGAATGCCAATCTCCCGTTGCCGCCTCAAGTGCCTCCTGGTGCGCCGGCTGCCGGCGGTCCCGTTCCGACTGTCGGCGGTCCCGCGCCAGACCCAACCATCGTTACCGCTCCGGGCGCGGCTCGCACTGCGCAGCTCACGACGCAGGGCACCCAAAGCGCCGGGGCGTTTCAGCAGATTGCCGACCAAGGCGTGCAGGCTCGGGGACAGAATGCCATCCTCGGCACCATGCTTGCCGATGCAAGCCAGTTCGCGCCTGGCCCAGGTCAGGACAAGGTCAAGGCATTCAAATCCGCGATGGTGTCGTGGGCACCGGGCATCGCCAAGGCGTTCGGCGTCGATCCCGCATCCGTGGCGGCCAACGAGTCCTTCGACAAAGTCGCGGCGCAAATCCAGAATGCGCAGGGCGCTGGCAGCGATGCCCGCCTCGCCGTGATCCAGCATGCCAACCCGTCGTCTTCGCTGACGCCGGCCGGCATCGACCTGATCGTGCGCGGCCTACAGGGCAACGCCGATTATCTGCAAGCCCGCGCAAAACTGGCGGCGTCGTACCCGGATCAGACGAATCGCGCCGGGTTCGAGTCCAGCATCGGCACCAACCTTGATCCACGCGCCTTCCAACTGTTCCGCATGACGCCAGACCAGCGGGCCACGTATTTCAACAGCGTGGGCAGCGAGGCGGACAAGACGGCGCTGAAACAAGCCTACATCTACGCCCAGACCCATGGCCTGTTCCCCGGTGCCGGAAATGCCGGCCCCTGATTACAGCCAAGCCTTTGACGATGCCGGGCGCGAATGGAACGTCGATCCTCGCCTGCTCCGGTCCGTCATGGGGCAGGAAAGCGGCGGCAACGCTGGTGCTGTAAGCCCAAAAGGTGCGTCAGGCTTGATGCAGGTGATGCCGCCGACTGGCGTTGATCTTGGCGTCACGAACCTGAAAGACCCATATCAGTCCATCTTTGCCGGGGCGAAATACCTCAGCCAGCAGTTGGACAAATACAAAGACCCCGCTCTTGCGCTCGCCGCCTACAATGCCGGCCCTGGGCGCACTGACGACTATCTGAATAAGCGCATTCCTCTGCCGGCGGAAACGCTCGGTTACGTGCCGTCTGTCATCGCCAGATACGCGCAGACTAAAGCGCAACCAGCCGCAGGAGTGCCCGCAGTGCCGCAGACAGCAACCAACCCGGCATCTGCGGTGCCCTCGGATACTGACTTTTTGAAGATGATCGGGGCCGCGCCGGCCGCGCCTCCGGCCGCTGCACCGACGGTCAACAACGCCGGCGAGGTCGTCTCGCCGCCGGCCACGATGGTTATCAAAGCGTCGCCGGCCGCCGGTGGGTTGCCGTCCGATGCTGATTTCCTGAAAATGATCGGCGCTTCTGCCGCCCCCGCTCCGGCTGCCGCCCCTGCGCAGCAGCTTATTCCGGACCCGAACACCGGGGGGTTAACCGCCATTCCGGCCGCCGCGCCGGCAGCGCCGACGCCACCGTCTCGCGTCGATCTTCCCGCATGGGCCGGCGGTCAAGGCACCGTCACGGCCGAACCGACGCCCCAACAGCCGGGCGTCTTGCAGCACATCGGGCAGGCCATCGCGTCTCCGTTCGTGGATGGCGGTCCGCTCGGCCCGGACACTTCCACCGGAACGCTGTTCAACGGCCCCTGGGGTCATACGAACAGGTTGATGATTGCGCAGCCTCTGGCGCTCGCTGATGCCATCGGACGCGGTGGGCTTGGGGCATGGCGCGGCCTGGTGGCGGCGGGCTCAGAGGGGCTACAGGGCCTCGGCGCATCGCCCACCAGCGCGGCGAATTTTGAACGCGACCTCGGCGGTATCGCTCCGAATGCTCTAGCGCCCCTGACGATGGGTGCCGATGCGGCATTAATAGCTGGCGTGAAAAACGCCGGAGCGCCAGATGTTGCGGCTAACCGTCTCGCAGCACAGACCGATATTGCGAACCGCTTGCAACAGAACATCGCCAACGATGTCCGGGGTCCAGCGCGCGGGGCGTGGCTGCTCGATAAGATCAAGACCGCGATCAATGACGCCGATATGCCTGCGCCTGATGCGAACGTGCCTACAGGTGGCGTTGCGCCCGGAATGGGTGCGCCGCGTTCCGCTGGCGCGGCTGCGACGCCGACCGATGCGGCGATAATGTCGCCGGCCGAGGCGCGGGCGCAGCAGTCTACCGCCGAGATGCAAAAGCTCATTGAACCGCAACCCGCCGGCCCCGATACCAACCGCTATGTGCCCGGCGTGCGACCCACCGAAGCCCAGATGGTCCAGAACGCACGGACCTCGCGCAATGAGAAGCTGACCGCGTCCGAGATGCCGCAAGGCTTCGCTGATCTGGCCCGTGACAACAACGATGCTCGGATGAACTTTTTGCAGGATATTGCGGGCACGCCGACGCTGCAAAAGCGCCTAATGGATGATCGTAGTGCGCAGGCTGAACAGGACTTGGCATCGACTTGGCAGAACAAACAGCCGGCGGACCTCACTCCGGTGGCGGATATGGCGGCCAATATCCTGAATTCGCCAGACGGTCGCCGGCCGCTGGTGCGCACGGCCGTTGATGGCGTCATGCGCGAACTCACCGGGCCTGACGGCAAGCCTCTGACCGATCCGGAAATGCTTTATGGCGTCCGGAAGCATATCGATGATCTGATCCAGGGCGCGAATGATAGCGCCGCCGGAACGCGCGCGGTCGCCCAGCTACAGCAACTGAAAGACACGCTTGACGGCACGATTGAACAAGCCGCGCCGGGATTCCGCCAGTATCTCTCGAACTTCGCCGCCGCATCGAAGCCGATCGATGAAATGAGCGTCTTGCAGGCGCAGATTCCCAAAATCGTTGATAGTCAAAACCGCATCACCTATTCCGGGGTGCAGCGGATGATGAAGAATCTTGTGACCGCACGTGGCGGCCGAGGCATCGATCCCGCCAAGTCGATCTCTGACGATACGATGAACAATCTATGGGCGTTGCGCGATGACTTGCGCCGCGTGGCATCGTCCGACGATCTGGCCAAAGCCAAAGGCTCGGACACCTTCCAGAACGCGCTGGACTTCGTGAAGGGCGCGGCCACAAAGGGCGGTATCGGCCTAGCGCATGTAGTCGCAAACGCAAAGGCACCCGGTATCGGGTCTGTGGCGGTCAATCTTGTAACAAACAAACTGCGTCAGGCAGCGGTAGCTAAAGCGGCTGATCGCGCCCTGAACCCAAAGATAAACCGTCTCAATCCGCCGTCAGACTAGATCGCGGCCGGGGCGATCATCGTTGAACGCGATGTCGGGAATGCTGCGCTGGCGCACCCACATCGGAATGCTGGCGATTGCCCATGATATCGCCAGCGCGACAGCCAGGAACAAGAGTAACGGTGCCGCATCCGAATTGCGCCCTCCAATCGCTACGACGATGAACGTGAGAAACGCGCCGCAGGCCAGAAACATGAGAACTCGGCCAAACCAGTGACCGAGCAGCCACACATACAGAACCGCCGCGCCTAGCATTAAGCCGGCCAGAATAACCATCGCACTCTCCGAGGCCCTCCGAAATGGGGGCCTTTTTTTGTTGTCAAGGAACCACCATGGCATCCATCCTTCCGAATGGAGTTACACAATTCTGTGATGCCAATGGTGTGCCTTATGCATCGGGGGCGATCTATTTTTATGTCCCGAACACGCTGACGTTCAAGGATACCTATCAGGACATCGGCCAACTCGTTCTGAATCCCAATCCCGTGGTGCTGGATGCCGCCGGCCGCGCGGTGATCTGGGGCAATGGTGCCTATCGGCAGAGGCTATTCGATAACCTCGGCAACCTGATTTGGGATCAGGAGACAACGAGCGTCGTTTCGCAGGCTATGGAAGCCGTGGTAGGCGCTATCACGCTTTCAGCGGCGATGACGGCGCTGGGCATATCGGTCGCGATGCAACCAGTGGTCGGGGCATCCACTTTGGCGGCGGCGCGGACTGCGCTTGGCGTCTTCGGGCCGAATGGAGGCATCGCTACCGGCAGTCCGTCGATCACAATCAACCCGATTGCCAATCCGTCGATCCCGACGCTGTCCACGCTTGGCGCGCAGGCTGCTACCGGCAGCAACACGACGCGCGAATTCCTCGGCGTCTTCGGCCTCACGATCCAGAACGGCGCTTCTGCGACCGGCGGCAATCAGGACAAGGTCGCGCTCTATGCCGGGGCCAATATGGTGGCCGGCGCTGGTGATGGGTGGGCCATCAACAGCGTCACCACGATTGCATCTGATGCGCCGGTCACATGCAACGCGCAGGGTTACGAACTCGATTTCAACAACCTGAATGCGCATCGTGGCGACGCTCTGGCGGGCGCTGGGCTTGCATCCCCTATCGCCTATGGGTTTTCGGTCACTGGTGCAGGTTCCTTTCGCTCCACGGCTGCGTTCCTTATCAGCGGGCCGGGGACGGGCATCTGGAACCGTGGCATTGTTATCGCCAACACCAGCGTCGTGCAGGCCAGCTTCCAAGACCTCAGCAACGCCGCGACCTCGCTGGAAATCTTCGGCTCTCACACCTATGGCTTCGACGCGCAGGACGCTTCCTTTTCCGGTGGCCCGATCCGCATCGGTAACAGCGCCTTCATGCTCGCCCGCAACGCCGCGAACTCTGCCGATTTGCGCCTGATTGGGCTGGACAATGCCAACAACTTGAATCTGGGTGGTTCGGGGTTGGCGGCAACGTTCGTCTACTGCCAATTCCTGCCGAATACCGATAACAGTTTCACGCTCGGCGGCCCTTCAAATCGATGGTCCGTGGTCTATGCCGGCACTGGCGCGATCAATACCTCTGACGCGACGGAAAAGGTAATTCGGGGAGCGCCCAATACCGCAGAGTTGGCGGCGTGGGCGACCGTTGAACCTAAGGTGTTCACCTTTATTGACGGCACGCGATCGCACGTCGGCTACGTCGCGCAGGAAGTCGCGGCGGCACTCACTGCACAGGGTTTGAAGCCTGCTGATTACGGCTTCTGGTGCAAAGACGACTGGACCGATTCGCAGGGCGCTCCTCATACCCGCCAGGGCCTCCGCTACGAGGAATGCGCGGTGATGGAAGCGGCACTGACGCGCCAGACGATTGCGGCTTTGACCGCCCGTATCGCCGCCTTGGAGGCCAAATAATGACCACCGCGCTTCCTATTTCCGGCTTTCCTGCGGCGAATGGCGTAGCGTCTGGCGATGTGGGGCTATTCACGCAGGGCAGCACCGGACCCGGCACCGGCACGACACGCAAGGTATCCCTGACGCAGCTTTTCGGTTCGCCGGTTCCGATTGGGAATGTGGCTCCGAACACAGGCGCTTTCACCTCCGTCGAATTCAACGGCGGCGGTTCCTCCCGCCTACTCTCCTACGTCTCCGCCGACACCGCGCTGGAATATCAGGTCTCCGGAACCCCCCGCTTCCGCATCAACGACGGTGGCGGCATCGTCTCAAACCTCGCGTTCGGCAACCAGGGCTCCGCGCTGGCGTTGACCTATTCCGGCGGCACCACGGCCATATTTACCCCCAAGGTCGCGGTCTCCGGCGCGCTGAGCGGGCAAATCGTCGGCGGCCCGGCTGCGGTGGGGGTGACGTCGTGGACCATCAACAGCGATAGTCTCGACACCACGACTGGTGCTGGCGCGCCTCGCGGGATCAACGATTTTTATATCGGCCATACCATTTCGGCGGGGGCCACTGGCGGCCGCAACGGCGTCAACGTCTTCCTGAACCAGACCGGCGCAACCACGCTGGCGGCTGGCCAGTTCTATGTCGGCGTCGCGTCCAATGTGGTGGCCTCGTTCAATGCCGGCGGCACGTCGCTTGTTCCGAACGGCGCTGTCATGGGCTTCAATCCCCGTGCTGTTTTGCAGTCTGGGGCGACGTTCTTCAATTCGGCCGTTGGCATGGAGGTGGATTTCGGTGCCCGCGCGGGGAGTAGTGTCTCCTATAAATATGGCCTAACCGTCGTTCTGGATCAGCTTGATGCCGTTGATGCCTCGGTTAACAGCGCCGGTCTGGTATTCGGTCTCAATGCAAGCGCCGGTCCCACATCGCCGGGTCTCTTGTTCGGCGTCCAATACGGCGGCCCGCAAAACTGGTGGCCGATCAATCCCACATTGGGCACCCTGATCGGCGTCGCCGCCCCCATCAACGGCTCCGGCCCGGCTTACACCGCGCTGTATGGTGTGGATGTCTCTGCGGTCACTTTCAGCGGGGCCGCGTTCAAATCCACCGGCTTCCTCGTGGACCCGAACGGTCGCGTCACCACCACCGGCCGCGTCAAGGCCCTGCGCAATGTCACCGCGTCAGGCTCCGTCACGATCAGCAGCACCAGCGATGAAGTGGTGGTCATCAACAAGACCGCAGGTGCCGCAACTGCCGTCGCGCTTCCGGCCACACCGTCTACCGGCCGCGTCTACACGATCAAGGACGGCAAAGGAGACGCAGCGGCGAACAACATCACGATCAGCCCGGCCGCTGGCAATATCGACGGCGCGGCAACACTGGTGATCGCGACGAACTACGGTTCCGCATCACTGATCTATAACGGCACTCAGTGGAACGTGGTCTGATATGAGTTTCCTTCCGAATGTCATTACGGCGGCTGGGGCTACGACGGCGAGGACGCTGGCGGCGTCTTTTGCGGATTGGAATAACGTAAAATCCGTAGGAGGCACCGGCAACGCGCAATACAAGGCCGCGACTGTCACCGCGACACTGAGCGGCACGACGATCACCACCGCCGAATCGCTGTGGGCCGCTTCGGATGTCGGTAAGCTGATCGTCATCACGATCACCTCCGGCGCCGTGGTTTTGCTGCCTGCGGGCACCACGATTGCCACCTACGTTTCGCCTACGCAGATCACGGTATCGGCGGGTGCGACGGTGGCTGAGACTGGCGCGCCTGCCTTCATCGGCTGGGGCACCAACGACCTCACCGCACTCAACGCCGCCGCTGCGATCGGGCCGGTGTTCCTGCCTCCGGGGGGATATTATACCGGACAAAGCCTGTTCCTAACCGGCGGAAATAAGCAGTTCGGCAGCGGGGCCGGAGGCGCGCTCATCACGCTGGAAGGCACCGGGGCGCAGAAGCAGGCCAACCGCCTGAGCTACATCACGTCGCCCCCATCACCCCCGCTGAACGGCTTCTGGAATGGCGACTTTTCGAATGTCCAAGTCCAGTTGCAAACCTATGTCACCGGGGCGACAACGCTCACCAAGCCGACGACGACTTATTACACCTCGTATGTGACGACGCCGCTTGTCGCGCAAGTCTACAATTCGTCGGGTTGGCAGGAACAGGTGCTCGGCAATGGGCGCACCGCGACCTATTTCGGGCATATTGGGCTGACGCAGGCCGGTCAGGGCGACATGATCGGGCTGAATATCACAGGCACAGTGAGCGGCCAGAACGCGGTAACGCCGATCACGTGGCTGGGCAGCCCGACGATAGGCTTCGGAAATGCCGATTTCACTGCTGGGGCCAGCAATGTCTACATCGACTTGTTGGAGATGAATATTCACGACGGCGGGTTTGATATCTCGGCGGCCGGCTTCGTCTTGAACATGTTCCGCACCAATTCCACCGCAGCCATCGGTCAACCGTGGATGGGACATCGGGTCGTCGGCTGGACGAATGCTATCGACGCCGCGTTCAGCATGGGCGGCAATATGCGGATCGGCGCGGACTTCGTGACCGCTTCGTTCGTGGATGGCAGTTCCACCCCGACGCGCGCCGCGATGACGCTGAAAAATGGGCAGGCTCTGTTCGGCAACGCTACCAATTTTGTGCAGAACTCGCTGCCCGGCGCGACGCAGTTTGGAACCGAGTTGTTCGGCTGGCGCGATGCGGTCGGCTGGGAACTGGTGGCCAACTCAAGCACCATCCTTTCGGTGACACAGGCCGGCGCGACGGCAACCACCATCGGCGCATCCGGCTCGCTGGGGAGCAGCACCACGGCGTTCGGCGTCACCGTGCAGGCGCGCGATGGCATTGTTGCAAAGACGGCGGTGGTCAACACCATCGCCCCCATCGGCCGAGGCGGTGCATTCGCTTCGATCCCGACGCTGGTTGTCGCTGCGCCGCCAGGTTCCGGCACGCAGGCGACTGCGGTTGTCGCGACCATGGGCCTTTCGCGGCAGTCCTATACCAATATCGGCGGCGTCAGCGGAGGCACCGGCTATGCGGTGGGTGATGTGCTCACCCTGAGCGGTGGCACGTTCGGCACGGCGGCGCAGATCACCGTGGCATCCGTCGCCGGCACGTCGGTCAATTCCTCCACTGGGGCGGTGCAGACCTATACCCTCACTACGGTAGGCTCCTACACGGTGCTGCCGACTTCCCCGATCACGCTATCCGGAGGCACTGGCACCGGGGCGAAACTGCAAGGGCTGTGGAAAATCCTGACCGTTACCGTGACAGGTGCGGGCAGCAATTACCCGGAGTTTCCGCCGCCTGCCGTCACCACCTCGGGCGGCTCGCCGCTGACGAACTACGACTGCGCCTTCACCACCACCATGACCGCGACGCAGCAACCGCTCACCATCGGGGGCGGCGCTAATGTGGCGCTGATGGCGGCCGGCTCCTACGGAGGTGGCACGGGCGTAGTCTTCATCGCTAACGATAGCGTCGATCCGACTACCAATCCTGTCGGCGGCGGGATACTCTATGTGAAGGCCGGGGCGCTGACATATCGCGGGTCCAGCGGGACCGTGACAGTGCTTGGGCCGGCGTGACCTCCAACAACCCAACAGGACACAAGATGAGCGAGACTACCGCACCCAAGACGCAGCCGATCGTCGTGCAGCCCGACGATTACGAAAAGATCGTTGGGTATCTGCTGGAACAGCCGGCGAAGATTGTCATTCCCTTGCTGAACTATTTTCAGCAGGCGCAGGCTAAAGCGCAGCAGCTTCAGTCCATGCAGAAGCCCAAAGAACCGACATCCGCGCCGGGTGCAGACGATCCCGCTTCGTAACTACAGCCGCCCGCATGTCGGGCAATAAAGGAGCCTGACATGACGGGCGTTGTGAGCACGAACCCACCGAACTACGGCGCGGCGAGCACGAATCAGGGATATAGTCTGACGCCGCAGGGCGGCTTGCGCACACAAGCGATGGCCGGCGGGGCGGACGTGTCGCCCACCAACCCCCTCCCCGTCGAAGTCGTTTCCGGCTCCGGTTCGCAAGTCACGATCCTCTCGCTTGATGTCTCCACCGTCACAACCGGGGGCACTCCTGTCACCGCTCTCAGTGCAGGACATGCGACGGCTGGTGGCTGGATTCAGAACCCGCCGACTGCAACGACAAACCTTGGCATCAACCAGAAGGGCACCGCTGCGGGCACCACATCCTCCGGCGACACGACCTTCATCATTCCGGGGCAGACCTATCAACTATCTCCCTCGGCAAACGCTGTATCGGTGATTTCCTCGGATTCGGCGCACGCCTTTAGCGGGTATGGGTTCCAGTGATGAACAATTATGGGCCGGGGCCGGTTCCGCCGATTCCCCGTAAAGTCACGACTTTCACATCCAACGGCACATGGACGCCAGCATCTGGCAGCACGCTCGTATGGGCGACACTGATCGGCGGCGGTGGTGGCGGCGGCGGCGGCGCATCCATCGCGCTCGGCGGCACTGGCTCCGGTGGTGGCGGCGGGGGCGGTGCGGCGGTGCAGACCATAGGGCCGTATCGCATCGCTGATCTTGGCACGATCAATGGCGCTGTGGTTGTGGGGGCGGGCGGGACTGGCGGTGCTGCAGGGGCGAACGGGGTTCAAGGCGCGCTATCGTCGCTCAATCTGGCGACCGGCATTTTTGTTGAAGCGGGAGGCGGCGGCCTCGGCTCTCTCGGTGCTTCTGCGACCAACAGCGGCGGGGGTGCCGGCGGCAGCCTCTATGGCAACGGCAACAATGCGTCGGGGGCGACAGGGGGTGCGGCTGGCGGATTTGGTTCTGGTGGCGGCGGAAGCGGGAGCAGTGGCGCGACAGTAGGAACGTTCCCGAACTGCGGGCCGGGCGCGGGCGGTTCCAACGGAACGACTGGCGCGGCTGGCGCGGCGGCGTTCTCACAAGGTGCTGCGGGCGCAGGCAGCGGTGGCGCTGGTGTCGTGGCTGGCGCGGCCGGAACGACAGCAGTCGGAGGCGTTACTCCCTATCAGCGCACTGGCGCGGCGGCTGGCGCGAACGGCGGCTCCAATCCCGTAGGCCCCGGCGCAGGCGGCGGCGGCGGTGCATCCGGCATCACCAGCGCCAACGGCAGCAACGGCGGCAACGGCGGCTCCTACGGCGGCGGCGGCGGCGGTGGGGGTGCATCTTCGGGCGGCACTGGCGGGACCGGCGGCACGGGTGGCAACGGTGTGGTGATCGTTTACGAAGCATGATAAAAGCGGGCCGGCCTTGTGCGCGAACACGCGGCCGACCCTAACGAAAACGACGAAAGGACCGTCGCATGCGCTGCATCTATGATAAGCTTTCGTGGGGGATGCGATGCCAAGTGCACGCGAATGTGTATCGTGGGGATTGGGCGTGATGGAGCGCAGCAAGTGGTCTGAGCCGGGGGCTATCGCTGCGGGTATCGTGGCCCTCGTTACAGTCGGCGGCTTGGTGTGGTCGGCGGCCACCATCAGCGCGGCATCGGCAAATCTCGCCGGCAACTTCGATGACTTCAAGCGCGCCGTGACCACGCAAATTCAGGGGGTCCAAAACCAGATCGCATCCCTCCCGACACAAGGCGTGCGGCTGGACAATGTCGAGCACGGTCTGGCCGAAGTGCATATCCAAGACGCTAGCCAGCAAGGGGACATCAACATGCTGAAACAGGGATTCGCGGTTCTGTCGTCCACCGTCGATACCGTGCGGCATGACGTTCAGGTGTTGCAGGATGCCGCCAATGGGCGGTTGCCGGGCCAGCGTAGATGATGCGCGCAGTGGCCCTGACGCTGCTGCTGGCGGGGTGCGCCGCTCCGGTGGCCCCGCAGGTGCCGGCGCGGCTGCAAGTCTGTCCTGACCCTGTGTATGCGCCCGTTCCACCGCCGTCGCCGCGCACCGTGGCGCAGCTATTCCGGTGGGGATCGGCGGATGAGATTGCTCGACAGAAGACTGAGGCGGCGCGGCGGGAGTGTGCGACGCGGCTGGATGAGTTGAACTCGTGGATTCTGCAACATATGAAAACAATGAAATGATCGGGCTTTTGGTTATGCTGCTGATCGGGCTAATCGTGCTGTCGCTGTTCTACTACGTCATCACCACGATCCCGCTGCCACCGCCGATCCGGCAAATTGCCGTGGTGATCCTCGTAGTGATCGCGGCGTTATTTCTGATCTCGCTGTTGATGCCGTATGCCGGCATGGGCGGCGCGCTGGTTTGGAGGCGGTAGATGCTGCGGGCCGGACTCGACGGTGCACCGTGCTGTTCCGACTGGGCCTCTCGTATTTTGATGCGCGGCGGTAGAGGCCCGTATATCCGCGCTCGATTGCGTGTCTGAGATATTCTCCACGCCGCCGCAGCCACCCGACTATAACCACTTCAACGTAGGATGCAACAATGAGTTCCACCACGACCATCCCCGTCAATGAAGCGGAGAAAGCATCCGCGCCCGTCAACGCTGCGATCACTGCTGCCCGCGATATGCCCAGCCTGATCGCCAATCTGAAGACCGTGGACCCGGCGCTTGCGGCTCCGCTGGAAGGCAAGGCGTTGCTGGCCAGCAAAACGCCGTGGGGCACGCTCGCCGTTGCCGTGGTATCATGGGCGGCTTCACGCTACGGCTTCGGTTGGGATGACCAGACCTGCGCGCTGATCGCCGGTCTCGGCATCGTCGGCGGCTCCTACCTGATGCGCGCCCTGACTTCATCGCCCATTACGGGCTGGTTCAAGAAGGCAACACCATGAACATCACCCGCCGCCATTCGCTGATGGCAGCCACCGCACTCGGCCTCGCCGGCTGCACCACAACCCCGACGCTTTCGCAACTGGCGCAGTATGCGCAGGCCGCTGCCAATGCCGGTGCTGCTGTGCTGGCGCAGATTCCGAACCCGCCGGCCGTGCTGCAAACCGCGATTGCCGCGCTGAAATCCGCCGCCAGCGCCGTGATCGGTGCGGGCATCAACCCGGCCGCGTCGGTGGCGCAGCAGGTCTATGACGCGATCAAGGTGGTGCTGCCGCTGGCATCGCCGTTCGTGTCCGCCGTGCCTGGCGTGGGTATCGCGATATCGGCCATTGAGGCGCTGTTGCCGTTCATCGCGCAGGCGGCTGGGCTGACGGCGGCGGCTGCCTCCGCTCCGACCGTGCCGGGCGTGCCTGTGATGACGGTGCAGCAGGCACTGAAGCTGTATGGAGGCTGACAGCAAAAGGGCCGCTCCGGTGTGGGGCGGCCATCTGTGCTGCGAGCGTCCGGGCGAAATATCCGAAACATTAAGCGACTCTTGTTTCCAAGGCTCGCGGTGGCTTCCAACCGATGAAAATCTTACTCCACCTCACAGGCAAATGCAATGCGCTTAGGCCGCCTCCCCGCCAACCACGCCGACATCGCCCGCGCGCCATCCCTCCGCGATCACCACTTTGCCGCGATGCCGCCGCCGGCAAAGCTCGACCGGCGCGATATCGACTTTCAGCCGCGCATGTTCGGAAACAACATATACCCGGACTGCTCTGCCGCCGGGCTGGCAAACGGGATGCTCGCCGTTTCCGCGCTGGACGGTCTCACGCCAGTCATCGCGGATGCCATGGTGCCGGCGTTCTATGCCGAGTGTGTCGGGGTTGCCAACACCGATGCGGCCATCGCGGCGACGGATGGGGCCGTGCTGCTGGACGTGCTGCGTCATCAAGCGACGCAGGGGTTTTCGGTAGGGCAGCAGGTGTCGCTCGCCGGGCTATTCGGGACCGTGGCGCGCAACCGGACATCGCTGGCGCAGACGATGGCGGCGCTCGGGTTCGCCTATATCGGGGTGAACCTCTACGACCGGGACATGCAAACCTCGGGGATTTGGGATGATGATGGTAGAGACCCAGGACCGTTTATAGACGGCCACTGTATCGACATCTGGGATTATCTCGGGCTGGCGGACACCGATACCGCGCGTGTCGCGACATGGGGCGGATTCCGCACGGTGACATGGCGGTGGATCGACGCTAGGCTTGATGAGTCATGGGGGCTGTTCTGGCGGCAGCTTACGCCGGAGCGGATGACGGTGGAGGATGATGATCGGCTGGCGGCTATGGTGAGGGGGATGGCATGACAGCCCTAGAAATCGCCGCCCGTCTCCTGCGCCAGTTGGAAGGCTGCGTCCTGACACCCTACCAAGACCAAGGCGGGACATGGACCATCGGCATCGGGACGACGCATATCGATGGCCAGCCGGTGACCGGGGAGACGCCGCCGATCGCCACGGAGCAGGCCGAGGCTTACATGCAGGCCGAGTTGCAGCCCACAGCGGCCGAGGTTGACCGCGAAGCGCCGCCCGATGCCACGGATGCGCAGAGGGCGGCATGCTATTCGTTTGCGTATAACGAGGGCGTTGGCGCGTTCGCCGGCTCCACGCTGCTGCGGCTATGGCGCTCTGGGGATGTCGAAGGAGCGGCGGCGCAGTTCGATGCCTGGGTGTATGCCGGTGGCCATGTGAGCAAGGGGCTGGTCAACCGGCGCGCGCTGGAGAAGGCGGTATTTTTGGGGCAGGTGAGGGTTTAGCCTCCCACTCCCGCGCCGCCTCGGCATGCCGAGCCTGCGCCGCTTCCCATTCGGCTTCGATGAAATCTTCGCCGTCCAGAATCGCATCGCGGGTGTCGATCAGCGCGTTTTCGAGAGCGCCGGCCCAATCCTCCAGATGGGCACGCAACACCGGGTTGGGTTCCGCTGCGGCGATCTGGCGCGCTCGGCGGACGGCATCCTGCTGGATTTCGATGGAGACGCCGGGCGGCGGGTTAGGGCTTTGCATGGCAGGAGTGTAGACGGCGGACGGGGAGGCGGGAAGGGGGTAGGGATGGCGGGGGAGCGCCGGGCTTCCACCGGCTGCGATCCTGCGCACGGGTCTCTGCACGCAAGCCGGACAGATTCCGGCGGATAGGCGCATCAGGTCGGCGCGCGCGCCTGATGCCGACGCAATTTGGTGCCGCCCGAGAGAATCGAACTCCCACACCCCTGATTACAAATCAGATGCCTTTGCCATCTCGGCCAGGCCGGCACTGGTGGCAGAGGTCCGATTCGAACGGACGACCTTCAGGTTATGAGCCTGACGAGCTACCGGGCTGCTCCACTCTGACATCCAGCGTAGGCTGCTGCGGGCCGGATTGGATACCGGCTGGGTTCGTCAGCTTCGGCTCGCGTAGATTGCGGGCGCGCGGCATCGCTAATCCGCTTGCACGTCCACGGTAATCCGTGGCCCGACCCAGGTTCGCCTTCCCGCGTGTCCATCCACGCCGCTCGCAGCGCGCGCATTCTATCCACGCGAAGGCGGCGAGGCAACAAATTTGCTGAAAAGGGGAGGGGGCTTCTTCGCCATCCTCGCCGCCTGCCTTGCATCGCTCCGAGCCTTGTACGCCGCGAAGCTGCCGCCTGAGGATCCATGCTTGGGGCGGCTTCGCGGCCGCGCTCTAAGCGCACCCAAGGCTTTGGCCATAGCCTCCTCAACCTCTCGCTCCTGGCGTAACCGCCGCACGCTTTCGCGGCTACCGAGAAACGGCAACTCTTTCTCAAAAACCGCATTGAGGGCATCTCGGACGGCATCGCAATCACGAAACCATTCACCAGTCACGCGATATCGCGCCAGCGTCGCGTGGACCTCCTTCTCGCGGCAGCCCGCGTCCCGCAGCACGCCAATGAGGCGTAGCGCAGCGCTATGAGATGTCTGCATAGATCGCATGCGCTTCTTTGGGTTTTTGCTGCGACCCACCTTGAGATCGCCGGTAGCGCCCATGATGACGTAGAGATGTGCCCCCATTTGTGCCACCGCCATGCGCCGATTCACCCTCTGTTCGCGCTATATGCGCAGGTCTAAGTGCTTGTATTGGCGCAATATATGGTATTACCTCACTATTGTCCACGGTTTGCTAAACCGTTTAGGGGTGTAAAGCCCCTACGTGGGTTCGAATCCCATCCCCTCCGCCACTTTCTTTTATTTATCAACAAGTTGCTTCCACTCTCTGCGCACCCTTTCGGGGCGTTTCGGTGTGTCGTTTTGGGTCGTCTGTGCCCCGGTTTGTGCCACCCCATGTTTCGCCTGCACCTGCTCGCGTCCGGTCAGGTGGGCTAGATAAATCTCAGTCGTCTTGATCGACGTATGCCCCAAGTGCTTGGACAGACTGTAGATGTCCCACCCCATGCGCAGCGACCGGATAGCGAATCCATGGCGGAGGTCATGGACCCGGAAGCGGCGGAATTGCCGGGCTGCATCGGCCTCGCGCACGATCAGTAAACGCACCGCTTGGCTGAAATTGCTGCTGAAATTGCGATATGGTTCGCCGCGCTCGTTGGTAAAAAGCGGGCCGCTCCGTGGGAGACCTGCTAAGACTGGCCCCGCGTCGCCGGCCGGCGTGCGCCAATCGATCGTGCGAGGGCGGTTGGTCTTGGTCTTACGGAGCGCGATTTGCCGGCGCTCCCATAGTATATCCTCGCCCGTCAGCGTCACGGCTTCATTCTCCCGCATCCCTGTGGCGTGGAGCAGCCGCAGCACGGCGGCAATACCGGGCGGCACAGAAAGCAGCACAGCAGCCACGGCGGCATCCTGCGGCGGCTCTATCGGTTCGCGGCGCTCGCGGATCATGCCCCGGTCATAAGTCGTCACCGGGTTCGCCGGAATCCAGCCCCATGCGGTGCAGGCAGCCATCATGCGGGAGAGGGCGGTCAGGTCGCGGCGGATCGTGGCATTCGTCACCAGATTGGCGCGGCTGCTGACGTATTCCCCTATCGTCTGCGCGGTGATTTGGTCTACCCGCAGCGAGCCAAAGACGGCTTCAAGCTGCGCGATGCTGGATAGGTAGCGGGTGGCGACGGCTGGCTTGACGGCGTTGGGCAGCACTTCGGTAGCCCACCGGACAACAGCGGCCTTGAATGTCGGGGTGTCCGGTGAGCCTAGCGATGCGCGTTCGAGTTTGAGCCGCCACGCCCTGAGCCGGCGAGCCGCTTCGCGCGCATCAGGCGTTCGTAGGCTTGATCGGTATTCGCGTCCGGCGATTTTGAGCCTGCCCCAATAGATGGTGCCGCGTAGGTAGAGATTGATCGGCATGCTTGGCGCTCACGCTGGGTAATCCAGCGCGACAGTTTGTCAGGGTCGAACGTCCAGAGTCCACCCAGCTTCGCGGCGCCGGGTATTTTGCCGGCTGCCGCCATGTCCTGCACGGCGCGTCGGCCGATGCTGGTCAGCCGCGCGACATCGGAAACGCGGATACGGGGGGTCATGCCGCCTGCTCCGGGCTGAGCCAGCGGGGTTGAATGTCAACCATCCTCCAGCGCCTCCCGCTCAATCTCCGCGAACAATTCCGGGGCCAACACCCGACGTGCGATGCCTACGAACCGGCGCGAGAACTTCTTGGCCGAAGACGCCTGCTGTATCAGCGATTGAAGCCGCAGAGCCTCCACGCGCTTTGATTCTTTCAGGGCGGCGGCCTGTTCGTGCAGTCGCGCCTGTTTGGCGAGACCAACGGCCGGGTCTTTCTTCGAGCGTTGCGCAGGTCCGGTTGTTCCGGCGATCTGCTTCATCCGCTGTTGCAGGCGCTTCATGATGATACTCTTGGCCACGCGCGCCTTGCATGCTCGCGTGAACCACAGGCGTTTGGCCGCCGATATTGCCTCCACGCCATGCACACTGACATCAGCTTCGTAAGCAGTGATCTGGATGTGGATTTGGTCCAGGTCCTCCTGCGTCTCGCGGATCATCGCGGCACAGGTGACTTCGTCCATGATCAGCGAAACGTCGTCGGTGAAGCGCTCGAAGGTTTCGTCGTCTAGGGTGGGGAGCGGGTGGGGGTTAGGCATCATCGTCATCCCCACCCAGCAGCCGCAACACGGCGTCGGCGCGATCCAGATGCGCTTTATCCAGCCGCGCGCAATGCCGGTCGTCGTGCCCTACCACGCATTTCGACCTGCAGCAGATTATCTCCGCCACTTCCTCGCGCGTCGGCAGCGGGGGCGCCGGCTGGGTGCGGCGGTTCCATGCGAGCGCGGCTTCGGATTCGGTCCGGTATTCGAGCGTCGCGATAAAGCATCTGGTGCATGCGATATAGAACTTGCGAGATGGCGGCTTAGACAGCCACCCACTGCTCCCGCACATCGGACACGGCGACAGCGCGATCATTCCCCGCCCTCCGCCATGGCACGAAGCAGGGCAGCGAGACGGGCGGAGGGTTCGGTTTTCGCGCGGCCCTCTCCCCACCCCGTTCGTTCATCTCGGCATGCACGAGCGGCGAATTTATCGGGCCATTGCTCCAATTCAGACAATACAATCCGCCCCGGCAGCGCGGCTTGGGCGTCGATGCTGGTGGTCAGGCATGGCGGCTGCGTGGCGTCAGCCCAATCGGTCTTGCTGGGCGGCAACAGCGTGCATTCGGCAGTATCGAAGACGGTCCAACCTATGGAGAGGCATATCTCGTTGTCAAAATCGCGCCCCGTCTCCCCGGCTTCCACCCTCTCCGCCAGCGCCAGCAGTTCGGTGCGGCGGGTCATGACTGTTGTTCCCACACCACCACATCTGCGCGGCCTCGGAACACTAGCCAAGCGGCGCGCAGCCGGTGCGGGATACCAGTCCATCCCAAGGAGCGGGCCGGCACATAGCGGCCATCTGGCAGGCCCGTGGCGCATTGGGGAGCCATACGCAGAAGGCTTTCGATCGTCCAAATAGTCACACCGTAATTCATACGACGCATCATGCCACGTCCTCCGGGAATGGGCGCGGGGCGCCGGCGAGCATGGCGGCGTAACCCTCCGGCCAATCGATATCGGTGGACGATGTCCAATCCAGCCGTCGCACGGCGACGATCATGGTTTGGGTTACCGCCCCTGGCACCACCTGCCACCCCTCCACGTCGAGCACGGCCAGCATGGCGAGCCGGGCGGCGCGGGCTTCTTCCCGCACAGAATGTTGGGTTCCCATATCTTCCAATTCCATATCGCACTTGTCTTCGTCTTCACGGCGAATGCTCCAAATCGCCCGCGCCATCGCCTCGTCGCAGCGGTCGGTGAGGGTGGTCATGGGGTCGGTTCCTTGGTGATGGCGTCGAGAAGCGCGGTTGCCAAATTTCTCCACTCCCGCACGATCTTGTTGGCCTTCTCGCCGCGACGGTCCTGATGATGCCATTCCGCATGCGCCTCATCGTAGGACGCAGACACGGCAGCGAATGCTCCCCGCAAAGCCCCCACCAGCGCCGCCTCACGCTCCTTTGCGGCGGCGAGGTCGGCGGGTTTGGGGATTAGCATGAAATACCGAAAGCCACTTTGGTAAGCGGTCTCCGGAGAATGCCAGCCCCCGCCATATAGTGACCAACCCCACTCGTCATCGAATGGCAATTTTTCCCACAGCACGATTCCAGGCGCACCGCCGGCAACGTTCTCCAGCCAGTGGATGCGTTCCACACCCCTCAGTTCCTCCGGAGGCTCGCACCGTTCGTCGCTCATGTCGTCGGCTCCTTGATGAGTGCGCGGATGGCGGCGGCTTTCCACACCAACACCGCTTTTACCGCCCGCATTTCCGATGCGGACAATTCGCCAGCGTTTAAGCGGATGGTTTGACGCGACATATCGAGGCTATTTGCCGCTTCTTCCAGCCCCTGCCGGCGACCTTCCGCGAGGCCGGCATCATATGCCAGCACTGCGCGCAGATCGGCCGGGCTGGCGGCGACGTGGGCGATGTAGGTGCGGATCGCGGCCTCGATTGCTCCGGGCCATGCCGCGTTGCGTAATTCGTGCGTCGCTGCCGCCAGAGCCTTCGCGTCCAGATCACTCACCGTCCGTCTCCTTCACCGTGATCTGGTCGCAGCGCCAGCCTTTGTCCGGTTGCGCATAGGTAAACCAGCACCGCGCATCAACTTCGGTTCGGAACCAGTGGCAGACGCCCTGATACTGCGGGTTCCACACCAGCCACATCGTCCGCTCACCGGCCATGTCGATCACTCCGAAGTATCTGTTGGGCAGTCGCGGGTATGCCAACTGTCGGGGCCTCCGCAATCTGGGCAGAAATATTTGGCGTGCGCGTATTGCTGGGCGATGAGCGTTGCCGTCTTAGCAGCGTCGCGCCTAACAATCTCCCGCCGCAGCACAGCATCGGACACGCTTGATAGATCGACATTATCGGCCATCGGCTTCACGCTTTTGCGGAGAGCCGCATCGAAAATACGAGGTAAACCCCGCTCGTTGATTTCACCGCCCATCGACTGCCTCCACATACGGCTTGTTCATCACCGGCTGATCATCGTCGAACACATAATCGCTGTAACTGCGATAGGTGATGGTGCGGTCGTCAGGGTCTTGCCAGCACGGCGGCTCGGGGCCGTCTCCGCGCCAGGCGTAGCGGTCATTGGTTGCCATCGGCTGCCTCCCGTTCCGCGTCCACGATGCGCCAGGCGGCGGCGATGGCATCTTTTTCAGACCTGTAATCGTCTGTGATGGTTTTCCGATCCGGCGACACGGCAAACCTATGTGTGCCGTTGGCCGAGGGAACTACAAACCACCCTTCCGGCAACTCGCCCCGCTCGCCGCTCATGACTTCGCCTCCAGCGCGGCGATGGCGGCGCGGAGGCGTCGGATAGCGTCGCCGTTCGCATCGGCCGTTCGTGACGATTCCCATTCCGCCATAGCCGCCTTCACCTCCGCCACCTTATCGACCGGCGCGAGGGATTTGGGGAGGGCGTCTACGGCTGCGGTCAGTTCGTCACACCGCTTGCTTCCAGCCGAAGTCTCTCCATGCAGGTCGCGCCACTTCTCCGCCGCCTCCAACACCGCCTCCTGCTCCGCGGTGATGGCAGACGGCATCGCATGCAGCATCGTCGCCGGCACCTGATATCCAGCGCCATTGTCACCGACTGCCACCGAATACCAGCCCTGGCCGATATCACGCGCCACCAACACCATCGCCATCTGCGGCCACTTGTCGCCGGTTGGGGTCCAGGGGGCCATCAGCGGCCTCCCTGCTGCGGCGCGAACCCGTGGCGAGCGGCGGTCACGGAAATGCCGACGCGCTCATGGTCCTCGGCGCTCAGCCCCTTCACCTTCGTCCGCGTCGCCGCGTTGTTCAGGAGCTTTTCCAGCGCGGCACTGTCGGGCTGGGCTTCGATCTGCTCGATCAGCCAATCGGCGTCGGATGGCGGGGTATCCAGTTGATCGATTACGCCATCCACCACTTCGCCAGCCGCTTCCAGCGCGTCCAGCTTGCTTGCCTGGGCCGCCGGCTCCGGGGTGGCATCCATGGTGGGGCCATCGTGCGCAGGCGTCTGCTCGGCTTCATCATCGCGCCGCAGCAGGTCGTCTGCGTCGGCATCCATCGGCAGCCACTTGGACAGGCGGCGGAATACCGTCTTGCGTGCCATTTCGTCCCACCAGTCCACCCATGGGCCGCGATCCTTGGACCGGCTGACCTGGCGCACCTTTTCGATTGCGGCACGGTCCATCACCTCGAATTGCGGGGTGCCCCCATCCTTGAACTTCGCGACGGCATAAGCACCAATGGCCTGCCCACGGTCGCCAGGGAACAGTGGCGTATGCTCTAGCGTTGATTCGGTGCCCTGCCGCCAGATGAAATGATCGTTCGCATAGATCACATGGGCCTCGATGCCGGCGATCTCACCCGAATTGCGCGCCCGCTTCTGGATGCCGGCGAGCATCGGCATATACTGCACCGCCTTGACCCATTCCTCGCGGCCGTCGCGCTTGACCTTCGTATTGAAGATCACCAGCGCAGCCTCGCGGCCATCGGGGATCAGGCCATCGGCGGCGCATTTGGTGCAGGACGCCAGCAGGGTTGTCCGGTCGGCAACCAGAAGGTCCGGGTTCTGCTGCACAACCGTCATCACCACGCGCTGGAATTTCTCCGGCTTGATGTGGCTTGGCAGCGCGTTCTTGAATTGGCTGGACATGCTGGAAAGCTGGGCGCGCAGGATTTCGGCTGGCGGCTTCCCGGCTGATGTGGTGACGCTCATGCGGCGCTCTCCATTTGGTCTGTGAATCGTGCAATGTATCGGCGCGTCTCAGCGCGGCCTTTGATGATCTCATCGGCCTTCGCGGGCCGATCCGGCTTCGCTGCCGTGATAGACACCGACAGGCTATAGCCGCTGCCCCAGGCCCGCTTGTGGCCTTCCAGCAGGGCTGCGGCGCGATTACGGGCATCGTCGTATGCCTCGCTCGCCGCCTTCTTGGCCGCTGTGGCATCGAGAAATGCCTGCACGGCCTCGGGGAACTCGTTGCTCTCCGAAAGGTCCAGCGCATCATCGGTCGGCTCCGGATACAGTTCCCGCAGCACGTGCGCGGCGCTGTCCGAACCATCTACCGGGGGCGGCATCTTGCTTGACCAGAACGCGGCCACGCGGGCCTTGATCTGCGCAATCAGTGCCGGGCGCGCGGCGTAGCGATAGACGCGCAGTTCGTTGCCGCCGATCAGGCTCGCGACCGCACCCCACTGCCAGCCAGTGCACGCAAGCTGCTGTTGCAGTTGCAGTAGGATGTGCAGCGGAGGCTCGCCATCGGTCCATGAGCGGCGATGAATGAGCCAGTCCACATTTTTGGTCTCCAGCACCCCAGGGCCGGAAAACTCGCCCTTCGGATCGGCGGTAATCTCGAAATCCAGGCTGGCCGCCATGCCGGGGCAGTCATCGCAGATGGCGTAGCGGCCCTTGGAGACTTCGAAGCCTTCTTCCTCGGCCGCCGCCAGCGCGACGACTTCTTCCAGCCTGTTGCCCCACGTGATCCGCTTACCTTCGACCTTCGGCGGTTCGGCCAACCCGCGCTTGACGTGCCACAGCGCGTAGTGGCTGAGGGCATAGGCCGGCTGGACACCCCAGAGCGCGGCGGTCTCGGATGCGCCGACGTAGCGCATGCGGTTGGCGAGCCATTCCTCGCGGCTGGCCGGCATCGGATGCAGGCTCATCGAACAATCTCCCCACCCATCCCACCCGGCACCCGCATGGCCGGATGCAGCGGCATCGCGTCGAGACACACGCCGTTGACGTGCTCCATCCGCTCGGCCTGGCGCACCGCCGCATCGAGCCGCTGCGCCTGCGCCCGGAGCGCGGATGCCGGGCCTTCGTCAACAACTGTCGCCTCGGCGCGGATTGACATGGCGATCTGGCGGAGGGTGTGGGAGAGGGTCATTACACGTTCCTCGCTTTGAGAGCGGCGATGCAGAGGGCGAGGGCGATGGCGGGGGTGGGGCCGCTGCAGTTCGACCAGTCGCAGCCTTCCTCAGACGCTGGCATGCAGCCCGCGACCGCCTCGCCGTTGTCGCAGTGCAGCGACCAGTCATGAGCGGGCGGGATCAATGTCAGGGCGGCGTCCACGCTGGCGGTGAAAAACGGCAACCGTTCCCATTCCGTCCCTGCGATCCATTGCCAATTTGTGGCGCTATTCCATTGCCGAACTTGACACCCAATCGCCCGCGCAATCTCCGCATCAAGCCGACGATCCGCCCCCGTCGCCGCCTCCAGCCGCGCGATGATTTCGGTGAGGGTCATGATTGCACCGGAGGGGCTGGGAGGGGACGCCAGTGGGTGGGAGCGAGCATGCGGATCGCCATCGCATCAGATCCGAAACGCCGCCAGATGATCCACTCGCCGGAGCCGTCTTCGATGGCAGTCATCCAGCCGGCGACTGCCGTTTCTCCATCCTGCCGAACGAGGACTCGCGTCCCATCCCTCGGCGCGCTCTCAATCCCCTCCCATGCCGCCGCATCAGCCGCAGCGAGGGCGGCGCGGATACGTTCGCGCCCGGCAGGGCTGTCCAGCAACCACAGTTTCAGCTTTTCAAACGCGGCTTCAACCATGCGATCGGTGATCACAGATCTTCTCCCTTGGCCTTGGCGATGGCGGCCGCTTCTTCGACCACGATGCGCCAGGCGGCGGCGATGGCTTGCGCTTCTGATGGAAAGCCGCCCGTCTTTAGACGTGCGTCTAAAGTGCTCGCGTAAAACAGACGCCGCCGCCCGTGCATCATCCACCCCTCCGGCAACTCGTCCCGCTCGGTCATGGCAACCACCACCCAATCCCGAACACAGAAATCACCCCCGCCATGGCGACCAGCACGGCCAGCGGGATCAGCGGCAGCGTGCGCGAGACGTGGCGGATGCGGCGGCGGGTCGAGATGTGCATCACAGCATACCCGGCTCGGCCGCGATCACCCGTTCCGCCAGCGCCAGACACTCTCGATTTCCGGCCCAATGCTCGCGCGCCTCAGCGGCCGAGAAATTCCGGCAGCCGGCGATCACGCGCCAGCCATTGGCGAGACGGACGCCGAAGAACTCGTAGCCACGGCGGTCTTTGCCGACGCGGAATACGCCGGTCAGATTGGGGCAATCGCGCAGGTCGAGCGAGCCTGCGACGCTGAGGCCCTCGGGCAGGGCGGTGATGCCGGTGCCGCGCAGGTAGAGCGAGCCGCCGACGCTGAGGCCCTCGGGCAGGGCGGTGATGCCGGTGCCGC
>Ga0134126_10000421_pt1 | contig 54851 bp, 52 predicted proteins | sample KB31752_FD_96881 | JGI IMG/M metagenome (GOLD analysis project Ga0134126, IMG submission 96881) | Terrestrial soil microbial communities with excess Nitrogen fertilizer from Kellogg Biological Station, Michigan, USA - KB3-175-2 | ecosystem: Environmental > Terrestrial > Soil > Unclassified ...
AATGGTGCGTTCGCGTCCGCGTGTCCAAGCGCCAGGCCGGATTCGACAAGCTGGCAGAGATGATACACATATTGCTTCGCGCCCGTGGCGGCATCGAAGAAAACCACGCCGCCGGACCAGGTTTCGCCAACCGTGCCCCATTCGCCCGAACCCCAGATCTGGCTGATGAACGGATTGAAATCCTGATCATCACCCGTGCTGTCCGGATCAATTTTCCACGCCGTCACAATTTCCTTTTTCCCATCGCCATTCACGTCCGCGACCATGGGGCTGGAAACTTCCGACGAAAAAGCTGCATTCGTCGGTAAATGCGAAATGAACGCGCCGCCATTCGACCAATAAAATCCGTTCGTCACCGTCATGTAACCGCTGTCCGGAACGTAATTCAGGCGATTCACCTGATTGGACCACATCACCGAACCATCCGGATGCAGCGCGATCACGCTCGGTCCGCACGTGAAAATAATTTCATCGCGCCCATCGCCATCGAGATCGTAAAGCGTGGGCGAAACATTGATTTCGCCATCGCCCACGTAGGGAAAACCGGACAGGCGTGTGCCGTTGGGCTGGAAGGCGTCCAGCAGCCAGTGGCCGTTGGAATTGCGATACGGAACGACGATATCGAGCTGGCCGGAATTATCCAGTTTGCCGACCCCGAGCGTGCCAAGTTGCCAGCCACCATCGCCAGCCTGAAAAGACGAGACCAGGCCTGCCTGCGCCACAACAGTTGCCAGCCCTGAAGCGGCCGCGACGAGACACACCGCGCGTTGGAACCTTCTGTACATTCAGCTTGAATCATGGCAGATACGCGAAGCAATGGAATCAGGTGATGTCCTTAAGTGCTGTCGGTGGGTGGACTACAATGGAATGATGAATGACGAATGGGAAGGAGTGGCCTGCATTAGCTCTTATATTCTTATAGAGCGCGGCTCTTTCGAACGCCGGTCCGCGGGCGCAACCACGTTGTGGTTGAACGAATCTTTTCCGATATTCCCGGGGTAGCCTCGCAGACTCTGCAACCCCGGGCTGGAGGGCGGAATCCCTTTGGGATTCGTTCAGGCGCATTATGGGAATTATGCGCCGCGGAATTTGTGATAGCGCCGCCGCCATTTCTCCGCGATAATATCCTCAGAGCAGTAAACGAAAGGAAACATCATGGCCCAGGCAATCATGGATCCTGAAAAAGTCCGGCGTTTCGCGGACGAGTTGCAGCGATTCAATACCGACCTCGAAAACCGTCTCACGCTTCTCCACGCCCGCTTCGCCGCGCTCGGCGACACCTGGGGCGACCAGGAGCACGCGAAATTTGCTGATGAATTCAAAGGCGCGATGAAGGCGCTGAAAAAATTTATCGAGGTGTCCAAGGAACACACGCCGTATCTGTTGCGCAAGGCGCAGCGGATTGAGGAGTATCTCAATCAACGGTGATTTGATTTTGTCGTCCTCGTTCTCGCCCTCGCAATCGAATCCGAGAACGAAGAACGAAGAACGAGGACGACGACGATTTTTAGCATGGCCGATCGCGCCCAAGTCACATCCGTCGAAGCCATCGAGGCTTTTCGGTCGGCTTTGGTGGTTTACTTGAGCAAGTCGCGGCCGGCGTTGGAGGAAATGGGAAACGAAGTCACACGCGCGCGGCAATGGCTGCAAAACGATCAGCGGCGGTTTTGGGAAAATGAAATGAAAATGCGTTCCAAAAAACTGGAGCGCGCGCAGGCGGAATTGTTCAGCGTCTCGCTCTCAAAATTTCAGGAAGTTTCGGCCGCGCAACAATTGCTGGTGCATCGTTACAAGGCCGCCGTGGAAGAGGCGCAGGCGAAGCTCGCGATGCTGAAAAAATGGGATCGCGAATTGGAGAATCGCTCCGAGCCGCTGGTCAAGCAGGTGGACCAATTCCAAAGTTTTGTGACGGCTGAAATGCCGAAGGCGATCGCGTATCTTTCGCAGGCGATTCGCGCCCTGGAAGCCTACACGCAAGTGCGCATCAGCGGAGGCGCGGAAGCGCCGCCGGAAAAGATTGAGGAATTGCCGGCGGACAATAGCGTCCCGAAAAGTCCAGAGGAGGGTCAATCATGAGCATGGCGGGCAGCAAAGCGCGGTTGGTCGGGTTGACGAAAGAGCTTTCCTTGAAGTGGGAGGATACCAAGAATTACTGGCGCGACGCCAAAGCGGCCGAGTTCGAGCACAAATATCTGACGGAGCTCTTCGCCGGCGTGGACAAGACGATTACCGTCGTGGAAAAATTGGATGAACTTTTGAAAAAGGTTCAAAAGGATTGTGAGTAATGGCGTCGTCAAAGCGGCGGAGGGCCGCCGCACTCCAAAACTTGGCGGAACTTATTGCGACCATTGACTCGCGGTAGCGTCCTGGAGTGCGCCGGCCCTCCGGCGCTTTTTAAAATGCGCACTAAGAACTAGACTATATTGAACACTGAAACCAAAGAGATTGTGAGTAAGAATTTCGGTGCCAAAGACATGGTGGCGTTGCTGGAAACGCTGCGGAACGCAATGCGCGATTTCGCTGCGCGCGAGGAGAAACTAAATGCGGATTTTCGAGCGCGCTCGGGTGTCGAGACCAGGGCATTCGAGATCGAGAAGGACAAACAAAGCACGGCGTCGCAGGAGACCCTCGCAAAGGCGGAAGCGGAATTCCAAGCGGCCAAAGAGGGCGTGCAAGCCAGATTCGAAGCCCGTAAAACCAAGATCAACCAGGCCCACATCAATGCGCGCAAACGCGTGCTGGACGCCATCAGCCAGCAGGAAGCGGACATCAAATACAGCGTGCAGAGCGGCTCGCTGGAGGCCGAGCGCGTGCGTGACGAAAAGTTGACTGCCACGGCGGCAGCGCTCCAGGATTTTGAGCGGCGCACGAACGAATCGGGCGCGCGATTCGCCGTGTTGGAGGAAGCCGCCCAGAAGGCGTTCGGCGGGTATGGCCGATGCCGCAAGCTGCTCGCGCCCGACCACCAATGGCCCCAGCCGGATTTGTCGGGCGACGAAAACCAATTGCTCGATGAGTTGCTGCGGTTGGAGAAAAAGGTGGAAGCAGACATCAGGCGATTTCGCGGATTGTTTCCGGCGGCGATTTTCCGCGTGTTGCCGATCTGGCTGTGGGGAATTTTGCTGCTGGGCTTTGCGGCCGCCGTGCCCGCGCTGCCTCAAATGGGAATTAAAAATGTGCCCATCCTGTACGCCGGAATTTCAGCCGGCGCGTTCGTGTTGGTTTTGATTCTGTATATCCTCGGCGGCAAACAGGCGGGCGGCCTGGCGAATGAAATCAGCGGCAATCTCGCGAAATCCCGGTGGCTGCTGAATGCGTGCCTCGAGAAAGCCAAGACTCACAATCAGCAGGAGCAAGTGCGTTTGCGCAACGAGACCGCGGACGCCATTGCCAGTATGAACGCGCGCTGGAAACAATCGGTAAAGGACGCCATCGAACAGCGAGGCACACGCCCCGCCAAAGTTGACGAAAAAGCCCGGCGCGCTTTCCAGATGAATGACGAAGCGAACAACGCCCGACTGCGCCGGTTGCAGAAAGAGCAAACCGAAACGATGACGCGCCTGCGCTCGCAATCGGAGGCGGAAGCGCAGGAGATGGCCGAGACGCATCGCGGCAAAATCGCGCGGCTCGAGACCGAGTTCCAGGGATTGTGGACCGCGTTGGAAACGGAATGGAAGGGGATTGTTCAGCCAATTTACCAGTCGATTCGCGAAGCCAACGAATTCGCGGCGAAATTATTTCCGCCCTGGGAAATTCCGCTCTGGAAAGATTGGGAACCGCCGCTCGAATTTCAAAACGCCGCAAAATTCGGAACGCTCGACGTGGACATGGCCACCGCCGCCGAGAAGATGCCCAAAGATTCTCGACTGGCGCTGCCCGGCCCGGCGAATTTCCCCGTCTCGCTGCTGCTCACGTACCCATTGCAAGGCTCGATTCTGTTTGAAGCGAACAAGGCCGGCCACGAAGAGGCCATTGCCGCCATCAACAACATCATTTTCCGCCTGCTCTCGACGAACCCGGCGGGCAAACTCAGCTTCACGATTTTTGACCCGATCGGCCTCGGGCAGAATTTTGCCGGCCTGATGCATCTCGCCGATTTTGAGGAGAGCCACATCAACAGCCGCATCTGGACGCAGCAGGCGCAGTTCGAGGAGAAACTCGCCGAGTTAAACGAACACATGGAGAAAGTCATCCAGATGTATTTGCGCAATGAGTATGAGACCATCGCGGAATACAATGCGCAGGCGGGTACCATCGCCGAAAAATATCACATTCTCGTGATCGCATCCTTCCCGGCGAATTTCAGCGACACCGCCGCGAAACGGCTGCGGAACATCGCCACCAGCGGAGCACGCTGCGGCGTTTACACATTGATTCATTGGGACCAGAGAAACTCCTTGCCGCAGGATTTTGTCCCCGACGAATTGCGCAAAAACAGCGTCACGCTGGCTCGACGCGAAAATGATTTTGCGCTGGCGAACTGGCGTGTGGCCGGTTCGAAAATTACGTTGGACCCGCCGCCATCGCCGGAATTCGCCACGCATTTCCTGCGCGAAGTCGGACGGAAAGGCAAGGATTCGAATCGCGTGGAAGTCCCATTCGAGCAGATCGCGCCGAAGGACGGCGACATGTGGAGCGAGGAAACCAGCGAGGAATTGCGCGTGCCCATCGGCCGCTCCGGCGCTACGAAATTGCAATATCTCGAAATCGGCAAGGCCACCCGCCAGCACGCGCTCATCGCCGGCAAAACCGGTTCGGGCAAATCCACGTTGTTCCACGTGATGATTACGAACCTGGCGCTGTGGTGCAGTCCGGAGCAGGTCGAATTTTATCTCGTCGACTTCAAAAAAGGCGTCGAGTTCAAGAGCTACGCGAACCGGCATTTGCCGCACGCAAGGGTGGTGGCCATCGAGAGCGACCGGCAATTTGGCCTCAGCGTGCTGGAACGGATCGATACCGAATTGCGCCGTCGCGGCGATCTATTCCGGCAGGCGGGCGTGCAGGATTTGGCCGGCTACAAACGCACGCCCGGCGCGGAGGCCATGCCGCGGTCGTTGTTGATGATTGACGAGTTTCAGGAATTTTTCGTCGAGGAAGATCACGTCTCGCAGGCCGCGGCGGTATTGCTCGACCGCATCGTGCGCCAGGGCCGCGCGTTCGGCATCCACGTCATCCTCGGTTCGCAAACGCTTGGCGGCGCTTACACGCTGGCGCGGGCGACGCTTGGCCAGATGGTGATTCGCATCGCGCTGCAATGCAACGAAGCCGATGCCTATCTCATCATGGACCAGGACAACCCGGCGCCGCGCTTGTTGTCGCGCCCGGGCGAAGGCATCTACAACGACTCCGCCGGCGCCATCGAGGGCAATAGCCCGTTCCAGGCTGTGTGGCTGCCGGAGAGCGTGCGCGACCGTTACCTCGCGGAAATCCGCGAGCGCGCCGACCACAGCGGAAAGAATTTTCCCGGGCCGTTTGTGTTCGAAGGCAACGCGCCGGCGGACGTGAATGAAAACGCGGCGTTGCGCGGACTCCTGGAATCGCCGTTGGCGAAGCCGCCGGGGCAATCGCGCAGTTGGCTCGGCGCGCCGAATTCCATCAAGGGCCCGACGGAAGCAATGTTCCAGCGTCAGAGCGGGAACAATCTTTTGGTCGTGGGCCAGAACGCCGAAGCCTCGCTCTCGATGCTGGCCGTGGCGCTGGTTTCCTTGAGCGCGCAATACCCGCGCGGCGCAGCGCGATTTGTCTTGCTGGACAGCACCGTGCCCGATTCGCCAGACCGGCAATTTTTGGATCGCGTCGTTCAAGCCGTGCCGCACGAGGTCGTCCGCGTCAAAGGCGGCGAAGTTGCCGACGCGATGAACGGCCTGGCGGAGGAATTGAAACGCCGCGGCGGCGACGAACAGGCCGCCGGCCCGGAGACCTTCGTGCTGATCCACGAATTGCAGAATTACAAAAAGCTGCGCCAGGAAGATGAGTTCAGTTTTTCCAGCACGGACACCGCCTCGCCCGCCAGCATTTTGCTGAACATCATCAGCGAAGGCCCCGCGCACGGGATTCACGTGATTGCGACGTGCGACAGCTTCAACAACGTGAACCGTTTCCTCGGCCGGAAAAACCTGAGCGAATTCGAAATGCGCGTCCTTTTCCAAATGAGCGCGAGCGATTCCGCGAGTCTGGTGGATTCGCCCGACGCCGCCACGCTCGGGATGCATCGCGCGCTCTATTACAACGACCGCGAGGGTTACACGGAAATGTTCCGCCCTTACGCGCGGCCCGGGAACGAGTGGATTGACACCGCGGCGAAGAGTCTGAAGAAGGTGGCGACGTGATGAAATGAATTATGGCGGGTGGGCAGCCAAAACGGACGATGTCACGACAAAGCAAACGAATGGCGCTTAAGGATAATCGCCCGAAATGGGATATGAAGGCGCATGCGGGTGGCAGAAAAGATCGCCGGGGGCGAGGTAATGCGAACCGACGCGGCGCTTGCGCGTGATCGAGCAGACCGGGATTTCGGTAATTTGTGATCCGGTCGTCTAAATCCCCACCTCCCGGTAGCAACTCTCCTCATTGGCCAATAGGGACTAACGCGTAAGTTAAAGGTATGAAAACGCCTATAAAAGTATATATGGTCGCGCTCCTTGCCGCCGCCGGGCTGGCGGTCGGCTGCAACCAGAGCGTGGAGAGCAGTTCGCAGTCATTCAACACGTTGCCTGCGGCGGTGCAAAAATCCGTCCGGGCGCAGTCACCCAATGGCGAAATCACCAGCGTCACCAAGACCACCCAGAATGGCCAGGACGCCTACAAAGTGGAAATTCGCAATGAAGGCAGCCAGAACAGTTCCACGATGGTCGTGGACATGGATGGTAAGGTGTTGAGCAGCGATATGCCGAATAATCCCAACGGCATCGTGCAAAGCGTGAAGAAAGCTTTGACGCCGACCGGCGCGGTGGGAACGCAATTCAGCGCCTTGCCGGAAAAAGTGCAAAAGACAATTCAAGCCCACGCTCCGGCGAGCGCGATTTCGAACATCTCGCGCGAGACCGATAATGGCCGCACGGTGTATGAAGTCTCGTTCAAGGAACCGGGCACGAATCCTTCCATCAAGGTCGCCGAGGACGGCACGCTCGTGCAGGATCTTCAGAAGTAACCTGTAACCGGGAGGGGCGCCGCTTCGGCGCCTCATTCTCATCCCAGAATGAGACAAGAATGATGAATTTCGTTCTTGTCTCATTATGCGTACAGCAACAACCGAAAACAAAATTGTAAACGTTTACTCGTATCTCCGCTTCAGCAGTGAGCCTCAGTCCTGGGGTGACTCGGAACGGAGGCAAAATCAACTGGCCCTCGACTGGTGCCGCCGTAATGGCAGAAATCTTTCGGAGCGAACATTCGCAGATCGCGGGGTCAGTGGCTGGCGGGGAGATAACCGGAAAACCGGTGCTTTGGGTGCGCTGCTGAAGGTGGCAGGAAAGGGTGACACGATCCTGATCGAGGATACTGACCGCTGGAGCAGGGAAGCGCCGTTGGATTCGTTGAATGCTTTACGCGATACGGTACGCAGGGGTGTGGAGGTCGTTTTCTTGAAAACGGGCGTCAGGGTGACTGCCGACAACTTCAATGACCCGGCCACGCTGTTTCCAGCATTCTTTGGTTCATTCCTGGCCAACAGCGAAAACGAAAAGAGGTCGTTCCGGGTGCGTGAGGCTATGAAGGAACGCCGGGCCAAAATGGAAGCCGGAATTGCGGTTGCAGGGCGCTGTCCGGCCTGGCTGGATTGGGATATAAAGGCCGAAGTGTTCGTGGTCAATGAACAGAAAGCCAAAGTCGTGCGGCGCATCTTTGACCTTTGCCTGGCCGGTCACGGCACGCGAGCGATTGAATACCAACTCAGAGAGGAAAAGCTCCAGCCGATTACCGCTCGTGACACCTACAGCAAGCTCCGTACGACGTGGACGAAAACGACGATTCAGCGCCTGCTGAACAACAAAGCGGTTTTGGGAATCCATCCCGCCACAGGCACCAAGGTTTATCCCGCCATCGTGCCGGAGGAAGTCTTTTATGTTGCCAGTCAAAAGCTGAAGGCCCGGCAGACCTTCACGGTGCGGCGCGATGCCCAGGATAAAAACCTGTTCACTGGGCTGTGTGTCTGCGCTGAATGCGGCTCCAGCTACATTCGCCGGTTCGATAAGGGATACTCGTACCTCGTTTGCTCCGGTGCGTTGCGCCACACCACAAAGTGCAGCGGCCTGGGCCTGATCAAATATCCTCAGTTCGAGGCCAGTCTGTTCGCGCTGTTGTCGCAGACAGACCTGATCGAGAAGGCGCTGGCCTGCGAAAAGGCACCGTCCAAGCTGGATGTGCTGAGCGGTGAACTGGCCGACGTGCAGCGCCAATGCGAAAAATACATGCGGTTCATCAACGACGACGAAAACCCGTCCAAGCGCGTCATGGAGAACCTGAAAATGCTGGAATCGAAAGAATCACAGCTTCAGAAAGAAATCGAAGTGGAGGAGGTCAAGGCCAAGGGGGAAATTCCTGTCACTGAGGCGTACGATCGCTTCCAGGCTGATCTGGCGGCGCACGCGCAGGAGCCGGAATACCGGGCGCGAGTCCGTGAGGCGCTGCGTGACGTGGTGGAAAAGATCACCATCGACGGTCATGGGAGCCAGAAGACCTACCAGGTGCGGTTGCGTACAGCGGCCATTCCGATTGATGTGATCCTGGGGCCGGGTGGTTGGCTATTTAATCCAGCGCCACGGTGCGTGCTGCAAGAATGTGAGGTTTGACGTTGGCGTGGCCAAAACTTCTTTCGTTTTCACAATGGTCATGCCATAAGGAAGAAATGAAAATTCCGAGGAAGGCCGTTGATAAAACCGGATTTGGAGCACTGGTCAAAAAATGTAAAATAACTCCCACCCGGGAGAACCTGAATCTGCTTGAAGACCTCTTACAGGTCGGGCGGACATCGCCAACGACTCGTCACCAGGTACGAGAGCGCGTCTCGGAATTGGAGTCCGAAGTAGCCAAGGACAAGCGATCTCAAAAACGGGTTGCAGAGGAACTGGCCGACCCGGAAAGCCGTACGCCAATGAAATCCAAAAAGTACGCCAGAAAACTGGGCGCAAAAGCACGGCAGAAATCTAATGCCTAAAAGGACGAAAATAGACAAGAACTTAGCGGTCTGCGATTCACCAGAAAAATGATAAATTGCAGGTCGTTGACGCTGTCATCATATTGATGATAGGCTATGGCACCTTTGGTGGAGCTGGAGGGAATTGAACCCTCGGCAGAGTGGATGAGAAGCCGTCCGCCGCACCAAGCCAGCCCCGCTAAAGTTTCGGGCGGTGTGATTTGTCACACCGCCCCGCGCTTTTCAGGGCCGGTGGTGGGTCCCTGCATTTCAGTTTTCGATTTGTTTTCACGTTGTCTTTCACGGCCCCTACTCGGATATGATTTTGAGTGACGCTGGCGTCAACTCAGTCGCCCTATGAAGGGGGAACGGTTTTCATTTGTAATACGCACCATAGTCATTTCCGGAATACTTCGGATTATTTGCACATGTTTCCCCATATCGGGAAACGTCGGCTCTCGTCATGCGTCGTGACGCATAACTCAGTCTCGGAGTCAACACTGTTCATATTACCGGGAACGTTTTTGTTCGCTTTATACGCCAAGCCTCTCGGCATTCGTCCGAGCAAGATATAATTTTTCGTCCCCTAACGGGAAACGCCGACCCTGGAGACTACGGTCTCTGTCTCGTGCCGACTACATGACAAGTGTGGACAACAGTCGACACGCGCTCTAAACAATCGGAAACGTTACGCTCGTAGTGCAACGCCGCCCAGTGGTCACAAGTGTCGCTAAGTGGACACGAGTGGACACATGGTCCTAATAGTGGGGAAACGCTACAGTCAGCCGGTGGTGCTCGAACAGGGAGCAAGAGCCAGCAAAAGCGGGTAACACCCGGCAAATGGCTTTCCTGCTCTACGGGAAACGTAACGGCCTGGCTGAGATGGGTTGGAATTTTAGAAGTGATCCGAGCAGCGACGCCAAGGAGGTAGGGATGGGGAATCCCGTTGAAGAAACGTTCACTGCTCGGACCAAGTTTGTTTTAACCCGTCAATGTGCAAGCCCGTAAAGGAGACTCGGAGTGACGGTCAACCACGCTTTTGGACGCGCTCAGCCTCGGACAAAAGCGAAGAAACTGGAACATCGAGTGCTTTGGAAATCGACTCAATGGTGTCAATGCTCGGGCTTCGTTCTCCGCGCTCCAGGAAGCCGACTCCCGTCTGATGCAGGCCAGCCAGTTTGGCCAGTGCCTCCTGGGAGAGGCCGCGCTTCAGACGATGTTTTTTCAGTACGGCGGCAAACGCCGTGGACAAGTCCATCCCTAGTTTTACCAAAGGATTCTCCGTAATTGTTCAATACAATCGTATTGACGATTGAAGAATAAAATGTAAACATTCTGCACATGAAGAAGGAAACAAAGCTGTCAGACCTCGCGCTGAAAGGTGCGATTTTATACCTGGCGCTTCATGCCTTCGATTCTCTAATCAGGACTGCTTTCGGGGGTTTCCTGATCTTGTCGATCATCGCAACGGCAGGAATCTCCCTGATAGTCGCTTGCGTCTTTTACTTCTTGTTTGGTTGCGATTACAGCCTCGGCGCGGTGTTGATTATTTCGGCAATTTTGGGGTCGGTGACGGCGCTTAATACGTGCTCGGAAATTTACGGAAAACGCGCCAGGAGGCGGAGACGCCGGAACCTATGAATAAATTCTTTACAATTATTGGCTGCATCTTGCTGCTCGTCTGCTCGGCCCGTGCCCGGCTTGGTGAGTCGCCCAGTGAGATCATTAAACGCTATGGCCCGATGAAAGGCACACCTAAGATTCTCGGAAAAAATGAGTGGAACGGGAATTTTCGTCATGCCGGTTACGACATCACGGTGACGTTCTGGAACGGGAAAGCCGCCGAGGAGGAGTTCTTCGACGACGCCAATAGCATCGCAGAGGACGACGCACAAACGATCTTCCGGGCTGTGTCCGGCGACGGCAAAATAACCCCCAGGAGGCCCAGTGATCCCAAGCTGCACACAATTTATTTCGACAACCTCAGCAACGGTGCGCTAGGACTGCTTTGCAACGACGGTATCAATGACGGTTCCCTGACCGTGATGAGCAAAGATTACATGGATTTCAGCGGAAAAAACTCGCGTGAGGCCACGAAAAAGAAGATGGCGGGGTTTTGATTAAGCCGAATCTTAGCGGACCCTGAACGCGCATCACGATCTCAGATGCGCCTGTCAATTACAGAAGCTTTGGTTATCAGAAAAACTTCATCGGGAAGATTTTCTGAAAGAATAATTCTTTTCGTCCGTAGTACCCGTAACCAAGGAACATCACCATGCAAAAAGGAACCTATGAAGAAGACCACCAAAGAACTCGCCTGCATCCTGTCCTGCTTGATCGCGCCGCTCGCGTTTGGGCAGAACACACTTCAATTCACCGGAGCCAGCGCCACTCAGGAAGGGGCAATCTTGCTGAACTGGGCCAGCAACTCGAATGAAGTTTATGAAGTCGATTACGCCGACTCACTGATTGACACGAATACCGGCACAATTACATGGAACACGCTGTACACCGATTACCCAAGTCACGGAACGAACACTTTCATTGCAGACGCTGGAAATTTTGATGTTGATCCTCCGATACCGCACCCGAAAGATTCCCCGATGCGCTTTTATCGTGTGGTGCTGACCGGCACGAACACGTCTCCAAGCAACCCCACAGTTTCGATTGTCTCTCCCACCAATGGTGAGACCTTGTCGGGTGATGTGACGATCAGTGCCGCCGCAGACAGCACTGAATACCTGACAGAGGTTCTGCTTTATGTTGACGGTGAACCACAATGGATCACTGCCGGAACGAATTTCTCGATTAACACCTGTGAATGGCCGAACGGTCCCCATACGCTCTTTGTAACAGCCAAGGCAATGTCGAGCATGGAGGCACCTTCGTACAACGGTTCGGTCACTATAGGCCGGGCTGTTTCATCGTACGTGGTTGTCAATTTCAGCAATCTGGTGACCCGGCTTGATTTATCACAGAACTTCTTCGAGCCGTCCGAAGGGCAGACGCAGCACGTGTCGGCGGTTTTTGCAGCAGATTCGGATTGGACTCTGCAAATTCAAGACATAAACAGTAACACCGTTCGTACCGTGACCGGCAGTGGCAGCACGATGGATTTCGATTGGGATGGCACCGGCGATGGCGGCGCTAGCATCGACGATGGCGCTTATACGTATTTGGTGACAGCCCAGACAAACGGAATGGATGGGAGCGAGGTCGGGGACACTAACGGCTCTGGGAGTACCGACACAAATCCGCCTCCTAGCCCCTTTGCTGCTACTTCATCATCACCGCAAACTTCAGAACTTTACGCAATGCCCTCAGATGGCTCAGGGTCTCCAGTCCCGCTGAAATTATATCCGCTCGGTGTTGAAACAAACAATTTAACCATCTTCTATGGAACATCGGACTTGATGACGGAAAGTCTGGCTTCAACCGCAAATACGATGGAAAGCGGCGCTGCGGCGGGCGCATATTCTGGCCCTGCCGCGCAAACAACTCGTTTTCCCAAGCGTAAACCACGAGTCGGCGTCAAAAATAAGGCAGGCACCTTCGGGATTTGCTACAAAACTTACCCGAACGGCTTTGCCTTTCAGGAGCCACCTACGGGCAACCCATACCCGCCGCTCTATTTTACGGGATTGGATGGTGGTGCTCGCAGCTCAGGGTATGTTCCATGGAGTAGTCTTCTCACGACGAAATCGGAGGCGTGGGGTTTTGCGCAAGTGATGCAACAGGTAGGCGGGTACAAGCAAAAATTCAACTTGGCCGACGAACAGTGGAGTCCGAACGACATTAAAAGCCTGGCGAAAGGAGGAAACAGCATTTTCAAAGATTGCAACTTTGGGTTTCTGTCCACCCATGGATGCTATGGAACGTACCCCGAAATTGACGGCATTTATTATACGTATCTCGCGCTGTTCGATGACGTAAATCACGGTTCGTACCTTAAGTTGTCGGACATGGCTTTCGGAAGCGCCACCGCGAAATGGATGACGATCTTCTCATGTAATATGCTAAACGGCAATGCCGTCACCAGCATGGCAAACAATTCGTTATTGCCAATGAACGGCAATTTGCACCTGCTTTTGGGCTTTAATTCATACTCTTACACTGAACCCTACTTAGGGTTTAACTACGCGAGCAACCTCGTGACAAAAGTCACGATCCACGATTCTTTCATTAACGCTTGCCGCGAGTCGTATTCATCGGCATATCAAAATACGAACAACATTGCGATTATGACGTACCCTGTGGTATGCCGGGTCATGGGCTACAATTCGTGCTTTGGTGACACGTTGTACCTTTACAACGACCCGGACCCTAACAGTGGTATGAACTTTGAAGACACAACAGTTTTCACGCCGACGCCATGAGACGTTTTCTGCTCTTTTTGGTGCTTGTTATCGGACTTAATGCTTGGAATGACGCGGAGGCCATCGACTTTAGAGATGGTCCTCCGTTCAGGCCCACGGTGCCGGTGACGTGGGCTGCCAGTAGTCCTATTCCACAGACACTGCCGGTTTACCAGGTGCTCACGACCCGGTTGCCACAGAGTCTCATATCGAACGCGATGACAATCGGTTCTTTCAAATCCATCAACTTGGTCAAGTCCAAGGAAAAGGGTGTTATGGAATTCCGGGACAAACCGGGCGATAATGAATGGACCCGTTTCCTTAAAGTGTCTGATGCCGGATGGGTGAAGTATTACGATAAATCCGCCAGCCAAGTGCCAGCCCATGGCGTGCCCACGTTTGAAGAAGCAGAAAAGCAGGCGCTTCGCTATTTCGTCCTGCTTGGTGGCGACACGAACCAGTTAGCCCCTAAACCGTGGCCTCATAATGAATCGACCTTTGAAACCCATAATCCGTCAGACGGGCGGTTGATGGCAAAGGGTGTCAGCAGGCGATGGGTCTGTTTATTTCGTCAGATTGAAGGAATTCCGATCACGGGCGATTCGCTATCAGTGGACTTTGGCTGCGACGCGAAGCCGATCATGCTGGAGATGCACTGGCGACCGTTGAAGTTCATTAAGCGCGTTGAGATTCCTACCAAAGGGGAAATACTGGCGATTGTCAAAAGCGGCAAAGCGTGGATTCAGATGTTTCCTCCGCCGCCCGAAGACATAACTTCTGCCAAGTCTTACAAAATAAAAAACTTCGTGGCGCTGTATGCGCAGGAGAGTAGCGAGGGCGAAAACCTCATGAAGCCGTACGGTTCCTTGCTTGTCGAGGCGGACATGAGCGGTCGCCCGGTCAATGCGGTCATCAACTTTCAGATCGTGACGGAAAAATGAAGCTCCCTCGTCTGTGATCGCTTAACCGTTGGAAAAATGTGGTTTCAGTAGCCGTGGGCATAAATCAGTGCATCAATTATTTTCGCGATGGGCACCGACTACCACGTCGTTCAGCTCCGAAGCCTCTGTTTTTGAGAGTCCCTCCGAAACCAGGCCACGGACATCTTGAACACTTTTCGCGTTGGGACGAAGCCTCTGAATGGCGAAAATCTCGTCCTCTGCCTTGCGAATAAGCTTCGTCAAAAAAGCTGCTCGCTCTTTGGCATTTCGATACTGAACATCAGGTCGGAACCTCTGATGAATCAGGGAGGAAACAAGAACTAGCACGCCCAAAAATCCGACTGTCTCTTTGGATAGTTCAGATTGAATGAATGACGTAGCCAAAACTCCGCCGACGACGTACTGGCCAAAAGCCAGGAAGTGCGTTGTCCATCGGTTCCACGCGGCCAGGGTTGTTTGCCGTCTGAGCATTAGCCTGGCCTCATTCAGGCGGGTGTCCGCTTCATAATCAATTTCAGGAATTGCGTCGGTGTGGAAGAAGCTATCGTTCGCGAATTGAACCGTTGCTTCTTGTGATCGCTCCGTCCTGCTGGCGAAGCGTCGCTTGAGCAATTCAGAAAGCACTGACAAACCCACTAAAGCGCCTGCTACCGCAACACTGACATATCTAAGTACCGTTATAATGGTTTCGGTATTCATCTCGCCAAGGTTATTTCTCGCGGGTCATGTTACCGTAACAAAAATTGTAAACAATCCGCGAATTCCCGCACCGATTCACTACCAAAGGCTTCTTATTTCTTAATATCCGCGAACGAACGCATCCAGGGAGATTGATTTATAGGCGTTTTAGAAAAGTTTGAGATGCCGTGGGTGGTTAGATCGTAATGAAAAATACGATCAAAACCATTCCATCGCTGATCCGCTGCACGGATTGCAAAGCCCTGGTTCCCACCGATTCCCTTTTCCGCTTCTACGACCTCTCCGGCTCGGTTTGCCGCAGTTGTGCTGAAAAATTTCCCGCGCTCGTCCACCCGGATGACGCTCACCGGTTCTTCCCTGCGCTCCGCGTATGGCCGATCCACACCTGGAACTGATCTATGAAGCGTGTCGAAAAACTACGCCAGCGACGCCGACGTGAATCCGAGGAGCGATTTCGAGCGACGCTGGCACGGCTCGAACGATCCTGGCGAGAACAACTCCGCAGAAAAGGTTCTTCCCATGAGAAATGACAGCCAGCGAACGCCAAAGTTTGTCGGACCCATACAGAGACCTGCGCATGGTCAACCGCAGGCCAATCGGAGTCCCCAGGAAAAAACCATCGACGCCGACGAGATCGCGTCGAAAACGTGGATCGCGAAATGGTGGACCGGCGAAAAATGGGAGTACCTGAAAGCGGCCCGGCTGCCGAAGCTGACGGCGAAATTTATCAGCCAACGAGCTGCTTTAGAGGCAGCGAAGGCTCAGTCGAAAGCGTACACAAAAATAAGTTGTGTCCACTAAGTCCAACGCGCTGAGACAGAAAACGCCAGGTGGAAAAAGTCAACAAAAACAACTCTCGCATTGGCAAAAAACGCGATCAAAATCGGGGTTCATCATGACCATAACGAAAGAACTTTTGGAGGCGCTCAACGAAGCGATGAACGGGCGCGAGTACCTTTGCATCGATCACGAACCGAGCAGATACGGCCTGGGCGGTACCTTTGTCAGCCCGAAACCCGAAGACTGGGACGAGCGGTTTTACCCGCCATCGATCTGGCCGAAAAGGAAATTTCGTTACCAGCTAGTGACGATCTCAATCGGGCCACGACGAAACAAGCGTGCGCTGCGCGTGCTCATTTCCGATGACCTGGATTCCCGCGATCTGCGCCAGTTGCAAAGGGAATACGTTGAATCTCTGTAAGGCACGCTTTTATGCCCCTCTACGAGCAGTACAACCTACCTGAGGAATATCAAGACAGCTTGCTGGCCTGCTTGGTTTCCTACCCGGAAAAATTCATGCCCTATGCAGGCATCTTTAACGCGGCCTATTTCACCGGGGTCCAACGTATTGCCACCGCTCGCGCATTGTTCAAATACTGGCGCAAGTACAGCCAGTTTCCCGGATGGAGCGTTTTGAGCCAGGTGGTGTACGATGCCATTGCCCGTACGGCGGAAGAAAAAGATAAAGAGACGATCAATGACTTTATCAAGAAACTCCGTGAGCTGGACACGGGTGACGTTGAAAGTGTTGCTGAACACGCCGTTGGTTGGGCACAGCGGCGGGCGCTGTACCTGGCCATTGAACACGCCGCTGCGAAGTTCCAGGAGGGCGATATTCCGGCTGATGGTTTTATTTCGTGGTTCGAGGAGGCGCTGAAAGTTGGCACCCAAAAAGGCGACCTTGGAAGGTCAATCCGGCACATATCGGTTGCTGACATCGTGGCGGACGACGGCAGCGAGCCACCAGCTCTCGTCGAAGGAATGCTTCCCATCGGTGGCCTGGGCGTGCTTGCTGGCCGTGCGAAATCTTTCAAAAGCTGGACGGCCATGGAGTTGGCGCTGGCAGTGGCATCCGGCACCGAGTGGCTTGGCTTCAAAGTCGCGCAACGGCCCGCGATCTATCTCAATTTCGAGCTGTCCGACAAAACCCTGAAAAAGCGGTTCAAAGACATCGCAGACGCGAAGCAAATTGACCTCGCGCACAAGACTGACCCCGAAGCGAAGGAGACTGATCCACGCGATGTCTCGAAATTCCTGTTCCCGCTCACCCAGGACACATCACGAATCCAGGTGAGTGGAAAGGACGGCGATCACGAGAATCGATTCACTGAGGCGGTCTGTGCCGAAGTTAAGTTGGCCATGCGGCAACTTAAAATCAGCGGTGCGCTGATTATTTTCGACAGCTTTTACAACCTGTCAGGGAACGCGAACGAGAATGACGCCAGCCAAGTCAAAACCATTTACCGGCACCTGCGCACGCTACTGGCTGATACGCAGAGCACCGGCCTGGTCATCCATCACTTTGCCAAGGGCGATCCTTCTGGGAAGATGGAAGGCGAAAGAGCCGCTGGTTCCCGCGTTCACAGGCAAGAGCCGGACGCTTATATCGAGTTGGTGCCACACCGGGAGGAGCGGGCCGTGGTGATGACGTGTGACCTGCGCAATTACCAAGGCATCGACAAGCAGTGCTTCCGGTTCGATTTCCCGTTGCTGATGCCAGCGCCGTCACTGGACCCGAGCGAGATCAAGAAACCGCAGGGAGTTTTGGAAACCTACACTGACCAGGAAATGATCGAGATGCTGGTTGAGGGGCCAATGGATGCCACGGAATGGAAGAAGGCGGTCATGGAAACCACCGGCATGTCCAGCACCACATTTAAGGATCGTAAACGTCGGTTACTGAGGGAGAGAAAAATCATGACGATAGGACCAAAAACTGACCCTCAAATCAGTCTTGGAATCGGTGGCCGGGAATCATTACCGGCCTCTGAGCTTTCCGACCACCATAAAGTCCGTGGGGCTGAGAAAGATAAACTGGCCGGTAAATGACCGTCCAGGGGTGGTGGACGGCGGTCTATATATAGACCGCCGTCCACCCACTACCCACTGAATGAATTTTTTGAGGTCCTGCGGGTAGATAAAAAAGTATGAAGATCGAAATCAAAATTGAGTGTCCAAGATGCGCGGTGATGTTCAGCCGTATGATTTCTTCGGGCATGAGCTTCGTAAGATGATCGATGTTCTATGCTCAGAGTGCGGATTGAATCATACCGTGGTCGTAACGCCACGTTCAGCAAAGGCTCGGAGAGCCTACGCAGAATCCATGCGGCAGAGCAAAGGAAAGGAGCAACCTCAGCGATGACCTTCAGACAGCACCAGCTAATTACACTAATGCTATTGACGCCAGCTCCGACGACCGGAGGTCGAAGGAATCTTTTTCATTCCAGCAAAAGGCCGCTGGTGGCGGCCATTGCGGTTTTTTTCAGAGAGAAAATCATTCACTTTCAGTCACCCAATGTGCCGCAATGACTTATGAGCGAAACGTATCATTTTGAAATTCCTCCTCCGCCAAAACGACGCTCTAAAATCGTTTTAGACGAGCCGCAGATTTCTGCACCAGTAGAAAAAATTTCCAAAAGCACCGCCACGGCCACGCTAGGCGGCAAGGCCCCGCCAAAAAAGTCGAGACCTCGTCGCATCGTCCAGACTCGTGCCGAGGCCGACACCATGAAGTTGCCGGTCCTATCCAGCCTGGCAGCCGTCGAATCGTACGCGCACGTTCCGAAAGCTCTCCTCAGCGAAATGCGCAAGCGCAACTGCACCGCGTTCGATCCTCACGGCTCCGGTCGTGTCGATGTCGATGTGCTGTTCCGCTGGATGTTCACGCACATGACCTGGCTTTTCCCCGGCGAGAAAAAGGACGAGACGGCCCTGGGCAACCTCACGTGGAAAGGAAGGACCGAACGCGCCAACGCCATTCTGAAAGAGATCGCCGCAGACGAGGCGCAAGAGCGGATTGTTGACCGTGGCGAGATCATCACCGCGCTGTCGAAGGGAACAGCAGCCCTGTTCAACGCGCTGGAGCGGGAGATCACACTGACTCTCCCTGCCACCCTTCGCGGCCTCGGCGAACAGCAGATTCGAGACCGGCTCGTCGCCGCGTGTGAGTCCTTCAAAAATGCTTTTCGGTCAGAACTCTCGGCTCTCATCGGAAATGAAAATGTAAACAAAACCGACTTACCACCAACGGAAAAAAGTAAACATTTATGACAGAAACAAACTCAATGACGGTCGCTGGATTCATGTCCAGTGAAGAAAAACTCAATCAGGCCATCGACCAGGTATTGGTTCAGTTCCCAGTCGCGAGCAGGCTGGATAATCTGACCAGCTTCAACTTCCTTTTGGACCAGTTGACCGAGATGGCACCACAAGCTCATCCACTGGAATCAGCCCGCGAATTGTATGTTAGACTCGCTTCGCGTGAAACGATCACCGCTGACGCGCTCCGCTCCACGTTTATGATGGGCGCAGCGGTCGCCATATCCGGTCGCAGTCGTACTGCCGAATTCAATGCCAAAGCAGAGGCGGAAGCTGCGGAGGCATGTCGCCAGATTCGTGAGAACTGGTCCAGTTACCACCAACCGTGACATGACAGAGAAACCCTCCAGCGCCAGTTGGCTATTCACCGCGTGGTTGGGGCTGATCCCCCAACCGCCGGAGCCATCGGTCGTCGATTGGGCAGCCACAAACGTCTTCATTCCCGGCTCCGCACGCTCAGAACGCTATGAGCCGGACGTGTCGCCACAGATTAAAGAGCCTGTCGAGCAGGCCGGGCGCTCGCTGGCCCGAAGTGTCACCTTGATTAAGCCAACTCAGAGCGCCGGAAGTCTCGCCGGTGAGATCGTTTTGGATTATTGGCTGTCGCACTGGAACGGCGGTGACGTTTGCTTTTACATGCAGAACGATCTTGCCGCACGGGACCGCTGGTCGCGACGGTTGGAACGGAGAATTAAAGCGTGTGAACCTGTCATGCGCCGTACGTCGGCTGACCGGTTCAAGTTTGTAAACTGCGAAATCAACTTCCCTCATTTGAATCTTGTCGTACAAGGGGCACGAAGCGACCGCAATGTCGCCAGTGACTCTTTCAGGGGAATCCTCCTCGAAGAAGTACACGATGCTCAGGGTGGCTGGACTCCAGGCCGCGTGGATCAGTGCTTCGGGCGTCAGACCGCGTACTGGGACGCCGTGGCGATGATCATTTCCAACGCTTCCTTTAGCGGAGACCAGCTCCATCAGCTTTGGAAATCCGGCACGATGCAGTACTGGGAAGTGCCTTGCCCAATTTGTAAACAATTTCATCGAATGCACACCAAGCGTCACGATGATGGCAGTGGCTTGAACTATGATCACAACGGCTGCCTCATGCCGAATGGCGATCTCGATTACCAGAAAGTTGTCGCTCGTGGCATCTACTACCAGTTCGAGTGCGGCCATCGTGTGAACGACAACGCGGAGGAGCGCCGGGCGCTGTCCATGTCCGGCAGATATTCGGACCCGACGAACCCTGGAGCAGCTCTCACGGATAGGTCTTACACGTACCAAAGCGTGGCTGTGGACTATCGAAAATGGATCGACATTCTAAAACGCAAGCACCGCTCACGTATGGCCCAGAAGGTGGGCGACTTCAAAAGCTGGCTTGATTATCTGCGCGAGGAAGAATGCCAATTTGTTGACGAGGGCCGAGACCGACCTCCGATTGAGCGTGTCACCATCATCAGTAGCACAAAGCGAAAAAGCCGCGAAGGACTTCCGAACCGTGATTTCCGTTTCGCGTACGCCGACTGGCAGCGCGGTCGTGATGGCCAGCCACCGCACTTCTGGGTTTTCATCCAAGATTTTTTGATGAGTGGTGACGCGCTGATTGTTTACGAAGGCCGGGTGGACACCGAAGGTGAACTCGTGGCGGTCCTGAATGACCACGGCGTGAAGCCTGTCTGCGTCACGGTCGATTCCAGTTGGGACACCACGAATATCTACAATCTCTGTTTACGTCGTGGATTCAACGCGGCCAAAGCCGACGACAAAATGTACTGGAAACACGAGGACGGTACGGAGCGATTTTACGCGGAGCCACGCCCGTTGTGTATGATCGCGAATGCTCCGGTTTCACAGCCAGATGATCCGTCTGCGGAGCCGGATTTCTTCCTGTATTCAAAGTACGTGACGATGGAACGCCTGATTTATCTCCGGCAATCCAAGGAAGTGAAATACGAAATCCCCGCCGACGTGTCCGAAGATTTCGTCAACCAGTTTGATTCCTGGTCTGTGGAAGTCATCCGCCAGCGCGACGGCCAGTCAAAAATGAAATGGATGCAGCAGCGGGATGACGATCACCTGTTTCAGTGCGCTGCTGGAATCCTGCTGATGGCCGATTTAGCGGGCGTATTTACAGGTGTTGGCGTGTCCCTTCCTCAAAACGAATCTCAGCCGGAGGCAATCGAAGTATGAAAATCGAAAAAGTCGGTGCTGTTCCCAAGGTCGAAAAAGTCCAAGCGGCCCCGCCGTGGTGGCTTGGCAAACGAGTCGAATGCCCGCGTTGCTTTATCGTCCTCACTTTGGAAATGGGTGACGCACCAGCGCACTACGTCAATTTCGCGCTCCGCTGCCCCACAAAAGGCTGCGGGGCCTACATCGCCGTGCGTCCTGTGTACGATCGGAGCGGAGCCATTGCGCAATGACCGAGCGCGATTTCATAAATCGTAAACAATTCGTGGAGCTGTCTCCGCTGCTGACGTACGACCGGGTGCGACGCCACGAAAAGGAATGGGGTCTGGATCAGTGCCGCGTGCCCACGATCAGAAAGCCGGTGCTCTACATCCGCTGCAAGGTGGTCATCCAGCTCACTCGCATTGGTCTTATTTGGTGACTTGGTTTACCAGAATCACGCAGCGTTGCCACGATTGCCAGATTCCGCCAGGTAGCAGCGTTGTTTCTTTCCGCCGACACGCCCAAATGTGCCAGCATCAATGGCACAAGTTCGTGGACAACTAAAACGCGCTATTCTCAACAGCCTCTTTCGGCAGGCCACGGACACCGTTTCCCTCCTCGACATTCTTGAAGCGTACCAGGACGCGCTCGTCACCGGGGTCAAAGGTGGTCGCGTCGTTGAGGCCACGAGTCAGAGCGGTCATTCCACAAAGTTTCGCACCCCGAATCCCGGTGAGCATTTCAGGCCGGAGGACATGGGCGAACTGACCCAGGAATTTATCGAGGCTTACAGCGACGCACTTGTCACGCTCTCCGCCCAGGACAACTCCAACCCCACTGACGCTCAGGTAGTCGCTGTCATGCTCGCTGATGATCGTCTGGCCTCGATCACGGTTACCCGTAGCGACTTCAGCCTGATCCGGTACCCCAACCGATTTTAACTATGGCCGGACTCATCCAGCACATTTTAGACGGCGTAACTTCGTGGCACCTGTCGCGCAAGGTTAAGGCCGGGACCGTGCTGGAACTGCCGGAGGCACGGTATGAATCGGCGTTTCCCTTTTATCGCAAGCGGTCGTACGTGCCTGGCACCATCCAGGATGCCCGGCTCGACGCTTCTCCAGGCGTACGACGTGAGCTGCTGAAGAATTCGCGATACTGGGAACGCAACTCGGCGTACGCGAACAAGCTCATCGACCTCTTTGAAGCGTTTACCGTTGGCTCGAATGGCCTGCATATCGTTCCCAGTTCCAGCGATGAGGATTGGAACGAGGCCGCGTCAGACTGGTGGAGAGATTGGTGCGAGCAGCCCGCCAGGGACAATTTTCAATCTTTCGGGATGCTCCAGGGCCTCATGGCGCGTGAGTGGTTTGTGGACGGCGAAATTTTTCTCAATCTGACCAGCGATCCTTCCACGGGTCGTCCTGCCTTCCAGCTCATCGAATCTCATCGCGTTGAAACTCCCGGTGACAAGGGACAGTACGAAGGCAACGGCATCACAGATGGTGTCGAGACGGACCAGGCCGGTCTGCCTACTGCCTATTACGTTCGCCAGCGAGACACTTCCTCGTTCTACGGCCAATCCAGTTTGATGGCCGGTGCTACGCAGATGTTGAACTACTCGACCCCTGGCACGTACGCACGAGTCAACGCCAGCAACATCATTCACATTTTTGAGCCGGTTCGAGCCGGTCTCAATCGTGGTCTCCCCATGTTGTATGCCGTCGAGCGCGATCTGCACGATCTGGATGACCTCCAGGACCTTGAAATGCAGAAAGCGAAGGAAAACGCGCGTACTGCAAAGGTCGTCAAAAGCAAAGCCGGTGAAGCTCCAAGCTCCGCCAATCTGTACCGGCAGAAGTATTCCACGCAAACCCAGGACGCGGCAGGCAACTCAGTTACGAAAAACATGCCGCAGTTCTATGAGATTACGCAGGGCGGTGACGTGATTTACATGCAGCCGGGCGAGGACATGAGCGAGTTTCGCTCTGACCAGCCCAGTGCGGCCACGCAGGACTACTGGAACACGTTGATTGGAAAAGTCTGTATCGGCGTCGGCATTCCCCGCGTGTTGGTCGTTCCTTATTCGATCCAAGGCACGGTTCTTCGCGCTGACATTGAAGTGGCTGCCGCCTATTTCCGCACTCGTTCCGCCGTGGTCGCTCACTCCATGCACCAGCTTTACAAGTTCGCCATGGGTTGGGCCGTCGAGCACGACCGCACTCTCAAACGAGCCACGCCGAAGGACTGGGACAATGTTGTCGTGCGTCCACCGCGTTCCGTCAACGTGGACGTGGGCAGAAATTCTTCGGCGCTCATCAATGAAATGAACGCGGGCATTCGCAGCCTGGCTCAGGTGTGCAGTGAGCTTGGTGTCGATTGGCGGGAAGTCCTTCGCCAGCGTGCCATCGAATGGGCTTACGCACAGAAGATCGCAGACAAAACGGGCGTTCCTATCGAGCGGATTATGGAACTGCCGAAACCTGCTACGCCTCCGTCTGCTCCGCCCGATGGTTCTGACCCTGACGCTGTAGTTATTCCCAAAGTAAACGGCAATGGCCATCACCGCCTGCAACTCGCTTGATCTATGAAAAAGTCTTTCTTCCACATCGGCCAAAAAGCCAAAGCCATAGCGCCAAAATCCCCGAAAGCAAACTGGGCGGATGAGAGATTTGTTTACGCCTGCCAGAACCTCATCACGTGTTGCACCGGCGCGTTGCGTGAAGGTGCCGACGCCATTGGCAACGAAGTCTCCACCGCCTGCTCTCAGGCCATCGTGTGCGCCAACGTCGCGATCTCCTGTTTCACCTATTACGACGAGGCCAGCTTGGCTGAGCGTATCAGCGCGTGCAGTGAACTCGCTGCGTGTTGCGAACTCTTGGAAGGCGCACTGGCTGAAGCGGATTTCGATGGCGCGAAATTCTGTTTGGAAGCTGCGCAGTCGTGCCAGGAGTTGTGCGCGTTGACGGCAGGCATTGAACCGGAGGAAGACGACGGCGCTACCAGCGCCGATGAAACTGCCACCGTTGCTCCGGCCCAGGCCAAAGCATCCAAAGCCCCCGCGAAAAAGGTTTCTGCCAAACGTCGTAACCCTGACTGGTTGATTGTCGAAGCCGTGGCCGGTGAGGACGGCACCGAATCGTACGACATGACCATTGATGGCGTCATCGGCGAAAGCCTCGACGACGACAGCCAGGTCGCATCCACAGAATTCAAAAATGCACTCGCAAAAATCCCCGCAGGTTCCGCCATCAACCTCTACATCAAATCACCGGGAGGAAGCTGCCTCGACGGCTACGCCATCTACAGCGCCCTCCAGGAGCGAAAAGACGATGTCACGGTCCATGTTATCGCAGCCCTGTCGATTGCTTCCATCATCGCACTCGGAGGCGGTCAGGTCCTCACGTCGCTCGCTTCCCAGTGGATGATTCATTCGCCGCTGTCGAGCACGTACGGCAACGAGGACGACCACGCCGACAGCATCAAAATGCTTAAAAGCTTCGGGTCCACCATGGCCGACGTTTATTCCGCTCATACCGGAATGAGCAAGGACGACTGCTTGGCCATGATGAAAGATGAAACGTGGCTCACCGGCAAAGAGGCGGTCGAGATGGGTTTTGCCGCTGCCCTGGACCAGGATGCCGACGAGGAGGAAGTGTCCGCTACCTGCGCAAAGATGGTTGCTGCCTGTGAGCAGAACCTCGAACCGCGCTACGCAGTCGCTGCGTACTACAAACCCACGAAATCAATTTCCGCTCGCGCTGATGCTGGCGGTAAAACCAACGCTGGCTCCGCCGCCAGCACAACCAAAACTGAGAAAGAAAGTATTATGGAAAAGCAAACAACTCCCGTGGCGGCGGCTCCCACCGCCAGCCCAACCCTTGAGCAACGCTTCGCCGAGGAGCGCAAAATGCGGATCACCGCTGAAGTGAATCGCCGCGCTGAGGGCAAAGTCACCAACTCCAATCTGGACTGGTGGATTGGCCAGGCGCTGGCCACGACCACCGCTGAGTCGGAGCAAGCGATTTACAAGCAGCTCGACGACATGCCGAAAGCTGCGGCACCCGGTGGTGCAGCCCTTCGGCCTGACAAGCCGGAAGCTGAATCATCCAGTGCGCCCGTGTTTGAAGTCCCGGTTGCACACGGTGCCCTGCCTCGCGCCAGCAAACGCCTTCCGTGGATGGAAGACGTGCGCAACCTGAAAAGCCGCGCAGCTCGTATCGAAGCGACCAAAAAGGATTGGGGTCAGAAGCTCGAATACTGCCTCCAGTTGGACGCCCGCGAAAACAAGGGCCAGTTGCCCGTGGCGGCAAACACGTACAGCGCCACGCTGATCACGGATTTCCTCGTGGATCAGGCCGTGACGATTCTCGTGGCTCGCTTCGCCGCGCTCAGTTCGTTCGCCATCGAATTCGGGCCTGACCGGATTAAGGAATACGCGACTGCGCAATGCAAATTCGTCACGTCGGCGGGGACCACACAGCGGGGAACAAAGTCGTCTCCGATCACGAATTTCGAGCAGGGCGACGGAACCGTGGTCCCAATCACGGTGCCAATGACGCACTATGTCAAATCGTTCAATGTCTCACAGGAGGATATGCTCAGCGGCCTGCGCATCGAGAATTTGATGCAGCTCAACCTGCTCCAGTTCACGAAGGACGTGACGCTCGACGCGCTCCAGCCCCTGGCAGCGGGACCTTCCAGCCAGCAAATTCCGGGTCCGCTGAATAGCTCCGGCAACGTCACGAGCTTCAGTGCCGGAACGATTCACATCAACGCCGGAACATTCGGGTGGAACGCTGGTCAAACGGACGGTCACGACCTGGCATCGCTCTGGGCGTACCTCAAAAACAGCCCGGAGAAAAATCTTATCCTGGACGGCAATCTCTATGGCCGTCTGACCAACTCGCCTGGATTCTTCCAGCCCGCGCTGGAGGACGAGAGCGGCGGTGGCGGTGACTCTGTGAAAACATTCGGGTGGGATCGTATTGAGGAAAACACGGTCTGGCCTGGGGTCACGGACGGCGGCGGCAACGCAGTCGGCGGTCTGGCTTGCAATCGTCAGGCCATCATCGGCGTCACCGGACTGCCTATGGTTCCGCCCAACATTCCGGGCGGGACGCTCACAGAAACTGTGGTCACGCTGCCAAATGGTCTGTCGGTCAGCATGTTCACCTGGTTCTCCCTCCAGGCCCGCAAATTCTGGAACTCGTTTGAACTCATGGGCGGCTTTGCTGGCGGCGACGCCAGCGCGGGTGCCGTGATCTTCAACGGCAAGGGTTCAGTTAGCTAAGCGCGGTCATGTGCAAGGCCGGGCATCGGGTTTGCCGGTGCCCGGTTCCAACCGATGGCAACCTTCGCTCCAACTCTCGCGCAGCAGGACCTGATTCTGGCTTTCCAGGATCAGCTCAGCTTGTACGGCCACACGTTGACCAGCACGGGCACGAATTCGTTCGATTGTCTGCTGACGCCAGCCAATCCGGCTGAGCCGGAGTTCATGGAGATTTTCAAAGATGCCCGCGAAGTGAGCATCGCCTCGGCCTTGCGGACTAGCATTACGAACGGAATCACCGCACAAACAACTCTCACGGACGAAATGGGCCAGCAGTGGGTCACGATCAATCGCGTGGATAATCCAAGCCAGATCACGGTCGAGTTCTGGATGACCAAAGTGGCGAGTGTGGACACGTGATATGCAAGCCAGCCTCACCATCGACACCACGAAATTCAACCTCGGCTGCGGTGTGTACGTCACCGAGCTGAAAAAGACTCCCCGTGAAGTGGTCATGGAACAGGCCGGTTTGCTCATGGTCGATTTAGGCCGCAATTTGCCACCGAAAGACCCAGAAAAAACCAAAGCGACCATTGAAAAATCGGTCCTGGGCAAATTCGGCACCATCAGCACGTCCACCGACGCGAACACTTTCACAGTTGGCTCCGGTGGCAAAGAGGGCCATGGCGATGTTCACTGGATCGGAGCCAATGCGACTTCGCTGTTTGGTGTCGCTAAAGAAAAAGACATGACGCAGGCCAGCGCGGAGGACCTGCGAAAACTGTATTACACAATCACCAAGAGTGGAAAACAGCGTGTCAGCCAGCACGGTCGTCAAAAAGTTTACATTTCTCAGCGCGTCACGACGAAGGAATCCACGCAAAAAAAGCTAATTAAAATCATTCAGGGCCGAGTTGGCCTCTTGCGAGCGTCGTTTTGCGTCGGTCTGGGTGAAGTCAATGCCAGGCAGAATCCGCCAGCCTTCGTGATGAAGCATGTGGCCTCTGGCAAGGCGAAAGGTTCATTCATCAATGGCCTCGGCCTGCCAGGCAAAGCTGAGTTCACGCTTATTTCAAACGCTGCTGGCTGCACGGATGAAAAATCTACTTATTTTCTACAATCCGCACTGAATCGTCGAGGGGAGGCCATGCTCACCAGGATTAGCTACCTCCAGAGAGAAGCCAAAAAGAAGGCGAGGTTTCAATGATCCAGGCAGCTCTCGATTTTGAGAACATCATTGAAGGTGCGATTGCCACGGTGCTGACAAACGCTGGCCTGAACGTCTTCACGACCGGGCAGATTCCCGATTTCCAAAAAGACCGGCCTCGCGTCTAGGTGGAATACATCCACGGCCCTGGTCATCTCCAGTGGGCCAATCCGAACGTGATACCCAGTGACTTGAAGGGCCAGAAGGTTGAAACCGCCTGGGCCAGCACGCTGCATACACTGATCGTCACGGCTGCCACCACTGCGGGCAAACAGCAGCAGTCGGATATTCGCGGCACAGTTCGGCTCGTGTATCTCAACTTGGGTCCGCAGTTGAACGGCAACCTGCTGACGCTCCACAAATTTAACCTGGTGAAGGAATCCGGCAGTTCACGCGGCATTCATCCGAACGACTCTAATTCCGAAGTGCTTCACCTGGTTCACGAAATCCAGGTCAGCCTGCATGAGTCCGTCTGGAGCCAATACGAGCGTATCACCAATGATGGTTCCGTCCGTGTTGGTTTCATCAGGATCACCAACTGACCATGCCGATCTTGTTCAAAAACATTACCGACCTGAACCAGGGCACCGTGATCAGCGGCACGGATGTCATTGAGATGGTCCACAATCCCGGCGTCAACGGTGAGAACGTTCAGGTGACGGTGAATACCCTGGCTGCGGCCATCGGCGGCGGGGGCGGCGGTCAAATTATTGAGTACTCCGGCACTTATCCCAGTTCTCCACCAGCGAACTCCAACAGCCCGGCAATCGCGTATTCGGCGGATGGTACTGGCTCCGTGTGGTTCTGGAACGTCACCGGGCAGACCTGGATTTGAAAATGAAAGCCACCCTGATTTTTATTTGCGCCCTGTTAGCACTGTCAGTGCGGGCAGCCAGCCCACTTTTCAGCCAGTTTGATACGAACAGTTTTGCATCTGATCCGCTGGCCGGATATGTGCGGGCTAACACAAACGCCAGCAACCCAAATGCGCTGGCAACCAAGGGCGATTTGAACGGCAGTTCTAACGCGCTGAATTCAGCCATTCAGTCGGCAAGCAGCACCGCCAATCTCGCCGTCGTCACCAACGATTCCCGCAAACTCATTTTGGGCAACTCGGCGAATCAAATCAGCGGCACATTATCAGGCTCCGCGCTCGGCACCTTTATACAATCCAATTCCCTCGTGACCGGCACGGCAAACCCTTTCCGCATAGGGTTTAATTCTGGCATCGGCTTTTATGTTTCCGGGACCACCGCAGGACAAGAGACTTCCGTGGGTCTTTTGTCGCCTTGGGAAAATGTGGTCGATTATGGAAACGGATTTCCAGCCTTCAGTGCCTACGACGGCGTTGCGGGTGATTATACGTTTCGATTTTACCGAATGATTTCGACCTTGCCGACGACAAATCCAGACCCAACGAAACATACCGTGGCGGGAGTGCGCTACGGAAATATCGGCGCACAGCAAACCATTTACGCGCCCTTTATCGGCGGCTCTGCGGGGTCGCTGATTGATTTGCCCTCACATGACGGCGCTGAATTTCATTCCGCCATGCCGAAGCCATGGCTCGGTGTTTACACTGATGACACTACTGGAACGGCAACCGATTCAAATCCTGGGCCAGAGATGACCAATTACCTTTACCTGACAAACATGTCTTATTTTTTCGAGACCAGCGGAATCACGGCGGCGCTCAACACTTACGGGACTGCGCCTAATATCTGGGGCGATTGCGGGTGGGAGCAAACTAATCGCACGTCAGACGGAGTGATCCAGGTAAACACAAATCTGTTTCCCTTCGGATTCCAAAACGAAATTTCGATTGTGCATTCGCACGGAACCACGTTGACGCTTCACATTTATCAGACGGCCAATTTGCCCAATCAATTTCCCAATCTCGTGGCGACAGTCCCGGATATGGCCTGGCGCACAAGTTTGGGCGGACATTTTTGGAACAGCTACCCAAGCGGAACCGGAGCGCAGGCAGGTTATCAAACGAATTTCACGTATCCGGCCATCACGCCTGACACAGTGCAAGTTGACCTGCTTTGGTTCTACACGAACGGTGTTGACGGAATCATGGATGCAGACCTCGACTCTCAGGAGGCGGAATCGCAAGGCTACGAGCATTACCGGCTGGCTAGTGTAGGTGATGCGATTCTCTATCCGCTGACTAAAAATTCTGGCCGAACAGCATGGCGAAACTGGACTCCACCAGACAGCGGCGGGAACAATGGAGCCATCGCCACGACTTCATTTACAAACTCGCCATCCCTGCATCATCAACTTTGGTTCGGATACTTTGTGAACCATAGCGGCTCGGAAACGCCTTACTACGCGAACTTCATTTCGCCAGACCAGTCCCCTGGGAATGTATCTTCAGATTCCTTGTTCGGCATGGCGATGTCTTATGCGCAGCTTTACGAAAACATGGGCGCAACGAATTGGCCTATTGGAACCTTCGGTTTCGCCGGGACACACGATTTCGGTCTAGGGATTACGATGGGCCAATGGACTAACTGGTATTCGGTCGTTGGCGAGTTCAATTTCTGTTCGGCCTCGCTGTGGTATACGAATGCCTGGAACACCAATCAGACTCCGATTGTCACCAATGCCAATTTCCTAGCGACCTGGACGGACACGACAGGCGGATGGCCGAAGCCCGTGTTTTGCGATTCATTTGTGGATGTGGCTGGAAAGGATTATGAGGGCACGAATAGCTTATGGATTCGACAGTTGAAAGATGGCTACGCGGTTCTGGCCTCGAACCTCGGCACCGTGTCGAGTAATTATAATTCCTCACTCGTCATTAACGGTGGCGTCGCTACAAATCAGGTTTATTGCGCGACGAACATTTTGACCCAGACGCCATTCGGTACCGGATTGCTGACCAACAATTTCATCGGAACCATCGGCGCAGCCTCGCGAGCATGGGTGAAGCTCACGCCGTATTCAATCAATGGAAACTTTGTCGGCAACGGCGCGGGTGTGACCAACACACCGTTTTCCAATTTGAATCTCTCGCTCGTGATTGGGAGCGGAAGTAATAACGTCGTCGGCTACCTCAATTTCACGAACAACCGGATTCATTACACGATCCCTGTTTGCACCAACGCTGTGCCATGAACCGACGCGCTTTCATTCGGCGGGCCGGTTGGGTTTCTACTGGCTTGATTTTCGTCCCGAAATTGCTTCGGGCCGACAACGTGACGAACTTTGTCGCGGGTCAGGGTATCGGCCTTGGGGAAACCATTTCGACCACGCCAAGCGGAAGCGGTGGCGGTGGATGGTCTCTCATCGGCAGTGGAATCGTCGCTGCCAGCACGGATCAAGTATCGGTCACGACGGCACCATATAACACAGTCGGGGCTTCCTTGATTGTTATTGTTGAAACGGCAAATACGGCCAAGGCGCCAACGGATTCCAAGGGCAACACGTATACGTTGCGGGCCGATGGAACTCAGTCGTTTGGCAATGCACATTCCTACATTTACGCCTGCACTTCTCCCATCACCGACGCCGCGCAAACCTTTAGTGTCGCGGGCGCGAACTCACCCGCTCTCTGCGTCATGGCCTTCAGTGGCGGGATTGGAACATTTGACCAAGCCAATCACGGCTTCAACGATCTGACGACGACCGTTCAGCCGGGTTCGGTTACGCCGACTGCCAGCGGCGAACTGATTATTACTGGGATTGGTTACGGGGCCGGAACCTCAGCATCCGTCGATTCCGGCTTCAACACGCCGCTAAACAGCGCTCCGGGCTCCCACAGCACTGGCGGCGCAATGGCCTATCTCGTGCAGGCCGTCGCTGCCGCAATCAATCCCACTTGGACGGTTGGAGCAGCGGATAAATGCACGGCAGTCATCGCGACTTTTGAGAAATGAAATCCCTGCTGCCAGATTTCCATCAAATGAAGCGTTTTCCATAAAGAAATCCTTGATTTTTAACCCACAACCAAAGGAAATAAAATGAGCATTCAATACCCAACAACTCCGAACGTCACGCCGACCGGAGGCAGTTACAACGACAGTTCCAGCGTTTACGGCTCCGCCCAACTGACATTCACCAGCGGCGGCACGCAGACGTACGACACTAATGACTTCACACCGGACTACGACAGCGGTCGCAAAGAGCTGACGAATCGTTTCGGCGTGCCGAACCAGGCATTTGGCTTGCCAGCGACGCCCAACGGCAGTTGCACGCTCCAGATGTCATCCAACAGCGCCCAGATTCCCAGGCCGGGCTGGACGTTTACGGCTGACGTGACCGGGGCGATCACCTGGATCGTGAGCAAGGTGGCCACGCCCTATAAAAAGGATGACTTCCTGCTGCTGCCGGTCAGTTATTACCAGAAGCTCAATTAACGGGTCCTGCTGTGCGCTCTGATGTCACATATCAGGAGGCGCTCTTTCAGCAGAACCTTGTTTGGAATGTTTCCTGGGCCGGAGTCAGCGAGGACATCTGCGGAATAGAGGCGCTGCCGTTTACGCCACTGCATTTCGTGCGGTTGGCAGCAGCGCGTTCGCCTTTTGTCTGCGGCGGTCGTGAGCCGACTGAGACGGATGTCGGCAATTTCCTTTGGTCCGTCAGTCCGCTCTACGATCCGTGCAGCCGTTGGAAAAAATTCCGTCACTGGCTCCGCTACTTTCAAGCCTGCCGTAAAGTCACTCGCGATCAGTTCATTGCGAGCATTGACGAATACCTGGAGGAGGCGTGGCAGGATTCACCGCCGCGTCCGGCCAACGGCGGAAAATCCAAGGCGTACTACTCGCCTGTCGTCAGCCTCATGCGAGCACTCTGCCCGGAATACAGCATGACGCCTGAGACCGTGCTGCGTACGCCCTATAAGCAACTGTTCCAGTTGTACAAACCAGTTGGCGCTGCCGTGGGTGTTCCCTTGACCGCTCCGGCTGACAGCGCGTTTCTTCGCGAGCGTTCCCGAACTCGAAACTGATATGACCAAGCTGGAACAGATCATGGTAAAAATGGGCTTTGATGTCAGCGAAGCCAGCAAGGTGGGCGACGCCATGAACAAGGTCAAGGAGGGCACCAAAAAAGGCGGCGAGGGCATTGACGGCTTCAACACGAAAGGGCGTGAGATGAACGAGCTGATCAATAAAATCGGCGCGTCTTCTCCCGTTTTGGGTTCCGCCCTCAAAGCCTGCTTCAGCCCGGAGGCGGCTGGCATTGCCCTTTTCCTTGGCGCTCTGGAGTTCGTTAAAAGCCAGATCGAAAAGGTGGAGGAAAAAGTCAAAGAGTTGACCCAGGAAATGCGGGAGATGTGGCTGTCGGAGCAGGATTCAGCGATGAAAGCCCAGGAAGTGTACGAGGCTTATCAGCAAAAAATCTCCGAAATCCTGGATTCCAAAAATCAAAAACTGGAGAACGAAGCCAAGGCTTACGAGCGGCAGTTGGCCGCGCTCAAAAATATCACCGGCGAGCACGAAAAGGTCCTCGCCAAAATTTACGAGGTCCAGGATGCCGATCAGAAGCGCCAGCGTGCCAAAGAGGACAAGACGCTGGATGCCCGGCAGGAAAAGGAATTGGCCGGGGCCGGAACAGAGGCTGCCAAGGATGCCATCAGGAAACGTTACGAACTGGAAAAAGAAGCCATCAACAACCGGCGTGAGTATGAGGACGCCGTTACCAAGCGGCAGCGGGAAAAGCAGGCCGACGCGGATGCGGCCACGGCTGAAAAGGCCACGCAGACAGCCATGGCAAACCGTTTAAAGGCGCTGGAGGCGGCACAACAAAAATCTCTTGATGATGGAAAGAGCCTCGCCCAGGCGCAGAAAAAACAGCTTGCCGACAAGTACGCGCTGGAGGCTGAGCAGGGTAAAAATCTCGATAATCTTAAAAAGGAAATGGCCAAAGCGGATGCCGAGGTCAATCGCCGAGGCGGCGGCAGCGTCCTGCACAACCTCGCCCGAACTGCTTCCTATGCCATGGGTGAAACCGGCGCTGCGCTGCGGGAGCAGGATGACGCCGGACTGGCGGACGCTCAAAAGAAGCAGGCCGACTTGCAGGCGCAGTACACCAAAATGCTTAAAGATCGGGCTGAGCTTCAGAAGAAAATCGAGGAGTCCACCAAAAAGATTTCTGAAAATGAAGCTGATGTGCAGGCGCGTAACACCGCGATCAATGAACTGAAACAGCAACAGAAAGACCTTAACCAGCAGATCGCGCAGAACCAGTTACAGCGACGAGCTATTGGCGGTATCGCTGACGCCGAATTGAACCGCCTAAAAGGCGATCTGGGCATGGCACAAGCCATGAGCAGCGGCAATCTCGCTGCATGGTGGACGGGCAATTCAGGAGACTTCAGCCTCACCGGGCAGGTTGGCCGGGACTATGCAGCGCGGCACGGCGGCTTCGGCCTGCCGAGCCAGATAAAGACCAATGCCAAGGAGGATCAGGACAAACAGCAGACGGATTTTTTGAAGGACATCCGCGACATTCTGGCTGGAGACAAATAAAATGGCCAACCCCGGAGCAATTTACACGGATGGTGATTTCACAGTGCCGAACCCAGTGACGCTGCCGGTGCTGTCCGCACCCATACAGGGCGTCAATGTCGATTACATTCTCACGCAGGAGTTCGTCCAACTGGAGGCCAACTTCACGTCCTTGCCGCTCAACACCGCGTACCCGAATTCGGCTGGCAGCAGTCCCGGTGCTGATTTTGCTGGTGATGACAGCTACAACAGCGCGGGATTCATTCTGGTAGGCGAAGGTCCACGTCAGGACATCGGCGCTGGCGTTGTGCGCTGGACGCGCCGTTATGCCAGAATTCCAAGCACTCATTATGACCCGGTGCAGGTCAGCTATCAGTTTCCTGGTTTCCTGGAATTCCTTCCCCTGGAAACACTCGTCCGAAATCCCTTCACGCGCTCAGTGCCTGGCACGGTCGAGTATGCCTATTTTCTGGCGGGCACGAACACGCAGGCAGCCATTCAGGCGGTTGAAACAACTAATTACGTGGCGGCACAACAATACGTGTGGCCCAGAACCTTTTCACCGCCGCTGCCCAGTTCCAGTTTGCAAGTGGATTACCTCTGGGACCTGACCACCCCAACGTTGGCAACGTACGCCAGTTGGGTCAGCAGTGGAACCATCACCATCGTTCCGTATGCGAGCCAGTTCACCCGGTGGGAAGGAAACATTTTGAGGCGGGAAGTTATCACCATCCTGCCGCAGTAGCTCTATGATCACACCACTTCAACTCCTCTCCGTGCGGCAGATGGCGATTTCGCTATCCAAGGGCATCGGCACCGGCCTCATCTGGTTCGCCTCGGTGGTGCTGGACGAGCATACGCTGATTCCTGTCGGCTCAGCTCTCGCTGTCGGCCTGGTCATCTGGAGGTCCAGCGCGGTGATCCAGAGATTTCGTGACAAGGTGGAAACCCTGGAGCGTGACCTCAATCAAATGAGGAAGGATATGCGCCGACAAAGGGACGATTAACAATGGCCGCAACTCCACCAGTCATTCAGCCGGGTAAGAAGCTGGACTATACCAGCCGTCCTTTCCGTGGTGGTAAGCGCGTCAATTTTCTCATCGCACTGTTCAACGCGATGAATAATCTGCGCGTGAAGGTCGTTTCGACCGTGGGCACCACCGGCTCCAGCCCCAGTGCGCTGAACAACATCACGCCTGCGTTCAGCTTCGACAGCACTGGTAACGCAGTTCTGACCATTCCGGTTACCACGCAGGCCAGCCAGCAGGGCTGGTTTTGGGTGAGTGGCAGCCGCAATTACAACCCGGCCAACTCGTACATGGATCAGCAGCTTGTTTACGTCCAGCCGACGAGCGCCGCAGCTACAACCGGAATTCTGAACCGGGCAACGCTTTCCAACGTGAAGTCTGTGGCAGGAATCTGGGTCTGCCTCCAGGCAACGGCTCCAACCGTGATCTCTGGTACTACCTATTACGACGTTCCGCAGCTCCCTATGCCGGTTCCTGGTGACATGGACAGCGGGAGCAATTTCTGGGCGCTGGTTAGTCAGGACCCGCTTTGCGTTTAGCTATGAGTCCAAGCCTTTCCACGTCGGATGTCCGATATTGTGCTCTGATCGACGCCGTAAATTTCAGCAATTATCTGCTGAGTCATGCCGGTGATCGAACGTATCGTCTTCACCTGATCCTCCGTAAGCTTGTGGGAAAACCGACGTTTCTGGTCTCGGTCCCTGTTATTATCGCTTTTGGTGCCAAGGAAAAGATGCGCCGGATTGCAGCAACGCCGGTTATCTCCGCGAGGGCAGTCGTGAAGTACGCACAATCCTTTTGGTATTGGGCCACAGTGGATAAGCCAGGAAACTCGGTGAGCCATAACGTGAGGCCCGCCTCCTGTAAGACGGATGGAGCCGTAACCACCGCGTGTACTCGCAGTCCAAAGCCAGCACGATTCGGTAATTTTTATCTTCGAGAAGAATCTTCTAAGCAGTCCGGCAGTAATTTCAATTTCCAGTTCTTTAAGCATGTTGGTCATGCGGGCTGGAATTTGTTTACGAAGACGTTCCGGCCCGCTTCCTTACAGAACGGAATAGGAGAAGTTTATGAGTGAGGGGGACGATAGACCATTTCGAGAACCCTGTGACGGCCAGTCGCTGTGTGGCGCTGGCCCGCTGTGGCAGCACGGGACGAACACTGCGCAGAACATACCGCAGTACATCAATACGACCGGTGTGCCCGACTGGGCGAGCAGCGGCACGATCAATCCGTACGAGCGTTGGACACCTGATCCCGGTGGAGGAGAAAGCTGCGACACGCATTTTTGCGTGGACGGTGGCGCTCCGTGCGTGGCTTGGCCGAAGCCCTATCCGACGAACACATTCGCTTCCAGCGGCACGAATATCGACCTCAGCCTGTGCCACAAAACCGGATTCAAGAATGTTCAGGCCCGCCGTACGTGGCACGGCTGCTTTGGGTGGGTGTCGAGCTGCGTCAACTGCAACACCAACTTGTGCTCAGATGGTTCTGGCTATCGCTCGTGGCAGGGCACGGCTGATCAGACCAAATATCTGGTATGCACAATCGCCTCCACACTTTCCTCGGGATGGGATGACACGGACGGAAGCACCTTTTACAATTTCTTTTCCAGTACAGCCACCACGCGCACGGTCAACGCGCAGACCGGCGAAATCACCGAAACAAAATCCAACAGCGAATCAGATTCCAACACGCCCGATAGCGGCGGTTCCACTACCACCACTTCTGACATGACTGACGGTGTCGGTACAGTGGATGGAACGACTTACGCCAACAACGCCGGTAGCCTCACCGACGCGATTTTAAGCGTTGATTTTCATTGCGACACACCGCCATTGCCGAGCGCGGGCGGATTTTTCGGAGGCAACGATAGCTTGATTGCCGCCATCAGTGATTGGAATGCTGAACTATTGCTCGGAAGCGGAGCCTTTCCGGCACCGACCGATCCGAACAACTATAACCAGATTGTAAACGTCGGAGATGGTGCTGGAGGCGTGATTGGCAGTTACAAAATTTCATGGTCGCGCAGTGCGACGGTGTTTTCGTGGGATGTGGAATTCACCCGTGATGTCGGCGCAGGCCAGAATTATTCCTTCAGCGGTTCAGCCACGCTCTCAAGTGCCAATACCAGCGCCGACATCTACTCCGATGTCGTCACTCTGCTCAATGAATGGCCGCTCAACGATGACACGCTGTACCCGTGGCGCACTGATCTTAAAGTCAGTGTGGCTCCGCTCGTTACGCGGAACGAATTTGTCACCATTGCCACGCCCATCGGATTCAATTCATTCACGCAGGATGATTTTCGCTCACCCATCAATGACGCCAGTGGTAACGCGCCCTTCAGCGCGGGTTGGACGCCCACCTTCAGTCAAATGAACTGGAAAGACCCTAACATTTGGGTCTTCACCTTTGCCGATGGCACCCAGGCGGCAGTTGGAGGATCATTCGGAGCCAGCGCCGCTGCCACTGGGTTGATGGCGCTGTTTGATGGCTCCATCGTCGGCGCTCCATTGCCAGCCGGGTATAAGAATTTTTTCGATTTTGGGTTTCTCGACGTGCGCGGCTGCTGCGACCGTCCGCCTGACAATCCCGGTGTGCAGACGTGGAGCTGGTACCAAGTGGGATGGGGCCAGACTCCCGAAACGTTTAACAGCAACTCCGGCTGCGGATTGCCGCTCAATGCCACGCAGTGGAATAACTGGTTTGAGGCTGTAAACAAACCGCAGGGTGCTTATCTCTTTTATGCAGACCAGGGCCAGGGTTATTTCGGTCAGGGTTGCGTATCGTCTGGCAGCGGCAGCGGTGCCGGTGATGCTGGCCAGCTCGTCGGCTGCAAGTACGCTGAAATCCTGGAGATGTGGCCATCCCAGAACTTCGCGCTGCCAGCAGGCGATATGAAATTCTGGTTTGATGAAAACCACGTATTCTGCGCCACGAACATTTCCGGCTCCGGCGCGGGTTCCACGTGGAGCCTAACTGATCCGATAACCGGCACGCCTCCGCCTGATTCAACGGACTTCAGCGGCGACTGGGGCGGCTCTGTTGTCAGTGGCTTCTACAATGTCACCAGCTACTCAGGCGGCACTTTGACACTTGGTTCAAAAATTTGGGACGTGCCAAGCAACTGGAGTTCAAAGAGCAACAGTGACGAGGCGCTGTGCTTCGGCAAACTCCGCTTTCCCTCATATCCGTCCCTCCTGGGCCGGGTGAAGATCACGCCGGACGTGGCGGGCACAGCGTTTACATTTGAAACTCCGCAACCAGCGTTCGGCATGGATGACTCGACGCACCAGGAAAAAGTTGATTTATGGGACGAGACAATGACATCGCTGGCGAGCAACGTCACGGCCACGCGGGTTGACGATTCCACGTTTACAACTGGCAGCGCCTATCTCACCGCCAAGTATGTCACAATTCACGGCGGACCTGCCTGGTACGTCAACGACACCCGCCCGAAAGGCGACTATGCGTTTTTGCAGTGGGTGGCGGATTTCCGAGCGCCAGGAGAATATCTCCGCTTGAATGGTGCGCTCGATTGCTCCGGCACTCAGATTCCAATTCCAGCCACGGTTTCGTACACAAACGCTGACTGTAACGACAGTCCGATCACGGTGACCACACCGGGCAACGGGTACGCTCAATTCTGCCAGACCGAAGGATGCCGGGGCTTTGCCCGCTGCAATCCACGAGTCATCTGCATTTCGCCGAACTGCGAATCATTCCCGAACGGCATCACTTATCCTTTTCCCAATGTGTCCACGGATTGCCAAGGTAACGACATCGCACACCCCATCACGTTCTCCCTCGATGAACAGTACGGCTCCAAGTGGTGGGGCTACGTTCAGTCCACGATGACAGACCTGTACTGGCAGCAGCCACACCGGCCCTGCAACATCGAACCGTGCGCAAAGTGGCAGATGGACGGCGGTAGTTGTGCGGACGATCAGGCGCTCGACTGTCCGGTGTTCTGTTGTCCAGGTGACGACGATTACGATCCTGATTCGAGCCAGCCACCAACTTACTACTACGGCCACGCTCCGCAGGCGGAGCCACGTTTGAGCGTGCCCAACAATTACGGCATGAGTCAGGACGAGTCTGGGCCGACTCTGCCGACTGGCATCCAAGTGGGCTGGCTGTCGCCCGTGAACAACACGACCGGGGACATCGCTTTCCCTCCGGTTCCACCTGGGGCGCTTGGTGACAATGGAGCACCGGCAGGTGCAGCCGTGACATGGGATTTACACGCCTTGTTCTGTGGGTCTGGCCCTGGTTGCCGTTTCAGCGGATACACCGTTCCAGGCTGTGACCCTGCATGACATGCACTCCGTTTTTTTAACTCAGATCAGCGGCCCGGCTACGGCGGGCGCACGAGTCGTCACGGTGGAGGCGAAAGCATTACCGACTGAAAAGTGGCCTCTATGGGCAAAAGCCATGGCGCTGATGAAGAAAAAGGAAGATGAGGGAGTAGGGGACACCGTTCATCGGGTTATCGGCCATCCAGCCTCAGAGGCTTTCCAAAAGTGGTATCTCCGCATGTTTGGAAAAAGCTGCGGCTGTGCGCGTCGTCACCGGGAGTGGAATTCCAAATATCCGTACGCAGCAGATAAGACGGAGTGAAATAATCTGCGCGGGGATCGTCGCCTGCTTCCAGTTGAACGGTGGTGACTGGCGCGTACGGTGGGTCCGCGATAATCACGTCTTCGCTTGGGAGTTGAGTCACATCTTTCCAGGCGTCCACGTCCGTGTCTTCAAATTCATTGTCGTAGTCCATAGCTTAATTACCGATTGCCTTTGCGAGTTTTACAGCCTCCCTGACCGGCCAGCGATTCGCCAGGGCGGCAGCCATGTCCTCGTTCTCGCCACAGGTGACCCAGAGGCCAAAAACCATCAGGGCGATCACCTGTCCACCCGTGAGCTTTTTGTTGGGGTCCCAGGCAGGGATGACGAACTGTGGCTCCTGGCAGAGATGGAGCGGCTGCTGTTCGCTGATCTGGGAAGCCTGGTAGGTTAACTCGTTAAGCCGCACAATCGGCAGCGAGCGCAGCCGGGGCAGCATTTCAACGCCGTACCACAACACAGCCATTTTAAGTTCATCGCTTTGGGCAGCAGTCACCCTGGAAAGAACCGAAACCAGGAAGATCGCCATTTTCAAAAGGCAGTCTTGAGCAGGTGTCACCCAGGAAAGAACGGAAAAGTCGTGCGGCTGTGCGCAAAGGCACGTCAGATGGAATCAGCGGTATCCTTACGTTAGTCGTAATGGTCATAAATGACTTCTCCTTGGAGGATGTCGCCTGTGTAATAATCGCGCCATAGACCCTGAGCGTCCCTGTATGCGAATCGGTGTTTTCCTAAATTTTCCACGAAGACACCTTTTCCAACAGGCGGCAAATGCTTGGACGATTCTTGTTCACCATTTTTCCCAGATTCCATAGGTTTACAACTATCCTTTGCGCCCTACTGTTCTGTCAAAAGATTTAATGTATAGACATCGCCATCGCAATACGCAGCAATGGGGGTGACACCCTCCTAGTCGCAGTTCTCCACGATAAATCAGCTTGCCGGTCTGGCTTTTCTAGTTTTTGTCCGTATGTTTCACTATGGGAGCATTGATCAAAAACTGTGAGACTCAGGCATTTCTTAAAAGCCTTAACGAGTGGACGCCAAAAAGAGCGGAGGCAAAGGAATTCAATTCATCGCTTCAGGCGGTGATGTTCTGCCAAAAAAACAAATTGGAAAAGGTGGAAGTGATATTGGTAACTGACGGTGCTGAATACGATGTGCCACTTCACCAAAGTCCTGAATGCAAAGACAAGACAGGTTAGCTTTTCATTCGGCGGGAAGATTCGTGAATTTTTTCCTTGCTCTTGTCCCAATTACCTCCCAAACCGGGACGCAAGCGATTGCGTCCCTTTTTGTTGCCGCCGCGCGGAGCGCCGAGCACCAGCTCGGCAAGATGGCAGTTCCACGCGCCGATCTGGAGATCGGCGCTCCATCTCCGCTCTCTCCTGTTCAATTCTGCAGACTCGCGGAACTCACCTCTCCGGGGTACTCTGTGCCCATGGCGAAACGGCTTTTTCTTCTGGATGGCATGGCGCTCGTGTACCGCGCCCACTTCGCGCTCATCGCGCGGCCGATTTTTACGTCCAAAGGCGTCAACACGTCCGCGCTCTACGGCTTCACCCAGACCCTGCTGGAAATCTTGAGCAAACAACAGCCGACGCACCTCGCCGTCGCATTCGACACGGATGCGCCGACGCCGCGGCACACGGTTTATCCGGAATACAAAGCCACGCGCCAGGCGATGCCGGAGGATTTGTCGGCGGCGTTGCCGCACGTGCGACGGATGCTGGAAGCCTTCCACGTGCCGATTTTGGAATGCGACGGCTACGAGGCGGATGACATCATTGGCACGCTCGCGCGACGCGCGGAGAAGGAAGGTCTTCAAACTTACATGGTCACGCCGGATAAGGACTTCGGCCAGCTCGTGGATGAGAACACGTTTCTTTACCGGCCCTCGCGCGCGGGCGACGGCGTGGAAATCATGGGCGTGGAGGAGATCAAGCAGCGTTGGGGCATCCAACGGCCGGAACAAGTCATCGATATTCTCGCGTTGATGGGCGATTCGGTGGACAACGTGCCTGGCGTGCCGGGGGTCGGCGAAAAAACGGCGATGAAGCTCGTGGGTGAATTCGGCACCGTGGAAAATTTGCTCGCGCGCAGCGGCGAACTGAAAGGGAAGCTCAAGGAAAATGTGGAAAAGAATCGCGAGGTTGCGTTGCTCTCGAAAAAACTGGTGACGCTGTCGTGCGACGCGCCCTGCGATTACAAGTTGGAAGAGCTCAAGCTGCGTCCGCCGGACGAGCCGAAAGTGAAGGAGCTTTTGATCGAGTTCGAGTTCAATTCGATCGGGAAGCGCTTGTTCGGTGAAGATTTCAAAGCCGGCAGGGGATTTGGCCCGGCAGCTTCACCGGTCAGCAAAGGCGAAGCGTCGGAGCGCCGATCTCCTGATCGGCGCGAACAAGCAGAAGGTGCAACCTCCGCCGAGCAGCCTCCGAGCATTCCAAAAGCAGATTTGAAATTCCTGCCAGACGTGCCGCACGATTATCAAATCGTTTCGACCTGCGCGCAGCGCACGGAATTGATGGAAACGCTGCGCGCATCTAAATCGTTTTCACTCAAAGTGCGGACACACGGCGAGGACGCCAAGGACGCGCGACTGGCGGGATTGGCTTTTTCCCTGAAGGCGCACGCTGGATTTTACGTGCCCCTCTCCGATGACGTGAAGGGCGCGGAGGAAATTCTTCAACAGTTCCGCGGCGTGCTGGAGTCGGATACGATCGAGAAGATCGGGCACAATCTAAAATTCGACGCCAGCGTGCTGAAGTGGCGCGGCATTTCGCTGCGCGGAAAACTTTTTGACGCAATGGTCGCACACAGCCTGGTTGAGCCCGACATGCGGCATACGCTGGGCTATTTGTCCGAGGCGTATCTCGGCTACAGCGTGAGCGCGGCCGCCGAGGAAAAAAAAGAGGAGCAACTCAGCCTCGGCGATGTGGCCTCGGAAAAGATCGCCGAACGCGCCATGGAAGCCGCCGACGTGGCGCTGCAATTGCGCGCAGCGCTGGAGCCATTGCTGAAGGAAAAGGGACAGGAACGCGTGTTTTATGAAATTGAAGCGCCGTTGATCCCGGTGCTGGTGGACATGGAGTTCGAAGGCATTCGCGTGGAGTCCACCGCATTGTCGGAATTTGCCACACAACTTTCGCGCGAGATGGCGCAATTGGAGAAAACAATCTGCCAGGCGGCCGGGCGGGAGTTCAATTTGAATTCGCCGCGGCAATTGGGCGAAGTCTTCTTCGAGGTGATGAAAATTTGCGAGGCTCCCAAGAAAACCAAGACCGGCCAATACGCGACCGACGAACAAACGCTGCTCGCGCTTGCTCCGGACCACGAAGTCGTGCGGAAGCTTTTGGATTATCGAGCCGCGTCGAAATTAAAATCCACCTACGCGGATGCCTTGCCAACGGCGATCTGGCCAAAGACGAATCGCGTTCACACTACTTACAACCAGGTGGCGACCGCGACCGGCCGTTTGAATTCTCAAAATCCGAACCTCCAGAACATTCCCATCCGCAGCGAACGCGGCCAGGAAATTCGCAAGGCCTTCGTGCCGCGTGACGCAAAACATCGCCTGCTCTCCGCGGATTATTCGCAGATTGAATTGCGCATCATCGCGGGACTGAGCCGCGAGGCGGGGTTGCTGGAGGCATTTCGCACTGGCGCGGACGTGCACACGGCCACGGCGGCGAAAGTTTATGGCGTCGCGGCGGATGGGGTGACGACTGAGATGCGTAGCAAGGCGAAAATGGTGAATTACGGCATCGCGTATGGCATCTCCGCGTTCGGCCTGGCGCAGCGGTTGGGCATTCCCCGGCGCGAGGCCGCGGAGATCATTGACCAATATTTCAAGCAATTTTCCGGCATCCGCAAATACATGGATGACACCATCGAGTTCGCGCGCAAAAATGGCTATGTGGAAACCGTGACCGGCCGCCGGCGCTACATCCGTGACATCCGGTCATCGAATGCCACCGTGCGCGGCAGCGCGGAGCGCAACGCCATCAACGCCCCCATCCAGGGCACCGCCGCGGACATGATCAAGCTGGCGATGATTCACATTCAGGCCGAGTTGCAGAAACGGAAGCTGAAGACGAAGATGCTGTTGCAGGTGCACGACGAACTGGTGTTTGACCTATTGAAAACCGAAGAAAGGGAAGTGCTGCCAATCGTGGAAGAGAAAATGAAAGCGGCCATTGCGCTGGAAGTGCCAATTGAAGTGGAAATGGGCGTAGGTGAAAACTGGCTGGAGGCGCACTAACCTGCGAAGTGCTCCGTCGCAATTTATCGAAAGGACTCCATATTCAGTCCGCTACCTTCAATGATACTTTTGAGAGTTCCAATCGGGATAGGTTTGTTTCCGTGCTTCGCGACAATCACCTGACGACCGTTTTCGTGGCGCCATTTTTGATGACTGCCGGATTGTGCGACCAGTTGGAAACCGTGCCTGCGCAGAATCTTGACGACCTCTTTTGCGTTGCGGATTGGAATCGCTGACTCACGGCACGGCGAGTTTGACCACTTTCGCACCTTTTTTAATTTTGACCGGAGTAGGCTCAAACCACAGCCGCAACGCTTCCTTCGCGTTCGCGATTGCTTCCTCCTCCGTATCACCGGCTGACGCGCAGCCAGGCAGTTCAGGGAAACAGCCGACCAGCGATTGGTTTCGGGATCGTGCTCAACGACTAGCCGAAGTTTCATAATACGGAAATAGTTTTAATTTCTGGCCAAAGCAAGTTTGTCGAATTGAATTCAATCACAACCGATGCGCCTTCAAAAATTTCCTAAACGCCGAGCACGCAAACAGCATCGGATAATCCCGCCGCATGGTTTCTACGGAAACCTTGCCCCACAAGAGATTCGCCCAGTGGTTGGGAAATTCCTGGCATTGCTGCGGCTTCACGGCATGGACGAGACACGAGTTGCCCTCCAGGAAAATGCACGAGTGGTCGTCGCGCTCTTTAAGCGCAAGCCCGGTCCGGTCGTTGCGAAGACGCGTATGTCGCTCAACGAAATCCTTTTCGCTCAAACCCAGAAATGCCGCGAGCTTTCGCGCATCATCACCGACGAGCCGGACCTCACCCGGCCAGCGGCAACAGGCAGCGCATCGTTGGCATTGAAGGTCGAATTCCATGTTGACGGGATGTGTTTGAGTATAGGCCGATACGGGAACCAAATCAATCGTTCGATTCAGCGTCAAATCCACTTTGGCGAGTGATTCCTGCGAAGATAATATTTTCTCTATGAGCAAGGAGAAAATAATCGAGGCCGTCAGGGCTTTGTCGGAAAAGGAGCGGCTAGAGTTGGCGCGCCGCATTATTCAGAGCATCGAATCTGAATCCAGCGAAACCGAGCAGGTTGCTGAAGCGGTACGCGGGATTGAGGATGTTGTCACCGGGAAAGTTGCAGGATTAAGTGAAACGGAATTTCGGAATGCCTTGAGATGAGAGTTTTCTTTGCCGTGGTTGCCTTGAGTGCGGTCGGATTTCTTGCGGGATGCGATCGCAAACAGGATTCAATTTGGAAATGGAAGTATTCGGAAATCAAGAGAGTCGTGTCGCCGGATGCCAAGGTCGACGCGGTGATTGCGGATGGAGATGCTGGAGCCGTCACCCGGACAACGACCTTTATTTTTCTAGTACCACACGGGGCAAAAGTAGATGAAGAAAATGACGACAATTGCCCGGTCTTCCGGAGCGGACGACGTCAAAAACCTGAACCTTGTGTGGAGCAAGCCTAAATTCCTGGAAATCCATTTTGATGAGGCGAGAGTAATCCAGTTCCAAAATTACTGGCAGAGCCGCGAGGCGGAGGATTTTCACTATCTTGTGGAAACCAGATTATTTCCCGAAAAAGACTCCTCGCTGCCGTTGGAACTGCGAGAATGGTAATAGGCACGGCTCATTGCTGGTCCGGCAAAGTTGCGGATAAAGTTTTGGTGTTGCGGTGCAGATATTCGCTTGGCGAACGGGCCGGGCGCGAATAAATTCGCCTTGTGCGCGCGTGCCACTCAACGCGAACGAGCCTGAGGACTTTTTCGTTATGAAAGAATATCAGCCCGCGGACATCCGCAACTTCGCCATCGTCGGCCACGCTTCTTCCGGGAAAACCATGCTCAGCGAAGCCATGCTCGCCTGCGCGGGCGTCATCAATCGCATGGGCAGCATCCCGGCCGGGTCCACGGTTTCCGATTATCACGAAAGCGAAAAGCAGCGGCAAATTTCCGTCTCCGCCACGCTCATGCACCTCGAATGGCTGGGGAAAAAATTCAACCTTCTCGATTGCCCGGGCTATGCGGATTTTATCAGCGAAGGTTTGGGCGCGCTGCGCGTCGGCGATTTTGCGCTCATCGTCGTGAACGCGAATCACGGTGTCAGCATCGGCACCGATGCGGCATGGAAATACGCGACGGAAGATGACATTCCAAAGATGATCGTCATCAATGCGTTCGACAAGGAGGACACCGATTTTGAACGCGTGATGACGCAATTACGCGAGCATTTTGGCGCGCGCATTTTTCCAGTCAGCCTGCCGATCAATCCCGGGCCGGGTTTCAATCAATTGCTGGACACGATTCGCAGCGAAGTCATTACCTACGCCGGCGATCGCAGCGGAAAATTTACCGAAACGCCCGCCTCGGGTGAATTGACGGACCGCGTTTCCGAGTTGCACCGGGAGTTGATTGAATACATCGCCGAGGCGGACGATTCACTAATGGAAAAGTGGATGGACAAGGGCACGCTGACGGAGGAGGAATTGCGCGCGGGCTTGCACGCGGCGGTGCAGAAACAATCCTTCGTGCCGGTGTTTTGTGCGTCGGCGGAAAACAACATCGGCGTGGCCCGCATGATGGATTTCATTGCCAAGTACGGCTCGTCGCCGGTGGATCGCGAGAAAGTGAAGGCGCTGGATGCCAACGGCAAGGACGTGGACGTGGCGCTCACGGATCCCGACGCGGTTTGTTATGTGTTCAAAACCATGAGCGAAGCGCAGTTCGGGGAACTATCGTTTTTTCGCATTTATTCCGGGCACGTGAAATTCGGCTCGGAATTATACAATACCGACCGGCGCACGTCGGAAAAAATCGGGCAGATTTATGTCTTGAACGGCAAAAATCGCGAGACGGTTCAATCGCTCGGGCCGGGGGACATCGGCGCGGTGGTGAAATTGAAGGACACGCACACGGGCAACACGCTCTGCAGCGCGAAACGGCCGGTATCGCTGCCGAAGGTCGTCTATCCAAAGCCGAACATTCACGCGGCGTTGAAGAGCACGAACAAAGGCGAAGAGGATAAGGTTGCCTCCGGCCTGGCGGCGTTGCATCACGAGGACCCGACGTTTTTGCATCACGTGGATTCGGAATTGCACCAGACCGTTTTGTCCGCGCAAGGCGAGTTGCACCTGGAAGTCATCGCGGAACGTTTGCGGCGGCGTTACGGCGTCCACGTGGAATTGCACGAACCGCGCGTGCGTTATCGCGAGACGATCAAGGGCCGCGGCGAATCGAAATATCGGCACAAGAAACAAACCGGCGGCGCGGGGCAATTCGCGGAAGTGTGGATGCGCATCGAACCGACAGCGCGCGACACCGGCGTGGAGTTCACACAATCATTGGTCGGTCAGAACGTGGATCGCGTGTTCGTGCCATCGGTGGAGAAGGGCGTGAACAAGGCGTGCGAAGAGGGGATCGTGGCCGGCTACCGCGTCGTCGATTTGAAGATCGATTTTTACGACGGCAAAATGCACCCCGTGGATTCCAAGGACATCGCCTTTCAAATCGCGGGATATTTTGCCTTCAAAGAAGCGTTTGCCGCCGCGCGGCCCTGTTTGCTGGAGCCGATTTACACGGTCGAAATCCGCGTGCCGGAGGATTTCATGGGCAAAGTCATGGGCGACCTCTCGAGCCGGCGCGGAAAAATTCAAGGGATGGACACCGATGGCGCCTTCCAGGTCATCCGCGCCCACGTGCCCGCCAAGGAACTGTATCGCTATTCCAGCACGCTGCGGTCCTTGACCGGCGGCCGCGGCGTGCACACCGAGGAATTCAGCCATTACGAAGAGATGCCGCGCGAGGCCGAGCAACGGGTGGTGGAGGACAGCAAAAAGCACCGGCAACAGTTACAGGCGGAGGTGCACTGAAGGGAGTTTTCCAATACTTCAAAATGCTACATTAGTCATCTCTGACCCCTTTCCCCAAGTTGCTACTGGCTGACAGCCGACTGTTGAGCTTGCCACTTCTCGGCGTTCTTCATGGCTCGCCGCAAAACGTCTCGATCCACTTCCCATTTTTCGTCTTGGTCAAGACAGTCTAACCATTTTCGGATTAAAGCCCATTGCTGCTTCGTGAACAACTTCCATCGCTCCTGCCTCCGTGCACTCACCTGTTTTTGGTCTATATAAGCAAGTGTATCTGAGATTTCAGGGTGTTCCGCCAAAAGCTTCGCCTCGACATCTTTCACTGACTCTGGCCATTTGCCTATCTCTACATCAGCCAACATATCAATCAGCCAATCTACCAGCAGGCTTGTTTTCTTCGCGTCAACCTGCGACTGCTTAATGAAGGCGGGGAAGAAGTAATGAAACGCTTGAGGGTTCAGCCAAGATCCGATATCGAAGAATCCCTGCAGAAAGTCGGATCCAATATCCTCCCAATTTTTGCCCTTTAACTTTTCAGCCTCAATGCGATCATCTTCAAATTCAGAGAGTTCGCCCTCCGTGGTGCGAGCCAAATCCTTTGGAAATTCGCGTTGAAAAGCTTTGTGAAGCTCTGTATCCGAAATCGTGATCATTTGATACCGTTCTATTTAGCGAAGTGGGAACTTGCCGGTGGGAGACCCGACACAGCCTTTCTCCGTCTGCAATGCAATCCCCTTACTAACTTGCGCCCACGCTTTAGCCGTTTCCTCTTGGTGGGTTGGGTTACCTCCACCAAAGCAAACGTTATTCAATCTGCTTCTTGCCACTGCCAGAACCAACCATGCTGCTGTTTTTGCCTTGAGGACTGCACAACTATCTCCGCTCTTAGGTCCACCCAAAGCGCCAACGCCCTTTTTGGCGGCTTGGACGGCGGCCGCTAATATTGCGCACTTGCATTGTTTCGCCCTGTAAGCCGCAAGTTCCTCATCATCCATCAAAAGAGTTGGGTCTAACTCCAAAGTAGCTTCACCGTCTAACCCAAGTGAATCGGTCCGGTTCACCGGATTGCCTTTTAGAAAAGTGTAGAGATTCGGACCATCACCAAGCAGGTCAGCCTGTCTTCTACGCAAGGCCTCAAACCCCGGTTCACCCAACGGGTCACGATTTGGCCATCTTTGAAGGTTCGGCTCGTAATAACGATATAAATAGTAAACCAAGCCCGATGGAGAATTATACTCTTTGCTGGAAAATCGGTACAGATTATCGCCAGCCAAAGAACCGCTTTGACTCATAATATGCCCGTAGGGATCGTATTCGTATTTCGCCGCAATTATTTGATTCGTATAAATCAGACACGTGATATTGCCGTTTCCATCTGCGTGATAAAGCGCTGTCGCAAATATTGAAGTTTGCGGATTGAGCGTTAATGGATTTGCAGTTCTCGCCAGCAGTCCACCAATTCCCCCGGCACCTTGCAGGCTACCACTCAGGTCTGTTCCGCGCGTGTACGTCACTTGCGGTAAGTTGTTCAAATCTCGCTCCTGAATCACCAGATTGCCATCATAAACATAACGTACTTCATTCGTCTGCAGCCATGTGCCCCCGCTCCAAGTATATTCCTTCCGAATCCGCCGCCGCATTTTGCCATCATAAGCAAACTCGCTCTTCCAGGCGTTGGGTTCGGTAATTCGAACGAGTTGGTTTTCATCATCATATTCAAAAACCCTGGTTCCATTCGTGCGCAAATTTCCGTTCAAATCGTACACAAAAGCGTTTGTGCCCTCGATATCGACCGTGATGCTATTGGTATCCATTCGGCCATAATGATCTTTGGCGATCGCCGTATAGCTGTTGTTCCCGTTCACCCACGGTTGATTGGTGCTGGCAAACGTCGAATCCACGTACAAATTCGCATTCAAGCCATTCACTGTCACATTTGTCGCCGGCGAAGTTGTCGTTCCGGCGACCGTCAATTTCCCTCCGTTTGTCACGGTCGTCAATTCGTTTAGGTTGTTGACATTGAATTGCTGCAAAAGCGTGTTGTTCGTCCGGTAATTCAAATTCCCGGCGGCATCGTAGAAATATCCCAATTGCTCCTGCATCCGGTTGGTCGTGCCACTGGGTTCGCTGCCAAGGGCCGTCTTTAATTGCCCAATGTTGTCATACGTGAAATTCATGTAATTTCCCGCAGTGAACACCTCCTGGGTGCGCTGATTGCCTACATTGTAAATGTAATCGGCACTGTCGAGAATTGTGCTACCGCTGTTGAGCAGATACGTGCCCAGCATGCGCGCATTGCCGTCGCAACGGTTCGTGATCAAAGCGCCGCCAGGAAGCAGAAGCTTTTTGATCAATGGGCTGGTGGGTACGGTTCCTCCGAGTGTGTAAGTGAATGATCCGGCCGCCGACGTCACGTTCGTCAGTCGCCGAGCGACATCGTAGCCGTAGCTTTGAACCCAAGCGGACGCGTTCGGCGCTGGAAGGCTCAATCCAGTTCGCAATCGATTTTGATACGTATAGCTCACGGTATCGTCATCCCACGGGCCGTCTTCGCTCAAAAGCTGGCCCGCCGCATCGTAACTGTAAACGTGAAGGGGGCGGAGCTGACTAATGTAACGATCATTTGCGTTTTCTTTCAATGTTTCGCGCTGCGTTGCGTGCCGTGCGCCAATAGCCCATCGCCAACCGTTCGGCAATCCATCGCCATGTCACAGTGGTTTCCACCCGCAGTCGATTCGCCAGTTCCGCTTTGATCGCATCTCCTTTCCGTTGACTTTTCAAGTCGTCTTCCTTCCAACGGAGTTTTTTCAGCGCTTGAGCAATCAGCCGCCCGGCTTTTCCTCCGACTCTCTCACTTCCTCGCCGCTATGTGGTTCACCCCGTTGGTCACCAATCAACTCCAGCAATTCCTCCCGAAACGTCTTTGGATCGAAACACCATCCGCGTTGCAATCGGTTCCAATCCACGTTTTCTTTGCTGAGATCCCGCTTCCGGCGCTGTTCCAGCGCGGCTGCCAGCTCGCGGCGCACCGCGCTGGTGTCTTGTTTCATCCCCCATTCTCCCATCACCCGCAACCAGAGAGGGCGCTTCCCCGGCCTTTTGAATCGAATGTTATTCATAAATGGTCAACCCTGATATATTATATGATATTCTCCAACATTTCGGCGATCAATCGCTACCGCCTTTCATTCATCTGGTTCCACGCGCGTTGATCATCATCAGACTTCATGGAAAACGAAGCCATCGCCCCGTCTTGCCGCGCCGCCATTTGCCTTGAAAAATAGGCATTTTGGCACTATCCTTAAATAGTTGTATAAGTCCCGAATACAGAACCAATTTGGGACGTCTGATGGTTATGAAAACGCGGATTATCTCACTTTTTGCTGTTGGCGGCATGTTGATGGCCTCGGGCTTTGCGGCCCCGGCGGTTGACACGCCTCCCGCTCAGCCTCAACCGAGCGTTACCGACAGCGCCACTGCTCCCACCAGCGGTGCTCCTCAATTTTCCGGCCGTATCGATGAAGTTGTGACTCTGGCGAAGTCCGGCGTCGATCAGTCGGTTGTTTTGTCCTATATTCATAATTCGCCGGGGCCGTTTGAGCCGACGGCGGACGAAATCATCAAGCTGCGCGATATGGGTATCACTTCGCAGGAAATCACCGCCATGCTGGAACGGGGCGGGGAACTGCGTGAACAAGCCCAGGCGGCGGCTGCAAACGCCGCGCAACCGGCGGTATCGCCGGCGCAAGCACCAATGATCAGTGACGCGCAACCGGACACCGAAGCTGTCCAGACACCGCCGAACTCGTACGTCGGCACCGATTATGGCACTGACTATGGTTATCAGCCGGGCTCGCAGGTGGTGTTCATCGGGGGATCCTCTTATCCAGTTTTCTTCAATAGCGGATTTGTTCCATTCCCGTTCTTTTATCCGTTTCCGTGCTGGTTTCATGGAGTCTTTTTCCCGAGGGGCTGCTTGTTCCCGCACGGTGGATTCGTCAATGACCGGTTTCACGTTCACGATGGCTTCCGCGGTTTCCACGGCGGTGGATTCGTGGGCCATAGCGGTTTCCACAGCGGCGGTTTTATCGGGGGCGGATTCCGTGGCGGCGTGAGGGGTGGTTTTCATAGCGGCGCGATTGGCGGTTTCCACGGAAGCGTTGGTGGATTCCGTGGTAACGTGGGCGGTTTTCATGGAAACATCGGTGGGTTCCGCGGCGGAATGAGTTTCCATGGCGGATCGATTGGTGGAGGCTTTCATGGTTCAATCGGCGGCGGTGCCCGCATGGGTGGCGGCGGATTTCACATGGGCGGCGGCGGATTTCACATGGGCGGCGGCGGGGGTGGCTTTCATGGCGGTGGCCGCCGGTAAGCTCTGATCTCGAAACTCCCAGCCTAAATTTTTAAAAGCGGGACGGCGTTTGAACGCCTTCCCGCTTTTGTGTTTCAATTTTTGAATTAGGGATTATTCCGCCTGCGCCCGCTCGTTGGCGATGGTTTCAGCCACCTCGGTCAGTTTTTCGTCCGCGGCGGATTCCTCTTCTTCGGTCTGGCGGAGAAGTTTTGCGGCTTCGTCGTGGCCCATTTGTTCGGCCCAGGCGCAGAGTGTGCCGTAGCTGGCGATTTCATAATGCTCGACTTTCTGGCAGGCCGCAATGATGGCGGCGTCGAGCGCGCTGGTGCCTTTTTGTTCTTTCAACAGGTCGTCGGCTTCTTCGATCAAGCCTTTCATGGCCTGGCAGGTTTTGCGTTTGAGGGATTCATCGAGCGATTCGGCGACTTGTTCGAGGCGGGAAACGTGTTCCTCGGTTTCCTCGAGATGCTCTTCGATGGCTTCGCGCAGCTCATCGGATTCGGCGGCCTTGGCCATTTTGGGAAGGGCCTTGGTCAGTTGTTGTTCGGCGTTGTAAACATCGGCGAGTTCGTCGAGGAAAAGCTCGTGAAGATCGTTATCCATTCCCTGGGCTTCGGATTCGGATTGCATGTTGCTCCGGGACATTCCACCGGATTGTCTGTTTTGTTTAGCCATAGTTTTTTCTCCGTTAAGTTTTTGTTGCGATACGCGAAGCAAACTTCGGCGAATCGGTGGCGGCGGCAACTGGGGTGAAGCCCGGAGAAATCTGAAATCCGAACACCGAAATCCGAAATTCGAAGGAACAAAAAAGCGGATTTAACCGCAGATGACGCGGATAAACGCAGATTATTAACAAAGGGCACGGAGGGCGCCGACGATGAATGGATGGTGGATGGTGGATGATGGATCCAAATCCGCCATTACATACAGTGGTCAGTCCTGGTGTTTTTAGGCTGGGTCTGTGAGGTGGGATAGCCTTGCCCGGCGTGTGGCAGCGCCGTACTCTCGCGGGATGCGACCGCTTCGGTATTCCATTAATGTCACTTTGGACGGGTGCTGTGATCATCGGGGAATTATACCGGACGAAGAGTTGCATCGTCATGCGGTCGAGAATCTCGAACGGGCGGATGCGCTTCTGTTTGGCCGGGTGATTTATGAGATGATGGAGGCAGCGTTTCGGCCGCCGCCGCAGGCGGGAGCGAGGCCCGATTGGATGGAACCGTTCGCCCGGACGATCAATGCGGCAAAGAAATACGTCGTGTCGAGCACGCTGGGCCGGGTGGATTGGAACGCGGAGCTCCTGCGCGGGGATCTGAGGAAAGCCGTTGAGCAACTCAAGCGGGAGCCGGGCAGGGGACTGTTCGTGGGTGGCGTGAAGCTGCCGCTGGCCGTTGGCAGAGTTGGGATTGATCGATGAATACGAGTTCGTGGTGCATCCCAGGATAGCCGGACACGGGCCGACGTTGTTCGCGGGGCTCGCGAAGTCTATAGACTTGAAGCTCGTGAGCCGGGTGGAATTCGGGTCGGGAGCGATGGCGATGCGGTACGAGCCGAGAAGATAACTATTCTCAAAAAGGGGGTTACGCGAATTTCCAACCGCATTTGAGACGCGGATTTTTGAACAGGAGGACGCAGAGGTAACGGAGGGGGAATGATTATGTCCGATGATTAACGCAAAGACGAAACACATATTCGAAATGCGCCATTAGCCATCTCCGGCTCTTTTCGGATTTTCGATATTTTTGTTGACACTCTGTGCACACGCGTCAAGGTGAATTGCGTTCACAAAGTGAACGTTTTTAGGGGTTAACAGTCACATCGCAATCAACGCTGGAGCGTAGTTTTAGCGTTGCGAGAGTGTACGAGAGATAGTCGAGATCGAAATGGTTCGAACCGATGAAAAGTGGCTTCCAGGCTAAGTTGACGGGCTCAAAGAAGGTTAATCACTTGCTTGGTATCCGGCCTAGTGGTTTTACGTTGATTGAGCTTTTGGTGGTTATTGCTATCATTGCCATTCTGGCCGCCCTCATGTTGCCCGCGCTTTCTTCAGCGCGAGAAAAGGCCCGGCGCATGGCGTGCCTGAGTCACTTGCGTCAGATCGGCATCGGGATGACGATTTACGCGGGAAACTACTCGGACCGGGTGCTCGAAGCACATAATAACCAGGTTCAAATTGCATTGAATGCGCCGGCTGATGCCGCGGCGGAGACTGTGGGTCTGGATATCAAGTCCAATTCTATCAGCATGTGGACCTGGGGCGCATCTCATTTTTTAGGAGCTTGATTTTTCAGGAGGTAGTAAAACGATGGGATGAGCGACTGCTGCCTGAAATCGGTTCCTCAATCCGACAGCAGTTAGGAGACGTTTGACCCGCCGGT
>Ga0134126_10000423_pt1 | contig 54746 bp, 52 predicted proteins | sample KB31752_FD_96881 | JGI IMG/M metagenome (GOLD analysis project Ga0134126, IMG submission 96881) | Terrestrial soil microbial communities with excess Nitrogen fertilizer from Kellogg Biological Station, Michigan, USA - KB3-175-2 | ecosystem: Environmental > Terrestrial > Soil > Unclassified ...
TATTTATTTTATTTTAATATATTATTTTTTTTTTGTATAGGGCGGCGTCATTAATATTATTTTTTTATAAAAACAAAAATCAAAAAAAAAAAAAATCTGTATTTCCCCATCCCCCCCCCCCCCCCCAAAAAAACGTGGAAAATATCACGTTTCTCTAACGTAATTCTAAAATGTTGAGCCTAAAACTATATAAGGCGGGATGGTAAACTACTTAATTACCCACTCTATGCAATTCATCTTTTTCCAAAATTAAGTAATTAATTTGCTAAATTAATTGCCAAATCCTCTTGGTTAATTCCGAATTCGGTATAAATAGCCTTACAATCAGTATATGGTAGGGGATGGTTTATACCAACTTTAATTGTTCTAAATGTTTCCAGAGTATGAAAATCGCTTCCTTGGCTACATAATAGATCATGGTTATTAGCAATAGTAGCAATACTATACGCATCTTCTTTGGAGTGAGATGAGCTAACTACCTCTATACCACGTCCACCACACTGTTTAAAATCATCAATTAAACGTAGTAATTTTGTACGGGTAAATTTATACCGGCTGGGGTGAGCTATTACTGCAATACCACCACTATCGGTAATCCACTTTACGGCATCTTCTAAAGTGGCCCAGACTTGTGCTACATAGCCTACTTTCCCCGGGGCTAAATATTTTTCAAAAGCCCGGCCTGGTTTGGCATAACCAGAATCAACCAGAAAACGTAAGAAATGTGTACGGCTAAGTGCCTCTATATTACTACAATATTTCATTGCACCTTCAAAGGCATCTGGAATTCCGGCTTTTGCCAGATTTGCCGCAATCTTTTGCCCACGTTGAAATCTATAACTGCGTAATTTATTTAGGTTATCCACCAGGTTTTGATTATTTTCATCAATATTTAGACCGAGTATATGAATAAGGTTATTATTGCCCCAGGTAACTGATATTTCAACTCCGGCAAAGAATGTTAGGCCAATATTTTTTGCATATTCTCGAGCTTCTTTAATTCCGTTTATTGTATCATGATCAGTCAGGGCAATATATTTACCACCATTGGCTTTAGCCATATCCAGTACTTCTTTTACCGGGTATGAACCATCCGAATAGGTAGAGTGGCAATGAAAATCCACTGGCACCAGATTAGTGTTAATGGGGTTCTCTTGGGTTATATTCAATACTTTACTCCTGATTTAGTTTCGGTCATTTCTGGCTATTTATTAATTATGTCATCCTCGCGCATGCGGGGATCTATGCTCGAGAGAATCCCGCCTCCGCGGGAATGACACAACAACGATGTAATCTTCGGCCGTCCTCGGCTACGATTGATGGTCAGGGACCGGAGATCCTAATAGCTGTGATAATTCTTTAGCTCTGTTATAACAGGCAAGTTCTGCTTCAGCAATTATATTGTTAAAATTATATTGTTCTAAAACTTTAATAGCTTGCTCGGTAGTACCTTTTTTTGAAGTAACATTTCCTCTTAACTGTTCTATGGATATGGATGAATTACTTTCTATCATACCAAGACTACCTTTAACGACTTGTAGAGTAATATCTTTGGCCAATTCAGGATTTATACCAAACTGCTCAGCTGCTGATTTAATAAGAGCCTCAATGAAATAAAATACGTAAGCAGGACTTGATCCAGATATTGCTGTCATTTGGTTTATTTTATCTTCATCGTCAAATTGATATACTTTGCCAAGTTTTTTAAAAATATTTAGGATTTGCTCTTGTTTATCACCAACTGCTGGTGTAAAGTAAATTGCTGTAGCGCCAAGTCCAATCTGAGACGGTGTATTAGGCATGGTTCGGCAAATTTTGGAGTTCTCCAGCCAAAGGCTTAGAGTTTTGCAGCTAATACCAGAGACTATTGATATTACCGTGCTGTCATTTGTATATTTTACTATATCCTGACAAGCATCTTTTGTGTCATATGGTTTTATTGACAGGATTATAAGGTCATCTGGCTTGGTTGTGAAATCTAGTTTGGGGAGAAAATTAATTTGTGGATACTGTATTTTTAATTTTTCTAATTTTTGCAAATTACGTTGTATGACAATTACATCATCGTTACTTAATCTGGAGAATATAGCTTCGGCCATATTTCCACCACCAATAAAAATAACTCTCATCCAAATCTCCGCTTAATGTAATTCCCACCACATTAATTCCCCTCTGGAGGGGTGTCAGACACAGTCTGACGGGGTGGGGGAGTTTTATTCCCGCTTCATATACATTCCCGCACACACGCGTGTGGGAGGCGGGAATCTCAAATTATACATCAACTACAATATTTTTAGGATTATAGTTTTATCGCAATTAAATATTACTGGAGTGTATCATTTAGCAAGATTACCATTTGCTATAGATTCAGCTAACATCTTTTTTGTAAGTTCCCAAAGAGCAGGAATGCCTGTGCTGATAGGTTTTTCGCATTTTGCAATAATTCTGTCAACAGTAATATTGTGATTTTTCCAGGAATGGCCTTCGTTTAGATAGTTAGAATAAATTGGGAGAAATCTATCAATTGCCGAAATATATTTTGCTTCTGGTGATCTTCCTTCTTCAAATTCGAGCCAAATTAATTTTAAATCAGACGAACTTTCGTTTGGTAGAAGAGCCATGAGACGAACAAGAGCTGCAGCTTCAGCATCTTCTTTTCCACTTAAATCGCCATAGACAATGGTATCACCAGCATCAATTTCAACTATATCGTGCAAAAGCGCCATTTTAATTGCTTTATTTATATCTAATTTTTCTGGGGCAAAACTTTGTAAGACTAGTGCTGCTATTGCTAAGTGCCAGGAATGTTCAGCTGAGTTTTCTTTTCTTCCACCATTATGAATAAGAGTTTGTCTTTCTACTTGCTTAAGCTTATCTGCTTCTTTAATAAAACCTAGAACATCTTCAATTTTCATATACTTCCTATCAATTTTTCTAATAATTTTATCTGGTAATTATACATCAATTATGTTTGGGAATGATGATGAATATTTAAAAATCTTCCATACGGAAATTCCGTAATGTGTTTTCTTCTGAAGTGATATAGAATTATCCCCGTAGGGGTTAGATATGAAGTATTTATAATTACTATAATTTTTCAGCTAATTTCATGTAAACTCATGCACTGAATCAAAAATTATCACAAAAAAGTGGCATTTACTTTTAAAGGAAAACAAAATTGAAAATAAAGCAAAATAAGAACCTATTTGGTCTATTTGTTGCATTATCTTTTTGTATGAGTATAACTTATGCGGAACACGTATATTGCGATTTTAGCCTTGCACAAAAAGATCTAGTTATTGGAGAATTGCCGCCAGCAGATGGTGTTGAAGCTAACTTAATAAGCATTTATAAAAGACTAAATCAAATTCAGTGGGATTTAATTGGTGAGATTTATGCGTAAAAGATTAGTTATTGTTATTACTCTAATAGTTTTATTACATTTGTTTATTGGTATAGGGTTAATACCGTATTTATCTTTAAATAGAAGCGTAAATATCTTATGTATATGTTTACTTATAGTATCATCTATAGTCATACCACTTGGGATGTTTGCCACCAGATTTAATAGTAAAAACCGTAAGCTTTCTGATATAGTTAGCTGGATTGGTATGCTTGATCTAGGCTTATTTTCATCATTATTTATTTTAACTTTGATAAAGCAAATTATTTTTTTATTTTATAATTTCTTTGCTGGTTTTAATTACGAATTAGAACATTATGCATCGTTAGCTGTGCTTGTTTTGGCGGTACTTGTTACAGTTATCGGTTTTATTAATGCCAGGTCTTTAGCAAAAGTTGTCAAGATTAATATACCGATTGTCAACTTACCCAAAGAATTAGAAAATTTCACTATTGTGCAAATAAGTGACATTCATGTCGGACCAACCATCAAATACAAATATCTATCTAAAATTGTTGATAAGGTAAATAAACTGAATGCAGATATGATTGCTATAACTGGAGATTTAGTTGATGGAAGTGTTGAGAATTTATCAGCACATGTTCAACCATTAGCCAGGTTAAAATCTAAATATGGCAGTTTTTTTGTACTTGGTAATCATGAATATTATTCAGGTGCCAACGAGTGGATTGATGAGATCAGGAGTCTTGGTATAGTCGTACTACTTAATCAACATACGGTTATTCAACATAATAATATTGATCTGGTAATTGCTGGTATTACTGATTATAGTGGTGAAAAATTTGGAATTGAACATAAAAGTGATCCAGAAAAAGCACAAATCTCAGCGCCGCTAGATGCAATAAAGATTCTTTTAGCTCATCAGCCACGTTCAGCAATTATTGCAGAAAAATTTGGTTACGATTTGCAGCTATCTGGTCATACTCATGGAGGACAATTTTGGCCGTGGAATTTTTTTGTGACGACACAACAACCGTTTAATATTGGGTTACATAGAATAAACAAAATGTGGCTGTATATAAATCGTGGTACTGGATATTGGGGGCCACCCAAAAGACTTGGCAAGTCGGCAGAAATTACTCAAATTCGCCTGATACGAGATATTAACAAGAATGATCTTGTAGATTTGTAGCGGTTGAGATTCTGTCTATTTTTCTACTTAGTTAATTAGTCAATTTTAAATATTTGACAAGCTACTATCCTATCACTTATCATAACGGCAGGACTTGATAACTCCAACAACAAGCAATGTGACCATATTATCTGTGGTTATGTTGATCTGTACTCAAGTACAGATAGAACGGCGTATCTTATATAGTTAAATAAAACTGTATATCTATGCCGGGATGGGCGAATAAAATACCTTCGGGGAATAAGCCCAGCCGACTTGTTGCGGTGTTATCAACTCCCGGCTTCCCTCTTGATAACAGGGAAAGTGATAACACTTAGCAACAAGGAAAATCATGTCAAATCTATATTCTACCAAACAAAAAATAGCTATCGCCAATGGTGTCATTAAACATGCTTGTGGTGATAAAACTAAACCAAGCTACAATGAACAAGTTACAAGTTTACATAAAATAGAAAAGAAATATCTAAAATCCAAATCTTATGATCTTAGTGATTTTGCTATTTGTTTATCTGAATTACCGCCACTGCATTTGGGGTTAATGCGTACCATAGGTTGGCTAGATCCTGAAACTGAAGGACCACAAAAATATCTTGATGGCTTTTACAGCGAGACATACGGTAGCAAACCAGGAGTTACCCAAATAGATCACTACATAACAATAGATGCATATATACATTTGTTATTCATTGAACTCCAACTAACTGATATGTATAGTAATATAAAAGCTAGTTAGCACAGCAAAGAATTTATATGGTAAAATTCATACATAATTTAATTACGAATTTTATTGATAAGGTATGAAATGGCTAAAATAATTAGTATATTTAATCATAAAGGTGGTGTTGGGAAAACAACACTTGCTTATCATTTAAGCTGGGCACTAGCGGAAGCTGGTCAAAAAGTATTAATGCTGGATGCTGATGCTCAGCAGAATTTATCCCTTCTTGCGCGAGGTAACCTTGAAGAAGAAAAAGAACTTGGCGCACTTCAAAATATAGAGAATTCTAGCTTTTGGGGTACTTATCTGAATATTTATGATTTATTTAGCCATGCTTTATATGCAGGTGTCCCAAAGGTTACTAAACCTATTTTTCGTAAACAGCACAAAAATTTAAAAAATGTCCACCAAACTGGAATGATTGATCTCTTATTAGGTTCGCTAGATATAGAATTAATCAATAGGGACTTACCTCTGATGTTGGCTCAAACAGGTGGTGGAAGAAATATTGCATCTCAATTTCAGAGCACCATTGACGAGCTTGCTGAGTCTTATGATTATCTTATTATTGATCTATCACCGAGTATTAGCCAATTTAACCTTTTAATGGTTATGATCTCTCATTATTGGATAGCTCCAGTTTTTCCTAATCGTTTTTGCTATAAGGCTATGAGTTCTATGCAGGATATCTTTAATGATTTTCATGAACAAATGGCGGGGTACAAAAAAACAGACACTAAAAAGGGGCTAGATATCAGATATAAATTTCTGGGATATGTTACACAAAATTTTAGACGAAATACTAACAGTAGCTCTAAAGGCATTGTTAATGCATTTGAAAATTGGCGCTTGAAAATTAATGAAGAAGCTACTAAACTGGCAGATTTTTTGTATGATGCAAAACGAAGCATCTCAGTTACCGAATTTAATAGTTACTTTCCTCAAACTAACCCATACAGTCTATCTGAAATTTCAGATTTCAATAGGTTAGGTGTTATGTCTCAAAAGTATGGTATTCCAGCTTATAGATTAACAAATGATATTTTAATTAAGGATAAAGATAAGGACCAACTGAAGAGCAATCCTAGTGAGCCCGCTTCTGATGATTTTCAGAGAATGAAATCATGGGAAGAAAGTTATAATAATCTTGCCAATAGGTTATTAATTTTACCCTGACACGTAAATTATAAATTATTTAGAGCATATTTTGAACAAAAGGTTGATTATGCAAAAAGAAAAATTAATTGTTAAAAATTTTTTTACATTAAAAAATGTGGAAATTGAATTATCAAAATTCAATGTCTTTATAGGTGAGCAAGCCAGCGGTAAAAGCCTTCTTATTAAATTAATATCTTTTTTTAATATAATGTTGCTTGCTGGCATTGACAACGCAGAATCAAAAACATTTGAACAGTTTTTCAATCATCTATTTTATGACATTTTCCGCATTGATTATACAATGCTACATAAAGATTTTCAAATTAGTTACCAATTTAATGAATTTTCGATATTAGCAGTTAAGAATGATGGACAGAAACTCCAAGTAAATTTAAAAGTACAAGGCATGACCAAGCCGACCTTATCTGGAAACACTTACCAACGTTTTTTCCCCGCTGGCAGGACTTTTCTTGTTGATTTACATCGTAATATATTCAAGATGCTAAGGCCTCTAGGCTCCAATGGTGATCTAACAACCATTGATCCTTTATTATTTGCATTTGGTGAACAGTATCAAGATGCGATAGAATCCTTTAATAAGCCAGCGGGTTATATGCAACCACTTAATGAGTTAAAGAACGGTAAACGAGATGAGCATATAAATTGGTTTGATAATAAATTTTTTAATATTTTAAAAGGTAGGTTTGTTTATGATTCAATAGGTGGTTTTATTGAACAAGGTACCGGAAGTGTACGTCCATGGCATAGTTCTACAGGACAACAGGAAGCGTTACCTATTTATTTAGTTTTACGTAATTATTTATATGATAGATTAAGCTCCGAAATGACAGGATCATTATACATCGAAGAACCAGAGGCACATTTATATCCCACAGCACAGAAAGATATTCTTGAATTATTGGTATATGTCACAAATGTGATTCATAGTAATGGAATATATATTACAACTCATAGTCCATATATTTTAACTGTGCTCAACAACTTGATTATGGCTAATGATGTCAAGGATAAACAGCCAGATTTTGAACCAAATTTATTAGTACCATTTGAAGATGTGAGAGCATACTGTATAGCAGGTGGTAGTGCGCATTCATTAATGAATGAAGAATACCGGGTTATTGATGCTGAAAAATTGGATGAAGTGTCAAATACCATAAGCAGGGAATATAGCAAGATGGTGGATTTATTGTATGCTAAACATAAATGACTATGCACATTGCATAACTAATGGGGCAACTTCTTGCAATGAAAATGGACGTAAATTTGAAATTATAAGTACTACTAGAGAAGAACGGCAAAATCTAAAAATAGTCAAAGTCGATGGTTGCATGTTTATTGATTCTGATGCAATTACCCGCTGCGATTATATTTTTATGTATGATCAGATATTCTCATGTTTTGTGGAATTAAAAGGCACAGATATTAATCATGCCGTAATTCAATTGAAAAGCTCGTTGCAAAATATTTCAGTAAATGGTAAGAAATATGCTTTTGTAGTAGCTAGTAAAAATGATTTGCCTGATGCTAAAACTCAAAAGCAAAAATGGCAAAAGATGTTCAAAATTGAATACAATACTACATTTGACATGAAAAATAATCTAATGCTAAAACACGTTGATAACTTGAAATAACATAACTCTTCCACTCTACACATGAACTTGAGACACTATTCCTAGTTAAACCTAGAAAAATCTAGGTTTAAATGTTTGACTTTTCACCTCCAACCCCGATACAATACAGAGCTTAATCAAGTTATTTAATTTTTAAGGAGCACTACATTAATGGCTAAACACACTATTTTAGTTGTGGGGGCGGGGAAAATTGGGGTTACAGTTGCAACATTGCTTAACAGTTCAGACGATTATAAAGTATTCCTAGGTGATGTGGTGCAGCCGCATGACTTACCGAAGATTAAAAATAATCCAATCGAGTTTGTTACTACAAATATTAACAAACCAGCAGAAATAAAAAAATTAATTAAAAAAGAAAAAATTAAGGCAGTTATATCCTGCCTGCCATTTAATCTGACGATTTTGGTTGCCAAAATTGCTCATGAATGCGGTATTCATTACTTTGATCCAACTGAAGATGTGGCTACAACCAATGCAGTTAGCAAATTAGCCAAAGACAGTAAAGCTGCTTTTGCACCACAGTGTGGATTAGCTCCAGGCTTTATCAGTATAGCCGCAAATTCATTAATGCAAAACCTGGATGAAATTGATACAGTGAAAATGCGTGTTGGCGCATTGACCCAAAGTACCAGTAATAGCTTAAAATACGGCTTTACCTGGTCAATTGATGGTCTGGTTAATGAATATATCCATCCATGTGTAGTACTCAAAGATGGGCATAAAAAAAATATGCCAGCTTTGGGTGAGTTAGAAACAATTATTATTGACGATAAAGTGTTTGAGGCATTTTATACGTCCGGTGGTGTAGGGTCGCTCCCTGATACTTATTTAGGACGGGTCAGAAATCTGGATTATAAAACAATTCGCTTTCCTGGACATTATGATAAAATGAAATTTTTACTTAATGATTTAAACTTGCGTGAAGAACCTGAATTAGTTAAGAGTATGCTATCAAAGGTTATTCCACATGTGGATGATGACAAGGTGGTAATCTATGTCTCTGTAAGCGGTAAGAAAAATGGCCGGTTAGTAGAAAAAACCTACACTAATACACTGTATCCAACTAATTATCATGGGCATAAGTTTAGTGCAATTCAGATGACAACAGCTGCCGGAATTTGTAGTGTTGTTGATTTAGTCATTAAAGAAAAGAAATTAAAAGGTCTGGTAAAACAAGAACAAATTAGTCTGGAGCAATTTCTAGACAATCGTTTTGGTAAATACTACGCTTTAAGTAAATAAATTGCATTTCTGTCATCACTTTGTCATTCTCGCGAATGCGGGGATCTGGGGTGTGGGGATTCCCGCCTCCGCGGGAATGACATATACGCGGGAATGACATGTATGCGGGAATGACATTAGATTCGCAATGACAATAAAAATAAGGTTGAGATAATGAATATACTAGAAAAATTTGGTTACACCAGTAATCACCTAATGGGTACAGCCATTGGCAACTCATTTCTAAAAGGTGAAAAGCTAATCACTTCATTTAACCCAAATGACGGAAACAAAATCGCCGAAGTAGAGCAAACTACGCCAGAACAGCTGGAAAAAGTTATACAAGCATCCCACGCAGCATTTTTAAAGTTTCGTGATGTACCTGCACCAAAACGCGGCGAATTAGTTCGTCTAATGGGTGAGGAATTACGCAAATATAAAAAAGAACTAGGTCTGCTTGTTGCAACAGAAATGGGTAAGTCACTGGCTGAAGGTGAGGGCGAAGTTCAGGAAATGATTGATATGGCTGATTTTTGTGTTGGTCAGTCACGCATGCTATATGGCTTGACCACACATTCTGAACGTGCTAACCATAGACTATATGAGCAATGGCAGCCTCTCGGTGTTGTTGGTGTATTTTCTGCATTTAATTTTCCAGTTGCAGTATGGGCATGGAATGCATTTATTGCTGCAATTTGTGGAGATAGTGTTATTTGGAAGCCGTCACCAAAAACTCCAGTTTGTGCCATAGTTGTACATAAGATATGTTCTGAGGTATTAGCTAGTAACGGTCATGCCAATGTATTTTCTTTAGTTAATTTTGATGATGTAGCTTTAGCACAAAAATTAGTTGATGATAAACGCATACCTCTAATTTCTTTTACAGGGTCAACTAAAGTTGGACGTGAGGTAGGGGAACGTGTTGCCAGACGTTTTGGACGTTCTATTTTGGAATTAAGCGGGAATAACGCCGTAATTTTAGATGAAAGCGCAGATTTGAAAACCGCACTACCAGCGTTAGTATTTGCTGCGGTTGGTACGGCTGGACAACGGTGTACAACTTTAAGACGTTTAATTGTGCATGAAAATATTTATGAAAAAACAGTAGAACTACTAAAAAATGCTTATGGTCAGATCAAAATAGGTAACCCGGCCGACTCTAATAATCATGTTGGACCTTTAATTGATAGCGGGGCGGTTGATTTATATAAAAATGCAATCGAACAAGTTAAGCAGCAGAATGGTAAAATAGTATTTGGTGGAAAGCCAATAGCTGGAACTGGTAATTTTGTAGAACCAACAATTGTTGAAGCGAATCCAGATTGGGCGATTGTTAGTGAAGAGACATTTGCACCAATTCTATATGTAATGAAGTTTAAAACTATAGACGAAGCCATTGCTATGAATAATAAAGTGGTACATGGATTATCTTCTGCAATATTTACTTTAAACATGCGCCATATGGAACAGTTTTTATCTGCTCATGGATCTGATTGCGGTATTGCCAATGTAAATATTGGTACTTCAGGTGCTGAAATTGGCGGTGCTTTTGGTGGAGAAAAAGAAACTGGCGGTGGTCGCGAGTCAGGTACTGATTCATGGAAGATGTATATGCGTAGACAAACGGTTACAATTAATTATGGTACTGAGTTGACACTGTCACAGGGTATTAAATTTAATTTATAGATTGCCACGCCATTGCTTTGCAATGGCTCGCAATGACGCTTTGCATTGCATAGCAAACAGGCGTGTGCCGACTTGCAATGATATTACTAATATTTGAGAAGGAGTTTATTATGCAATTAGATACGCTATTTGATAAATTATGGCAACAATATATAACCGACAGCCCGGATTCAAGCCGGATTCATAGTTTATTATCTGGTACTGGTGAAGAAATTGTCAATGATCATGTAGCGTTTCGGACTTTTGATGATCCACGGGTAAATGTAGAGGTATTAGGTAAGTTCTTCAAAGATTTGGGATATGAAGAAAAAGGTGAATATAACTTTGCCGTAAAAAAATTATTTGCCAGGCACTATGAACATAAGAAAGATGAAACAAAGCCTAAAATTTTTATTAGTGAATTAATAAGTAGTGAGTTTAGTCCATTCTTGCAATCTACAGTAAAAGCTTGTGTGGATAAAATTGACCCGAAAAAATTAACTTCACCTGATTTGCTATTCTCCGGTAAGCTTTGGGGAGATTTAGATTATGATATATATCAAAAATTATTAACTGAATCAGAATATGCGGCATGGATGTATGTCTTTGGTTTTAGAGCAAATCATTTTACGGTATTTTTAAATCATATGAAAAAATTAAATTCAGTAGAAGCCGTAAATGATTTTCTAAAACAAAATGGTTTTAAATTAAATGTTGCTGGTGGTGAAATAAAAGGTGCTCCTGTGGATTTACTTGAACAATCAAGTACAATTGCCAATGAAGTACCGGTTAAATTTAGACAAGGTACTTTTAATGTACTAAATAGTTATTATGAATTTGCCAGGCGTTATGAGGGTGATAATGGCAAATTATATCAGGGATTTGTTACGGCTTCAGCTGATAAAATCTTTGAAAGTACAGATGTTAAACGTTAAGAAGTGATGGTATAAAATGACGCGTGCATATAATTTCGGTGCAGGTCCGGCTATGTTGCCAGAATCTGTTCTACAAAAAGCTAAGTCTCAAATGTTGGAATATGGAGATACCGGTACATCCATAATGGAACTTGGTCACAGAACTAGTGTATTTCAGGAGATGTTGCTCAAGCTTGAAGTCAAGCTCAGAGCTTTGGTGGATATTCCTAAAAATTATAAAGTACTATTTCTGCCAGGCGGAGGTCAAGGTCAATTTAGTCTGGTCCCAATGAATATGACTAAGCATAATAAAAAAGTTGATTATTTTATTACTGGGATTTGGTCAGAACGCGCGGCCAAATTTGCCAGTCGTTACGCTGATGTAAATATTGTTACACAAGCCTCATTATCAACTATTCCTGACTCTTCAAGCTGGAAATTAAGAAATGACGCGGTTTACGCGTACTACTGTCCAAATGAAACCATTAATGGTTTAGCTTTTCCTGAGATTCCAGACTGTGGTGACATACCTCTGATTGCTGATGCTACATCCTCACTTTTATCTGAAAAGATGGATATTAGTCGTTTTGGTATTCTTTTTGCCGCTGCACAGAAAAATCTTGGAATTGCTGGAATTACATTACTTATTATTCGTGAAGATTTATTGGGTAATATGATAGATGAAACACCAGAAGTATTTAATTATACTACCCAGGCGATGGAGCATTCATGCTTAAATACAATACCAACTTTTCCGGTATATATGATGGATTTGATGGTAGATTGGATGATAGAACAAGGTGGCCTGAAGATAATTAGCGAAATTAATAAACGTAAGGTTGGCAAACTGTATAATTGTATTGATAATAGCAATGGTTTTTATACCAATCCGATTGATAAAAAATATCGCTCGCTGGTAAACGTACCATTCACACTACCAGATGATAGATTATTGAATTTATTTTTGGCAGAAGCAGGTAAAGTTGAGCTTAGATATTTAAATGGACATAAGTTAGTTGGTGGTGCCAGAGCCAGCTTATATAATGCCATGTCTGAAGCAGGTGTGGATAAATTAGTTGACTTCATGCATGATTTTGCTAAAAAACACGCATAAAACTATCACCATCGCGAGCACAGCGTGGCGATCTAAACGTTGAATTAAAATAGTCTCAGAGAGAGTTATTATGATGAATAATGAAGAATTAATAGTTAGGAATTTTTTTAGCCTCAAAGATATTGATATTGGGCTTGGAAAATTCAATATATTTATTGGTGAACAAACGAGTGGTAAAAGCTTGATTATTAAGCTAATAGCTTTTTTTAGAATATATGGGATGTTTCAGATTAATGACTATCAGCGCGAACTCTCACAAGTTAATGAATTTATTCTAAGTCAATTTAAAAATATGTTTAATTTAGGTGCTGGAGGTGATGAGCTTTCCAATAAATTTTTTACTGAATATAAATTTGATTCCTATTCTATTATTATTAAAAAGAATACTGCTAATAATTTAGAAATAATATTTTCTGATAATTTAAGTAAAATTTTTGACCTGGCAAAAAAAATATTGCAAGAAAAGAAGCAAGAGTTGTCTGCAAAAAGCTCTGACCAGATTACTGTAAATAAGCTTATGTTGATTGAAGCACATAGTGTTGAAACTAAATATAATGTTTCTAAATATGTTAACCAAAATGTGTTTATACCAGCACAACGATCGTTTTTATCAAGCATATCGAGTAATGTATTTAGAGCTTGGTCAGGTTCACTTAATAATAATATTAGTTCACTTGATTTGGGGGCACTGTTAAGGTTAGATTATTTTTTAGCCAACCTAGGTGATTTATATGCGGATGGAATAAGTTCGTTTGATTGGGTTAAAGCAGCAAATGACGATGTAATTAAGGAAACAGTTGCACACATAGATAAATTGGCAAATAAAATTTTAAAAGGCTATTTTGTACCGGATATCGCGGGGGGATTTATTCAGCATGAAAATTATACTGCTAGATTAAACTCAGCATCTTCAGGGCAGCAAGAATTTTTACCTATGTACATAGTATTGCGTGAATACGTATATCTCTCAAAAAGGCACTCTGAAGTTGGGAGTTTTGCAAACCTATATATTGAAGAGCCGGAAGCCCATCTTTACCCAACTGCACAAAAAAGTATTACTGAATTACTGGTCTATATAACAAATATAAGTGGAGCAGGCGGGTTATGCATTACTACACATAGCCCGTATATTTTGACGGTTCTAAATAATTTAATCTTAGCTGGCAGTATTCCAGAACAAAAAATAATAGATCCTAATACCGCGGTTAAATTTGATGAAGTACAGGCTTATTTTATAAGCGATGGTTGGGCAAGATCGTTACGTGATGAAGAAAGTCAGTTGATTGTTGCGGATGAGCTAGATAGCGTGTCAGAAGATAATGCTGATGAATTTGGTACATTGTTGGATCTAAAATATGACCAAAGATAGTATCTATTCTACTACTAAAAATCCTAAAATAGTACGTTCAGAAAATAATATAAAATTTACTTTATTAAATAATGACCGCAAAAATATATTAATAATAAAGGTTGACGGCGGAGTTTTTCCAAAGGGAATATCCCCTAAAAGATGTGATTATTTTTTAGTTGATGATTCAGCTGATAATAAAATAGAGAGAAATTGGTGTATATTTATTGAATTAAAAGGCACTAGAGTACCAGATGGAATTAAACAGCTAGATTCAACTATAAAGAACTCTAGTGATTTAAAAGAAGATATGGTTTTAAAAAGAATAAAGAAAAAATATGCTTATCTGGTTACTCAAAATACGCAACCAGAATATTCTACTAAGATTCAGCGGGCAGAAAAAGACTTTCTTAAAGACCATGATGTTATATTAATAGTAAAAAATTCTCCGGCTGAGCATCCAACACATCTTCCAAAACGTTTTAAGTGATGCAAGTTTTGCTCAGTAGTATAAATGAAAATAAAATCTATGGATAACAATGTGCTAATTAAACAATTTAATTTTGAACTAATAAGCAATGGTTATCTGGGTGATTTCCATGATGATTATTCTACCCGGTTGGTAAATGCTACAGATAATAGCATCTACGAAGTAATGCCCATAGCCGTAGCACAGCCTAAATTTATTGATGATCTGTACACTTTAGTTAAAACTGCTAATCTTGAGAAATTTTCCTCATTTTGTCTAACGGCCAGAGGCGGTGGTACCGGTACCAATGGCCAGTCATTGACTAATAGTATTGTAGTTGATTTAAGTCGCTATATGAACAAAATTATAGACTTTAATCCAACAGAACAAACTGTTACAGTTGAACCAGGAGTTATCCTGAGCGATCTAAATCGTTTCCTGCAGCCACATGGTCTATTTTTTGCTCCTGATGTATCAACAGCTAATCGGGCAACTATTGGCGGTATGATTGCCACTGATGCGGCAGGTAAAGGTTCATTAATCTATGGTAAGACAATTGATTCATTAATAAGTCTCAAAGTTATTTTAGCAGATGGTTATGTGATTGATACAGGTGTCACTTCCACGCGTACGGTCATTCCCGCGCAGGTGGGAATCTCAGCAGCAGATCCCCACATACGTGAGGATGACATAGGGAAGCACGGGGATGGTAAAATATGTCATTCCCGCGTAGGCGGGAATCCAGAAGATCGTTTAAGCAATATTTACCAGAGTTTAATTAATTGGCTTACACCTGTTCAGGATGAAATACAAAAACGCTTCCTGCCGTTAAAGCGCCCATTATCCGGCTATAATATCAAACGTTGTTATCAAGATGGTAAGATTGATCTTACGCCATTATTTGCCGGTAGTGAAGGTACACTGGGAATTGTTGCTCAGGCTAAACTAAAATTATTACCTATTCCAAAATATAAAGTATTAGTAGTTGTACATTATGATAGTTTTCTGGATGCATTAAAAGATGCAAGAAATCTCATTAAATTTCAGCCGCTGGCTATTGAAGCTGTAGATGAAAAAGTACAAAAAAGTGCACAGACACTGCCTAATTGGCCGACATTTGCTAAGTGGTTAAATTCAGAAGGTAAGAATTATATTTCTAATTTTATTGAATTTGTAGCAAATGATAGTCAGGAATTAAATGATACGATTACCAAATTGGAAGTAGAATTAAATAGTCGTGATGCAAATTATGTGGTGATTAGAGATAGTAAACAAATTACTGGCTTATGGTCGATTCGTTCCTTAGCAGTTGGTTTGGCGGGTAAAATGCCCGGGCATGGTAAACCAGTTGCCTTTGTTGAAGACGCAATAGTTCCACCAGAAAATTTAGCTAATTTTGTTGCTGATTTACAACAAATGCTGGAGCAGGAAAATTTACAATATGCAATGTATGGCCATGTTGATGTTGGTTGTATACATGTCAGACCCGCTCTTGATTTACAGCAGGAGAGTAATCGACAAAAAATCAGGCCAATTACCGAAAATGTCATTACTTTATTAAAGAAATATAATGGAATTTTATGGGGTGAGCACGGTAAAGGGTTTCGTGGCGAATTTGTGCCTGAAGTCTTCGGACCAGTTTTATATCCTATCTTATGTCAGATTAAACAATTATTTGACCCGCATAATCGCTTAAATCCAGGTAAATTGGCTGCACCTAAACCAGATATTAAACTAGATCGAATTGAATTAGTGCCAATGCGTGGGGAGTTTGATCAAGTAATTAACCAGCAGAATCAGAAAGATTATACAGCCAGTATGTTATGTAATGGCAATGGTGCCTGCTTTAATCAGGAGCCTGCTAATGTGATGTGTCCATCATATAAGGTAACAAAAGATCGGATTCATTCACCCAAAGGGCGGGCAATGCTGGTCAAGCAATGGCTGCGTGAAAGCTCCAAGCCAGAATCTAACAACTCACAAACCAGGCCTGTTGCTGATATGGCATTAGCCGCATTAAATGGTTGCCTGGGATGTAAAGGCTGTACTGGTAAATGTCCGACCCAAGTTAGTATTCCGGATTTAAGGACTAAATTTTTAGATAATTATCATCGTCAATATAAAAGACGAAGTTTCCGTGATTTAGCTTTAGGGCATATAGAAGATTTATTACCAATTTTTGCCAGGTTTCCACGGAGCTGGAATTTTGTACATAGATTTAAACTGGTGCCAACTTTAGGATTAAAAAATATTCCATTGTTTAAATCATCGGTATCTTTAATTAAACAGTTAAATATGCTTGGTGTCCGAATTTATAATACTCCAGAACAAATAAAAGACATGCCAAAAAATTCTGTTGTAATTTTTGCCGACGCATTTACGGGTTTATTGGACGTGGGCGTTTTAATTGCAACAATCAGTTTACTCAAGAATATGGGTTATGTGCCTTATGTTATTTATCCGCGTTCAAGTGGTAAATCTTTAATAGTTGGTGGATTTATAGATAAATTTAAATCTAATGCTGAAAAACTAGCTGGGTTATTTAACCCATTATTTGCAGCAAATATTCCTGTATTGGGGTTAGAAAATACTATTACTCTTATGTTTAGAGAAGAAGTGAAAAGATTTGCAACTGGCTTTAATGGACAGGTAAGTACCATAGCTGAGTTTTTAAACCAGAATCTTGATAAATTGCCCGTACTACAAAATTACATTATACATGAAACAGGTCAACTAGCAAATAAACAAAAATATAAATTATTGCCGCATTGTACTGAACAAGCTGTTTTGCCTGGTGAAGCGATGTTATGGCAAAATGTATTTAATCGCTTGAATATAGAGCTTGAGGTACAAAATGCTGGATGCTGTGGTATGGCTGGTGCATATGGCTATCAACAAGAGCATGCGAAAAATTCTAAAAATCTATTTGCTATGCATTGGCAGCAGCCATTAAGTGATAATTCTACAGAAGTTTTGGCAACTGGATTCTCTTGTCGTTGTCAGGCACAAAATCAAATCGGTAAAACCCTCTTGCATCCTGTACAAATAGCTGGCAGCTCCCTATAATCCTCCACATAAATCTGATACGGAAATTTGAGGACTAACGAATGGCATTTATTTTCTATTTCCGAAAATCAGGCTGCCAATTCTAAGCATGGTGGCCCCATTTTTTATCGCTAGTTCAAAATCATCAGACATACCCATAGATAAGGTATCAATATTTTCAAAACCTGATGTAGATTTTAATTTGTCAAATAATTTTTTTAGTTCACAAAACTGCTGATTTTTTGTACTTAGATCAGGTGTTACTCCGGTCATTCCCATTAAACCACGTAATGTTAGATTCTCTTGGCGGCTTGTTATATCAGCAAGTTCCAGGATTTGCACAAAATTAGATAATCCATGTTTATTTGCATCATGGCTAATATTTACTTCAATTAGCACATTTAATTTTGGTAATATATTCCCTCTATTTTTATTTAAAAGTAATGCATGTTTGGTTGCCCCAAGGCTATGCACCCATGATGCAGATTCTGCAATGAATTTAATTTTATTACTTTGAATATTACCAATAAAGTGCCACTGTAATTTATAGCTTGCTAAAGCAGAAGCTTTCTCACGTAGTTCCTGTACATAGTTTTCACCAAATGCAATTTGGCCAGTATCTGTGTGAAGTTTAATGATATCTTCAATTGGAAATGTTTTACTAACTGCAATTAGTTCAACCGGATAATTCATAATACTATGGTTACAAATGTTTTCTATTTGCTTTTTGAGATGACGGTAATTTATAATAATATTATTCATGCTAACTTTGCTATAAAAATTATGTTAAAGAATTATACCACCACTTATCCATAACTTATTAACAAAATATGTGGATAACTAAAATTTTTTGAAGAATATCAGCAAATACTAAAATTATTACTTACTTATAATAATCCTTATAAAATTTTGACAAGCAATACATTTTGAGTTATAATGTACACTGGATATGAGTAGGAGCTAACATGGTATACTTAGCTAAGTATTTGTGTCAGGGCATTATTTTTTTAAATATTTTAAGGATTAGAAAATGGAAAAATTTTTTGTAAATTGTTGTTTACTTGGCTTACTTACCCAGGTATTTTGCGTAAATAATGTTTATGCTGCAGTTTGGACATCATGTTCGTTTCCTGAAGCCGTTTCAATGAAAAGTAAAACGTGGGATCATAATATACAAACATGGATTCATGATTCCACTGAAACGACTACATATAAGCGTAAAGGTAATGTTATCATAATTGATCCTAGAAACACTAAAGGTGAAGATATGGTTAAGATAAGAACCGGGGCTTATGATACTTACAGTGAGGGTAAGGTGGAAAAAAGGAACCCCGATAGTGGTGAGTTAATTCATGCAATACGTGAGGATTCTAGGAATCGTAAGTATGGATGGGAAATAGGTCAGATTAAATATAGCGATGTCAGTGAAACGTCAGGTACCACCTGGGGGATTAGTGCATACGATTATGTGGATGGTAATTATGTAAGCATCAACGGAACATACCACTGTAGCCCTTGGAAACTATATACTACGGCTTCCTTGGCGGAGATTAATAAGATTTACAATTAGGTAAACTAAGGAAAACGATGTCATTGCGGACCTCTATGTTGAGGCAAATACCGGCCATTGAATGTACAGATTGCCACAAATTTCTAACAAAGATTTCGCAATGACAGCTTATAAATTATTTAGTACTTTTTGTTGAAGAAAAAATTCCATAGAAAAAACTACTGGTTGAAAGTAGAGCTACTAAAGCAATACTAGCGGATAAGTTAATAATATTCCCACCGGGGTTATTACCCAAATAACAGATTAAACTAATCCCGGCCATAAAGTATAGTAACCATGAACCGCATTTAACCAACGTCCACATTTCCTTTGTTCCAGAATTTTTATATTCATAATAGAAGAAAAAACCTAATCCAGGTAAAATCAAAGCCGACATATATCCAACATTTGGCCAGGCAGCAAAAAATAGGAGAAGAGCTAGGATGAATATTACCAGTACTGCAAAAAATGGTGCGAATGGCAGGCGAAAATTATCAATTTTTGCCAAGTTTGCTGCTTGCATACGACGATAAGCCACCACTACAACAGGCATTGATAAGTATGAAAATATATGAAGTACCGATATTATTGCAACTAACTGAGTCCAACCTTTAAACATAAAGAGAAATGAACTACCCAACACGAAATTAAGTAGAATTGCTGGGCGTGGTACGTTATATTTTTTATCCAGTTTACTTAAAAAATTGGGTAGTAGTTTTGCTCTGGATAGCGCAAAGATCATTCTTGATGCTGAGGCAACGAATGCTGCTCCACAAGCAGCAGGAGCAATGGCTGATGTACTCATGACGCTCCAAGCCATGACTTGAAAGTTTGCGGCTAATAATAAATTGACATATGGCGAACGATAATTAACTCCGTGCCAACCATTTTTTAAGACATCAACAGGTATTGAACCAATGAATACTGCTTGCAACATTACATAAAGGATAAAGGTAAAAATAATGCTACCAATGATTGCGATTGGTAATTGACGCTTTGGTGATTTAATCTCTTCAGAAAAATTTAATGGAAGCTGGAACCCATTAAATGACATAACTACACCACAGCTAATTACTGCACTACCAACGGCACCCCAGCCATATGGGGCAAATTCAGTTATTGTGTGCCCAAAGTTATCAGGGCTAAAACCAGAGTAAATTAAGAAAGCTATAGTTAAAACTGGAATTATAATCTTTATTGCTGTTAATAAGTTATTAAATCTGATAAATAATTTGGAACCCCAATAGTTCACTCCCATAAATAATACCATAAATCCAATCGCCACCACAATCCCTATGGGTGATAGTGTATGATTATACATATCATAACATCGCCGGGCTAAAGGAGAGCATTGGCTCAGGTACTGTACAATAGCCTGGGCTTCCACAGCTGGAACAGCCAAAATACTTAGCCAATTAACCCATTGTGTTAAGAAGCCGCTAAACCTGCCATGGGTAATACCTGAATAAAAGCCTACTCCACCTGCTGAGGGGTGTATAGTTCCAATTTCAATACAAAAACAAGCAATTAAAATCGCAACTACCATCCCGACTACCCAGGCAAGAATACCCGCAGGTCCTGCGACAACACTAATTTTTTGAGTCGCTAATAGCCATCCTGAGCCAATAATAGAGGTTATACCAGTCATCATAAGTGAAAACGTTGATATATTTTTTTTAAATTGTACTACTTGTATTTCTTTATTCATTATTCTTCCATAAGTATTTTTAAGTCATTTTTTGTAAATAAGCATATGTATTTGTCATTGCAAACCATTGTATATCAATGGTATTTCGATCTCTATAAACAGAATTATTTATAGGAGTTGGTATCGGTCTAATATTCGTTTTAAAATAAAATTATAAATAACTACCTATAATTTTGTTTTAAACAATTATTAAAAGAGTATGATTGTAACATTATATATGCCATATAAATATATGATTAAAGCATGCAGTGCAACATAATACTGGAAAAGCATCTAACGTCTACTACAAGAAAAAAGCTATTATCTTATGTACTAAAGCGCATTTGCTACAATGTTAGCTGTTTTTTATCTGGATACCTGTGTTAAAATTTGGTCTTAAATAATTTTCGAAAAGTTAAATAATGCTAGCAAACAAATACATAATTCTTGATTTTGACAGTACATTTATTCAGGTAGAAGGTCTGGATGAATTAGCTGTTATTGCGTTGCAAGATAACCCAGATAAAGATCAACTTGTAAACCAGATAAAACAAATTACCACGAATGGTATGGAAGGACTTATATCTCTTCGTGAGGGTTTATCTAGCCGTCTTAAATTATTGTCAGCAAATAAAAAGCATATAGAGCTGCTAATCAAAGATTTACATCAAAAAATTTCGATATCAATTAAACGTAATATTCACTTTTTTGAAACTAATGCTGACAGTATTTATATTGTTTCCAGTGGTTTTAAAGAGTACATTGTTCCCATAGTTGCCAAGTATGGCATAAAAGAAAGTCATGTATTAGCCAATACATTTACTTATGATAATGCGGGTAATATTACTGGCGCCGATATGACTAATCCACTAGCTAATGATCGGGGCAAGGTTAAAGTTGTTCAGGCGTTAAATTTAAGTGGTGAAGTGTATGTGCTTGGTGATGGTATCACTGATTATGAAATAAAACAAAACAAAGCAGCAACAAAATTTTATGCTTTTACCGAAAATATAACCCGCCAGGCTGTGGTTAAAGTGGCTGATGGTGTTGTACCTAGTTTTGATGAATTTTTATATATTAATAAATTGGATATGGCGATATCATATCCACGCAACCGAATTAAGATTTTACTTCTAGAAAATATTCATCCACATGCGTTAAATTTATTAATGCAAGAAGGTTATACTGTAGAAACCTTAAAAGGCGGTTTAACTGAAGATGAGCTATGTGAAAAAATAAAAGACATATCAATTTTAGGCATACGTTCTAAGACAACAGTTAGCAAAAAAGTTTTAGATAATGCGCCACGCTTATTGGCAATTGGTGCTTTTTGTATTGGCACCAATCAAATAGACTTGAATTATGCAACGGAAAAAGGGGTATGTGTATTTAATGCACCATATAGTAATACCCGAAGTGTAGTTGAACTGGCGATTGGTGAAATTATTATGTTACTTAGAAATATAGTGAGTAAGAGTAATCAATTGCACCAAGGCAAATGGGATAAATCAGCCGATAATAGTTTTGAAATGCGTGGCAAAAAATTGGGAATAGTTGGCTATGGTAATATTGGATCCCAGTTATCAGTATTAGCTGAAAATATGGGTATGCAAATATACTACTACGACCTGATTGAGCGATTACAATTAGGTAATGCCAAAAAATGTGACTCTCTGGAAGAACTGCTGGCAGTCTCCGATATCGTTACATTACATGTAGATGGAAGAGAGAATAATGCCAATGTAATTGGTGAACGTGAATTTGCGCTTATGAAAAATAAGGTTATATTTTTAAACTTAAGTCGTGGTCATATTGTTGATATTAAGGCATTGGTAAATAATCTAAAAAGCGGTAAAATTTTGGGGGCAGCTGTTGATGTATTTCCTTATGAACCAAAAAATAATCAGGAAGAATTTGTTAATGAGCTGCGTGGTTTTAGTAATGTAATTCTAACCCCGCACATTGGAGGTAGTACTGAAGAAGCTCAGCTAAATATCGGTGATTTTGTTGCCCGTCGACTGATTAGCTACAGTAATTCTGGCGATTCAACCCAAAGTGTGAATTTACCAAATATTCAGTTGCCGGAGCTTAAAAATGCCCATCGTCTGATTCATTTGCATAGCAACACTCCAGGAATTTTAGCCCAAATTAACCAAATTCTGGCTAATCATAATATCAATGTACTGGGTCAATATTTAAAAACTAATGAATTAGTTGGTTATGTTATTACTGATATTGATGCACAATATAACAAAGATGTGATTAATGATCTAAAGCAAATTAATCATACTATTAAATCGCGGGTATTATATTAATTACCTGTCATCTCCACGACGCTAATTCCCCTCTGGAGGGGTGGCAGGCTTGTGCCTGACGGGGTGGGGAAGTAATTCCCGCATGCGTGAGGATGACATGGTTGATATTTAAAGGATATATATGAAATTAACTGGAAAAATTGTACTAATTACTGGAGCATCAAGTGGAATTGGTCGGGCTATTGCGATAGAAGCAGCCAAACTTGGTGCAGATGTTATCATTACAGCCAGAAGAACCGACAAACTTACAGAGCTTAAAAATGATTTAATAAAGACTTATGCTGTTGATGTTTTAAGTCTTGAATTAGATGTAAGCAAGCAAAAAAATGTTGAAGCTACAATAAGTGGCTTAACAGGCAAATGGGCTAATATTGATATTTTAGTGAATAATGCTGGATTAGCTCTAGGCCTCAGTCCATTTCAGGGGTGTAAGATTTCCGATTGGAATAATATGATTGACGTAAACGTTAAAGGTCTATTATATGTAACTCATGCAGTTTTGCCGATAATGATTAAAAATAATCGTGGGCATATTGTAAATATTGGTTCTGTTGCTGGTCATCAAATTTATCCAAATGGAAATGTTTATTCAGCAACAAAGCATGCTGTTAATGCGATTAGTCAATCATTACGAGTTGATTTATTGGGTAAACCAATACGAGTTACTGAAATTGATCCTGGGGCAGTAGGGGATTCAGAGTTTAGTACTGTGCGTTTCAATTCAAAAGAAAAATCAGATGAGTTTTATTCTAAGTTTACACCGCTATTATCTGAGGATATTGCTGATGCTGTTGGCTATTGCATTACTCGTAAAGAAAATGTAAATATTAGTAATATGACAATTTATCCGATTGATCAGGCATCAGTAAATCATTTAAATAGACAAAACTAGTATATATTGAGTCATTGCGCCCAGCCCCATGTCATCGCGAGCGTGGCGTGGCGATCTTGCTGAATTAAAACAGTCTATTATGGCGTGGTACTGGTGGCAATTGTAAGCTATGACTTGTAATGATGGTTTCAGAACAGCGCTGCATTTGTATATATATTTGCCACATTTTCCGATTTATGATACAATCTCAACTAATACAATAATTTGAATAATCCACCGATGTATCATGTAATTAAGTCTGCATTTTTAGGTTTGGACTGAAGTTTTGTTAAAGTTAAATATCAAAGGGAGCCTATTATGTTTAAAATAACACAGTTTATTGTTAAAGTATTTTTTCTTATGCTGCTAATGTCTAAATACACTTTAGCCTTAGAGGGAATTGAAGGTACTATCTCCGGAGGCTGCCATACTCCTGATATTAGTAGAATTACCTTAGTCTATCCTAATGAGACCGGATCACCTCTGAGAGTGACCTGGAATAGTAGCGGTGCAAATGTGGTTAGTTATAATGTTTATGATCATAATTATAATGATAATAAAAAAGTTAAACCTTTTCGTACAGTTACCACCCCCTCATTTAAAAATAATGTCCCACCTCTGGGCAAGGATCAATCAGCTAACTATGATTACTACTTTCAAGCGGTATGTAGAGATGGAACAGTATCAGGAGTTTCTAATAAATACATTGCAACGGTCACAACCAAGCCAAAGAAGCGAGTAGTAAAATGTTGGGGAAAGGATACTTATGGGCAAGTTAGTGGAATTAGCAAAGTTCCTCCATTAACCAATCCGAAGATGGTATCTGCAGGTAGACTTCATACCTGCGCTCTTGCTGACAATGGCGTAAAATGCTGGGGGAGTGATCAGGATGGAGAAGTTAGCGAAATTCCTAAATTAACCAATCCGAAGATGGTATCTGCAGGTGGCTATCATACATGTGCTCTTGCTGACGAGGGCGTAAAATGTTGGGGATTGGATCTTTATGGGCAAGTTAGTGGAATTAGCAAAGTTCTTCCATTAACCAATCCAAAGATGGTATCTGCTGGTGGGGATCATACATGTGCTATTGCTGACGAGGGCATAAAATGCTGGGGTCATGATACTTATAGGCAAGTTAGCGGAATTAGCAAAGTTCTTCCATTAACCCATCCAACAATGGTATCTGCAGGTTTGAATGATCATACATGTGCTATTGCTGACGAAGGCATAAAATGCTGGTCGCTTAATGATACGAGGGGCAAAGTTAGCGGAATTAGTGAAGTTCTTCTAACCCATCCAACAATTGTATCTGCAGGTGGGTATCATACATGTGCTCTTGCTGACGAAGGCATAAAATGCTGGGGGAGTGATAAGTATGGCCAAGTTAGCGAAATTCCTAAATTAACCAATCCAACAATGGTATCTGTAGGTAGGTATCATACATGTGCTCTTGCTGACGAAGGCATAAAATGCTGGGGGGATGATGGTTTTGGGCAAGTTATTAATATTCCAGCTTTAGTAAATCCAAAGATGGTATCTGCAGGTTGGGATCATGCATGCGCAATTTCAGAAGAATAGATCATACCATGCCAAACAACACGCTAGTGTGTAAGGCGTGGATGGATCCACATTTGCATGGGGTACATGGCTGTTGATCTATGAATTTTTGTCATTCCCACATAGGCGGGAATCCATGTATTAGAGAGACAATTAGTTTCTCAGAATTAGGATAAAAAGTGTTTATTATAGATCTTGTATACACAGCTGATATTTCAGTTATTGATCAGTATTTAACTCCTCATCGGGAATACCTTGATGCAAATTATGCTAAAGGTTTGCTGTTGTGTTCTGGTCCTAAAAACCCACGTAATGGGGGAACTATTATCGGGTTATTTAGAACTCGTGATGAAGTTGATACTTTCATTCAAAATGACCCATTTAATCAGCAAAAAATTGTTAAATACACGGTATCTGAATTTAATCCGGTTAAATACCATATGCTAATTAAAGAGTTATGTAGCTAATTAGTTTTTCAGCGAAAGCAATGCACTCCTAGGCAATTTACGAGACTACGTAAATTCCGTATTGCTTTTTACTATTGGTTTAAGTAAAATAGCGACTGATGTTTGGAAAAATGTATAGTTGCTTTGAACTATGCTGGTTTTCTATGCAGGAAGAACCTTAAGTATGTTAATATTTGTGGTCAGTAGAAGCTAAGTAGCTTCATTTAATTTATAATCTAAAAGGAAATGAAAATGAAAAATTATCTACAGGGGATATTTATTATATTATGTACTGGAACTGTTTGGGCAAATCAGATGATGACTTGTAGTATGACGCCTCATCTTAAATACAAGGATCCTGCTGATCCGAATAAATATAAATATGTACTCAGGGGTGACGAAGCTTCAGCAGCATTACCAACTGCTGACAGACAATCCATCCAGCATAGTGCTGTTCCTGTGATTGGCAACTACACAATTGAAGTAACTACTAAAGATATCATAAGAGATCGCGCTGATATTTTGACAATCACAGTTTTACCAGTTATTATACCAAGGTATCGTTCGGAGTTGATCAGCAGCCATGGCAGAATTACTGGGCATCAATTATCTGCCACTGGAAGGCCGATTTTAATGTCTGGTAAACTTATTGATGATGTTTTTACTGAAGTAAAAAACGGTTCCAGAGCTTGGAAAATGGAGGAACATGGCGATGTATGGTGGGTTGATGCTCCAGTGATGATATCAAATCCTGAACTTGGTGAAAATGTTAGAATTGATTTCTCTGGTCTTTATAATTGTGGGGCTTGGACGGCGTGTAGTGGTTCTACCTGCAATTTATTGTAGGATAGAGCGAAACGGTTCTGTTGCGCAAATGCAGCATAATCCTTGCAAACGGCGAAGGCTATGCATTTTTTTATAAAGCACTGCCGCCTGTTTAGGCGGCTATTGCATAAACCTAATCAACAATGGCATATTCCATAATTAATGGGGCATGATCAGAGAATTTGATATCTTTGAATATTTGTGCCGAAATAACTGTTGCCGCAGTTTTAGGTGTACAAATTTGATAATCAATTCTCCAACCAACATCTTTGGCATAAGCTTGCCCACGATTTGACCACCAGGTATAACCTGGATTTTCAGGATATAGTTTACGCCAGGTATCAACCATCCCATAATTTAAGATATCACTAAGCCATTGCCGCTCTTCGGGTAAAAAGCCAGAATTTTTAAGATTTCCCTTCCAGTTTTTTAAGTCTAACTCGGTATGGGCAATATTCCAGTCACCACAAATAATATATTCACGATTAGATTTAGCTTTTTGCTCTAAAAGCGGCTTATAAAAATCCATAAACCTGAATTTTTTCTCTTGCTTTTCTGGACCGGATGAACCGGACGGCAGGTAGATTGAGATTACAGAAAAGTCATCATAATCAAACTGTAAATAACGACCTTCGTTATCTATTTCTGGGTTACTCAGACCAACAACCACCTTGTTAGGTTCTTTGCGTGCATATATTGCCACGCCGCTATAACCTTTTTTAATAGCTGGATGAAATTCACTATAATAGCCATTCCAATTAATTAAATCTTTTGGAATATCTTCAAGATTGGCTTTTATCTCCTGTAAGCAAATGATATCTGCATTTTGTGTTTTTAGCCAATCAAAGAGTCCTTTATTATTAGCAGAGCGGATGCCATTTACATTTAATACAATTATTTTCATTCTTTTGCTTCCATAAATATTTACTTATTATTTTATATTTAATTTAATGTGGCGGTGGCCACAGCACCCTACTTTCTGTCATTGCCACAGAAAGTAGGCAAAGAGGTCTAGCCTAACAAGATTTTTAACGCAATTTTTTCATTAATTTAGCTAAACGGCAAAACTCGCTACCGCTCAGACAATTGCCGTTTTTAACGCAAAATTAATAAAAAAATTCCTAAATCTTGACAAGGCAACCATGCTCTTATTAGCCATTGGGATTTTAGGTTAAAATGACGTGGTTTGCCGTTAAAAAACCAGTTGTGTTTGAGCGATAGCGAGTTAACTGGTTTTAGGCAAATTGCGTTATTTTAGCCGTATAAAAATCCCATCTGGCTTGATTTTTTTGCTTCCTTTTTTGATCAAGCAAAAAAGGGAGGCCCCGTGGGTGGCAACCCACTATAAATTATAAAAAATTAATACAAAAATATATTACAAACTTTTTTACCAAATTACATGCTACTGCCGGCAGCATACGCTGAAGCCCACGCCCATTGAAAATTATACCCACCCAGCCATCCGGTTACATCAACTACTTCACCAATAAAAAATAAACCATCAATTTTACTACTTCCCATGGTTTTGGAGGATAATTCTTTTGTATCAACTCCACCTTTGGTAACTTCTGCTTTTTTATAGCCCAATGTTCCACTTGGCGTAATTATAAAATTATGTACTAATTCATTTATCTGATTAATATCCTTATTACTTAACTGACACAGCTGTTTATCCAGCTGTAACATTTTGCACAAACTATTTGCAAATGCTGAAGAAAAAAACAAAGTCAAGAAATTACTCAACAGTTTATTACTCTTTCTATTCTCATTTATTAATTGTACAATATTCTGAGTGGGAAGCATGTCAATTTGTAAACTGGTGCCACCGCTATAATAGGATGATATTTGCAAAATTGCTGGCCCGCTTAATCCACGATGGGTAATTAAAGTGTTTTCCAGAAAAGAAGTTTTATCAATTTTAGTCTGGCTAAAAAATGAACTGCCAGACAGTGGGCTAAAGTATTGTAATTGTTCCGGATCTAATGCCAGGGGAACCAAAGCTGGTTCGGTTTTAATTATATTTAAGCCAAAATCACGGGCTAGATTATAGCCAAAACCTGTTGCACCAATTTGCGGGATGGACAATCCACCTGTCGCAATAATTAATGTTTCTGAATGTATAATACCCACATTATCTGTTGTTATTTCAAATCCACTAGGTATTTTTGTTACATTTAGAGCTTTTACCGACATTTTACGGGTAACATTGTTGGTATTACATAAATGATCAAGTAAACCGATAATATCTTCGGCACTATTATCACAAAATAATTGCCCAAGAGTTTTTTCATGATAAGTAATGTTATGTTTATCAAGTAATTCAGTAAAATTATATGGAGTATAGTTGGATAATGCTGATATACAAAAACGTGGATTAGCTGAAATATAAGATTTTGGTTCTGTATGAATATTGGTAAAATTACAACGTCCACCGCCACTGATTCGTATTTTTTCAGCTAGTTTATTACTGTGATCAAGCAGCAATACTTTTCTATGGTGTGATCCGGCGATATAAGCACACATGAGTCCGGCAGCACCAGCACCAATTACTATGCTATCGTATTTATGTATCATTGAATTTTCTTAGCTTTATAGATGGTTTATTACCAGATTTTACTATGAGTGGAGTTTCAGTTGGAGATATATTAAACAAGTAACATTAAAGTGGAATAAATATGGTAGAATCCCACGTTATAATTTAATTAAAAGGTAGTAGATATAAAGACAATGATACGAAATAGCCTAAAACTCAATCACGGTACGTTTGATTACTACATTTTGCAAATCACAACTGGAGCCAGAATAGAAGATATTCAGAACAAGTTTTTACACTTTAAAACTATTTCTGAACAAAATAAAAATATTATTCTTGATTTTGTGGGTGAGTTTAATTTTGATAATTTGAGCAATCTATTAGCAAATATAAATGATGCAGCAAAAATCCATGGCCTAAACATACACTCCATAGCTGAAAACAAGTGGGTTAAAGCAGATAGCGTTCTTGGCATCCCTGTAATTGGCTTGCCAAACACGGGGAAGATACCGCATATTTATAATAAGTCACTAATTGTTGATGAGCCAGTTAGAAGCGGAATTAAGATCGAACATGATGGCGACATCATAGTTACTACATTCGTATCCGATAATGCCGAAATTGTAGCAGCTGGCAATATTCATATCTACGGCGAAGCACGCGGACGTATCATTGCCGGTTCAGACGGAAATAAGCAAGCAAGAATTTTTGTCCAGTCATTTAATCCAGAGCTAATTTCAATTAGCGGTATATATAAAACTCTGGAAAATGAACTACCACAAAATATTATGCATAAGGCAGTAATGATTATGCTTGATGATAAGGATCGCTTGTTACTCACTCCCTTTACTAAATAGATATTCACATTGGACTACATTGTAAATCAATTTCATCGACAATAGGATCATGAACCTTCCCATAATAGCCAAAAAATTGGTATATTCTCCTTGCTTTTTCATTTTTGAAATCTATTTCATAAATAATGTTTACAGGCGGGTTGTCGTATCCCGTGTACTCTTTGTTGCTTAATGAAAAGGTTAATTTATCTAAATTATCACCATCCATTTTGACTTTATATGTCCCGTCATAAATAACTTCATAAAGTCTCTTTATCTTGTTGCTATCGGTGTTAGCAACGTTGGGGTTAGTAATGTCATGAATCGCAGGGTATAGAATATGATATTTTTTTGATGTCGAATCCTGACTATGATCTTTTTGGACTGTAAAAGTTTCTCCACTATTTGTATCGCTATTTACCTTTATTGCCATCATCTGGGCAATAGCAGCCTCTACGTCGGCTATTTTATATGTACCATCAACTTTGATTAATGGGCTTATGCTAGCTGCATGAGCATTAATTACGCTTATTTCAGGTTTTATAAATCTTACTATTTTTTTATTATCCTTGTTTTCAACCACCCATGAAATAGTTTCACTCGTATCAACTATACTCTGGTATCTGGAAAATGGTATGGAGTAATCATTAACCATACACTTGTTACTGGAAGTTGACCCGGAATAAGTATTAACTTTATCTTGGTTGCTGGAAGTTGGCAGGGAATATTTATTAACTATATCCTGATTGCTGGAAATTGACCAGGAATATTTACATGACATTCCATTAACTACAGCATAAGAAATTCCAAAAGCTAAAGTTAAGAAAAGAGCAATACAATAACGTAATCTATTCATTTTATCTGGTTTATTCATTTTCAATCTCTTATTAAATGGTGCATCGCAGAGGCAGCTTCTAACTGCTTAAGTTAACAATTTATGTGTTATCTGGAATCACAGTTAGAAGCCTAGGAAGTGCACTTATCCTTACACTAATAGTGTGACATAAGTTCATAAAATAAGCAATACCGAAATTCCGTAGTAAATAAAAAAAATAATATGCGTTTGCCCTATGGAATAAATGTGGTAAAATGACACGTTTTAAAATTGATAGATATTTGATTACAGTGGTACGAGATAATACTTGACGAGAAAAAGATCGGTTGTTACTCACTTAACCCACTGGATAAATATAAATTAGGAAGGTATCCATATGGCAAAAATTATAGTTATAACATCAGGCAAGGGCGGGGTTGGCAAGACAACAACTTCTGCCAGCTTTGCAACTGGTCTGGCGCTTCGCGGACACAAAACCGTCGTGATAGATTTTGATATCGGATTACGTAATTTAGATCTGATTCTAGGCTGTGAACGACGGGTTGTTTATGATTTTGTCAATGTTGTTCAAGGTGAGGCAACATTACATCAAGCCTTGATTAAAGATAAAAATTGTGATAATTTGTTTATTCTGGCAGCTTCGCAGACTAAAGATAAAGAAGCCCTCACTGAAGAAGGTGTAGGCATGGTTATTGAAGAACTATCCAAAGATTTTGATTTTATAGTTTGTGATTCTCCGGCTGGAATTGAACGTGGTGCATTTTTGGCACTATATTTTGCTGATGAAGCAATTGTGGTTACCAATCCTGAGGTATCATCAGTCCGTGATTCAGATCGTATTTTAGGTATACTTGCTTCTAAATCAAAACGTGCGGTTGAAGGTAAAGAAAAAATTAATGCCAGAATGCTAATTACCCGTTACAATCCTGCACGGGTTGAAAGCGGTGAAATGCTGTCAATTAGTGATATAGAAGATATTTTACGTATTCCGGTAATTGGTGTTATACCTGAATCTACCGATGTACTGCAAGCATCCAATACTGGTACTCCGGCAATTAACCTCAAAGGTACAGATGTATCAGAAGCCTATTCCGATGTAATTAGTCGTTTTCTGGGTGAGGAAAAGCCGTTACGCTTTACTAGTGCTGATAGAAAAGGCATATTCAAACGTATCTTTGGAGGAGCTAGATGATGTCTTTACTTGATGTATTGTTTGGGCGTAAAAAGGCCACGGCAAGTGTTGCCAAGGAAAGATTACAAATCATATTGGCACATGAACGTGCTACTCATGATACCAATGTTTATGGAGATAGCCCAAGCTGGCTGCCGCTACTGCAGCAAGAATTGGTTGAAGTAATTGCCAAATATATAAAAATTGATAAAGAAGACTTAAAAGTTCATCTGGAAAAACGTGATAATCTAGAATTATTGGAAATAAATGTCACACTACCAGACGCAGTAGTGTAATGTCATTCCCGGCCCCTATGTCATCCCCGTGATAGTGTCATTCCCGTGAAGACGGGAATCTGGGGGGGGGGGAGATTCCCGCCTGCGCGGGGATGACAAAGAGCGGAGCGTGGATAATAAGTAATATTTAAAGGCAAAAAATGAGCGTTAAACATAATAAATTAATAATTCTGGGTTCAGGCCCGGCTGGGTATACCGCGGCAATTTATGCTGCCCGGGCAAATTTAACGCCTGTGCTAATTACTGGTATTGAACAAGGTGGTCAGTTAATGACTACAACTGATGTAGAAAACTGGCCTGCCGAAATAAACGGTGCAGTTCAAGGACCTGATCTAATGCAACGCTTTTTGGATCATTCTACTAAATTTGGAACTGAAGTTATTTTTGACCAAATCCATACTGCCCAGTTGAGCAGTAAACCAATCAAACTAATCGGTGAATCCGGTGAGTATACTTGTGATGCACTAATTATTGCAACAGGAGCCACTGCCAAATATTTGGGTCTGCCTAGCGAACAACAATATATGGGGCGCGGAGTTTCTGGTTGTGCTACTTGTGATGGGTTTTTCTATAAGAACCAAGAAGTAGCAGTAGTAGGTGGTGGCAATACTGCAGTTGAGGAGGCTTTGTATTTAGCTCATATTTGCAGCAAAGTTACACTGATTCATAGACGTGATACATTCAGATCAGAAAAAATATTAATTGACAGGCTAATGCATAAGGTAAAAGAAGGTAAGATTATCTTAAAAACTAATGCAACCGTTGATGAAATATTAGGTAACGAAAAAGGTGTTAATGCCATACGGATTAACCTAAATGCTGGAGGTCAGGAGATCATAACTGTCGCTGGTGTTTTCGTTGCCATAGGACATAAACCAAATTCAGATATTTTTACCGGACAATTAGAGCTGGACAATGGTTATATAGTTACTAATTGTGGACGCAAGGGGAATGCTACGGCTACTTCAATACCTGGAGTTTTTGCTGCCGGCGATATTCAAGATATGATTTATAAACAAGCTGTTACTTCTGCGGGTACTGGATGTATGGCAGCGTTGGATGCTGAACAGTATTTAGATAGTCTGGAAGACTAACCATGCGGCTGCCGCCACTGGTACACATTAACATAGGATAAATAATGCAACGAATTGGTCAGGGTTTTGATTTACACCGTTTGAGTCGTGGGCGTAAATTAATATTAGGAGGTGTTGAAATACCTTTTGATAAAGGTCTGGAAGGGCACTCTGATGCTGATGTGTTAATTCATGCTATTATTGATGCTTTAATTGGTGCGGCAGCGCTTGGTGATATAGGCAGATTATTTCCTGATACTGACAAACAATATAAGGATATTAATAGCCGCGAATTATTAAAAATAGTAAACAATAAAATTAAAGATGACTGTCTATATAAAATTAGTAATATTGATTCAACAATTATTCTGGAACAACCAAAACTCAGTGGCTATATAGAACATATGCGCCAAAATTTAGCAGAAGATCTGGAAATTGATCTTGATCAGATTAATATAAAAGCTAAAACCTCAGAAAAAATTGGCATCGTCGGTCGGGGTGAAGCTGCTATTGCCGAAGCAGTTGTTTTGCTGATTCGTTAAAGCCAATATGCAGCATAGTCTATTTATTCGTCGGCCAATACTGGCTTCAGTTATCTCAATCATAATTACCTTATGTGGGCTGGTAGCAATTTTTAATCTGCCAGTAAGTCAATTTCCCAATATTACACCACCAACAATTTCTATTAGTGCCAGTTATCCGGGAGCCAATGCTGAAACAGCCGCCAAAGTTGTTGCCGCACAAATAGAAGCGCAGATGAATGGGGTGTCAAATCTTATTTATATGAGCACTTCAGCTTCATCCACAGGTTCGGTGTCAATCCAGCTTACTTTTGAAGTCGGTACAAATTTAAACTATTCTATAAACGAAGTATTAAATAGATTACAGGCGGCAATGCCATTACTGCCAAATGTGGTACAAAAAATGGGTGTTACCACGCGCAAAAGCTCTCCGGATATGCTGTTGAATATTAGTTTTTACTCTGATCCATACCTTGATCCAAAATTTGTAACCAATTACCTGCAACGAACCGTAGAAAATGATTTATTACTTTTGCCAACTGTTGGTACGGTGAGTGTATTCGGTACTGGATCATATGCAATTAGAGTTTGGTTAGATCCGAATAAAATGCGTTATTATGGTCTGGCAGTTACTGATGTTCAAAACGCAATTAAAGATCAAAATCAGGAGTTCATCATTGGGCGAACTAATAGCGTACCTGATGCTACAAATGGTATTGCTCTAAATATTTTGGGGCAGCAAATGTATAGCGATCCCAAACAATTTGCTAATATTATTCTTCGGAACGTAAATAATCAGATAGTGAAGATAAAAGATATTGCTAGAGTAGAGCTTGGCGCAAGTAATTATAATACTATTGCTTTGGTAGATTTCCGTGACGAAAAGGGCAAATTTAAATCATACCCATGTTCGATTATGCAAATATTTTTAATTCCTGGTGCCAATCAGTTAGAAGCTAAAAAACAGATTTTGGCCAGACTGGAGAAAGATGCAAAAAGCTTTCCGAATGGTCTTAAATATAGAGTAACTATTGATAATTCTCGTTTTGTGGCGGCATCTGTTCATAATGTAATAATTACTTTAGAGTTTTCGTTTGCTTTAGTTGCTTTGGTAATTTTTATTTTCTTACGCAATTTTAGGGCAAGTTTAATTGCCATTTGTACAATTCCGGTATCTATCATTGGTACTTTTGCTTGCTTATATGTGGCTGGATTTAGCTTAAATACTTTAAGTTTATTTGCTCTTGTGTTGGCAATTGGTATTGTGGTAGACGATGCGATTGTAATTGTAGAGAATGTTGAACGAACCAGACACGAACATCCGGAATATGATATGAAGCAGGTTATTCAGACAACGATGCATGAAGTATTTGGTGCCATTATTGCGATTGTTTTGGTTTTAAGTGTGGTATTTGTACCAGTGATGGGCTTGGGTGGTTTAGCTGGGATTATGTATCGTCAATTTGCTGTAACTATTGCTTGCGCAGTTGTTTTATCCGGTATTTGTGCACTTACTTTTACTCCAGCAATTAGTTATCTTATGTTACGCCATACCCCTCGTAGTGTTGCTAAAATAAACTGGTTTGACCGCAATTTTAATCGGTTGACGCGGTGGTATTTAAGAAGAGCCGCCTATTTATTAGATCATAAAAAAATTGCATTAGCCATTTGGGTTTTGACAATTTGTGCCATGTTAGTGGTCTTCAAATTGGTTCCATTGGGATTTGTGCCAGGTGAAGATCAGGGTTTATTATTTACTACAATTAATTTGCCATCATCATCCAGTTTACAAGAAACTACAAAAGTTGCAGAGAAGATGATCAGTGAGCTCACTAAAAATCCAAACATTGCGTCGGTTACTACAATTATTGGCTATGATTTTTTAGATTCAGGTAATCAAAAGACTTATGCCGCTTCATATTTTATTGCTTTAACTGATTGGGACAAGCGTAGAGGTAAGAATAGTGATGCTAATAGTATTATTGCGGTACTTAACAAGATTGGTGAAGCAAGTTCCAGTATAGTAGTCAGAGCATTTAATCAGCCTGCAATACGGGGCTTAAGTACAACTGGTGGTGTAGAATTTTATGTTGAAGATAGAGTAGTAGGTGACCCTCACAAGTTACAAAAACTATGTGCTGACTTAATTAGCCGCTTGATGAAGCATAAAGAAGTGGCTTCTGCATTTCAGACCCTGGATACCAATGTCTTACAAATGTCGGTATTGCCTGATATTGACCGGGCTAAATATTATGGGGTAAATTTACAGCAATTGTATAATTCAGTGGAAAGTATCTATGGCAATAATAACGTAAACTATGCATATATCATGCAAGATTTAGTTTGGGTGATTTTAGAGGGTGATTATCAGTTTAGAAAAAGTATAGATCAATTACGTAATATATATCTCCAGTCAACTATTTCAAAAGATATGATACCAGTATCCAGCGTTGTCAAAACAAGTAATACACGGGATGCACAGGTTATTCAGCGCTTTAATAACTATATTGCGTCTAAAGTTGTTGCTGTTCCAGCTCCTGGTCATTCAGCTGGTGAAGTAATGAATATTATTGAGGATGAAATGACAGGGTTCCCTAAAGGTTATGATTTTGACTGGTTTGGTACCAGCTTTCAGCAAAAACAATCGCAAAAAACTTCTGGCATAGCATTTGCTTTTTCATTAGTCATGATTTATTTGGTATTAGCGGCATTATATGAGTTATGGAGTTTGCCGTTGGTAGTAATAATGGGTGTACCGTTTGCTTTATTTGGTGCCGGAGTGATTTTATTACTAAGTGGTAAGCCAAATGATTTATATTTTCAGATTAGCTTAATTGCGCTACTTGGTTTATCTGCCAAAAATATTATTCTATTGGTAGAATTTGCGCTACAATCATATCGGGCAGGGCATAGCCCCAGAAATAGCGCTTTGCATGCATTAAGATTACGTTTCAGACCTATTGTAATGACGTCAGTTACTTTTATTATGGGAACAATACCCTTAATATTTGCCAGTGGTGCAGGTGCAAATGCACAGCATTCCTTAGGATTAGGAATTATTGGTGGGATTTTAGGCTCTATCTTTCTGGCCACTATGTTAATTCCGGCTTACTTTGTAATCGTTATGAAGAAAACAAGAGTCAGCTCTCCCGAAAAGTTGTTGTTTTAAGTGATACTTTAACCACAATGAAGGCATAATATGGTAAAATTAGTACTTAAAATATCGGTCACAAAAAATTGAGAGGTAAACTACAAATGTCAACAATAACCGCTAACCACTTTGATGTATTGGGTTATGTAAAAAAATCTAAAGAACTTGGTGTGCCAGAACAAATTGCAGAGTATCAGGCAAGGCAGATAGAGCAATCTATTGAAATTGCTGTTAATACCGTCAGAACAGAAATAGAAAACAAAGAGCTTGCAACTAAACAAGATATAGCATGCCTACAAAGAGATTTAATGGCTGCAGAGCTAAGATTAGTAAAATGGATTATAGGTACAGGTATTGCAGGAATTTTAGCAATTGTAGGGCTTATTAAATACGTGCACTAATAGCTTTTAGAAAAGAACTCAATGCTTCGGTTTTTTATTGACCATCCGGTATTTTCCTCAGTAATTTCAATAATTATTGTTTTATGCGGTTTAGTATCCTTATCCAGTCTTCCATCATCATAAACTCCCTATAAATGTTACAATACAAGATACTTATCCAAGTTGTAATATAAATACTTTATGTAACACATGTTTAGTATAACACATCAGATAGAATATTTGTCAAGAAAAAGAAATCTTTTACAGATGTACCCAAATTCCGGATTGACTAGTCTTATACTTATGTGATAGCATATTCTTACAGAATCAGCCATTTCTATTTGTTAATATACGTCGATGTTTTATAACGAATATTAAATATTAGTTATGGAATGAAAGCCTTTAAAAGGAATAAAAAAATGCAGACGAAACAATGTGGAGTTTCTGATAAAAAGTTGTGTTACAATACAGCATATTAGCTCCAATCGTGGTAACGAAGAGGGGCATAAGAGCGTTACATTAATGTAAATGCTGTAATAGCTGATGGATCAATTGAACAAGGAAAAGATATGCATTACGGATTATCCGAAACTGTAATTCAAAAAATAACAAATGTATTTAGCCAATTTGATGAAGTAACAAAAGTGGTTCTATATGGTTCAAGAGCTAAGGGTAATTACAAGCCAGGATCTGATATAGACTTATGTTTATTTGGAAATGGCATAGATTTAACCTTACAATATAAAATTGAACAAGTATTGGATGACTTGGATTTAGCATATAAATGTGATGTTACAGTTTATGACAAACTAGATAATGAGCCACTAATAGAACATATCAATAGAATTGGTATCAATTTATATAGTAAAAATATGGTAAAATAATGTTCTTCTAAACATTATAGGTTAGATTAATGGTAAGTAAAGATATCCGTTGGCAGCAAAGATTTAGTAATTATACAAAAGCACTTAATAAATTAAAAGAGGCTGTTGAATTGACTAAACAGCGTGAATTATCCGACTTAGAAAAGCAAGGACTTATTCAGGGGTTTGAATATACACATGAACTAGCCTGGAATACACTTAAAGATTTTTTAGCTGAACGCGGAAATAATGAAATTTATGGCTCAAGGGATGCCACACGGACAGCTTTTGCACTTGGGATAATTACAGATGGTGATGTTTGGATGAATATGATTAAAAGTCGTAACCAAACTTCTCATACATATAATGAAGATGTTGCTAACCAGATTATAGGTATGATAACTGAGTCATATTTCAATGAATTTGTTGTTTTACATGATACTTTAAACACAATGAAGGCATAATATGGTAGAATTAGTACTTAAAATGTTGGTCACAAAAAATTGAAAGGTACACAAAATGACAATCGCAATAAATTATTCAAGTGTCCCAAGATTTGATGTTGTAGAGTATATCAAAAAATTACGTAATGCTGGTGCCTCACAGCAATTAGCTGAAACACAAGCCCAAGAATTAGAGCATGTACTTGAAGAAGCCATCAGTATGTCAAAATTAGATGTACAGTCTAAAGAATTGGCAACTCGAGGTAATATAAAAGAGCTTGAGTTAAAAATTGAACAAACAAAGTCAGAATTGCAAAAAGAAATAGCACAATCAAGTAATAGAACTATAATATGGGTGGTTAGCCTTTTAAGTGGATACGGCGTCTTTTTTTTGGGAATACTTGCCAAAGGATTCCATTGGATTTAGCTGAACTCATGTACTAACCAATTAAGAAAAGAACTCAATGCTTCGGTTTTTCATTGACCATCCGGTATTTTCATCAGTAATTTCAATAATTATTGTCTTGTGCGGTTTGGTATCCCTATCCAGTCTTCCATTAGCGGAATATCCTAATATTGCTCCTCCCACTATTACCATTAGTGCACATTATCCTGGTGCTAATGCTGAAGTTATTCAAAAAACTGTAGCATCCCCCATAGAAGATCAGATAAATGGTGCCAACCAAATGATTTATATGAACTCAGAAATGTCCAGTAACGGTGACTATAATCTAATAATCACTTTTGCAACTGCTACAGACTTAAATGCGGTTGTGGGGGATGTACTAAACCGCCTAAACTCGGCATTACCAATGCTCCCAAAAATAGTGCAAAACCTTGGTGTTACTATGCGCAAAAGCTCACAGAATGCACTAATGTCTATTTCAATGCAAAGTGATGGTTCGATTGATCAGATTTATCTAAGTAACTATGTTTATCGGGCGATATATACCGAATTAGTGCGGGTAAAGGGTGTTGGTGATATACAAATAGTTGGAGCGAGAAATTACTCTATGCGTATTTGGTTGCAACCGGATAAAATGGCAAAACTTGGCGTTTCATTAGTTCAGGTACAAAACGCGATTCAGGAACAAAATATTCAGGTAGCTGCCGGACAAACAGCTGCTCCGCCAACAGATGGCGGTAAATTAATGGCAATTAATATAATCGGTCAAAGTTATTATTCAGATCCACAGCAGTTTGAAAATATTATTGTTAGTACACAAGGTACTCAATATATCAGGATTAAAGATATTGCCCGGGTTGAACTAGGTGCCTTTAGTTATGATACGATAAATAAGTTAGATAAAAAAGCAACAATTGGTCTGCAGATATTTTTGGATCCAAGTGCCAATCAGCTGGCAGTACATAGTTTAATTCTTAAAACTATGAATAAATTATCCAAACAGTTTCCTATCGGTATGAGCTATGTAGTAGCGTTTGATAATACCAAATTTATTGATAAAGCCTTAACTAATGTAGTTGACACCCTAAGGGATGCCTGTATCTTAGTAATTTTAGTAGTATTTCTATTTTTGCAAAAAGGCAAGGCTACATTAATTCCGGTTCTGACTATTCCAGTTGCGATCATTGGTACCTTTGCGGGGATGTACGCAACCGGATTTAGTATAAATAATCTAACTTTATTTGGACTTATTTTATCTATTGGTATTGTAGTTGATGATTCGATTGTGGTAATTGAAAACGTCGAACGGATTATGCATGAAGAAGGCTTAAGTTCAAAAAAAGCAGCAATTAAGACGATGCAGGAAGTTGCCGGAGCATTAATTGCAATTGTGCTGGTCTTATGTTGTGCCTTTATTCCTTCGGCCTTTTTAGGTGGACTAACGGGGATATTGTATAGACAGTTTGCCATTACAATTTCAATTTCAGTAGTTATTTCAGGAATCGTTGCCTTAACCTTGACCCCTGCATTATGCGCAATATTTCTAAAAGGTTATAAAGGCGCCGAAGCACAGACTAAGAATAAATTTTTTGTTAAATTTAATCATGCTTTTGAATGGATTACCGACAGATATATTGATGGAGTGAAATTTTTTCTGGATTTCCGTCTGGTGTTTATGCTTGTTTTTGGTTTAATTCTGATTATTACCGGAATTATCTACTATGTATTACCCGTTGGGTTTATTCCTAATGAAGATAAGGGATTTTTTAATACGCAGATAACCTTGCCCAATAACTCATCGCTTACCCAAACCGAAAAAGTTGTTGATACTTATGTCGCACATTTATTGCAAAATAAAAATGTGGAAAATACAATTAGTTTAATTGGTATTGATGAATTACATGCTGGTTCAGTTAAAACCTATGTAGCTACAGTGACGGCTGATTTGATAGATTGGGATAAACGAAAAGCCGATGTTACGCAGTTAATTAATGAGGCAAATGATTACGGCGCGCTGCGTAAAGACGCCAACTATATAGCTTATAATCAACCCGCAATTGACGGCCTAAGTAATACCAATGGTATTGAGGTTTATATTCAAGATCGTATTGCTGGTGATTACTTCGCCATGGATAAATATGCCAAACAAATCACTGAAATTTTGAATAAAAATCCACATATTGACAGTAGTTATTATACATTCAACCCGAATAATCAGGCTGCCAGCATTTTGGTGGATATTGAAAAAGCCAAATTCTATGGGGTAAATGTTCAGGATGTATATAATGTCTTAGAGGCAAATTATGGGCCGAATCTGGTTAATTATTTTTATCGGATGGGGGATTTGTTTTGGGTTACAATACAGGGAGATGCAAAATATCGTAGAACTCAGTTCCAGTTGGATAACTTGTATGTCCAGAATACTCAGGAGTCGATGGTGCCGATAAATACTTTGGTGCATACTTCAATGACAACGGCACCCGACGTAATTGAGCGCTTTAATGACTTTTTAGCAACTAAAATTGTGGTGAACCCGAAACCAGGGTATACCATTCAAGATACTATGAAACTAATTCAGGATGCATTGGCGAAAGTGCTTCCAATTGAATATGGGTATAGCTGGTATGGTGTTAGTTATCAGCAAGACAGTAGTAATACTACTTCAGCATTAGCTTTTGCTTTTGGAGTAATTATGATATTTTTGGTGCTGGCGGGGCAGTTTGAAATGTGGCGTTTACCAATTGTGGTAGTTATGGGGATTCCGTTTGCGTTATTTGGGGCAGGCTTGATTTTATTTGCCAGGGGGTTAACTAATGACTTATATTTTCAAATTAGTTTGATAACACTACTTGGTTTATCGGCAAAGAACTCTATATTAATAACAGAGTTTGCAATTGATCACTGGAGAGCCGGGATGTCTACCGTTGATTCAATTCTTTTGGCTGCCAGACAGCGATTTCGTCCAATTATAATGACTTCATTAGCCTTTATTCTTGGGGCACTTCCTTTGGCAATATCAAGTGGCGCAAACTCACATGCTGAACATTCAGTTGGTACCGGTATTATTGGTGGAATGTTAGGATCAACATTAATAGCGACCTTATTTGTGCCATTATTTTTTGTAGTAATAATGGGCAAAAAAGTACAGAAAGACGAAGATTAAACCCTTATTGTCATTCCTACGAAGGTGGGAATCTGGGGGTGAGATCCCCGCCTACGCAGGGAGGATAGCATCAGTCTATACGAGGATGACAATACTAAAAAATTTAAAGTTTATTTTAATATATTAGGACAGGAAGATAAAATATGCAAGTTAAAACAATAAGTAAATACGTAATTGGTGCGGTTTGTGGTGCGTTGATTACAGTAAGTATTCATAGCTACGCCAGTAGTAATTCAGATTCAGCAGATTCTTCAACCAGTGTTAATATTCCAGTTGATGAAATTAATAATTTTGCTAAAGTTTATGCAATCACTAAAAACTATTATGTTGAAAGTGTTACAAATACTAAACTTATGAAGGGTGCTATTGATGGCATGCTCACCAATCTTGATCCTCATTCTAATTATTTGGATCAGACGGCATTTAAGCAATTAACTGAAATGACTACAGGGTCTTTTGCCGGGCTTGGAATTGAAGTAAGCCGGGAGAAAGATGATGCCGGAATAAAAGTTGTTGCACCAATTGATGGAACGCCTGCATTTATTGCCGGGATTAAAAGTGGGGATATAATTGTAAAAATTGATAAAGTACCTGTAACCGGACTATCATTAGATGAAGCGGTAAAAAAAATGCGTGGTAAGCCGGGAACTAAAGTAACCATTACAGTTTCACGTAAAAATGAGTTAAAACCGATGGATTTTACAATTACTAGAGCTAATATTAAAATTACCAGCATTAAATCTACTATGCTCGATCATGATTATGGTTATGTGCGGATTACAAACTTCCAGGCTGATACAATTGATGAGTTAGCCAATGCATTGAAAAATATTTATACAAAAAATCCAAAATTAAAAGGTTTGGTTATTGATTTACGTGATGATCCGGGTGGATTATTACAGGCTGCAGTTGGAGTTGTTGGTGCTTTTGTTCCGGAAAATAGTCTGGTTGTATCAACCAAGGGTAGGATACCAAATAGTAATCAGAAATTTTTAGTACGTCCAGCAGATTATGCGATTGAAGATGGCAAAACAGTAAATACTTTAGCCAAGATACCGGCTATATATAAAACTATTCCGATGGTTGTAATGGTAAATCAGGGAACTGCATCAGCTTCAGAAATTGTAGCTGGGGCATTACAAGATTATAAACGGGCCAAAATTATTGGGACCAAAACATTTGGGAAAGGTTCTGTGCAAACAGTGATTCCGTTATCTGCGGATACTGCAGTTAAACTTACTACAGCATTGTATTATACGCCAAAGGATCGCTCTATTCAGGCTCAGGGAATTAAGCCAGACATCATAGTTAAAAGTGAGTATAATGACCTATTTGATAGCTGGGATATGTCTGAAGCTAATTTGGATAATCATATAAGTAATCCAAAAGGTATCAGTGTATCCAAAGATAAAGATAATACTCCGGTTATAGCACCAGCGAAGCAAATTTCTACGCAAGAGGAGCTAAAAGCTAAATACAAAGCACAAATGTTAAATGTACCAAAAGTGCTTAAATCTGGTGAAGCAACGATTGATTTAAAAAATGATTTCCAGTTACAGTGGGCATTGAATATTATTGAAGGAAAGCCAATCCCGGCACCAACAGTTCCTCCAAAAACGAAATAGTGTCATTCCCGTGCAGACGGGAATCTATTTAGGTAAATTTCTATGACTAAAAAATATATAATAGCGCCGAGTATCCTATCGGCAGACTTTGCCAGGCTTGGCGAAGAAGTAAGCAATGTTATTAAGGCTGGCGCAGACTTCATTCATTTTGATGTAATGGATAACCATTACGTACCTAATCTAACTTTTGGTCCTATGATCTGTAAGGCGATTAAGCCATATTGCAAAAATGCTGTTATGGATGTGCATTTAATGGTTAGTCCGGTGGATAGTTTAATCAATGACTTTGCTAAAGCTGGTGCAGATATTATTGTTTTTCATCCAGAGGCAAGTTTGCATGTGCACAGAAGTTTAAGTCTAATAAAAGAGCAGGGGTTAAAAGCAGGGCTTGCAATAAATCCAGGTACACCGCTTAGCTATATAGAAGCGAATATTGACCAGTTAGATATGGTTTTACTTATGTCGGTTAATCCCGGATTTGGTGGACAATCATTTATTCCGGGTATATTAGATAAAATTCGTCAAACCAGAGCCTTAATTGATAAATCTGGGCGTGATATAATTTTGGAAGTTGATGGCGGAGTTAAACTGGATAATATTGCAGAAGTTGCCAAAGCCGGAGCTGATGCATTTGTAATGGGTAGTGCAATTTTTAACACACCAGATTATATGCAAACAATTAAGGCTATGCGCCAGAAATTGCAGAATTTTTAACACGATCGGGGACCTTTGAGGGAAGCTATGCGTAAACCCCAGACCTTATTAGAGTTAGAGAGTTTTGTGGCACTTATTAAAGAAAACTATTGCTGTGTATTTTTAGTTGCTTAAGGATTTGAATATTTTTAATGCTTGCTCGCGGCTTAATTTTATATCAATAATTGGAAGAGGATAATTTATTCCTAATTCTACCCCAGCATTTTTAAGAATATCTTTAGGGGCTTCCCAAGGATTAAACAGATATTTATCCGGTAAATTCTTTAATTCGGGAACGTATTGACGTGTGTATATACCTGCGCCATCAAATTTTTGCCCTTGTGTAATTGGATTAAAAATCCTGTAATAAGGTGCTGCATCTGTGCCAGTACCGGCTACCCATTGCCAGCTTGCAACATTATTGGCTAAATCCGCATCAACCAAACAATCCCAAAACCATCTTTCACCATATTTCCAGTCAATTAATAAATTCTTTACTAAAAATGCCCCTACAAGCATACGCACCCGATTATGTATATATCCAGTTTGCCAAAGCTCACGCATACCCGCATCAATTAGTGGAATACCGGTTTGTCCTTTTTTCCATAGCTTTAAGGTCTTTTCATCATTTTTCCAGGGGAAATTATTAAATTTGTTCTGTAAGTTTGTTTCAGGCATGTGTTGGTTATAATAAAGCAAACTATATGAAAATTCACGCCATGCAATTTGGCGCCTGAAACAATCAAGATTATTATTGTCGATACCCATGGCAGCATACCACACTTGATTAGGTGATAGCTCACCAAAGTGTAAATGTGGCGATAATCTTGAAACTGAGTTCTTACCGGGAAAGTCTCGCCCATCTTTATATGAACTCGCAGCCCTGGATATGAAACTTTGTAATTTTCCAGCCGCCTCTTGCTCGCCAATGTTCCAATGCGAAATAATTTTACTGCCCCACATATGTTGAGGTAATAGCTTAAGAGCTTCTATGGTAGCCTTGATTGGTTGTTGCTCTTTAAAAAGATAATCTATTTGTTTTGGTTTATCTAATGGAACTCTTGGCTCTGGATTTTTTAGACATCCATTGTAATAAAAAGGTGTAAAAATACGATAAGGGGTTTTATCTTTTTTTAAAACTTCCCAGGGTTCCCATAGTAGTGAACCGTTAAAGCTATTAACTGATATTCCCTTTATAGATAGGTTTTGCTTAATTTTACGATCTCGCTCCATAGCCCAAGGTTCGTAGCATCTATTCCAGTTTATGGCATTAGCATTATATTTTTTAATGATTTTATTTAAAATATCTTCTGGATTACCAGAATATACTAATAATTGCCTATTTAATGACAAATTTAATGATATTAATGAGTGATGTAACCAGCACCGACTAGCCGCTCCAATTTTATTAGCTGCTGGATTAAGATCATCCAAAATATAAACCGGAATAACAATTCCACGGCTTGCTGCTGCAAATAAAGCAGGATTATCGCTTAAGCGCAAGTCCTGTCTAAACCAATATATTGTTATTATTTTATCCATATGAGACCTTAATCAATTAAATCTACTTTATTCATACAATATAATCATTTAATAATTAAATTTTAACTTTGTCGTGTCATAACCTTTATTCTTTGCCATGTCGATAAGCGAAGCAACTTTATTTTTTTCATAGTTTTCAGAGCGTGAAAGAATCCAAAGATATTTAAAGTCTGGGCTACCAACCAACGCATATTTATAGTCAGTATATAAAATCCAATAATCACCACGCCCTAAATGAGTAAATCTCAACCATCCAGGTAAAAAAGTAACTTTTAATTTACCTATGGAAGTAGATTCACTAAAATATCCGATTCCATTTGCAACCTCTAATTTACCATCAGGATTTTTGCAAGAGTTTTTAACAATCAAGCTATCATTTTCTTTTGTATATTCTGCCATAATGGGAGCTATGCAATTACGCTCAAAATACAAAGGAAATCTTCCAATCTCAAACCATCTACCCAAATACAATTCAGGATTAAAGTTTTTTATGTAGAGATCTTCCGCTGTTGTTAAATTACAATATACAAATAGTAGGAAAATGATTTTAATAATTTTAATTGCAATTCCTTTAAATATTATATTTTGTCACAAAGTTAATGTTTGGTAAAATTTCAATTTTTCTTATGCTTTTTTATGCATTGTGAGATTAACGCTTGTGATTCAGGTTTTCTTTGTTATTTTACAGACTGGTAATCTCAAAAATACATTATACTATATGCACTTTGAAATATAAGATTTATTTATGTGTAGGATATTTCAGTGGTAGCGGTTTGTTCGCCTTCTTTTGGTATATTTATTGGGGCGGGGATACAGATTCCCGCATTCGCGGGAATGACAGTTTATTTCTATGTGCTTTTTGTAGTAACAGTTTTATTTTGTTTAACTGCTGCTAATGCGGTTGAAACAAAACCAGCAATATCTGATAAATTATTCGGTAAAATCATAGTATTATTAGCTTTTGCCAGATAACCAAATTTTTCAATATACTGTTGCGCTAATATTTGATTCACCGCTAATTCACCGCCACCTTCACTAATTGCTGCACCAATTAGTTTAATTGCTTCTGCATTGGCGCCAGCAATAGCTAAAATAGCTTGTGCTTCACCAGTCGCCCGATTAATGGTAGCTTGTCTTTCACCTTCAGAGCGTTGGATAGAAGCTAACTTATCGCCCTCGGAAATATTGATATTACCTTGTCGGTCACCTTCAGAACGAAATATTTTGGCACGCTTTTCCCGTTCAGCAGTGATTAGTTCTTGCATTGCATTTAAAATATGTTGTGGTGGCTGGATGTTTTTAAGTTCATAACGCAATACTTTCACACCCCAGTTAAGAGATGCCTGATCAACGGATGCAACCACATGTTTATTAATTTCTTCGCGTTCTTCAAGAGTGCGATCTAGTTCCATTTTACCGATTACCGAACGAAGAGTAGTTTGTGCCAGCTGAATTATTGCTGCCATATAGTTATTAGTACCATAGGTTGCAAGCTTAGCATCTACTACCTGAAAATATACGACTCCATCAATAGCTAATTGAGTGTTATCTTTAGTGATACATAATTGTTCTGGCACCACTGTTGGTACTTCACGCATATCATGCACAACAACCAGGCGATCAAAGAATGGGATTAGAATATGTAATCCGGGATTTAGAGTGGCATAAAATTTACCTAGGCGCTCTACAATCCCAATACGTTGCTGCGGAATAATTTTTACACTGGCTTTAACAAAAACTACAATCAGCATAATCAGGATTATTATTAATCCATATGACATCACTGCATTATTAAATGATTCAACATTCATGATTTCTTCCTTTAATCAACTTCAAATTCGTTATTGTGGTACTTGGTAATAGTTAAAATATCACCAATTTCTATATCTTTTATATTTTTGTTTTTTAACCTTGCATCCCAATAGCTGCCGCTATATTGCACACGTAGCTTATCATTAGCAATTTCAACTACTTCTACAGTATGGCCAATATGTTCGGCAATTTTTGGTTCATAGTCTTTATTTCTTTTTTTATATATTTTTATCAGACCACAGGCAATAATTGATAGTATTGTACTTACTATAGTAATCATAATCCAATTATTTACAAGTAGGGCAAGAAGACTAGCCAAAATAAAGACAACACCAATTACCAATAGGTAAAAAGTGTTAAATAGCGCTTCTGACACAATCAGAACAATGCCACCAATTAAATAGAAATAGAAGACTTGCATAATAATAATCCTCCAATGTTAAATAACCCGGTCATCGCGAGCGAAGCAACCTGTCATCGCGAGCGCAGCAACCTGTCATCGCGAGCGTAGCGTGGCGATCTATATTTTTATTAATCTTACGCTAATATAATAGCACGGTTTAGCAGTTGGCTTGAATATTTTTCATAGTTGTGGAGAATTATTTTTCTGTTCCTGACATTTTTTATAATGTTCTTTGCTGGCAAAAAACTTACGTTATACTAAGATCCACTTAAATAAGATTTCGCTCCTGAAGACGCCGCCCATGATATTCTTTACTGGCAATATATATCTGTTTGGATGCAGTAAAATATACCGTGCCATCTTTACCTTGCAGAGTTACAGGCAAGTCTATAATATAACGCCCATTATTTGCAACTTCGGTTTTGATAGTGTCAATTAGTTCATTGTTTATTTCAAACTTAGCATAAACAGTGGATTTGACTGGACGAATAAACTTCATGCTGGCTGACTTGTCCCATATTACGTATTCTTTACCCAAAATCCAGAGTAGTTGCAACATATAGATTGGATCTATTGCTGAATACAATGCACCACCAAAAACACTTCCAACGTAGTTTCTGGTCTGCCAGTTTAAACTAACTTTAACATGAATCTCTTGCATATCAGATGAACAAAATATAATCCTGCCGCCACCACGACGATAACAGGGGAAGAAGTTAACCAGAATTCTTCTGATTTTAGTCTCAAGATTTTCATAACGCTTCGTTTCAAATATTTTCATTGGTTAATCTCTTAGTTATTTAATACGGATATTATACTCTGGTTTTTAATTACTGGTTGCTAAAAAAATCGACAAATGCCCGAATCTTGGGATGAATGTACTGGCCATTTTGATAATATAAATACATTGCCTGATTACGTAGGGCGTGTTGCGGAAAATATAAAATATTATATTACGGTTATTTGCGTGTGATATAATCCTGTTTACATGAATAGTTATATAATAATATGGGTAAAGCTCGATACTAATTTACATTGAGTATTTAGTTTAAGGTATTGCATGATAATATGTATAGGATATTCAGATATTTTTTTACTCTGTTTATGTGGAATTAATGATATAATGACGGTGAGTATGAAATTTACTAAAAAACAACTCGAAAAAATGGCAGATCAAACCAGATTGCTGTCATGGGCTCAAGGTGCGATAATAACATCCACATCAGGATTTAATTTTCGTGTTAATTTTTTTACAGTTTCTATGATTGTAATAAATTTTATTGCGTTACAGGTTTTTAGCTTATATTTTGATAAAAGGGCTGATAAATGACTACAGGTGCATTCATAGTTTTAGAAGTATTTATACTTCTGGTTATAGTTTTTGGTATTTATGCTGTAAATCATCGTGAAGAAGATACACCAATTAAACGTAATAAACATAAATACAAACATAAACACGCTTAACCTTTTCAATCAAGGGTTGCTAAAAAAATCGACAAATGCTCTAATTTTAGGATGGATATACTGGCCATTTTGATAATATAAATACATTGCCTGATTACGTAGGGCGTGTTGCGGGAATAACTCTATAAAATCTCCCCGCTCAAGTTGTATTGCTACTGCGTTTTGATGTAGCCAAATGAAGCCCAATCCAACGTATGCTGCAGCTATCATGCTTTCATAATTATTGAACCATAAATATGGAGGTACGATTAAGTTTTGCTTATTTAGGCGTATCAGATGGTCAGGATTACGTGCAGTATGGGTAAGATAGCGATGATTCTTTAATTCCTCTAGCGTTTTGGGATTACCAAATTGTTTCAAATAGATCGGACTGGCACAAAGAATTAGATCAGTCAGACCAATCTTTTTTTGCACCCAGTCATCTTGACCAGGAAACGATGCTCCATACATAACATCCACACCATCTTGCCAAAAATTTGGCATATGCTCAAGATTCTCCAGATTAAATTGTAGCTTGGGATAACGCTCCAGAAATCTAGGTAGTCGGGGAATTATCAATTGGTTGGCAACAAAGTGCATTGAGCGCACTTTTAAGATTCCGGATACTTCTTTTTGGTTCGTATGGATTAAAGATTCCAGTTGCTGCAGATTTTTAAGGGAGCTGACAGCTTCCAAATAATAGCGTTCACCAATTTCAGTAAGTTTTAAACTACGCTTGCTTCTGTCAAAAAGTGCTACACCAATATTAGTTTCTAACGCTTGTATTTGCTTTGTTACTGCAGAAGAAGATAAATTAAGAGCCAAAGCGGCTCTTGCAATACCAGTATGTTCCACTACTTTAATAAAAGTTTCCAGTTGCTCGAGTTTACTCATTGGTGAATTTCCATTAACTGTTGTTTCCATTATATCAATATACTTTCCATATTATAACATTATATAATAGATGGTGCATAGATAAAAAGTATCATTCCCAGCTAGTGTGTCATTCCTGTGCACATGTCATTCCCGTGTAGATGGGAATCTGGTGCCAAATGGATCCCCGCATGCGCGAGGATGACAGGATATGCGCGGGGATGGGATTACAGGATTTACGCGGAGAATGGCAATATTAAATATAGAGATGTAAAATGAAGAACTATTTAAAAAAATCAGTAATTGAAATTGAACCAAAATACTATTATGTCCTGTTGGGGGTGCTTGCGCCATTACTTAATTTTTTAGCAGGTATTACATTTGACTTGCACGCGCCATCATTGCCAGCAATTGCCAATTATTACCACGCTGGGTTTTCTGATGTAAAGAATACTATCACAATATCATTATTTGGGTTTGCCATTGGCTGCCTTTTATTTGGTATATTACTAGATACTTTCGGCAGGCGTCCTATAATTATGTTGGGGCTATTTACATATACAATTGCTAGTTTTTTCGCAATTTTCTGCGCTACTATAAATGAATTACTATTTGTCAGGTTTATGCAGGGATTTGCGGTTGCTTCTGTATCGGTTGGCTGTCGGACAATTATTTTAGATAGTTTTACTGATCATAAATTTAGAGTGGCGATGCTGTATGCTTCCTTAGCATATGGAATTGGTCCGATAATTGCACCATTTATTGGTGGATACTTGCAGCACCATTTTGGCTGGAAGGCAAATTTTATTGCCTATGGAATTACTTCGCTAGTTGTAATGTTGATATTTTTTATTTACGTTGCAGAAAGTCAGAAGAATGCACAACCATTTTCCTGGCAGGGAATTATTAAGGACCATAAGGATATCTTGTGGCATAAGGCATTTTTTCCGGCGGTTATAATAATTGGGTTATGTCAGGTTCAATTATTGGTATACACAACCACTGGGGCTTTTTTGATTGAAAATGTTTTAAATAAATCGGCAATAGTTTATGGTAATAGTGCACTTATAATTAGTTCAGGGTATTTGATTGGAACGCTAATAAACCGCGGATTAATTAAGCATTTTCCTACTCACAGCTTAATTACCATTGGCTTTGTGATACTTGGTAGTGGAATTCTATTGCAATTTTATTATGCATTTTTCTGTAATATGAATTTGACAAATATTGTAATTCCAATAATGATTATTGGAATTAGTCAGGGCTTTATTAATATTAATACATTTTCAAGCTGTTTAAGATTGTCTGATAAAGCCGGGGTAGCAACCTCATTATTTGCGTCAGTTTCGATGATTTTTGGAACTATTGGAATTTATGTTGTAAGCCATATTAATATTCAGAATTTAATACAACTGGCTATCATGTTTGGAATCATGGCACTCATTCAAACAGTAATTTTTTTCTATAAATTTCGGAGTCTTGTAATGAAGTTATAGCAGAAATTTATGTTAAGTACAATAAAATACATCTCTCTCATTCCCAACTTGATTGGGAATCCATTGGATTTTCTGTCACAGCCGTGGATGACAGTTTAAAAATTATTTAATCATAGATCAGAAATTTACTACTTCTGCATTAATTTGCCAACTCAGCGCACATAGCAGTATCTATATCTCCAATACAATGCTTAAGATAGCCAAGCCATATATAAAGAGAATTAGTGCAGATAGTTATTGGCATTTCGGTTGCCAGGTAAATTATGCTTTCTGTGTCTGAATGAATCTGACGAATATGTTTTTTGCCCTCAAATGACTTTATCCAATCTAGTGGATCAAGTACGGGTTTTCGCATTTTATAATATCCATTGGATTTTACCTGATAAGGCCAATGCTTTAAATTAGTTAGATTATATTTGGGATAACATTGATTACTAAATTTGAGTTTAACGCCATTAATTGTAATAATATCACTATTAGATTGAGTATTAGACATGATTATTTCCGTAACAGTTGTATTAAAATTGTTACGAATTAACTACATTCCCTACGATTGCAAGGTAGTTATGGGAATTCGTAACACCACAAACAGCCATGTTTTACAGCAACGGCTAAACCGCTAGTTGAGATGGAGTTACGAATTCCAGAGTTAAGATATTACACTAAATTAAAACTTTACGTTAAAAAATTTCTATTTATGAATATTCAAGAAATTATACTAAATATGCTACAATACACTCAGATTCAATTTACAGCTTCCTTACTTATTCTAAAGTGTGGTTATTAAGTAAATATATTTAATTTATTATTAAGCAAATTAAAAAGGCGTATCCTAACTATTTCGCAGATTCAAAATTTTTTTAGAGCGACTAAATATAATCCTAGAAAAATAATAATATAGAGAAGTAAAAAATCCACCTATTGGAATACTTATTTGGAAAGAGATAATAATTATGAATAAAATTAATACTGAAATTCTAATTAATGCACCTATATCTAAAATATGGAATACCTTATTGGATTTTGAATCTTATGGAAAATGGAATCCATTTATACAAAAAATTGAGGGGACTCCTTTAGTTGGTACAAAATTAAAGGTAACAATTAAACCTCATAATGGAAAGCCTATGATATTTAAGCCAGTGTTACAAAGTCTATCAGATTACGAGCTTTGCTGGATGGGGAATTTATTTATAAATGGTCTTTTTGATGGAAAGCATAAATTTAAACTCATACAGGAAACAGAAAATACCGTTAAATTTATTCATTCTGAAACATTTTCCGGATTACTCAGCAAGCCTATATTTGCTTTAATAGGTACGTCCTCACAAATTGGTTTCCGGCAAATGAATGAAGCACTAAAAGAAGCATGCGAAGCAAATGAGTAGACATGTGTGTTTAAATTAATTCTGAATTTGATCTAATGGTGGTTCTGCTTATTTTGGTGATGTTTATAGTGCGGATAGTGGCGGAACTGTGCCTGACGGTTGGTAGATTAATGCGATTGCAGTCTATGGCATACAAGTATATGTCGCTACCCAAGGCGGCCACGTTTATACCCAAAAAATGTAAAACCAGACTCGCTGACGCCATTCTGTCTCAATATTATCAATGCTCATGAGCTTGATTCACTATTAGAAGAATAATAGTGATATTACTCTAATGCTTAAGCAAGTTCTAGTTTAATCACTTAGGGTAAATTCCCCGCAGCTTGCTGCGTTGCTCTATAATATTGTCATGAGTAAAAGTATCTATTGGCATAAAAGCCATAATGTTAGTGTTTTGTTATACCACATTGTATTTCCTTGTAAGTATAGGAAAGCAGTATTATTCAATGGTATTGATGAAGCAGTAAAAGAAGTATGTCTTGAGATTGAAAAGCGTTATGAGCTAAAATTTTTAGAGATTGGAACAGACTTAGATCATATTCATTTTTTGGTGCAGTCAGTACCAACCTATACCCATCTTTACCGATTGACAATTTAAAACTGTTATATAACAGTTAGTTACAAGTTTTCAAAACTGTTTTAAGGCAGCACAAGTTCCCGATCTTTTATGATTGTACGGGTAAATTGAGA